>CEUU01014598.1_pt1 | contig 44542 bp, 48 predicted proteins | sample 531321 | NCBI WGS metagenome assembly CEUU01 (sample SAMEA2622658, study PRJEB7988) | marine metagenome | isolation source: saline water (ENVO:00002010), including
TTTTTCCTCTTTGGATTTGATTAAATCGCTCAAACAACTTTTAAAGTCTCACGCGGGAGTTTTCTTTCTCCTGATCCAGACCATCATCATAACCTTTGCATGCCTAGAAGAAACGACATCGAACACATCCTCATCATAGGATCCGGCCCTATCATAATCGGTCAAGCCTGCGAATTCGATTATAGCGGGGCTCAGGCTTGCAAAGCCCTGCGCGAGGAAGGGTATCGGGTTTCGCTGGTCAACAGCAACCCGGCCACCATCATGACCGATCCCGAGTTCGCCGACGCCACCTACGTGGAGCCCCTGACCGTTGAGAGCGTGACCAAGATCATCGAGCGAGAAAAGCCGGATGCCCTACTTCCCACTTTGGGCGGTCAAACCGGACTCAATCTTTCCTTGGACCTATTTTCCGCGGGTATCCTGGATGATCATGATATCGAGATGATCGGAGCCAAGCCGGATGCGATCAAGAAGGGCGAAGACAGGGAATTGTTCAAGCAGGCCATGGTGGAGATCGGCTTGGACGTAGCTCTTTCCTTCTCCGTGCATTCGCTTGAGGAGGCTAGGGACAAGCTGCCTGATTTGGGGGATTTCCCCATTATTTTGCGTCCGGCTTACACTTTGGGGGGAACCGGTGGAGGCATTGCCTACAACCGTGAGGAATTCGACCAGATGCTTCGCCAGGGCTTGGATGCATCCCCTATCGGTCAGGTTCTGATGGAAGAGTGCCTGCTGGGGTGGAAAGAGTACGAGATGGAGGTGATGCGCGATTACAAGGACCAGTGCGTGGTCATTTGTTCGATCGAAAATTTCGATCCCATGGGCGTGCACACGGGGGATTCCATTACAATTGCTCCGGCCATGACCCTTTCGGACAAGGAATACCAGCTCATGAGGGACGCTTCCTTTGCCTGCATCCGGGAAATCGGCGTCGAGACCGGAGGGAGCAACATCCAATTTGCAACCAGCCCTGAGAATGGACGCATGGTTGTGATTGAGATGAACCCCCGGGTGTCGCGCAGTTCGGCCCTCGCATCAAAGGCAACGGGTTTTCCTATCGCCAAGTTCGCCGCCAAACTTGCCGTCGGCTATTCTTTGGATGAACTGCAGAACGACGTTACCAAGGAAACCCCCGCCTGCTTCGAGCCCTCGATCGACTATGTCGTAACCAAGGTTCCCCGCTTTACCTTCGAGAAATTCCCCGAGACCGATTCGACCCTGACCTCCGCCATGAAGTCGGTGGGCGAGGCTATGGCCATCGGTCGTACCTTCAAGGAGTCCTTCCAGAAGGCCATGCGATCTCTGGAAATTGGCCTTAAGGGCTTTGATGCAGGCAAGTTGACGGGGGATGAACTTGATTCTTCCATGGTTCGGGCAGGAGTCAAAAGGCCTTCTGCGGAAAGGCCACAGTTTATTTTCAAGGCGTTTGAAATAGGTATGACGCCGGAGCAAATTTGTACCCAGTCGGGAATCGATCGCTGGTTCGTCGAGCAACTTAACCAGATTTTCCTTTTGGGAAAGGAATTGGCGGGGCTTTCTCTGAAGGACATGGATACGGAAAGCTTTCGGAGGGCGAAGGAATATGGGTTTTCAGATCGCCAGCTGGGCGACTTCTGGTCCTGTGATCCATCTGAAGTCCGCAAGGCGAGGGAGGAAGCCGGGGTTTCTACTACCTTCCGTCTCGTGGATACCTGCGCCGCTGAATTCGAGGCCTATACGCCATACTTTTACTCTTCTTACGGAGACGAGAATGAGATTTCCAGATCCGAAAAGCGAAAGATCATGATTCTCGGCGGTGGACCCAATCGAATCGGCCAAGGAATAGAATTCGACTACTGCTGCGTCCATGCCTCCTTCGCTCTGCGTGAAATTGGTTACGAGACTGTCATGATCAACTCCAACCCCGAAACCGTGTCCACGGATTACGACGTTTCGGATCGCCTCTATTTCGAACCACTGACTCTCGAAGACGTGCTGGAAGTTTATCACCAGGAAAAATGTGATGGAGCAATCGTTCAGTACGGGGGACAAACGCCCCTTAACCTAGCGACCGGCCTTCAAGAGGCCGGCGTCAACGTCATAGGGACTTCACCAGAGAGCATTGACTTGGCTGAGGATCGCGAGAAATTCAAACAGACCCTCGATGAACTTGGCCTCAAGCAACCCCAGAACGAAACCGCTCTTTTACCGGAGGATGCCAAGGCGGCCGCAGCGCGAATCGGGTATCCTATTCTCCTGCGGCCTTCCTTCGTGCTCGGCGGAAGAGGGATGTTCATCGTGTACGACGAAAAGGAACTCGAAGGAGTGGTCAAGGAAGCTTTCGCGGTTGCTCCCGGCAAGCCCGTTCTCTTGGACAAGTTTCTGGAGGAGGCAATCGAACTCGATGTGGACTGCATCTCTGATGGAGAGACTACCGTGGTAGGAGGCATGCTCCAGCATATTGAGTTTGCCGGCGTTCACAGTGGTGATGCGGCTATGGTTCTTCCACCGCACGACTTGCCCGAAGAGGTCATCGAAGTAGTGCGGAAGGCCTCTCATGCTCTGGCCGATGCCCTTAAGGTGGTTGGGCTTATGAACATCCAGTTTGCGATAAAGGATGGTGATCTTTTCGTGATCGAGGTTAATCCCCGAGCATCTCGTACCATCCCATTCGTAAGCAAGGCCATTGGAGTTCCCCTGGCTAAGCTTGGAGCAAAAGTCATGGCCGGATCCAAACTTCGGGACCTTGGCTTTGTCGAAGAAATTCACCCTCGGCACTGGGCTATTAAGGAATCGGTCTTTCCCTTCAATCGTTTTCCCGGTTCTCCCATCGTCCTGACCCCCGAGATGCGCAGCACGGGAGAGGTCATGGGCCAGGATGAGGATTTTGGCATGGCCTACGCCAAGACCCAGATGGCTGCCAAACCGTCTCTGCCCTTGTCTGGGAACGTCTTCTTGAGCGTGAAGGATTCGGACAAGGAAAAGGCCCTTGAAGTCGCTCAAGGTCTGGCTTCCCTTGGTTTTTCCTTTTACTCAACCGAGGGTACGGCTCGTTTCCTCAATGACAACGGGATTCCTTCCGAGAGTATCCTGAGGATCAGCGAGGGCAGGCCCAACGTAGCCGACTTGATCAAGAACGGGAAGGTTCAATTGGTCATCAACACCCCCCTTGGGCTCATTCCGAGAAGGGATGAGAACGACATCCGAAGCGAGGCGGTGCTTCATGGCGTGCCGGTCATCACTACGCTTGGTTCGGCCTTTGCCGCCCTAGATGGGATCCGTTCCCTCAAGGACCGAAAGTTTTCGGTCAAGCCGTTACAGGGCTATTGAGATCGGAATAGTCGGTTATGACGCAGTCCATCGTCGCCTTGCTGTACGGCCCGGATCAGCCTGGCATCGTGGCGAAGCTTGCGGGTTGGATACATGAGCGGGGCGGAAACGTATTGCATGCTGACCAGCACTTGGACAGGCAGGAAAACGTTTTTTTCCAGCGCGTCGAATGGGACCCGATTCAACCTTGTGATTTGAGCGAGGAAGCGAACTCGTTTAAGGAAATGGCTTCCATGGAACTAGGGATGAACGTACGCATGGCTCTGAGCGGAGACTGCCCTAAGGTAGCGATCATGGTCTCTACCGCCGGGCATTGTTTCCACGATTTGATCCTGCGGGTAAGAGCAGGGGAGTGGGATGCTGAATTCGCGGGGGTCATTTCTAATCATTCGATCTTGGAGGAAGCGTCTCGCTCATATGGCCTTCCCTTCCTTCATTGTCCGGTTTCTTCGGCCAACAAGCCTGAAGTTGAGGAGATGCAGCTCGATTGGATTCGCAAGCAGGGCGTGGAACTGGTGGTACTTGCCCGATATATGCAAATCCTAAGCAAGGAATTTCTGGAAAAGGTGGGTTGTCCGGTCATTAACATTCATCATTCTTTCCTGCCCTCTTTCGCTGGCGCAAAGCCTTATCACCAAGCCTACCGCAGAGGTGTCAAGTTGATCGGCGCTACGGCCCACTACGTGACCGAAGACTTGGACGAGGGGCCTATTATCGGTCAGGACGTGGCGCAGGTTAGCCATCGACACGGCCCTTCGGACCTAATTGAGAAGGGACGCGATCTAGAGAAGATCGTACTTGCCAGCGCAGTCCGCCGGCATTTGCAGAATCGAGTATTGGTCTACCGTAACAAAACCGTGGTCTTCGACTAGAAGGATCCGATTTTCGTTATTACGCTTCACCCTTGTTCCCCTATAAAGGAAGGGTTGCCGTTGACTTTACGGTAAAAATCAAGACCATGTTTCCTTTGCTTCATACGCCTTATGGCCATTAACGAAAACAAATCCGACCCAGATAACGCGAACGATGTTTCCTCCAGCGAGGAGCCCGTGGACGCCAGCACAAGGGAAACCCCGGCAGGTTTAACTGTCGAGGAGATTGCCGAGCGCCCTTACGACGAGCGCGAAGTATGGGACAGCAACAAGAATTTTCTCTACATAGCCCTCGGAATTATCGGCCTTGTGGTTGCAGCCTACTACTTTTTCCAACAAAGCGAGCAAAAGGATTCCTCCAAGAGAAGCGAAGCCTTCGTAAAGGCTAGTATGGAGACGGAAGGCGCAGAGGCTCGTTTCCTTGGTTTCGCCAAGGAATACGATGGTACGCTTGGCGGGGTGGCTAGTTTCCGCGCCGCAGTCCTGCAATACCAAGCTAAACGGTATGCAGATGCGGCCGAAAGTTTTCAAGCAGCAGTCTCATCCTTGGGTGAAGATCCTCTGAGGGGTAGGGCCATGCTGGGGCGAGGCGTTTCCCTTCTTAAGCAAGGATCATCAGAGGCCCAAGGATTGACGATCCTCAAGGAACTCTCTTCGGACGCCGGCCTTCTTCCCGTTGACCGGGCTGAGGCCAGGTTCCTGCTGGCCGTTCATGCCTTGACGAAAGGTGATGAAGATGGCTTCTCCGCAGAGTTGTCCGAATTATCCGGTGACCTTAATGCCAGCTACTTTCATTCCCGTCTCGAGGAGCTTGCCAAGACCCGTAAACTATTGGGCCTGGCGAAGTCCTTGCCGGAGCTTAACCTGAGCGAGGGAAATGCATTCTTGGGAACGAATCGCGTCCGTCCGGGTGTCAAGACCCTGGAAAGCGGTCTTCAGTACGAGGTGCTTAAGGCTGGGACGGGCTCCAGCCCCCTTTCCGACGACGAAGTCGAAGTCCATTACCATGGCACCCTCTTGAGTGGGGAAGTCTTCGATTCCTCGGTGGAACGGGGAGAACCTTCCAAGTTTGGGGTTGGCGGGGTAATCAAGGGTTGGACCGAGGCTCTGCAATTAATGAGGGTTGGGGACAAGTGGAAACTTTTCATTCCCTCGGACTTGGCCTATGGGGAGTCGGGCAGCAACTCGATCGGTCCGAACGAAACCCTGACTTTTGAGGTGGAGCTTCTTTCCATCACCCCTCGCCCCGAGCCCGTTAGCCCCGAGTCCAACGCTACTCTTGTTCTTGATCCCAATTCTACGGCTCTGCCTAGCCCTGTCATTGACCTCAATGGCTCTACAGTGAAACCGGATGCCAACAAGAGTTTGGGGGAGTCTCCCCTCAAGCTTGACCTGAACGGTAGCCGCTAGGTAAGCTCAGGCCCCTCGCCCGAGCAGTCGAGTACGGCTTTCATGACCTTGAGTTGCTCGCTATCGACAAAGCCTTGTTCTGCATCCTTCAGAGGATATATCCTGATCAAGGAGTCGAAGTCGACCGCTCCATTCCTTAGCATCTCGAACGCATTCAAGTAGTCGGGCCTGGAGGAGGCATAGCTGGTTCTCAAGTCGATTTGCTTGCGGAGAAACTGGGTAAGGTCCAGCTCAATTGGACGGGAGTAGAGAGCCACTGCAGTTACTACTCCGTTGGGCCGTACGGATTTCCATGAATCAGCCAAGGCGCTCGCGGCTCCCGAAGCTTCCACCAAGGCATCTGCCCCGAGGGGGAAATGCTCGAGGACGTTTTCCGAGAGAGGAGGTAAGCCCGCTCCAACCGTTACGGTCTGAAAGCCTAACTTCCGAGCCGCCCGGAGGCGGACGGCTTCATCGCGTTCGGTGCCGACTAAAAGGACTTCAGCTCCACGGTGTTTGGCCGCCAAGGCGCAGAGCATGCCGATGATACCTGGCCCGCTCACTACGACCTTGGTCCCTCTCGTGATATCGGAGCGGTTGCCGATACAGTGTTCGGCAACCGACAAGGGCTCGGTGAGTGAAGCCAATGGCAGAGAAATGTCTTCCGGCACGGGTATGAGGAATTCCTCGTCCACGCAGACGAATTCGGCCATCCCTCCATCGAGGTGTAACCCTTGAACTCTTCTTCGTTCGGAAAGCTGTGGGAGGTCTTTCCTGCAGTAGGGATCCTCGGCATCGTATTTGGTCTGCAGGGCTATCATTACAGCCTTATCCCCACAAGACCAAGCCGATATGCCTTGGCCTACTTCCGTAACGATGCCGGCAAGCTCGTGCCCGAAGGTCACCTCGGGCAAGACGGACTCATAGCCCTTGTGGTTGAGCCAGGCATGAAGGTCCGATCCGCAAATTCCGCAGTAGGAAACTTTGAGAAGGACTTCTCCCTGTCCTGGTACAGGAATGGGTACTTCGGCCAATCGGGCGGCTCTCTCGCTGCGTTCGAATCTTCTAAAGGCCTTCATTTGCGTTCATTGAGGGATAATGAATCGACCTGCTGATTTCATTAGCAGCCTCTACTCCACGGACTTCACTGATCAGGCTAAGGGAGAATTCCAGGGCAGTGCCGGCTCCTCGGGACGTAACTAATCCCCCATCAACTACCACCTTTTCCTGCGCATCGATCGCGGTGAGTTCTCGGGAAACGGTTTCGTGGGCGGTGTATCTTGCGCCATTGAGGATGCCTGCATCGAGAAGAAGAAGTGGGGCGGCGCAAATTGCTCCTATGATTGCTCCTCGCGAATGGTGCCGACGGATAAGTTCGAGCACGTCGTTTCTATCCCGCAGGGAAAAAACTGCCGGGCCTCCGGGGAGGACGAGCAGGTTGAAGTCTCTAGACTGGGTGTCTGCGAGAAGCGCATCGGCTTTTACTGAGATACCCGATCTACCAACTATGTCGATGGCTTCACCACAAGAAACGACCAAAGTCTGGATGCCCGATCGGCGCAGCAAGTCGATGGGGCAGATTGCCTCGATTTCCTCAAAGCCTTCCGCCAATAGGACAAGCGCTTTAGCTTGTTGTTCCAAGTCCTCCCCGTGTTACTCGGAAGCCTTGGCTTTTTCGGCCTTTGGCTTGGTTTCCTTCTTGGTTTCCTTTGGGGAACCGGATTCGGATGAAGACGAGTCCTTCCCGGAATCGCCCGAGCTTGAATGTTCCTCTTTCTTTGCGGTTGCCGGTCTCTTGTAGTCGGTCTCGTAAAAACCCGAACCCTTGAAAATAAGACCGGCTCCGAGGCCCATGAGCCTCTTTGCCTTTCGCTTTTTGCAGGTTGGACAGGACTTTACTGGCGAGTCGTTCATAGACTGAAACAACTCCCACTCATGACCACATGCCAAGCATTCGTAATCGTAGGTAGGCATTGCCTAAAATCAAGCAGGGGCCTTGGGCTCCGTTAGCCTCAAGGCCGATGAATAGGCAACCAGTACCCAGAAACCGACGAAAAAAGAAAGCCCGTAAAGAGGTAGGGCGAGCAGAAGCAAACCCCAGAAGGCAATGACGGGGAGAATGAGGTTAGGCCATGTTTCTCGGGCGGATACAAGCACGGACTTGATGTCCCAACTGTCCGAGAAAAGACCGTCCTGTAGATAGGCATGCATAGATGCGAGTACCAAAAATGGCGAAACAAAGCCACAGGCCGCGAGGGGAAAGTAGGAAACAACCCCGAGCAGACCTAGCGAGAGAAAGGACACTAACTCGCTGGCAAGCCATCCAACGAGGAGTGGTATACCGCCAAAGCCAGCCATTATGAGCAACATGCGCACGCCGCCCTGAAGAAGGGAAGGTACTTCCATTTCTCTCCACTCGGGAAGTTCCCACTGGCGGGTTTGACGGAGGCGAACGGCATATTCGAGCAGGTATCCGAGGGAAAATATGTTAAGCACGGGAATGAAGGAGAGAGCTCCACCCCACAATACCTTGGGCATCCAACCCGGATGACCGAAAAGCCTTCCGCATACGGCTTCCAAACTTGGCATAACCTTTGTATTATGGCATTCTTGGTCAGATTCGCAAGCCATGAATTTCATTGACCAGCTAAAGGAGAAGCAACAATTAGTCGCTTCACGACTCGATCAAGCCCTCCCGGCTGCGGAAGTTCCTCCTGACCGAATTCACCAGGCAATGCGCCACAGCATGAATGCCGGCGGAAAGCGCCTGCGGCCCATTCTGGTCTTGTCCGGCCACGAGCTCTTCCCCAGTTTTCACGACCCCTTGCCTGCCGCTGTGGCCATCGAATGCATACATACCTACAGCCTGATACACGATGATCTTCCCGCCATGGATGACTCTGAGCTCAGGCGTGGCCAACCGGCTTGCCATAAGGCCTTCGACGAGGCTACCGCCATCTTGGCAGGGGACGCATTCCAGCCTCTAGCCTTTGAAATCTTAGCTCGTTGCTACGGTCATGTTCCGAAAGTTGCGGTCGACTTGATTGAGATTCTCGCCCGCACCGCCGGGAGCGAAAAGCTGGTCGGCGGTCAGATGCAGGATCTTCTTTCCGAGGGTGATCCGCCCCAAGAGGAAACCCTTTCCTACATCCACGCCAACAAGACCGCCGCCATGATCGAGGCCTCGCTTTGCCTTGGGTTTCGCCTAGGGCGGATGGGCGAAGACGATGGGAAGCTCGAGCTGATCGGTCAAGCCGGGCATTTCCTCGGACTTGCTTTCCAAGCCGTGGACGACCTTCTGGACGTGACGCGCACAAGCGAGGAACTCGGTAAGGACGCAGCCCATGATCGGGAAAGCGGGAAGGTCACTTGGATCTCCCTTTATGGAGAAGAAAAAGCCCGGGAACTTGCCCTAGAGCAAACCGAAAAAGCCCGCCAGATTCTTCTTCAAACCGGTGGGGACAACGCCTTTCTGCTGGAACTCGTTTCCCATATGCTTGAGCGCGAGAGTTGATGACCAGCGACGACAGGCTGGTCTCACGCGACTGGAAGGACAGGCTTTCCTTTTCCCGTGACGGAGGAAAGGGGTTCGCCGCTCCGGGTGGAGAATTCACGCGGGCTCTCTACGAATGGTCTCTCACGGACCAAGGAAGCCCATTGCGTACTATCATCGAAGGTCGTCGGGTGGTTGAGCTTGGCGCCGGCATGATGCCCCTCGGTTATGGACTTGCCGCAGTGGGGCGAGCCCGTAATTTCGTAGCGGTTGAACCTTTCTATGCCGACCTGCAGAAGCGTTCCATTCATTCCTTCATCGAGGAGAATTCGAACCTGATTCCGAGAATTCCCTACAAGGTTGTGGAACGGGATATGTTGGATTACCTGATCGATGAGCCTGACAACCTGCTCTGCATCGTTTGCTGTGGCATCGAGTCATGCATCTTGCCCGGGCCCGACTACCAGTCGAAAGTCGAGCGTGAAGTGGCCAGAACCTTAGCCCCAGAGGCCTTCTTCATAAGTTCGCACAGTGATCTCTTTCCCAGGGCTCTACCTTTTGTTGACCTTACCTACAAGAGGCCTTCCAACCCGAAGGTGAGCGATCGGTTGCGCCTTCACGGGGCCCGAGAGGCCTTCGATCTGCACGGCGAGACACTTTCCCTTCTTCAGGTAAGATCTTAGCCGTGGACGGTTTGGCTTAGGATAGAGCAGACTTCTGCAGTCCGACAAGTTCTCCAATGCCCTTTTCCGCAAGTAGCAAGAGATCATCGAGCTGTTGCCTTGAGAAAACGGCTTCCTCACCTGAGGACTGAACTTCAACGAAATGCCCGGAACCCGTCATGACGACGTTCGCGTCCACGGTTGCATCTCGGTCCTCGGGGTAGTCAAGGTCAAGGAGGCATCGGTCGTTGTATACTCCTACGCTGATAGCGGCAAGGTGGTCCCGTATCGGATCCTCTGAAAGCGCTCCTTTCTCCAGAAGTTCGTTGATCGCCATACGAGTGGCCAGCCAAGCGCCGGTGATGGAAGCCGTCCTGGTCCCGCCATCCGCACGCAGGACGTCGCAGTCGATCCAGAGAGTTTTCTCGGGGAGTTTCTTGAGGTCAAGCACGGCTCGCAGCGAGCGACCAATGAGCCTCTGGATCTCGATGTTTCGGCCATCTTGCTTGCCCCTGCTTATAGGGCGGTCCTTGCGAGTAAGGGTAGAGTAGGGGAGCATGCTGTACTCGGCGGTGAGCCATCCCCCCTCGATCTTCTGCTGTCTCATCCAGCCGGGGATCCTATCCTCGATCATGGCGGCGCAGATGACTTGGGTGTTGCCAAAGGAGCAAAGAACGGAACCGTTTGCATGAGGGGCGATTCCTGCCTTGAAGGAGACTTCACGCATCTGGTCGGTTTCGCGACCCGAGGGGCGAACGATTGCTTGCTCCAATTGCTCGGCGAGCGATGATTTTTCCGTGGAATCAGATTTCATAGGTCTTGAGGGGTTCCGGGTCGATGATTCTGGCTTCGGAATCCTGCAGGGATTCCTCGAACCAAGATCTCGCTGCAGGGTCCCCATGGTGGAGAATTATAGTCTTTGGGCAAAGTTTTTCGGCGAGACGAAGAAGTTCTTCGCGGTCGGCGTGACCACTGAGATCGAATTGACGTATTCGCGCCCTGACCTTTTCACGCCACTGGATTGCCTCGAACTCAAAATCCTGCCCCGGTTGGGTGGTCAGCAGAGCTCCCCCCGGAGTCGACGGGTCGCAGTAGCCCACGAATAGGATTGAGTTGCGGTCATTGCCTAGCATCGAGGAAGCCAGTATATAGGAAGGGGTATGCTCGACCATCATGCCGCTGCTTACGAGATAGATGCCTTGCATGGGTAATTCGCGGCCGGGTTGGAGCTTTCTGGGCAAAGGTCTTGCCCCGATAAGCTTAAGGACCTTGCGACTGAACCGAAGGGTCTTGGAGTTTTTCGAGATTTCGTGAAAATGATTCACCAGATCCATTCCCAGGCCCGAGCAAAAAACTGGAACCTTGGGGATGGCCTTGCGTCGAAATGCTTCTTCCAAGGTGACGAGCATTTCCTGCATTCTGCCTAGTGCAAAAACGGGGATGAGGGCCGATCCTCCCTTCCTGATTGTCTTGCCAATGGTGGCGATGAGGTCGACCACCTCGTTCTCTCTCTGCCGGGATGGGTCACGGGCGGTGGCTCCTCTGGTCGTCTCCGTGACGAGGACGTCGACGGGTTCAAGGGGAGGCTTCGCCCCAGCCAGGGTCCGCTGGTCGTTGAAAAGAAGATCTCCGGTGAAGAATGAGCGCTCTTCCTTCGACTTAATGGTAAGGGAAGCTGCCCCTGCAACGTGTCCGGCGTGGTTGAGGGTCAACTCAAGGGACCGCCCTTCTTTTTCAATAGTCAGGGGGCTTTCCGAAGAGAGTGGCTTCATCCTCGAGTAAAGGGAAGACAGGTCACCTCTGCCATAGAGTGGGAGCTCGGGGATATTGAGCTCCCTTCTTTGCCTCTTCATTACGGAGATGCTGTTGGACAACATGCGGCGGGAGAGAACGGAGCTTCCGTAAGTGAGGAATACCGGAGCATCGGGATTCTGACGGGAGAGTAGCGGGAGACTGCCTAAATGATCGAGGTGACAATGAGTCAGAACGATGAAATCAAGGGAGTTTCTCTCGATTTCGCCATGCTTGGGAAGTGATTCCGACCCAGCGAACTTAGGGTGTAGACCGGAGTCTATCGCAAAGCGGAAGCCATTGCTTTCACAGAGGCAGCAGTTTGCCCCGATTCCGCCATGTGGGTTTAGATCGGTAAACCTCATGAGAGTTGCTTCCCTTCAGGTTCGGCATCGGGAACGTCAAGCTGGAAGGGGGACATGGTTACGTGAATCTTGTTCTCGAATTCATCGAAACCATGAAAGGAACCGGATGCAGTGGCGGAAAGGTGGGTCACGTGATAACTGTTGTAGGTAAAGGTCTCCCCCGGTTCGATGGTCGGTGTTTCACCTACGATTTTTTCTCCTTCCACGACAGTGGTCGTGCCGTCGCTGTTGGAGAGTATCCACTTGCGGCCCAGGAGAGTTACGGAGCGGTCACTTAGGTTGCTGATGCTAATGAAATAGATGAAGGCATGGAGGTGGGTGCCCTTGACGGTCGATTTTTCCTTGTGATGAACGAGCTTGTCGAGCGATGCGTTTAGTCCATTCAGTTCTATGCTGTTTTCGTTCACGAGGTTGGTATCTATATGGAGAGGTACAATAGCGTGGAAGAGGAAAAGACCAATTCTTTTCGCAGAAATTGAAAAAAGTTAGTACAAAGGATGAAAACGCTTGCTCACATGGCTTGGGGAAACAGAAGTGGGGTATGGAAAAATTCGCTCTCTTATCGGTAAGTGACAAAACGGGAATCGTGCCTTTCGCAAAGGCCTTGGCAGAGGAAATCGGATTCACGCTTCTTTCTACGGGCGGGACCGCAAGCCTGCTAAGGGAAAACGGCATTCCCGTACTTGACGTGAGCGAGCACACGGGATTCCCCGAGATGATGGACGGACGCGTGAAGACGCTTCACCCGAAGGTTCACGGTGGACTGCTCTGCCTGAGGGACGAGGAGACTCACCTTGAAGCAGCTCGGGACAATGGCATCAAGATGATCGACTTGGTGGTGGTCAACCTTTACCCCTTCGAGGAGACTGTAGCCAGGCCGACCGTATCCTTTGGAGAAGCTATTGAGCAAATAGACATCGGAGGCCCATCCATGTTGCGTAGCGCTGCAAAGAATCATCGCGACGTGGCGGTAGTCTGCGACCCCTCGGACTACGAGGGCGTGCTTTGCGCAATAAAAGGAGATTCCGATTGGGCTGAACTTAGAAAAGAATTGGCCCTTAAGGTATTCCAGCGAACTTCAGCCTACGACGAAGCAATTGCCTCCTACCTTGAGTCTCAATCGCAAGCGGAACCCGACCTGAACGACATCTCGGGCTTCCCTGAAATCCTTTCGGTCGAGTCTAGGAAATCCATGAGCCTAAGGTATGGAGAGAACCCACATCAGCAAGCCGCACTCTATGGGGAATTTCTCGATTATTTCGATCAACTCCAAGGAAAAGAGCTTAGTTACAATAACATCCTGGATATTTCTTCGGCCGCTTATCTCATTGGGGAGTTCGAAAGACCTACCGTGGCTATCCTCAAGCATACCAACCCCTGTGGGGTCGCCAGTGCGGACGACTTGGACCAAGCTTGGGACATGGCTTTCGATACCGATAGGCAAGCCCCTTTTGGCGGGATCATCGTGGTCAACAACACCATGGACTTAAGCCTCGCTCAAAAGATTGGAGAAATCTTCTGCGAGGTCATCATTGCCCCCGGTTTTACGGACGAGGCCTTGGAAGCCTTCGGCCGCAAGAAGAACCTGAGGCTTCTCGTGTCCAAGTCGGGCTTCGGGGCCGAGACCCTGCGTGAATATAAGACCGTCCCCGGAGGCTACCTAGCCCAAGATCGTGACCAGAAACGCATAAACCCAAAACTTTTTGAGGTCGTAACGGAACGTCAACCAACCGACGTGGAGTGGCGATCTATGATCTTTGGCTGGCGTGTAGTGCGGCACGTCAAAAGCAATGCCATCGTCTATGCAGGCGATGAAAGAACCTTGGGGGTTGGCGCGGGCCAGATGTCGAGAGTTGACAGTTCTAGGATCGCAGTCTGGAAGGCCGGCGAAGCGAATCTTTCCCTAGATGGAGCCTCAGTTGCCTCGGATGCGTTTTTCCCGTTTCCGGATGGACTTCTAGCTGCAGCCGATGCAGGTGCTACCGCTGCGATACAACCTGGAGGGAGTGTTCGCGATGACGATGTCGTGGCCGCTGCCAATGACAGGGATATGGCGATGGTGTTCACCAAGTCTCGTCACTTCAAGCATTAGTTGATCGAAGGGTATCACTTTCCGTTTTGCCATGTGCATGAATGGTTTGGTTTGCTTTTTCAATGATACGGCCTTTCTTTTTAAGCCATGAAGAGATTACTATTTTTCAGAGGTGTTTTGCTCCTGGTCTTCTCCCTTTTCGGGACAGGTTGCGGGACGGCCATGCTCTCCGACGAGTACTTGGCCAACAAGGCCAAGGGCCAATTCGCTCAAATGAAGAAAGCGGAGAAGATTTCCAGCAATGCTTCCCACAAAGCGATGGTGAATCGTATCGGCAAGCGCATCTCAGGGGTGGCTCAGGTCGACCTGCCCGGAACCGAGTGGGAGTTTGTAGTCTTTGACAAAAAGAACCCCAACGCTTTTGCCATGCCCGGAGGAAAGGTGGGGGTGCACAGTGGCTTGATCGACCTTGCAAAGGGCGATGAAGACGAGGTCGCCGCCGTAATCGGCCACGAGATCGCGCATGTGGCCTTGCGCCATAGCAACAAGAGAATGTCCCAGGCCATCACCATCGGATTGGGCGGTGTCATCCTTGACGTTGCCATGAGGGACAAGAGCGATTCTGATCGAATGCTGGCAAAGGGCGCTTATGGCGTGGGCACGGCAGTTGGCCTGGCGCTACCTTACTCCCGGACGCATGAGCGGGAGGCGGACCATCGCGGCATTCTCTATGCCGCCATGGCTGGGTATGATCCGCGAGCGGCTATCTCTTTCTGGAAGAAAATGCAGAAGGCAGGGGGAGGCAAGATGCCCGAGTTTCTCTCTACGCACCCTGATTCCGGCAAACGAATCGAGTTTCTGCAATCGCATATGGATCATGCCCTCGCTCTTTACCGCCAAACAAAGGCAGCTAGGGGAGAGAAGCCCAATCCATGACTGTTATCCTTGACGACCCTGTTCGGGCTCTGGCCGATTACGTATCTCACGACAGCGTGTCGGCAGACTCCTGCTTCGCATCTGGCGTAGCGGCGGCGAGAGATTTCGCTTGCGAACGGTTGCGGGAACTGGGTTTTACGGTAGAGATCGTAAAGACCCCCATCAATCCGGTTGTCCTGGCTACCAGGGGTGACCCCAGTTGGCCTCATTTGGTTATCTATGGGCACTACGACGTGCAGCCTCCTGATCCCCTTGATTTGTGGGTGAGTGATCCTTTTGAGGCTACTGTCCGTGACGGCAGGCTCTATGGGCGTGGAGCAGCCGACAACAAGGGCCCGCAGATCGTACACATGACTGCCTTGCACCGCGTATTGAAGGAAAACCCCGACTTGCCATTGCGAATAACCTACCTAATTGAAGGCGAGGAGGAAATTGGAAGCCCGAGCTTCCGTGGTTTTCTCGAGGAGCGAAAGGATTCCCTCCTGGGTGAGCTTTTACTGGTCTCGGATACGGGAAGCCCGGGGCCCGATCAGTTGGTGGTTACCACTGGCTTGAGAGGTTTGACGGCCCTCGAAGTCAAACTTTTCGGGCCTCGACAGGATCTTCATTCGGGCGTCCATGGAGGGGCCTTACTTAACCCGCTTCAGGCCTTGATGAAGATAGGGTCTAGCCTTCATGACGACGAGGGCAGAGTGACCGTCCCCGGTTTTTACGACGCCGTCGTAGCCCCTGAGCAATGGGAGCGTGAGGAATTAAGCCGACTGCCCTTGACGGAAGATAAATACGCCGAGTTCCTGGGTATTGATGAATTCTCACCTCCTCCGGGTTATTCCCCGCTTGAGGCCATCCGTTTTTGCCCAACCTTGGAATTCAATGGAGTAGGCGGGGGCTACCAGGGAGAAGGCTCGAAAACGGTAATTCCGGCGGAGGCTTTTGCCAAAATTACCTGCAGACTCGTTCCCAATCAAAGCTCTGAGGATATCGCGAACAAGGTCAAGGCAGCCGTCGAGCAATTCTGTCCCTCTGCAATCCGCTGTGAGGTTTTCGTCAAGGGCGGTGGGGATCCCTATGTTGTGATTCCGCCGGGAAAACCGGGTTCATCAGGAAGTGAACCCCACTTGATGAAAAAGGCCTTCGACGTGGCGGAGGGGTGCATTGAGGGTTCTTTCGGAACCAAACCCATCTATTTACGTGAGGGTGGCAGTATACCAATTATACGAGACCTCAAGGAGGTAGCTGGTTTGGAGTCCTTGATGATTGGCTTATTTACCAATGAGGATAATCTTCACTCTCCTAACGAGAGTTTCGACTTGGAAATCATGGAGAAGGCTATCTCCACCTTCGAAGCCTTTTTTAAGCAACTCGCAACCTGAGCTTGGCTACCTGGAGAGGGAGGAGTGCGGGGGTTGGAGTTATTGAGGATTAGCTTCCCTTTGTGACTACGAAGGATGCCCTTCGGTCGAGGCGCGCTTGGGTCGAGTCCGCATTTGGGATGGCGGTTTCGTCCCCTATGGAGACCGTTTCAATACGCTCCGAGTCGCTTCCCAGTTCAATCAGGTAATTCCTTACTGTGGCGGCCCTCCTGTCTCCAAGCGATTTGTTGTATTCGGGGGTTCCCTTCCAGTCGCAATAGCCTTCGATCAAGAGACGAGCTTTTGGATTTTCCTTCATGAAGGTTGAAATTTCCCGAAGCTTGGGGCGTTCCTCAGCGGTAAGGTTATACTGGTCGAAACCGAAATGGACCGGATCGAAGGGGCGGATAGTATTGAGAGGGTCGGAAAAACCTTCCAATGCGCCGTCTCTCTGCTGCAGGAGGTCCGGGTCCTCAAGGTTCCCCACCAACGGAGATCCTGTGTCGGCAAATTCATCACCTTGGTTGAACCCACTGAGCCCAGATTCGGAAGAACCTTCCGAATTTCGGTTGAGGGTTGTCTCGGGACCATTTTTCTTTGCGCAACCGCCAAGAAGAAGAGCAAAAACGAAGAGGAGGGAAGTGGATCGTGTAATTATCATGACTAGGAATCCCTGCGGACGAGGAGTTGAGCCTTTCTTTCCAGTCCGGCGGTAGTCGGGTCGGCATCCGGGGTGGCGAATTCGTCACCCATGGAAAGGATGTCTATGCGGGAGCCATCCACGCCAAGATCAACGAGGTAGTCCCGGACGCTGGTCGCTCTTCTGTCGCCTAGCGATTTGTTGTAGGCGGGCGTGCCTTTCCAGTCGCAATAGCCTTCCACTAGGATCTTGGCTCCGGGGTTGTCGGTGAGAAAGGAGGCCACTTCCTGTAGCTTACTTCTTTCTTCGGCACCGATATTGTACTGGTCGAAACCGAAGAAGATGGGCTCAAAGGGTCTCTGGGCGCCTGCGAGGGTATCTGCGTCCCAGTAGGAGCCCTGCGGGAGAAGTCCGTCTTCTCCGTCCAAGCCGGTTATGGTGGCGCCGAGGGGAGAGGTCTCGCCGTCGAGTCCGGCAAGTTCATTCGGATCCCCTACGAAGTTTCCCCTGTCCGTGCCCTTGATTAAGGCCGTGTCATCCGGAGAGAGATCCTTATTCTTTGAGCAACTGCTGAAAAACGCGACAAATGCCAGCGCCGTTCCCATCCACAATGATTTTTTCATAATGTTATTCCCGCTTTGTGATGAAGATCAAAATTCCCAATTTGATCGATTTTTAATATTTTCTTGCGCGTGTGGACAGGCTCGTCAATGGGAAAAGCTTGGAAAGTACAATTTATTTGCTTGTCGACAACGGCTCTCTTGAGGCAAGTGCGACCCTCAACTTGCGAAGCGTAGCCCGAATTGCCGGACTTCTCGCGGGTTTGGAAATTCATCCCGTCAGCCTCCTTCACTCTTCCTCCGTCGATCCTTCCCTGCTGGATGGGGAGAAGGCCCAAGTCATGCAGGAGTTTCTTTCAGGGGACTTGGGTCAGTCCGCTCGCAAACTTCAAATCCTTCCGTTCTTCTTCGGACCGAGTCGAGCTCTTTCCGAATGGTTGCCCGAGAAACTTAAGATATGGAGGCAGGGTAAGCAAGGCCGGGAATTTTGCATCCTGGACCCGCTTCATCGATCCGGTGACGACCGCTTGTCGATTGCCCTTGCTGAATTATGCCTTGAGTCGATTCGTGGAAATGACTTGAAGGACCCTTTCCTTGCACTTGTGGATCATGGTACCCCGGTTCGAGAGGTTCATGAAGTGAGGGAGGAGATTGGAGGCTTGTTAAAGGAAAGGATGAGCGGTCGCATCTCAGGCTTCTCGACTTGCTCTATGGAGCGCAGGGCAGGTGCGGAATATGACTTCAACGAGCCCTTGCTTGAAAATCTTCTCAAAGAAAAGAAAAGCGGATGTCATGAAATGTTGGTGGCCCAGCTTTTTCTCTCACCAGGTCGCCATGCTGGGGAAGGCGGAGACCTTGAGCAAATCTGCACGGCCTTCACGGATGATTCCTCGGTAACCGGATCGCTCGTACCCCGCCTCTGGGGTCACATCCTTTGGTGCTGGAGATTCTCATGGAAAGGATTCGCCATGGATCATGCGACTAGGCAAAAGAATCGAGCTTATTCACGCCGATCTGACCGCCTTGCAGGTGGACGCAATCGTAAATGCCGCGAATCAATCTTTACTCGGTGGGGGAGGCGTTGATAGTGCGATTCATCGGGCGGGCGGCCCGGCCCTGCTTGAAGCGTGCTCGAAAATTGGCGGCTGCCCGACGGGCGAAGCGAGGGTCACTGCCGGGTTCGATCTCGATGCGCCCTTGGTCATACATACTGTCGGACCGGTTTGGCATGGCGGTCAATCCGGAGAAGCCGAACTTTTGGCCTCGTGTTATCGCAACAGCCCGGAACTAGCATGCGAACGAGATTCGCAGTCTGGCTTGCCCATCGATCAGTACGGGAGCTTACGGATATACCATAGACCAGGCCGCTTCTATCGCTCTTCGCGAGGTGGGCCTTTTTCTCACACGGAACCGTTTCCCTCACGAAGTCTTTTTCGCTTGTTTTTCAAAAGAGGATCTCCAGGTCTATGAAGACGCGATGGAGGCCTAGACTAAAGCAGGTGGGCCGGCCTCTACTTCTCGATCAGCCAGATGTTCTTGAAGCGGACGGGGTTACCGTGTCCCTGCAGGTGAATCTGCCCCTTTTCCTTTTCGGGACGTCCTCCGCCCGCCCCAGTACCCTTGTCCAGTTCGAAGTCATCGTGGATCACGACCCCGTTGTGTCGAGTTGTGATGCGGGCGTTAGTGATTTTCTTGCCTTCCTTGAAGCGGGGAGCGGTAAATTGGATGTCGTAGGTTTGCCAAGATAGAGGAGGCAGGCACATGTTGACGGCTGGAGGTTTCTTGCGATAAAGGGCACCGCAGAAGTTGAATTCCCCCTTGATGCCGAAGGAGTCGAGAATCTGGGTCTCGTAGTTGTTGAATATATATACGCCACTGTTGCCGCGGTCCTGGCTTCCGGGCTTTGTTTTTGGCTTATAGGGGGTGCGGAACTCAAGATGCAGAGTGAAGTCACCGAAGGAATCGAGCGAGACGACACCCTCTTCAAGGAGTTCTCCATCCAACTTGACGCCGCCTGAGAAACGATCCATTTCGATGCCTCCGAAAAGAACCTTGGCACCCGTGGGCGCTTTCTTGCCGAGGGTCGGGCTCTTCCTTTCAACACGGTCGTATGTGAACAGTTTCCGTTTCCCCTTGGTTGCGGTTGCCTTGTCGCCCGTTATGACGACGGTCTCGCCACTCTTGGCTTTCAAGGTTGTTGCGTTGCCCTTGGTTTCACCATTCAAAAAGACGAACTCGTTGCTCTCGGCACCGCTTCCAGGCAAGCCTCCCGCATAGAGCGCAGCTTGGAACTTTCCGTCCCCTAGGGCTACCACCTGGAGTCCGTATCGGCCTTTTTCACCTTCCCTTCCGATCTTGGAAGACTCTGCATATTCACCTTGGATGGCGAAGTCCGGGTCTTTAGCCGCAACGCTTGGATCCTTGACGGCTTTCTCTCTTGGAGCGGCCCAGGCGATCGAACAGAAGCAAAAAAAGGAAAGGGTGAGAGAGGAACAGTTCTTCATAGCTTATGATAAGATGGAAAACCTTTCGCTTTGCAAAGACAAAGTATCCAATCCGGTTCAAGAGTCGCCAAGGGTTACCAAATAGATCCCCACCAGAAGAAGGCAGGCCCCAAGAGCCCTCCTGAGCTGGGTCTCGGTGGGCGTCGCTCCTTCCGACAATCCTATTTTCTTACCCAGCCATGCAACCAGAAGGATGGCCCAGAGTCCGCGGCAGGAATAAAAGACGTTGGCCTCAGTCGGCACGTTATGGAACCCGATGGCGATAGACATCAGCACGGCCTGAACACCCATTGGAAGGCAGGAGGCCCACATCCAGCGGTCCGGTTGCCCCCTGAAGGCGAGGAATTTACCCGTCGACAGGGGGATGAGTAAAAAGGAGAGCAAGCCGACGGAGGCAAACATACAGAAGAGCACGTTGAATGGGTCGGAGAGATGACTGAAGTGCGGCACCATCGCATCGACCAGTCCGAAGCCCGCAGCGGTGGCGAGGGCAAATCCAAGCCCCTTTACGGTAGGCTTGGAACCTCTGCCGGGCCAACCTATGAGGGCTACCGCAATGGCCGTGAGTATCGCCGCGATCCAGGTTTCCAGTCCGATGGGGTTGGGTGAAAAACCAAGCAGGAGGAGAAAAAAGGCCACGAAGACCGATTTCGATCCCATGATGGGGGTTACCATTGATGCATCTCCTGATCTTAGGGCGAGGAAGCAGGAGGACTGAGCGGCGAAAAAGAGAAGTCCGATCATGCCTCCCGCCTTCAGGTCGTCCGGGCCGAGGGACTGGTTAGCGAGCATGGGATAGGGAAGGAAGCAAAGGGCCATCACCAAGTTCGAGTAGACCAGGGACCGCACGGTTCCGGCTCCGAGTTCGAGCCCTCGTTTGGCCAGCAAGGCGCTTATCGTATAGACGAAGCCCGCCGCCAGAGCGAACAGATAGGGGGTGAGGTTGCTTGGCAAGGCAAGTATCCGCGGATGGTGGCGGCGTCGCCTACTTCTGGTTGAACTCCTTACTTAGCGCGGCGCAGGATGCGGGATCTCGTTCCTCAGTGCCGATGACGAGGCGGTACTTGATCTTGACCGGCTTTGCCGGTGTGAGTTGCGACTTGAAGTAGGAACCGAATCTACCGTAGTCCCGTTCGCTGTAGAAGGAGGGCTTGGGGTTGTCGGGGTGGTCGAGGTAGACGGTGAAGTAACGACGGTCACTCACGACAACGCTCTGAGCCTTCCATGAGAGGTTGGTCATATCCTTGTTTCCAGGCCAGTTCTTGGTCTTGCCCATACCGTCCTTCCCGTCCTTCGGACGAACATAGTAGGTTTGCTTGGCAGTTTTGGCGGCTACCTCGTTGGAGGCTCTGAATTGAAAACCCGCGTGCTGGGGGTCCCCGTCAAGGGTCACTGAATCTTGCTTGGTGGACAAGACGGACGAAAAGTCAACCTGAAGGCTTCCGTCCTCGCGGTGTGAGAAGGAGAGCGTTCTTTTCTCGGATGCGAAGATAGTCCCGTCATCCACCCTCCAGGCGATTTCAACGGCATGGGAGGCTCCTTTGTCGTCGGCTTTCGACTCGATGACCTTTTCGTGGGTTTGATAGCCACCTTTGCAGTGCCAGGTATCGATACGCACTTTTTTCCCAGCGGCATTTACCGCAGAGCATTTGGAAAAGCCATAGTAAATCCCCCGATGGTGGGTGAATTTGCCTCCAGGTCCCTTAGTAAGGAAATCCTTGCCGTCGGCTTGGTAGACGTGATGAAAGGGCTTGTAGGTTCGCTCCCTGTCCTCGGGGTCCAACCGCTCATAGACGTAGCGGACTATTTTTCGGTCGCCCTTGAGCAGGTCCAGGTGCTTACCCGGTTCGTCCTTCCATGAATAGCCGTGGTGTTTGGCCTGCAGGCAAAGAAAGGGAAAGTGAATGAGGAGGAACGTAAGAAGAAAGCGTTTCATAATGGACGGAGAAAACCTCTTTTCTCGTCCCATTCCAAGCGAAAACGGAAGTTGGTAGAGAAACTTTTTTCCGCTCGTGTCGTTATATGAGCTAGAAAACAACCGAAATTTTCTTACGATAAAGCATTCCCATGCACCGCTTGCCATTCTTAGTATTCCTCCTCTGCGCACATGTCTTGGGTGCGGTCGTTGACTTCGAGAAGGAAGTTTGGCCCATTCTCGAGGAGCGCTGCGTGGAATGTCACAAGGCACCCTATGAGCTCAATGGCAAACTCAAGGAACCCAAGTCCGGCCTACGGTTGGATGGGGCCGCCTACATAATGTACGGTGGCGACGATGGCCCCGTGGTCGTCGCAGATCATCCAAGCCGGAGCTCGCTTTATCAACGAGTTATTTTATCCGATGATGATTCGGACCTCATGCCACCGAAAGGAGATCCCCTCAGCCACATGCAGAAGGAGATCCTTCGCAAATGGATTGCTCAGGGTCTGGATTTTGGGAAATGGGAGGGACAGACCGATGGCATCGACAAACTCAAGCTTAGGAAAAAGAAAGCCAGTTCGGCCTTTATCCCTGAGTACCTTGTTCTCTACGAGCAGCTTTCAAAGGGGCTCGAACCACTTCCGGAGGAGAAACTTTTGGCTATTGCGAAAGCGAGCGGCTTGATGATCCGACCCATTGGTCTGGGGAGTCCTCTTCTCGAGGCCCGTGTCGTGACCAAGCCTCACTCCATTGGTGACGAACAGGTGCTTGAGCTCCTGCCTCTTGCCGGCCACATAGCCAAGCTCGACTTGCGCAACACCGCCGTTACCGCCCAGGCCTGCTCTGAAATTTCCGACTTCGGCAAGCTCACCGAACTCAACCTGCGGGGAACCCGAATCGGGGATTCGGGAATCGCTCCGCTAACTAGGCTGCCGATCCTGCAGACCCTCAACCTTTGTGAGACTAGTGTCTCGGACAAGGGGATTTCCGCACTCGGCAAGGCAAGATCACTCCGCAAGGTTTACCTCTGGAACAGCAAGGCTACCCCGAAGGGCTTGGGCAGGCTCGAAAAGCTTTTGGATCATGGAGGACCATGAGGTTCCGCTAGTCGGAAAGTCTCCAAAGAGACTTGTCGGAACGCACGAACAGCGCTCCACCTGATACAGCTGGGGTGCAGAGAATGGTTTCCCCCAAGTCCACGGAGGCGACCGTCTTGCCTTCCTCAAGCCCGATTTCGACAACTTGCCCTAGGCCTTCCTCATTGAAGACAAAAAGGTGTTCGCGAGTGGCGACGGGGGAACTGCTCATGGGTCCCTTTAAGCGCATCCTCCAGATGATTTCACCGGTTTCGATCTTGGCGCAGGTAAGGACGTTGGCCTTGTTCACGACATAGAGCATATCCCCCGAAATCGTTGGGCTTCCGGTACCGGGGCCGAGTTTGTTGTCTCTCCAGATTTGGGTATGGGAGCGACCGTCGGTTCTCGCCTTGAGGGCCGTCAATCCATTCGACGGAACGAGGATGGTGTGGCCTGCGACCGTGCTGGATGGAATGGTCGAGGCTCCTTCTTCGTACTTCCATTGATCCTTCCCGTTCTTGGGGTCGATCATGGCAAGCCCCTTCATGGACTGCAGCAGGACTTGCTGTGAGCCCCCTTTGCCGATGACGGCGGGCGACGTCCAGTTCGCCCCTCTTGGCCTTTCCTTTTTCCAAAGCGTGGAACCATTGGCCAAACTGAGACCTGCAGTGAAGGACTCGGCGTCATTCTCGACCTGCGCAATGACCACCTCGCCGACTATAACAGGAGAAGATGACATGCCTAGGCCATTGGCCGCATTGGGGTAATCGTAAGTCAATCCACGCAACCATTTTAGGTTGCCTTTCAAATCCAGGCAAAAAACGTCGTTGGAAGAGAACTGGGCTACCACGAGTTTCCCGTCACTCGACATAGTGGGGGCAGCCACGCAGGTCTTCTCGTGGCATACCGTCCGTCCCGTGGCCTTGAATTTTCTTTCCCAAGCTTTTTTGCCCTTCTTTGCCTCGAAGGCCATGATGTGAAGAGTTTCCTCCTTGGGTCCGCTTGAGGCGGTCAAGAAGACGAGGTTCCCGACCACGATGGGACTGGATAAGCCCCGTCCCGGAAGATCGATTCTCCAAGAGGTTTTGCCTGCCGTTCCTACGTTAGGGGATAGCTTGTCCGGAATCGATCCGTTGCCCGCGTCTCCACGGAACGAGAGCCAGTTGCCGAAAAGCGAGAAAGGCAGGAGAAAAAAGAATAAGATAAGAGTTTTCATCACAGGGTTCATTTATTTGAGGTGTCGCGGGAGTGAAGCACCGTTCCGGTGGGGTCGGTAATGCGTAGGCAGAACTCCCATTGCTTGGTCCATGACTGGGTTTGCTCGTTTTGGCAGACCTTGACGAGAATTCCATTGGATCCCTTTTTTAGGGCTCCATCGATGACAAATTGATCGACGCGGGTCTTTCCGCGGTGGTACTCGTCCCTAGCGAACAAAAGCTTCCCGTTGACCCAGAGTTTCCAGGCGTTCTTCGACCCGATCCTGAACTGTGCCACTTGGTCTGAATCGGAATCGAAGGTGGTGTAGGCATAGGCAAGGACTTCCTTGACCTCTCCATACTGCTTGTTTACGTCGAGCATGCCGAAGGGATCGGAAGTGGAAAAGGCAGACCACTTGACCTTGTCGTTCTTGCCCTGGTAGCCGGCGTCTAGGTCGATTTCCTGTTCGGGAGGGTAGGGCTTTCCGAATCCCTGCCTTCCGGTGTTATCAAAAGGGCCGATGGTCTTCCACTCGGGGAGAAAGCCCATGAGGGACTGCAGGTCGACCTTCCGCCCACCTTTTTCAAGGGCGTTGCTCGCTTCCTTGATTTGATCCACTTCTCGGCCCTTTTGCAGGACTTTCTCGAAGAGTGCGGCGGACTTTGTCGTGTCTTTGGATGCCTGCGCGGAAGTTAGGAGTTCTCCCACCGCCAGGCGTCGGAGTGTGGGTTCGCGGTCGTCGATGAAGTTGGGTACGAGGGAACTTGCCAGAGCGGGTTTGTTTTCACGAAGAATCTCAAAGGCCAGTTTCCTCGAGCTACCGCTGTTTTTCTGGTTTTCGAGGAAGGAGAGAACCTGTTTTTGAGGGAACTTCTTCTCATTGCGGGAGAGAATCTCGGAAATCGCCGCCCGGATCCAGTTGTCGCCCAAGTCGTTCGCCTTGTTCATTGCCTGCAGGAGATCTGGTATCGAGGAGGCGTTGAGTTTTTCAATGGCGGACCAAAGTTGGACGGCCTCGGCGTTTCCTTTCCCTTTTGAGTCTATGCGGGTCAATGCACCTATAAATTCCTTTTCCTGTGCCGGGAGGATGCAAAGAGGCGTCAACCCAAGAGCCAGAAGAACGAGTGGGGTCTGAGTAATCTTCATTACCTATCTTTTGAAGCCAATCGCCTGTCTCGGAAAGGAAAAAAGGATGTTCTTGATTCTTTTTGCTTTTCAAATGAGCCTTCCTTGGGAAGGGTGCGGGCATGAAAACACACCGAATGACCTTTTCCCTGCTTTTATCTTCGGTTTGCTTCTCGGTGAATGGAGTCGAACCCGAAACAATATTCCTCTGGCCCGAAGATGCTCCAGGCGAGGTTACGGGCGAAGTCGGGAAGGAAAAAGGCGAGACCCGGGGAGGAATTCTTCGCATCTCCAACGTGACCAAGCCTAGTTTGACCGTCTTCCCCGCAGACCCTGCTAAAGCAACGGGAACCGGAGTATTGGTGTGCCCCGGAGGCGGATACAGTATCCTCGCGTACCAACACGAGGGTTCCGATGTTTGTCGCTGGCTCAATTCCATCGGTGTTACTGGTTTCCTGCTCAAGTACCGGGTGCCTCGTAGAAAGAATCGTCCGAAGCACGAGGCTCCCCTTCAAGATGCCCAGAGAGCTCTCGGGATGATTCGGCAAAATGCTAAAAAGTGGAAGATGGATCCTGGACGCCTGGGTATTCTCGGCTTCTCCGCCGGGGGCAACCTCTCGGTGATGGCCTTGACGTCCCACCAATCCAGGTCTTATCAGAAGGTCGACGCGGCTGACGGTTTTTCATGCAGGCCGGACTTTGGGATTCTCATCTATCCCGCGTATCTCGTTGACCGAGCGAAGCGTAATTCCCTTTTCCCCGAGATCAAGGTGTCCAAGGATACGCCACCCTGCTTCTTTGCCCATACCGGGGACGATCACGTGCCTGCCGAAGGAAGCGCCCTGATGTATCTTGCCCTGGAAAAAGCAGGTGTAGTAGGGAACGAGCTCCACTTGCATCCCTTTGGGGGGCACGGATACGGGATGCGACCTTCCGCGAACCCCGTTTCGACTTGGCCCGCCCGAGCTGGGGAATGGATGAAGACCATGGGCTGGCTCGAGAAGTGAGCCTTCCCCGTTCAGGCAGAGCCATTCGCTACCGCGAGCATGGCGATCCTTCATCGGTGCTCCTTCTGGAGGAACTCCCGGTTACGGAACCGATGCCCGGAGAAGTCCTCATCGAGATGCAGGCTGCGGCCATCCATCCTTCGGACGTCGGGCTCATCAACGGATCCTACGGAAGATTACGAGAGTTGCCGGCCGTTGCAGGCAGGGAGGGAGCAGGTAAAGTCATCGCTGCCGGAGCAGGCGTCGATGAGAAGGTTGTGGGCAAGGCCGTGGCGCTCCCGGATGACCGGGGTGCCTGGCAGGATTATCTTACGGCAAAAGCGGACGACTTGATCCTCTTGCCCTCTTTGGTTCCATGGGAACAACTTGCGGTTTCCATTCTGAATCCATTGACGGCTTGGCGCCTCCTAAATGACTTTGAGTATATTAAGCCGGGAGACTATGTGATTCAGAATGCCGGCAACTCGGCCGTCGGCTTGTCCGTGGCCCAGTTTGCCAAGAGAATGGGCGTCAACTTGATCAGCTTGGTCAGGGATGAAGCCAAGAGCTCTCCAGTAAAGGCTTTCGGGAACCCCGAAGTCATGGTTGATGACGAGGATGCTCCGTCTAAGGTCAAGGAAATCACGGAAGGGAAGGGCTGTGTTCTCGCCTTCAACTCCATCGGGGGCAGAAGCGCCCTTCGGTTGACCAAGTGTCTCTCGGAGGGAAGTGTTCACGTAACCTTTGGGGCAATGGACCCGACGGAGATCCGCTTCCCGACGAGAAGCCTGATCTTCAACGACGTCCGATTCGTTGGTTTCTGGCTTGATCGCTGGAAGCGCAGGCAAGCCCCGGGAGCTTTGCGTAACGCAATCGAAGAAGTCCTCCAACCCTTGGCGATGACGGAAATACGTCATTGCGTTGACCGCGTTTTCGACTTGTCCGATTACAAGGAAGGGCTGACTCGCAACTCGGAATCTAGGATGGGGAAGGTTCTTCTGGTTAGGGATAAGGATTCCTCGGACTGATACCTTTCAGGATTTGATCCTTGGTAGGAAGGAGGAAAGGGAGAAGTATTTGCCCGGGCACTTGGTGTGGTTGCGGTGCAGGATCTTGTGGGTCGTTACGTCGCGGTGAGTGATCCGACAGGCTTTCATCAAGTGCTTGCAAAGGCCTTCAAGGCTTTGCAGTTGCTTGGAAGTCGGGGCCCGCAGCTCGAAGTTGCCGATCAGGCAAATGCCGATGCTAGTCTGGTTGAGTGAAGCTTGCTTCATGTGTCCTCCCTGCAATTGGCCCTTCCATCGAGTCCCAATGAAGATTTCTCCGTCGCTTGCCTTGCGGGAGCCGTTGGAAATCACGAAATGATAGGCCAATCCATTCTTCATGCCCCTGGCCTTGTGTACGCGGTGCATGTTCATTGCGTCGTCGACCGGAGTGGCGGAATGGTGAATGACGATCCTCTTCCATTTGGAGGTCGTCTTGATTGAATTCAAGGCTTTGGTAACCGAGGCAGGTAGAATGGTAGTAGCCTTTGGGGCGTTTTTCCCGGGTATGGTGATCTTCTGGCCGACCTTGATCAAGTCGGGCCGGCTGATGCCGTTGGCCTTGATGAGATCGCTCGTCTTGGTCCCGAAGCGGGAAGCAATGGCTCCCAGGCTGTCGCCCTTGCGCACGACATATGGAATTTGAGCGAGGGCGCCCGAGGGAATCTTAAGTTTTTTGCCGAGAAAAAGAAGATCGGGGTTGGAGATGCCGTTAAAGGTTTGTAGGGTCGCGGTGGAAAGACCGTATTTCCTAGCGATTCCGCCTAGGGTTTCATTCTTGGCCACAACATGTATGCTTTCGCCAAGAAGAATGCCCGAGCAAGTCAAGGCACAGAAAAGCCAAAATAAAATCCTCATCTACCAGCCTAATTTTATTTTGAATTGCTATGCTTATGGCAACCAAGAAGTTGAGTTTTTCAGGATTTATCTTATTCGGCTTTGCCAATTCGAGGCTTTTCCACAACCTTTTATTCTTCCATGAAATTAAAGACGAAGATCTGGCTGGTCTCTCAAGGCCTTCTCATCCTTACGGCATGCATCATCCAGCTGACCTTCTATCATGAAATCAAGTATGGGCCGATACTGGGAATGGCCAAGCGATCCTATTGGGAGATTATTTCCGACGCCGAACCGACCATTCCTACGGAAATTCTCGCCCAAGGGATTGGTCCTGAACTTTATGACGGACGCTTGCCCGTGACGCGTTCCGCCCGAGACCCAAACTCCCGCGGTTTGGCTGCCTATCGTCTGGCTGCAAGGCAGGAGCAGGGAATCCGGTTTGCCCTATACGGGGGCGTGTGCGTGAATATCCTTTACCTGCTGGCTTACCACTCTCTTTTTGCTTACTTTGAAAGAACCCTCTCTAGGGCAAAAAAAAGAACCCTGCCATGAAGATTCTCGTTCTTTTGGGTTGCTTAACCGCTTCAGAGTTTTTGCATTGTGAAGCTTAAGTCCAAAATTATGATAAGCCGATCATCCTTGAAAGCACCCAGTCTGCTATCCCTAGTCCTCCCTTTTCTTGTCCCGGGTGGTCTTTCGGTGCAGGCCCAACTTCAATCCGGTCAGTTCCTGGAAGGTGATAAGCCAGTCGTCGATTATTACGAGGATCTCGACGACAAGACCTATTATCACCAGAAAAGAATCCACGGAATGAAGGGAGAACTCAACAACTACTCCCAAAAGTTGCATAACCTTCAGAAAAGGTTCGACGAGATATTCTACGGGTTATCCTCGCAAAGAAAGTTCTCCACCCCCTTCGACCTTACGAATCAGCCCTCTCGTCCGGAGTCGGGAAGGTTTGAGTATAATTCTACCCTGCCTTCGGTTGAGGAACGTCGACCCCGAGCCAGTTTGATCGAAGAGGTTCGCGAACCCGCTGTGGATCAGCTCGCCTTCAACGTCCAGTCGCCGGGTGAGTTCACTGGAGGAGATCAGGCTCCCACTGCTTCCTCGAAGACAACTGCAGGTTCCAGTGGCTCCGGTTTGGGCAAATACTTGATCCTGAGCCCTGCCGTTGCCTTTCCCCACAGGACCCAAGATAACGCTGACTCCTTGCGAAAGTATGATTCAGGCATGTCGGTTTCCCTTGCGGCTGGCTTCAGGAACGGGGGTGCCCGTTTCGGTCTTGGGGCTTCCTTCAAGAAGCACTCTTTTCACAAGGATGCCTTGAACAAGAGCACCGGCTCGGCGCTTACGGGATCAAGTGAAACCATTGCCGCCTATCTGGATCTCGGCTATGAGTTCGCATTGGTTGGTTCCCTGGAAGGCTATGCCGGATTAGGCTTGGGCTATTTCACTTCCCGCACCGATGATCCCCTGGATCGGCGGGAAGATGGTTTTTTCGCCACCGGAGCCCTCGGTCTTTCCTATCAGTTCACCCAACTCTTCGCTCTCCGTTTGGGATATCGCTATTACCATGAGGAAGAAGTTCCCGCCCACCTTTCGGAATTGGGTTTTGATTTCGACTTCTAACTTTTCGTGAGCATGGCAGGCGACGGGCTTGCCGACACACCCTTCAGGCAGGGGCCCTTTGCGAGGCTCCTGCTCTTCCCTTTGGGAATCATCTATAGACTCTGGACTTGGTCTATCCGAATACGTTTTTCGTCCGATGATCAGAAAATTTACTCGGAGAAATCGTCCCGTCCAGTGGTCATTCTCCTTTGGCACAACCGCCTTTTTCTTGCTGGCGAGTGGCACAGGCGCTTCCGAGCAAAGATGAACTGCTACGGTTTGATTAGCGGAAGCAGAGACGGGGCGCTTCTGGAGACCTTTTTTGGCTGGGCGGGGATTCGAGCCGTCCGCGGTTCGAGCAACCGTCGAGGAAGTCAGGCTCTGCGTGATTTGGTGAAGGTCGTCAAGTCGGGCAACGACGTGGGCATCACGCCCGATGGCTCTAGAGGGCCGAGGTATGAGGCCAAACCAGGAGCCATTCTCCTCGCCAAGTTGACCAAAGCCCCGATCCTCATTCTATCTTTTGAGTTCGGGTGTTCGATCAAGCTCAAGTCATGGGACACCTTCGTCGTCCCGCTTCCTTTTTCGAGAGTGACTGGAAGCGTAAAGTTGCTTGAGCACAAGGAGATCTTTGCTGGACGCAGTGTCGATGAAGCGACCCTCTTTGCCCAGCAAAAACTAAACGAAATGACCAAGGACTGAGTTTTTTATTCCCTTCGCGAAGAATCATCTTGCCCAGCGTTTCATCCCTTCTTTTTCTTCCATCTTTCCCCATGAGCCCCGTACTTCAGACCAAGGACCTTACCAAACGCTTTTCCAAGGTGCTTGCAGTGGACCGATTGAACCTTTGCTTGGAGCGAGGTTCCATTACTGCGTTATTAGGTGGAAACGGAGCTGGCAAGACGACGACTCTTTCGATGTTGCTAGGTCTGCTCAAGCCGACTTCCGGACAGATCGAGCTGTTTGGCGAAGATTTCATCGAAAACAGGTTCTCAGTACTTGGACGTATGAATTTCTCGTCTCCCTACGTGGATTTGCCCCAGAGACTGACGGTGAGGGAGAACCTCACCGTATACGCCAAGCTTTATGGCGTTCGGGGTATTGACGAGCGGATCCGAGAACTGGTAGAGGAATTCCATTTAGGGGACTTCATGGACCGTCGGCTACGAAAGCTTTCCTCCGGGCAGAAAACACGGGTTTCGCTGGCCAAGTCTATGGTCAATCGGCCTGATTTTCTTCTCTTGGACGAGCCCACTGCAAGCCTTGACCCTAGCACCACCAACTGGATCAGGGAATTACTTAATCAATACCGCAAGGAAACTGGAGCAACCATTCTCTTCGCAAGTCATGACATGAGAGAGGTCGAGCTCTTGTGCGACGAGGTTCTTCTTATGCGCAAGGGGAGGCTGGTTGAAAGAGGAAGCCCCAAGGATCTGCTGGCCAAGTACGACCACGATACGCTCGAACAGGTTTTCCTTCAAGTTAACCGTGGGGAGGGGGAAAGGTGAGCAATTTCAGTTCGATGGGTCGAATCTCGGCCCTCTTGCTGCGTTACGTCTATCTTCTTCGCAGTTCCTGGCCCCGGGTCATCGAGATTGCCTATTGGCCCACCATGCAGATGATCATCTGGGGTTTCGTGTCCCGGCATTTTTCCTCATCGAGCCCTGAACTAACCGCCGGTGGCATCCTTATCTCCGTAGTTCTGGTATGGGATTCCCTTTTCCGCTCCCATATCAGTTACACCCTTTCCTTTCTTGAGGAAATGTGGTCTAGGAATCTCGGCAACCTTTTCGTTTCACCCCTTCGTCCTGCCGAATTAATCGTGGCCTTGGCTTCGGTAAGCTTGATGCGAACCTTGATCGGTATGGTCCCTGCCGCCCTTTTGGCCATTCCCTTTTTCGGGGTCTCGGTCTTCGATATGGGGCTTCACCTGTTGGCTTTCTTTTTCAACCTCGTCTTTACGGGTTGGGCGATTTCGCAGTTCGTGACCGGGATTCTCATCCGCTATGGCTTGGGTGCGGAAAGCCTGACTTGGGTCCTTCCGTTTCTCATCGCTCCCTTTTCATGTATTTATTATCCCCTTGAGACCCTTCCTCCATGGATGCAGTCGGTGGCTTCCTTCGTTCCCACTTCATACGTCTTTGAGGGGATGCGAGCCCTCCTGATAAACGGAGAAGTCAGGACGGATCTTCTGACAAGCGCATTCCTTCTCAATCTCTTCTATTTCATGGTCGGGGTGGCTACTTTCTTCTTCGCCTTCGATTCCGCGAGGAAGCATGGACTGCTTTTGCAATCCGGGGAGTAGTTGTTCGTTGCCATGAGGCAAAATTATCTACAAGTACAAATACCTTCAAACCTTCAATTCCCCTCACTATGGCTAGAATAAACAAGAACTACGATAAGTTGGCCGCAGGCTATTTATTTCCAGAGATCGCTCGCCGAACGAAAGCATTCCTTGATACCAATGCCGGAACGGAAGTCCTCCGTCTAGGAATCGGCGATACCACTGAGCCCATCGTGCCGGCAGTCCTCGAGGGCTTGCACCAGGGTACGGATTCACTAGGCAAGGTGGAAAGTTATTCCGGTTACGGTCCGTCCGAAGGAGTTGGCCCTTTGCGACAGGCCTTGGCTCGGGAGTACGGGGATCTGGGAGTCAATCTGTCGCCGGAGGAGTTTTTCGTCAGTGATGGCGCCAAGTCGGATTCCGCAAATATTCAGGGAATCTTCTCCGATGACTGCATAGTCGCGGTTCAGGACCCCGCCTATCCCGTCTACGTGGACAGCAACGTCATTTCCGGGCGAACGGGCGCAGCATCTGATTCGGGTTACGATGGCCTCGTATATATGCCCTGTACTGAGGAGAATGGTTTCTTTCCCGCACTCCCCGAAGGCAAGGTCGACCTGATCTATCTTTGCAGCCCGAACAACCCTACCGGAGCCGTGGCCACGAAGGAACAACTGAAGTCGTTCGTTGATTATGCCGTAGAGAACCAGGCAATCATCTTTTTCGATTCCGCCTACGCGTCCTTTATTACCGACCCGAAGCTGCCGCGATCCATTTATGAAGTCGAAGGTGCCGAACAGTGCGCCATCGAGTTCAACAGTTTCTCCAAGACGGCTGGGTTTACGGGGGTCCGCTTGGCATGGACCATCGTGCCAAAGGCTTGCCGAGCGGAGGATGCCGAACCCGGTAAACTTCATTCCCTCTGGACCCGTCGCCAAAACACTTTTTTCAACGGTGCCTCGAATATCGTTCAGGCTGGAGGCATGGCCGCCTTGAGCACGGAGGGAAAGGCTCAGACGGGCGAACAGGTCTCCTTCTATCTGGAAAATGCAAGGATCATCAACAAGGGTCTCCAAGAACTAGGCATCACGACTTATGGAGGAGGCAATGCCCCCTACGTTTGGCTCAAGACACCTGATGGACTCTCGTCATGGGACTTCTTCGACAAGCTGCTGGGCGAATGCAGGGTGGTGGGGACGCCAGGTTCCGGTTTCGGCCCGGCGGGGGAGGGCTTCTTCCGCCTGAGCGCCTTTGGGCATCGTGAAAACGTGGAAGCCGCCGTCTCTTCCATGAAGGACAACCTTATGATCTGAGGTCCGCCATCCTGAGGGCTTCAGAGGTAGCTTTGAATAGTTGGCTTGATGACCAGTTCCGGAATGTGGGCTCTTGCAGGCAACTCGGCAAGCAGAAGAACGGTCCGGGCAACGTCTTCGGGCTGAAGGATTTTGGCCCGATGCTCCTGGGGTGGAGGAACGGGGCGTTTCTCCAGAATGGGCGTATTGACTTCGCCCGGGAATAGGTTCGTTATTCTTATGCCTTTCTCGCGCTCTTCCTCTGCGGCGCAGGAACCGAGAGCCGTCATGCCGAACTTTGATGAGTTGTAGGCGACTCCGCCCAGTGGATGCGAGCGCTTTCCTGAGACTGAATTGATCATTACGACGAGTCCATCCTCTTGCGACCTCATTCTCCGGAGGGCCAGCTTAAGGCTGTCGAAAGATCCGGTTAGGTTTATCTTGAGTACGGAGTCCCAATCCTCACTCGAAAGCCGCTCAAGGGATCTCTCGGGGATATTAATGCCGGCGGCGTGGACGAGGACGTCGAGTTTTCCCAGTTGCTCGTCGAACCAGAGAAACAGTGCCTCGAGGCTTTCTCGGTCCGCCACGTCCGCCGTTTGGGCGACGATGAATTCCTCATTCTTCTTTTGGGCGACGACTTCTTGAAGGGCTTCCGATCTTCTGCCGGCAATCGCTACGTGGGCGCCCTTTTGAGCAAGGAGCAAGGCAGTTGCCGCTCCCATCCCGGAACCGCCTCCGATGACCAGAACGTTCTTTCCCGATAATGTCTTCATGTCCATAGGTATCGTATGTCCAGACTCATTTGCCAAATACTATCTTTCCCGCTCGAAATAATTTCAATCAACCGATTTTCTCTGCAAGGGCTGATCAAGCAGGGTTTGACCGTCCAAATAAAGTTTCCTAATCTCATTTCGCATGGAATATCTCTTTCGAGCTTTACTGGGGGTGGCTGGGATAATCGGTATCGCTTACTTGCTTAGCTCTGATCGTCGCAACGTAGACTGGCGGGTCGTGGGAGGCGGTTTGCTCCTGCAATTTTCCATTGCCGCCGGGGTCCTCCTTGTGCCTTTTATCGAGAGTTTTTTCGGTTTAGTGGCCAAGATATTCGCGGTGGCACTCGACATTTCCGTCCAGGCAGCAGGATTCGTCTTCGGTCCGTTATCCAATATCGAACGAATGTCCGATGCCTTTGGCCCTGAGAACGGCTTCGTCTTTGCCTTCATGGCTTTGCCCAGCATCCTGTTTTTTTCCGCACTTTCTTCATTATTGTACTATTTTGGCGTACTGCAGGCGGTCGTAAGGATGATGGCCTGGGTGATGAGCCGAGTGATGCGTCTATCCGGAGCTGAAAGTCTGGCCGCGGCTGCTAATGTCTTCGTGGGCCAAACGGAGGCTCCTCTCTTGGTCAAACCCTATGTGCCAAAGATGACTCTATCTGAGATTCTCGCCCTGATGGTTGGGGGCATGGCGACCATTGCGGGTTCGGTTTTCGCCATTTACATGGGAATGCTAGGAGGAGGAGACGAGAAATCTATGCTGGAGTTCGGCAAGTTCCTTCTTTGTGCATCCGCGATGAATGCTCCCGCCGCTCTGCTGATCGCAAAGGTTCTTCTTCCCGAGACCCAAGAGGTGAGCCGGGACCTCACGGTCTCGAGGGAAAGTATAGGTCGAAACCCCATCGACGCCTTGGCTAACGGAACTTCACAAGGCCTGCAGTTGGCCCTTAACGTAGCGGCCATGCTTATCGCCTTTTATGCCGTCATCATGCTCGCGAATGAAGTGCTTGGAGCTATTGGCAGCATTTCTTGGTTTGGCTCATCCACTCTCAACGAGTGGGTTGGTGAAACAAGTGGTCAAAGGTTCGATAGCCTTAGCCTGCAGGCTATTTTCGGAGTAATCTTTGCTCCCATTGCCTGGCTCATCGGGGTCAATAGCGTGGAGATTCTAAACGTTGGGCAATTGATAGGCATCAAGATCTTCGCAACTGAATTCTTCGCCTATATTGAGCTTGCGGAAATGAAAACCAATGGGTTAAGCCCACGATCAGTCTTCCTTTCTACTTTTGCCTTATGCGGATTTGCCAACTTCATGTCCATCGGGATCCAGATCGGTGGGATAGGAGCGCTCGCCCCGGAACGCCGGTCGGACTTGGCTTCTCTCGGTCTCAAGGCTTTGATCGGAGGAATGCTCGCCAGTCTTCTTTCGGCAAGCGTGGCGGGTGCTTTCTTTACGCAATGAGTTCCCAGACGCTCTTTTGTTTGGTGGTTTGACCTTTTGCCAAGTCCCTCTAGCATAAGCCTCTGATAAGACATGACCAACGAAGAAATCCAGATTCCACGGGAAGTCCCGGTCATGACGCTCCGGGAGTGCGTTTTGTTTCCCAAGGCCATGATGCCCCTGCGTATATTCGAGCAACGATACCGCCTCATGCTTGAAGACGTCTTGTGCGGAGATCGAATGTTTGCCTTGGTCGGAGTCCGCCCCGATGAACAGGGTCAAGTCGAACAAGAAATTCCCTACGACGTCGCCACCGTGGGTTATATCCGAGTCTCGAAAAAAAACCCGGATGGCACTTCCTTCCTTTTGCTGCAGGGAATTGAAAGGGTAAGAATTTGCTCGATATGCTCGGAAGAGCCCTACCGAATAATCGAGGTCGAACCTATCGAAACCCATGTTGATGAATCCGCCTTGGCCATGCGCGCAGAACTGACCCTTCAGTTGGAGCGGAACAGGAAGCTTGGTGGCGATGTGACCGACGAGATTCTTGATTTCCTGCATCCGCTTGAGGATGACGTGGCCTTCGTCGATCTAGCCGCCTATTCCCTTTGCAAGCAGGCTTTGCGCAAGCAAGCCATGCTGGAGGTTGCGACACTCAGTCAGAGGGCGAATATGCTTCTGGAGGACTTGCTGCTCGAAAACGATAAGCTTTCTCTCTTGAAAGAAGCCCTTGGCGACCTACCGGATGAGGGCTTTGATTCAAACTGAGGCCGAATCCATGCCTGAACTGACGGACGAACAGAAAGCTGCCCGGGTCCAGCGCTTCAGGCGCATCATCAAATACAGGAACTGGTTCGGGTGGGTTTTTGCCGTCGTGGGAGGAATGCTCTTTTGGAATGGCTTCGAAGATGGCCAGAGTCCGATCATCATGCTCAATGGAGCAATGTTTTTTGGATACGGCTTATTTATGGTGTGGCAAACTAGGCGCGCCAGAGAAAAGTTGGACGGGAGAGAGGGCTGAGCGTTATCAGTCTTCCCAAGCCTTTGGGTGCAGCATGGTTGGTTCGGGCGGTTCGTTTTCAGCGAAATATATGCCCATCCTCAGATGTGCAATGCGGTATTCCGGAGTCTCTGGGCGCAACTTCCTTATCTCCTCGAAGATGCTTTCAGCGGAGCGGCCCTTTAGTTCGTAAAGTTCCTTGACCCCTACGTCAATCAAGTCGCGGGCCACCAGTACGTCCATGTTGGGAATCCTCATCATTGGAGAGGAGAGCGCTTCCCGGTCGACTTTCTTTTTCTTCTTGCGGGAGTTGTCCTCGAATTCGGGACCCTTGCCGAAAAAGGCATCTAGAGGAATTATGTCGTTGAGAGCCATTGGATTGTTCAAGGTTTAAGGTTCCGCAAAGGCAAATCAAAAATTTCACTTGCTTGAAGCCTTTCCGGGGAGCAAAATGAATGATTCAGCGGGCGTAGTATATCGGTAGTACGTGAGCTTCCCAAGCTTGAGGGCGGGGTTCGATTCCCCGCGCCCGCACCAGTCATGCATTGCGTGATGACATCGACCCTGCCCAATCTTAAAAGGATTTCTTCCTGCCGATTATTCCTTGCGGAGATCAATAACGATATTGGCAACTGAATCCATCTCGACGCTGGCGTCGAAAGTGAAAGCAACGAGCTTGGCATCGTCCTTCCCAAGCGAAAGGTTTTGCGAGGAACGCCCGATTTCCTGGCCCTTAAGATTCATTGCCTTGGCTAGAAGCTGACCTTCGGCAGCATCCTCAGAGGTCAGATAAACTTCTACGATAAGCTCATTGACGGAAGAAGAAGTCATAGTGATCTTCTTATCGATCAGGGAAATGCCCAAGGTGACGGGCTTTTCATCCTCCATGCACGCTCCCAAGAGAATGAATAGGGAAAATAGGACGAATGCTTTGTTCATTTTTACCATTTGAAGGGTTGTCTGAATGAAAATCTCTAACAGATGGTTAAACAAGATGGCCGAAATTTCAAGCATCTTGCGCAGTTGGTTCCGGGGAAAGGTTTCAGGCAAGGGTGAAGTTGGTTGCCCCCCAGGAACCGCTGGCCATGTCCCCAAGGGCAAAGGAAAGGACGCGTGGATCTTGCCTGAGCTTGGCGTGGACCGTTTCCCTAAGCGTTCCGATTCCCTTTCCATGAATGATTCTGCCCTGGTTGATTCCCTTTTCAAGGCAAGCGTTTAGATACTCGTCAAGAAGCTCCTTAACCTCGCTCGGCTGGAAACCGTGAAGGTCAAGGATTCCATTGATGGGAACTTCCTGAGGTTGCTGAGGATTATCTTCCTTCACTGAGGAAACTGGACCTCGGTAAACGGACGCCTGGGCTTGCCTTTGACCACTTTCCCGTCGACGGGATCGAAGGGCTTATTTGGGTCCTGCCTGGAGGCTTCGCCGAACCTGCTTGGAGTAGGTTTGGGGGCTGGGGTAGGAGCTGCCTGAGGGGGCGGCTCGGCTTGAGGTGGGGCCTCGTCCCCAAATTCGTAGGGAGTGGCCTTTTGCTGTAGCTCGCAACCAGTAAGTAAGAGAAGCCCGATAAGGGCGATAAGATGAAGTCGACTCACGATATCAAACAATTGATTCTGTGGGCTGATGCGTCAAGCGAGCACTTGACTGAGTCCGAGTTTTGTATTGGAAGAAAAGTGAAAAAGTAAAGGTTTTCACATAGCCCTAGCATCGATCCTGAAAAAAATGAATGAAAGAAAGAAAAAGATAGCCGTTGTTCTCTCCGGTTGCGGAGTCTTCGACGGAACCGAGATTCACGAAGCCGTTCTTACCTTGCTTGCAATCGAGGAAGGCGGAGCCGAATGGCAATGCTTCGCCCCGGATGTCGAGCAAATGCACGTCGTGGATCATTCCACTGGTAAGGTGGCGGAAGGTTCGGCCCGTAACGTTTACGTCGAGAGCGCGAGGATCTCAAGAGGTGGCGATACCCTTCTACGACTGGCTGAATACACTCCGGCTAACTACGATGCACTAGTTTTCCCCGGAGGATTCGGGGCCGCCAAGAACCTGTCTGATTTCGCCACCAAGGGTCCTGAGGCTCAGGTCCATGCGGAAGTCTCATGGGCGGTGCGAGAAACCCATTCTTCAGGAAAGCCGATCGGTTTCATTTGCATTACTCCAGCCAGCGTAGGAGCCATCGAGCTGGGCCATGCAGGCGTTACTCTTACCATCGGTAACGATCCAGACACTTCATCTGCAGTTGAACGACGTGGAGCCAAGCACGTCGAGTGCCCTGTTGAGGAGGCGGTGGTGGATCGTGAGAACAAGATCGTGAGTACTCCCGCCTACATGCTTGGTCCACGAGTTATGGACGTAAGCAAGGGCATAAGAGCATTGATCAGGGAAGTCCTTGAGCTCTGCTCTTAGGGTAAACTACCACTTCCCGTACATCGGGTTGGGAAGGATGAAGAACTTCTCGCCTAACCACTTCTCCTTCTCATCCGGAAAGTCTCCCATTGCGTCCCCAAAGTATGCAACGACCCGGAGAGGGCCCGTCTTTTTCATGCGTCCCTTTCCCTGGAGTATTTGCTCCCTTCTCACCTGCTTTGTATCTTCCTTGTTTCGACGCAAAAGGAAAAGGTCATCCTTGGCGAGAACACCCAGCTTTGCAAGGTTTGCGCGGGTGGGCTCAAGGTTGTATTCCATCCTGTTGCTTAAGAAGACGATTTTTACGCGGTGCATCCTGACTTTTTCGATAAAGGCCTTTACTCCGGGCACCAAGCCGGCTTCTCGTCGAACGACCCACTCGCTCCAAGACTCTTGGGTAAAGCCGAGGTTAAGCCTGAACCGCTCTACTTGATACTTGCTGTTGTCGAGAACGGTTTCATCGAGGTCCATGACGATGGCATCTCCAGGGCCAGCATTTTTGAGCTTGGGCAGGAGAGTCTGCTCGGCTAACCGGTAAGTCTGGGTGCAGAGGCTCGAGTACTCCTTGGATTGGGTAACCCACCTAACGTCGTTGGGAAGGGCTTTTTTCTCAAGTGCTTGGAGGTTCGCCCAAAGCAGGAGCAGTGGAATAAGGAGCGTTTTGTTCGTCATGAGCTGGTTTGGTCGAGGTAATTACAACTTAGCTCATTGACGAAAAATCAGAAGCAAAAACCTCTCCAAGTCGGGATGCATCCTTGTCCGAACACTGCTCAGAGTGTATAGTAAAATCATGAAAAGCCAGTTTTGGCCCTCAATCTTATGCTCGATGATGATCATTGGATGTTCACATCATGGCGACTCCTCCCTAGAAGGATTGTCGGATAGGGAATACGAGCTCTGGAATGCTTGGCAGGATAACCGTATTCCGACATTCGATTACCTTGATGGAATGATCGACCTTGCCATTGAGCGAAGCACCAGAAATTTTGCCCAGAGAAGATATTTGCTTGCCCGTTCCCCCAAATGGAGCCCCTCCCTCCATCCCAGGCCAGACGTGAAGCTTCGTAAGCTGATCATCGAGTCCCATCGGCATGGACGCCTCGACGCGTCGGAACACGATATCTTGATGAATCGGTTGCCCAAGTTGCAGCGACAGTGGAGTGACCAGAGGAGTTTACTTAGCAAGGACCGCTTTCATCGGGGGTACGCAAGATGACCCTTCCAGGTATTCCTTCATTGGTAAAAAGGTTCGCTTAGTTCCCCATGCCACTCCTCAAGATCAGTCTTTCTCATTCCGAGCTGCCGGAAGAATCATGCCAACGTCTCAAGAGGGAAGGTTCTGCCATACTAGCCGAGGAAACTGGCAAATCGATCGATTTCGTTATGGTAGTGCTCGACTTCGGCAACTCCTTTTCCTTCGGCGGAGATTCCTCCCTTCCCTCCGCCTATCTGGAGGTCAAGAACGTAGGCTCATTGCCTCCCTCCGTAACGGCCGCCTTGAGCGGCAGGCTTTGCGAGTTGCTTGAGGACGAGCTCTCCATGTCCGCCCAGCGGATCTACCTGGAGTTCCAGGAATCCGAACGTCACTTATGGGGTTGGGACGGAAAAACCTTCGCCTGAATCAACCCCTTAGGACTTGTTCCAGAAGATAACCAGGTTGTGGGTTTGCCTGCCTGCGGCCACGATTTCCGGTTTCCCGTCGCCATCTAAATCGGCGACCTTGAGGTCTTCCACAGCGACCTCCTTGCCACTCAGTTTGTATTCCTCCCACTTTTCAAAAGTCTTATCCTTTGGGACGTAAAGCTTGAGGCCCGGGGCTCCGCTGGGCCTCATCGCCCTCCATCCTGCGACGATCTGGTCATGTCCGAGCCCGAGGAAATCTCCCGTACCCAGAGCATGGCCATCCTTGAGGGAGTCATCCAGTTGAATCCTCTTCCAGTCGTCGCCTCTTTTCAGGTAGCATGCGACAACCGAGCCGTGCCGAGGCTCGATGGTTGTTACGAAGTTTTTCCCGCGGGCGTCTTTTCCGTCCCGCACTTCCCCCCCGAAAGGCTTGGCGAGAAGGGTTGGTTTCCATTTTTCCCCGATTAGATCGAGATACCAGGTTCCTTCCATGCCGGTAATCAGAATCTCCTCCTCCTCGTCGTCGTCCCAGTTGACGGGGTGAAAATTATGGCTGTTGTGAAGATGCGAAAAAACCAGAGTGCTTGCCCAGTCCTCCTTTTTGGGTGATGCAGGGTATTCGTAGGCTAGCAGCTTGAGAGGGTCTCCCGCATTGTTCTTGTTTCCGCGTCCATGAAGAGGCTTGACGATCAAGCTGTATTTGCCACCCGGTCCCTTTACCCAGTGCATGCGGTGGGTCGTTGGCTCATGGGGTAGGGGGCGGTGCCCCCATTTCACCTCCGAGCCTTTCTTTGGGAAGAGGTAAAAGACCGCTCCGCTGTTGATCGTATCCCCCGGGTTCCATTCCCCGCCCAAAGCCAGTTCCGCACGTCCATCCCCGTTCAGGTCGCGTGCTGTCAGGCAAACGTGGTCACGCCGCGTGAGGTGATCGACGATAATCCGTTTTTTCCAACTCGGGTTCTCGTACCAGGCGACCTTATCCTTGTCGACTAGCAGAACGTCGACCTTGCCATCCGCATTCATGTCGGCCAACTGAACCCCATAGCCTATGCCAACTTCGTCGTCGATGGTTTGCATCTCGAAGCGGGGGGATTTTCCGACAAGAGTGAAGGAGAACAGAAGAGCGAAAATAAGGTAAGGCGTTTTCATCATTTCTTTCTTGAAGTAAAATGAACTGAAATCAATCCGCATATTAATAGTCTTTACAAAATCCAGTCTGGATTTTCATTGGGTGTAATGAAACCCATCCCGACCGCTCTCCTCTCCGTCGTCTCCGTTCTGCTTGTTTTTTCCTGTTCCAAGGAAACTTCTGAGGAAACTTCGGGAGGCATGGATGACCGCAAATCCGCTCCCGTTACAGCCACTGAAACTACAACCCTCCCGCAGGTCGAGGAAGATTCGGGTCCAGAGGTTGAATCAAATTATTCAGCCCAGATTATCGACAGTCCGTCCATCCCTTCGATTGATCAGGAATCATGGGAGAAGTTCGTTGAATACGACGAGGTGAATCGGGGCGTCGATTCGCGCACGGGGAAATTTATTGAGGGAAGACTGAAGTTTTTTGCGGAGGACGGTAGTTTGGCGAGCATCTACAATTTTCAGGAGGGTCTTCCCCACGGGAGATGGGAGGACTACCATCCCAATGGGGTAGTCTCGATGGTCGTTACCTACGTAAGGGGAGTCAAGGAAGGACCTGAGATGTGGCAAACCGAGGAGGGGGTTAAGACCTACGAGGTCAACTTCAAGGCAGGGGAGATGGTCGGTCCGGAAATCATGTACGATGAAAACGGATCCATTCTGTCGGAAGTCCACAGATTCGAATCCCCCCCGGACCCAAACGATACGGACGATGGGGTTCTGGATGATGCCGGCATCGATCTGGACGAAGGAGTGGAAGAACCGGAGGACGAAGTACCCGCCATCCCCGTTAATCCTCGCTGACCCTTGAGCCTTTAACCGCATCACCGATACCATCTCACTCATGAATGCCATACTGAAACTCGTTTTACCCCTTTTTCTTTCCTGCTCGGCCACGGTCTTTGCGTCACAGGCCTTCCGGTTTGCCGCCACCCGTGTCCTTGATAAGATCGATACACCCAAGCCGGTCATGTTGCTTGAGGTTCCCGACGGATCCGAAAGAAGCCTCCTGGTCCTGCAGGGAGGAAAGGTCCTGAGCTTTGACCGCAACCTCAATCCTTCAAATAAGAAAGTCTTTCTTGAAATGTCCCCGGAGAAGATGATCGACAATGCCTTCGAGGAGGGGTTGCTTGGCCTGGTTTTTCACCCTGATTACCCCAAAAACAAACACTTCTACCTTTATTACACCCTGCAAAACCCAAAGCGTTCGGTACTGGTAGAAAGAAAAATGAGCGATGTGGAAAAGCTCGTTCCGGATTCGACTTACCAGCGTACCTTGCTTGAAATCCGTCAACCTTACTGGAACCACAATTCGGGAATTCCCGTTTTCGGGCCGGATGGATATCTCTATTTGTCAACGGGTGATGGAGGAAAAGCCAATGATCCTCACGACCTTGCACAGAACACCTTTTCCCTTTTGGGCAAGATTCTCCGCATCGACGTCAATCAAAGGACGGGGCTCCTGCAATACGGCATCCCCAAGGACAACCCCTTCGTCGATAAGCCTGGCTTCAGGCCCGAGATATGGACAACAGGCATGCGCAACCCATGGAGGTTGCATTGGGATTTCAAATCCAAAACCCTTTACTGCGCAGACGTTGGGCAGCATCAGAAGGAGGAGATCAACGTCATTACCAAGGGAGGGAATTACGGATGGAGCTACATGGAGGGCGTCGGCTCCTTTGATCTAAAGAAGAGGCTTCCTCCCGAGGGAGCGGAGTTCATCGAGCCGGTTTTTGAGTATGACCATACTCATGGCACGAGTGTAAGCGGTGGCTACGTTTACCGCGGCAAGGCTCATCCCTCTCTCGTCGGCTATTATCTTTTCGGGGACTGGGGTACTGGCAAATGCTGGGCCATAAAGCTTAAGGACGGCAAGGTCTCGGATCAAAGGGAAGTCCTTTTTCTTTCCTCTGGAGAATTGCTCAACCCTCCTCCCGTTTTTAAGAACGGAAAGCCGAGAAACTCCTTTAAGCCGGTTAACTTTTGCCCACTCCCCAATGGCGAAATCGCCGTCCTTGACTGGGGAGGAGTCATTTATTCCACTACGAGTTCCTTAAAGTGAGATCAGCCAGGCCTGCCTTGTCGGGGGATATGCTTGAGTGATGAGCGAGGATTCCGAAAAAAGATTCCCCGTACTCCTGAGAGGGATCTGGTTCGGGATCAACAAAACCTTTCGCGAGAGACTAGGCGACGTCTCCCTGACCACGGTCCAGTACACCGTGTTGAGAAATCTAACTCAGCAAAAGGGGAGGGCGGTAAACCAGCAGATGCTGTCTGACCTTCTTAGCACCAACAAAAGCAACTTGGCCGACCTCCTGGATCGGATGGAGAAGAGAGGCCTGGTCGAGCGAAGGGATAGCCCCGAAGACCAGAGAGGAAAACTCGTCAGCATTACGCCACAGGGAAAGTCCGAGTATTCCAAGGCGCGAAAATTGGCTCTTGTCCTTGAGAATGAAATCCTGGACCTGTTTCCCGAAAAGAGTCGCAAGGCCTTGTTTTCCTCGTTCGAGCGATGCAATGAAAGGCTTGAGGAAATCACCAATTCTTGAAGCTGAGGGAGAGTTCTCTGGTAATGGACGTTTTTTCCGAGGAGCAACGGTCCTACGTAATGAGGAGCGTCCGCTCCAAGGACACCAAGCCGGAGAGAATCGTTCGAAGCTTTCTACATCGCAATGGATTCAGGTTCCGCCTCCACGCCAAGAACCTGCCGGGCAAGCCCGACTTGGTTCTGCCAAGATACCGCGCCGTGGTGTTCGTGAACGGTTGCTTTTGGCACAGGCACAAAGGCTGCAAGAGGGCAACTACGCCCAAGACAAGGGAGAAGTTCTGGGCGGAAAAGTTCAAGAAGAACGTTGCACGGGACAAGCGCAATTATCGT
>CEUU01089204.1_pt1 | contig 44255 bp, 42 predicted proteins | sample 531321 | NCBI WGS metagenome assembly CEUU01 (sample SAMEA2622658, study PRJEB7988) | marine metagenome | isolation source: saline water (ENVO:00002010), including
ATTCTTGGCGGCTTCGCCTCCACGAATGAATACGGGCGGAATCACGAGCTGCAGACGATCCTCGCGACCTCGGAAATACTGGTTGATGCGGTCGGGTAAATTCGGGTTTCCATCCAGGATTCCTTCGTCTAGGTAAACGAGGGTCTTTGTCCTCCTGCCCTCGCGATGCGGTTGTAGGATTTCGGACAAGGTATCGTTAGCCATCGAAAAGGAATCTTTCGTAAAAAAGACTCTATGCGTGCAATCCAAACGGATGTTCTTTCGGATGGTGGAGTAACTGGAAGGCATTATGTTTAAGTATGGGGAAGACCTTATGTCGCCGCAAACTTCTTTTGCAGCGATTGGGCAAGGCAGACGCAAAGGAGGCAGGGTCCGACCAAGCCGGGGAGGTAGAAGGCAACGGCTACTGCATCTGTTGCGCAAATGCCTGAGAGCAATAGGGACACGCCTTTTCCTAAGGAGCCATTTTCTTTGCTTTTGATATGCAGGATGGAACGGTAGGCAATCCACGCGGCGAGTAGGCCGGACAAATTCACCAAGGCTTGGCGGGTCGGGTCGAGTTGGTGCCAGTATGTCAGGCCGGCCAAGGCTAGCAGTGGAGGGAAAAAGAGGAGAATGATCGAGAAATTGCGGGGAGCCTCCCTTTTTTTGGATTCACCGCGGGCGAATAGAGTTATCCCAACGACGTAGGCCCCAAGGCAGAGAGCCCAGGCCAGGGTCTGGGGAGCCAAGTCCTCCGCCTCACCCACAGTAGCCGCGGTCAACCATAGCAAAACCCTACAGCTTCCCATAATTAGGAAACTTCCTGCCCACCTCTTGTGCAGGAAGTCATAGGCGAGGATGGCGCAGACGAGCAGTGTGCTCCAGAGAGCCGAGCAACCCGCGCCGAAAAAGAGTAGGGCGGACCCGGCGCTCAGCTCGCTCATGCCGAGAATCCATGCGGTTGCCGAGGTGACTTTACGGGATGGGATGGGGCGCTCGGGGTTGTATTTGCGGTCAAATCCCTCGTCGAACGCGTCGTTGAGGGTGCAGCCGCCTGCGTAGACTAAGCTGGCGCCGAGCAGGAGAGCTAGAAGACTGAAGGGTTCAGCGTTCTGCAAGCCAATGCTGGGCGGCATGGCCAAGGCATGCCCCAGAGCCACCGCGTTTATGCCCCATCCCGCGAGGCAATTCGTCCATACCGTCGGGAGGTTGGAGACTCGGGCTAAAGTGAGGGCCTGCTTCAGGAAATTACCCATCAGAAATAAACCATCTTAAATGGTTCTATCGGACTTTTCCGCGAGACACCTACGAGCCAACTCGTTGAGCGTCCACGCATATTCTTCGGCGACCTGATCGACGACCTCCTTTGCCCTCAACCCTTCCGGAAGAACTTCCCAAGTGTAGGTTTCCATTTCCAAGTGGCGGCATTTTCGTGGATTTTCCGCCAACCAGTCAAGGGTCGCTTCGACGTGATCCCTCGTATCCTCCATCCCGTCGCCGGGAGATGCATGCAGGGGTACGTGATAGTGTATTCTCCACTGGTCCCCTCGTCCCGCCTCCGACGCCCGTCCTTGCTCGAGCGCCAGATCCAAGTCCTTGTACCTTCGAAGGATCTTCCCTTCCCGACTCGCCACAACCTGATGGAGATAGACTTCCTCTACGAAATGATCAAGGCCGGTGAGGTTTTCGTCCGTCGGGGAAACCTTTAGAGCTGAACTGAGATGCAGTTTGCTTAGGCGGATATCCGATTGGGCCAGTTGATCGAGACCTTCTTTGGCGTCTTCATGTTCTACGGCAAGGTGGCAACAGTCATAGTTTACCCCTATGTTCCTGCAAAGAGATTCTCGTCCCTGTCCAAGGGTCGTCAATTGATCGAAAAAGGCGAGCGTTTCCGGAGTGGTCTCGAAAAGACCCAGTGGTTCTGGCTCGAGTCCTAGATGAAGATCCAAGTCCTTGGACTTCCGGATCCTGTCCATTTCATCAGAGCAGAGCAGCAGATTCTCGTAAATTTGGGCAGGGGCAGGTCTTTCGGGGTGGAATTCCTTGAAGGAACCCGGGAGAGTGCTGACGCTTCCCTCTTCGCCGGCTTGTAGCAACTCGGCTAAAATCTCGAAGAGTAGGACGGTGTACTCGAGCCTTTCCGTGGTAGTCCAGTCCGGTCGGTAGACATCGTCCTTGACCCGCTGCCCGTGAAAATTGCCGTAGGGGAATCCGTTAATGGTGAAGACGTAACAATTCTTGGCCTCCAGCCATTTTTGAAAGCCAAGCAATTCCGATTGGGTGTAAAGCTCGCTAGCAGCCTGAGCGCCCAGCCTAAGGCCGATGGCGAACCTGTCCTCGGGTGAAACCTTGTCCCGCACCTTCAGGACGTATCGGTTGAGGGAATGGAAGGTTTCTTCCCATGTGTTCCCACGATGAACGTTGGTGCAGTAAGCCAACTCCAAGCCATTCAGCAGTTTCATGTTCTAAATTCGATTAATCGAGGCAGGAGGGTTACTTAGCCCATGCGGATTGGGATGACAAGGCTACATCCCTTGTTTTCGGCGTTTGTGGAGAAGGGAAACTGTTCATCCACCCTCCCCCCAAAACAAAAAAATGCGTAACCTGGCCCAGGTCGCGTACTTAAGTGTTGCCTCTATGGAGGCGTGGTTTGCCCTTACTTTCGAAGATTACGCATTTTTAGATGCAATTCATGCCGAGAGTGAAAAAAGGGAAAATTTAAACAATACAACAGATGCTATTGCGGTTTTCGGCCTTTTTTTATATGTTGGCAAACAAACCCTTTCGGCCAAGACGCTACATGTGTGTTCGACTCAATGAATTCTTCTTCTCATACTGTCCATTCCCGGCCCATCTGGAAGTCGTGGTTTGCCAAGCACGGTGGCAAGTTGCTTCTATTTGCCCGGCAACAGGCGCGCTGCCCGGATGATGCGGAGGATCTCGTGCAGGAGGCCTTCGTAAGGATCTGGAGACTTTACGGCCATACGGGGGAAGTAGCCCCCGGTCTGGTTTACCGGGCGATCCGCCGGCTTGCCATAGACTGGGCCCGCAGCTTGGACCGCCGGAAGATTAGGGAACAAAAGGTTTTTGCAGATACCCCGTTCTCATCATCCTTCGAAAGAGAACTGGAGCGTGACGAGCGCAACCGGGCCCTCCTGCAGGCAGTCGATGGTCTGCCCCCCGAGCAGAAGGAAGTCCTTACCTTGAAAATATGGGCGGACCTAACTTTCGATGAGATTGCCCGCACTCTCGACCTTTCCTTGAACACGGTTGCCTCCAGATACCGCTATGCCCTTGCCAAACTTAAGGATAGGGTGCCCGCAATCTTGCAGGACGAGCCGAAAGCACCCCATCCGCAACACGATTCATGAGTAGTTTCGAACAACTGGAAAAGGAACTGCGATCCCTTCGCCCCGACGATCCTTCGGGGGAATTCGAGGTCAAGGTTGAGCAAGCCCTTGGCGACTCCGGGCGCTTGGCCGTCAGTCAATTGCCGGATTTGGATTCGAAGGCCTCCTTTGACCCTCCGCCCAAATCCAAGAACCTCGTTCTCGCTGGTTTTTCACTATTCGTCGCCGCCGCCGTCCTTTTCTTTGCCCTTTTCCCGTCGGGCCTGACCGATACCGGTGCCGAAGCCGGATTTCTACAGGCTCCACCCTCGAGGGATCCCTTCCCGTCGGCATCCCTTGTAAGCGAAGACGATTCGAGTCCCCTGCACGGGGTTTCCAGCGAAGAATTGTCTCTGACGCTGGAGAATGGATGGAGTGAACCCTGGAGCCAGGAGATCCTTCTTGAGGTGTCCGACGAGGGTGTCATCGAGCGACCCGGCATGCCGCCTGCCCGAAAGTATCTCTACCAATACTTGGACGAGACTATCTGGACTAATCCGGGAGCCAACACTTTCATGCGTTCCTCCGCGCCACGGCAGGAAGTCCTCCTTATTGGCCTTGAACCCTTGGAATGAATCATTCTTTCAAAATTACATATAGAAAATCATGAACAACATGCTCCTTCTTCTGCTGGCCTTTGCCCTCACTCTTCCCTTTCATGCGGGAGGCTCCCCCGTCGACCCCAAGGACGAGTCCGCCTTCCTCGGCGTTGGCGCGAACAGACTTTCCCCCTTGGTGAGCCGCCAGCTCGGACTTGGCGCCAAACTCTATCTTTCCGTAAATCGGATCGTCCCGGGTAGTCCGGCCGAGAAAGCGGGACTGAAGCAATACGACATTCTCAAGAAACTGGACGATCAAGTCTTGGTCAATCAGGAGCAGTTGTCTGAATTGGTTCGTTCCCGCAAGGTTGGTGACGAGGTTGCCCTGACCATCCTCCGCGCCGGGAAACAAAAGGTTCTGTCGGCCAAGCTTCAGAAGGGAGAGGAGACCAGGGACCGCGAACCGCGACAGCTTTTCAACGAAAGGGCATTCCCCAATGCCCGCGAGCTGGCTGATAGAGCCCGCCGACAAATCGAGCGTCGTCAGGAGGCTTTCGGGCTGAATCGAAGAGAGTTTTCACCCGAAATCATTGAGAAGTTCGACGTCGATGGCGATGGCAAGCTGAGCCTCCTTGAGCGCGACAAGGCGAGGGACGAGGGTGCTCTCGGTGAGGAGGGCATCCCCTTTGGCCTTGGAGATCAGTTTTTTCGAGCCCCAAACCTGAACCTAGGCCCCGATTTCCATCAAATGCTCAAGGATGCCCGCCGTCATGGGGCTTCCTCCTCATGGTCCTCGGTTTCAGGCACAGCCAAAACCAAGGTGGTGAACGTCGACCAAGACGGGACCTACGAGTTCAGCTCGGAGGACGGAGACAAACGGTTCAAGGCAACCTCGCTTGACGGGGAGGTCCTCTTCGACGGTGCGGTAAATACCGATGAGGAAAGGGCCGCCCTGCCCGAGGGCATGCTCGACCGGCTCGAAACTCTCGAGAAGAGCGTTCGCATCCGCATCAATCCGAGGGAAGCAAAGCCCGAAAAGCCCAAGCAGAACGGCAGGAAGGACAAAAAGTTCCTGTAGGGGAGTCTTGTTTTCGTTGATCCCTCATAGGGCGTTGGCCGCTAGGGGTTGGAATCTCGTTTTGTCTGGTGGAAAACTTATTGTAATCGACGGTTTTGCGGTCGCGGGCATTCCGAATTCGGGCTTGACCTTCAAATTCAGTTGTAAACAATTGACGAATTGGCAAAACAAACTAAAATACTATGAAACAAACCCTCAGCCTACTCTATACCTTCCTTTTTACGGGGGGATTCTTATTCGCGCAAGTGCCTGGGATCATGACCATGCAGCCGGCTTCCGCCCCTCAAGGGACGGACTTGGGAGCCAATACTACGACCAATGCCGCCGGCATCGCTCTGGGTAATCGCGTTAAGCTACGAGGATTTGTGGATTTTGCTTACAACTACGGAGATTTCAATTCCGACGCCAACTCGAGTGAATTAGGTCATAAGGATGCTAAATTCAGCACAACCGCCGACGTTGACTTTCTCTTCGACTTCTCGCCAGTGACCGGTGAACTCCATTTGCAGGCCAGCACGGACGACGTTTCGCTTGAACAGGCTTTCATCAGGTATAGCTTCAACAGGGACTTTAATTTGTCCATGGGTCGTCAGCTCACTGCACTCTCCTACGAGGGGGATGAAAAGTACGACCTCCTTTCCACTAGCCACGCTTACTTTTCCGATGCCCTTATGACCCACGGTGCTTTTCAAAAAGCTAAGCAAAAACTCGTGGGTATTATTGATGGATCTTATGGAACTGGAGGTTCACTCGCTAATTCCCAACTCCGTAGGAACTACGTCGATGGCATTCGGGCCAACTTCAACAACGGTCGCTTCGGTCTTTCCGTTGGTTTACACGACGGATATTGGACAGGCGACGACTTCAACGACGATAACATAGCCTTGGACATCGCTGCTTCCCTGATGATCATGCCGGGCTTGGAAGCTCGTTTGGGTTACGCCCACCAAAACACCACAGCAAGCAACACCGAAGAGGACATCTCGCACCTCAACGCATGGGTGGAATACGACACCGGAAACCTGACCCTTGCCCTTGAGTACGATGACTTTGACGTTCTCGGTACCGACATCTGGGACATCATGCTCTTGGGTAACTACCAGTTCAGTCCCCTCTTCGGACTTACTCTCAAGTATGCCCACGAGGACTTGGAGAATACCATGATAAACCTTGACTCGGACAGGATTTCGTTGGCTTTGCTCTTCACGCTCACCGACCAGTTTGCCTTTAACATCGAATATAGCCACACTGAATTCGACATAGCTAAGTATGGCGATGGCGATGCGGACGAGTTATATTTTCAGGGCCTGTTTAATTTCTAATACGTCTTCAGGAATTTCATAATTAAAACCCCATCGCCTTGGCGGTGGGGTTTTTTTGTCCTGAAATCGAGGATTGATGTGGGCTTTCATCGATAGTTTTTACAATGATATGAAGAAGTTTATGAAACGAATTCTTAGCATATTCTCTTCCTTAGTCCTCTCCGCAGGATTCCTAAACGCACAAGCACCAGTTGGTTTTGCCGTGCAGCCCGCCACAACACTCCAAGGGACCGATTTGGGTGCCAATACCACAACTAATGCCGCTGGTATTGCTCTTGGTAACCGTTTCAAGCTTAGGGGTTTTGTTGATTTTCAATACTCCCACCTTGATAATGATCTTGAAGTCGGAGACGACAGGCTTTCAACAGATGCAGACGTTGATTTTCTAATAGATTTTTCCCCCGTCACCGCAGAGGTTCATCTCAAGGGCACTACCGGCACGGGCAAATCATTCGGAATCGAGCAAGCCTTTGGACGCTATTCCTTCAATAGGGACTTTAACATCTCTTTTGGTCGCCAGGTAACGAACCTCGGTTATGAAGGTGACGAACCCACCGATCTGTACACCGTTTCAAACGCATATTTTTTTGATGTTCTCACTAAGCACTCCTTCACTAGCAGTATCATACAAACCATTGACAATACCTTTGGCACAAGTGTGTCCGCAACTCACTTTCGCAAAAACTACGTGGATGGAATTCGCGCAAATTTCAATAACGGCCAATTTGGAATAAGCTTGGGTTTGCATGACAAGTACTGGGTAAAGGATGATTTCAACGACAACGTAGCAATTGATCTTGCAGCTTCCATAATGATTCTTCCCGGGCTAGAGGCTCGCATGGGATACGCCTACGAAGAAGAGCCAATTGCTGGAAGTGAAGAAATTGAGCAATTCAACGCTTGGGTCAGCTATAATCCAGGTGCTTTGACCTTGGGTTTGGAGTACGATAATTTTGATTTAATGGGCGTAGATCTTTGGGATGTTATGTTTTTGGCAAATTATCAGTTCACGCACTGGTTTGGAGCTACCTTGCGATATGCTCACGAAGATGTTAAGGCTGGTTCTCTAGAAATGGATTCTGATAGATTTTCCCTCGCCTTGCTTTTTGCACTCACTGATAATTTCAATTTGAACCTTGAGTACAGCCATACCGAGCTCGGTTCGAACACTGTAGATATCCACGGTGATATGGATGAACTTTACCTGCAAGGTTTGTTGAACTTCTAGTTTTTTTATCCGTTAGGCCCCCGAGTGGTTTTGGTGGGATTTTCGTGCCTAAAGTTGTTCTGCAGGCTTGCTAATCAGCTTTTTTTTCATCATGGGATGAAGGTCAGATGTGGTTTTTGTTAAATGAGCCAAGATATTCTAACTGAGACGGGCAAATCGAAGAAAGGTTTGCGCAGGCAGATCGAGGAACGGGGCAGGGAACTTGCCTATTTGCAAAGGAAGTGCAGGGAATTGGGCATCCCCGTACTTGTGGTCGTCGAGGGCCTGAGCGCTGCGGGAAAGGGTACCATCATCAATCAAATGATCCAGCCTCTCGATCCTAGGGGATTCAAGGTCTCCTGCATTGCCTCCCCTAACCGTGATGAGCAACTGCGTCCTTTCCTGTGGAGGTTTTGGCGCAGGACCCCTTCGGCAAACCGGATGGCCATCTTTGACCGCAGTTGGTACAGGAATCTCCTCGATGCCGAGATTTCCGGTGAATTGAGCGAATCGGATTTAAGAAAGGCTTATGCCGACGTGAGGGCTTTCGAGCGTCAGCTGAGGGACGGAGGTACTACTATCCTGAAGTTCTTTCTTCGCATCACGAAGAAGGAGCAGGCGGCCCGCCTAGCCGCTCTGCAGGGCAACCCCGCCACGGCCTGGCGCGTCTCGGATGCCGTCTTGGCCCGGCATGCCCGTTACAAGGACTATCAAAAAGCCGTTGATCATATGTTTGAGGAGACGGACCTTGAGGAAGAGGCGCCCTGGCGACGGATAGATTCCAAAAACCTAAGGAACGCGACTTTCGAGGCACTCGGTTATCTCGTGGACGCGCTTCGCAAAAGAGTCGAGCAATGCAAGGCCGCAAACCCTCTTTTCGAGGGCAAGCGGCTCACCGAGTTGTCATGCTTTTCGGATGCTCCCTCCCTCAAGAAGAGCGATTTGTCCCTTCGTCTCGAAAAGGAGGCTTACCGTGAAATCATCGAGGCTAGGCAGAGCCGCATCCAGGAATTGCATAATGAGCTTTATCGTCTTCGCATCCCGCTGGTCATCGTTTATGAGGGATGGGACGCCTCGGGCAAAGGAGGTAACATCAGGAGATTAACCGAGCAAATGGATCCCCGGGGATATGAGGTCATTCCCGTTTCCGCCCCCAACGACGTCGAGAAGGCCCATCACTACCTGTGGCGTTTCTGGAGGGAGTTTCCCAAGGCGGGTCACGTCACGATCTTCGACCGATCCTGGTACGGAAGGGTCCTGGTCGAGAGGGTGGAAGGCTTTTGCTCGGAAGCCGACTGGAAGCAAGCCTACAACGAGATCAATGAGATGGAGGAGAACTTTCGCCATTTCGGTACCGTGCTGGTCAAGTTCTGGGTCCACATCGACAAAGAGGAACAACTCCGACGTTTCCAGGCTCGTGAGGCGAGCTCCCACAAGCGCTGGAAATTGCATGAGGAAGACTGGAGGAACCGGGAGAAATGGGATCTCTATGAGAGTGCGGTCGAGGAGATGTTCCTCCGCACGCACGCCCCCAAGGCCCCTTGGACCGTTATCGAGGGGAACTGCAAGCGCCACGCCCGCGTGAAGGCTCTCGACGTCGTGATCGACGCGATCGAGAAGAAGATCAAATCCTTGGAATAACCCTTCTCTCAAGGACAGGGACCGTTCTCCAAGAGCCCTCCGCGACCTCGGGGGCTTTGGGTTCTGGAGGTATTGGCTTCCTCCTTCCACCCAGTTTGTTTTCCTTGCCATATAAAGCAAAAAGCCCTTCCCTCGCATACTTTCCAACTCCTAACTCGAAATAAGCCCATGGACCCTCAAACCGAAAACCAGAGAACCGGATTGCTTGCCGGAGGAAACTGGATCATAGACCAAGTCAAGATCATCGACGTCTATCCCAAGCACGAACAACTCGCCAATATCTTCGACCAATCCCAGGGGACCGGGGGATCCCCCTACAACGTATTGCTCGACTTGGCCAAGATGGGGGCCGACTTTCCCCTTCAGGGGGCGGGTCTGGTGGGTCAGGATTCCCTTGGTCAATACATCCTCGAAGACTGTCGCAATCATGGTATTGATCCCAAATTCATATCCGTTTCTCCCGGCTCCAGTACTTCCTATACCGACGTCATGACCGAGAAAGACGGTGGTCGACGTACCTTTTTCCACAACCGGGGAGCCAATGCCACCTGGTGTGGGGACGACCTGGACTTTGCCGAGACCTCCGCCCGGATCTTTCACTTGGGCTACCTCCTTCTGCTCGATGCCATCGACGACGCGGATGACGTTCACGGAACCAGAGGGGCGGCTTTGCTGGCCAAGGCCCGGGAAGCCGGCCTCAAGACAAGCATAGACGTGGTCAGTGAGGACAGCGACCGGTTCTCGAGGATCGTTGGCCCTGCCCTCAAGCTAGTTGACTACTGTATTCTCAACGAGGTCGAGGCGAGCAAGGTCACGGGAGTGAAGGTTCGAGAGGAAGGAAAGCTTTTGGATGATGGCATCGAGGAGGCGAGCTCCAAGTTGTTCGAGCTCGGAGCCCGTGAGCTCGTGGCCATTCATTTCCCGGAAGGCTCCTTCGCCCAGTCCGCAGGCGGCGAGAAGGTAAGGCATGGTTCACTGGCTTTGCCCAAGGGGTACATAAAGGGAGCCGCCGGTGCGGGGGATGCCTTTTGCGCCGGCGTCCTTTACGGGGTGCACGAAAGCCTGTCCCTTGAGAAATGTCTTTTGATCGGTACCTGCGCCGCCACGGCTTGCATGTCAGACCCGACCTGCACGGACGGGTTGCGTTCCCTGGACGATTGCCTTGCCCTGGCCGAGGAGTTTGGTATCGGGGAGGACGAGCAGTAATTGATTCCAAACCCGATTTCATCACATCTTCGCAAACCACCGACCATGATTCAGGACCCGATAAACGATTTTGATTACGAGGTGCGGCTCCGAACGCTCAGGGAAAGAGTGGAAACGGAAACCTTTCCCAAAGCGGGAAGCTTCGTCAATGCCCATGCCCACACCTTCTTCTCCTTTAACTACCGTGGGTATTCCCCGAGTTGCTTTGCCTTGGAGGCCAAAAAGCAGGGACTCGACATGGGAGGAATCGTCGACTTCGACGTGTTGGACGGGCTGGAGGAGTTCTGGACGGCCAGCCGCTTGCTCGACCTGAAGGCCTGCGTCGGGATCGAGTCGCGGGTCTTCGTCCCTGAGTTTGCGGACCGAGTCATCAACTCGCCGGGCGAACCCGGTATCAGCTATCATATGGGAACAGGGTTCACCACCGCGGATATTCCCCCCGAAGCCCAGGCTTTCCTAGATGGGATGCGGACGACTTCCGAGGAAAGAAACCGGGCCATGGTCGGCCGGGTCAATGCCTTTCTCGCTCCCTTGGTTCTCGATTACGATGCGGACGTGGTGCCCTTGACGCCCAAGGGCAATGCCACGGAGAGACACTTGTGCCTAGCCTATGCCCGCAAAGCCGCTGGGGATTTCCCGGAGGAGGAGTCCTTGCGAGCCTTTTGGTCCGAGAAACTGGGTGTTGCCCCCGACGATCTAAAGGATTTGCCCGATGGACGAGCGATGACCGATTTGATTCGAGCCAAGACCATGAAGCAGGGCGGGGCGGGTTACGTTCAGCCGGATTCCGGATCCTTTCCCAAAATGGCCGAAATGAACGATTTCGTTCTTAAGTGCGGAGCTTTGCCGACCTTTACCTGGCTGGACGGGACTTCGCAGGGGGAACAAGCGCTCGAGGAACTGGTCGAGATAGGCCGCTCGACCGGCGTGGTGGTCTTCAACGTCATACCGGACCGCAACTATACGCCCGGTTCTCCCGACCGGAAACTGGAGAACCTCAGACAGGTCGTCCACTTGACCGAGGACTTGGGGCTTCCCCTCCTGGGAGGCACGGAAATGAATAGCCCCGGGCAGAAGTTCGTGGACGATTTCGGTTCCGAGGAACTGGCGCCTCTCCACCCTGCGTTTCTTCGCGGTTCCCAAATCCTGCACGCCCATTCTACGCTCCAGAGGTTGGCCGGTCTGGGATACCTGAGCGATTGGGCGATAGCTCACTTTCCGGACGTTGCCTCCAAAAACGATTTTTACGCCAACTTCGGGGAGATTTTTTTCCCGCGTGGCGACCAGAGGCTTGCCGACTCACTGGACCCCGAAATGGGCCCTGGCGAGGTTCTGGCCTGCGCCCGCAAGGCCGTGGGTTGACGAATGGCGGGAACCTTCGTCGGGTTTGGCTTCGGCGCCATACAGGGAGGCTTGTTTCTCCCCGAGGCTCATCGCTCCGGGAATTTCGACCGACTGGTGGTTTCCGAGATTGATCCCGAGACGGTTGCCTCCCTGTGCTCCTCCTCGGGCCTTTATTCCTTCAATGTGGCCCACGGAGATTCCCTGCAGCGCATTGAAGTGGCTGGAGTGGAGGCCTATAACCCGCTCGTTGCAAAGGAACGGGAAAAGCTGGTGGACGCGATTTCCGAGGCTACCGAGCTATGTACCGCGCTTCCCAGTTTCCGGCTTTACGACAGCCCGCCCGCATCCGTTGCGTCGCTACTTTGCGAAGGCTTGGGCCGGAAGATGGAAAACCCCTCGCTTTCACCGGCCGTCGTTTACGCGGCCGAGAACGACCGACGAGCCGCTGCGAGGCTAAGAGAAGCCTGTCTGTCCTATCGCCCCGAAGGCTTCGGCGGTCGAGTCGTTTTCTCGGAGACGGTGATTGCCAAGATGTGCTCCGTGGTAACTGACGAGCGAAGAATCCGCGACGAGGGGTTGGTACCCCTTGCCAAGGAAGTCGAGAAGGCTTTTCTCGTCGAAGCCTATGACCGCATCTTGATCGAGGCCAAGGCGCCCGAGGGTTTCGAGCGTGGGCTCGACCGCTTTGTGACGAAGCAGGATCTCGATCCTTTTGCCCAGACTAAGTTTCTCGGGCACAATGCCCTGCATGCCATGCTCGGATACTTGGCTCGCAATCGAGGGATCGGCTTCATGCATGAGATCGGTTCCGAAGCGGACTTGATGGACAAGGCTCGTAAGGCCTTCCTCGGGGAGGCGGGACCGGGTTTGATCAAGGCATACGGTTCGGTCGGGGATGAGCTTTTCACCGAGTCGGGATTCGCGGCTTATGCGGAGGATGCCCTTTTGCGCATGGTGAATCCCTTTCTTCGCGATCCCGTCGATCGCGTTACCCGGGATCCTGCCCGCAAGCTTGGATGGGAAGATCGCCTCCTCGGTTCCATGCAACTTGCCCGGGCGGCCGGGGTGACGCCCGAGGGATTGGCGGAAGGCGCCCGCATCGCCCTCCTCTTGGCCTGCGAAGAGATGGAATTGAGTTCCCCAGGGCAAGCCTTGGACGAATTGTGGAAGGGTGTTCCTCCTGAAGAGCAGGCCGTTTTTCGAGAATTGCTCGCGTCTTCCCCTTCCTGAACTTCCTTGCAAGGTTTGAATTCTAATGTTGCAATTCTTTCAAAAGCGATCAAAAACGATCTCTTTCGATCATAATGATTCGCGACCACAACCCGGTTCTTGCCCCACAGAGAAGAGAGATCATTCGTTCCTTCGTGCAGAAGGAGGGAGTCGTTCGGGTGGAGGATTTGCGCAAGAGCCTCAAGGTTTCGGTCGCTACCATCCGCAGAGACCTTGAGACTCTTGAGGGTATGGGTAAGCTCAGGCGTGTGCACGGGGGGGCCGTTGCAGTTGAAAAAAACAGGCTCGAAGAGGCCGTCTTCGACGACAAGACCAACCGGGCCGAAAGCGAGAAGAGCCGTATCGCGAAGATGGCGTATAGACTGATCGACAGGAACGACTCCATTTACCTCGACGGCGGCAGCACGACCCTGCGGTTGGCTCGTTTACTGAGGGAACGGACGGATCTGACCCTTGTAACCAATTCCCTTCGGGCGGCCGCCGAGTTGGCGGAATCCGGTCCCCGCATACTTTTGATAGGTGGTGAGCTGCGCAGGATCAGCCAGACTATGGTCGGCCCTCTTACCTCCGCTGTACTCGGTCAGGTACGGGTGGACAAGGCCTTTATGGGTACTATGGGATTTTGCCTTGAGAATGGCCTTACTACGACCGACCCGAACGAGTCCTACGTGAAGGCGCTCGTGGCCGAACAGGCCGGACGAGTCATTCTGCTGGCCGACTCGGGGAAGGCGGGAAAAGTTTCCTTCGCACGGGTTTCCGGCTGGGACAAGGTGGACGCGCTCATCAGCGACGACAACCTGCCTGGGCGTTTTGCAAAGACGTTGCGCAAGCGTGGACTGAAGGTCCGGCTTGCATGAACCAATAAGAGAGAAGTATTCATGGCCACTCCAATCATCATGCCCCGCCAAGGACAGTCCGTTGAAAGCTGTATCCTGACCGAATGGAAGGTACAAGTCGGCGACGTCGTTTCGGAAGGCGACGTCTTGGCCGTGATCGAGACCGACAAGGCCAGCTTCGACTTGGAGTCGACGGCCTCGGGCACGGTCCTGGAACTTTTCTGGGAACCGGATGACGACGTTCCCGTACTGGCCAATGTGGCGGCAGTCGGTGAAGAGGGCGAAGGCGCAGAGGAATTCCGTCCCTCGGGAGCGGTTTCCACCCCTGTAGGGGAGCCGACCCCATCCCAGATTGAGGAAACTATCTCTGCTCCCTCCGTCGAGCCTACCGCGGAGATTCCAACAGTCTCCTCCTCGCCGACTCCTGCCGGAGCCGGTATCAGTCCCCGAGCGCGCAAGCTTGCCCTCAGGCAGGGAATCGATCCCGAAACCCTTGCAGGGACCGGGCCCGAAGGTCGCGTCATCGAGCGCGACGTGGAAGCCTTCCTTTCGGGGCAACCTCGTCTTTCCGCCACCGCCCGGGCCCTAGCTTCCGAAGAAGGCCTCGAACCTCCCGGCAGGGGTAGCGGTCTGGCTGGCATGGCTCTTGCCGGGGATATGCGGCAACCTGGCGCTGTGGAAGGGGCCGAGGTCGAGCCGGTCAAGGGAATCCGCAAAGTCATTGGCGAGCGGATGATCCAGTCCCTTCATTCGACCGCCCAACTGACTCTTCATGCCTCCTTCGAACTGACTGCGGCTCAAGACTACCGAAAGAAGCGCGTTCAGGACGGTCTATCCAAGGTTTCCCTGAACGACTTGATTGCACATGCCGTTATCGAGACGCTCAAGGAACACCCGGAGATGAATGCCCATTTTCTCGGTGAGCGCATCGCAACTTTCGAGAAGGTGCACCTCGGCGTTGCGGTGGATACTCCCCGCGGGCTGATGGTTCCGGTCATCAGGGATTCATCGGACTTGTCGATCGAGGCCCTTTCCAGCGAGATCAAGAAACTTGCAGGAGCTTGCCGGGAGGGCACGATTTCCCCCGACGATCTGGCGGGCGGTTCCTTTACCTTGACTAATTTGGGAATGCTTGGCGTCGAGACCTTCACACCGGTCCTCAATGCGCCCGAGGTAGCCATCCTTGGAGTGGGCGGAATTATGCTCAGGCCCAAGCGCCGAGCTGACGACGAAGTGACCTTTGCGGATTTTCTGCCCCTCAGCCTGACCATCGATCATCAGGCGGTGGATGGAGCTCCCGCCGCCCGTTTCCTTGAATCCTTGGTCCACCACTTGGAAAACGACCCCGGGCAACCCTTTTCAAAACCAACCGAATAAGATAACTCGAATGAAATATGATTTTGCAGTCATAGGCGCCGGCCCGGCCGGTTACGTCGCCGCAAAGAAAGCCGCCGCCGCGGGGCTCAAGACGCTCCTAGTGGAAAAGAAAAAGCTGGGCGGAGTATGCTTGAACGAGGGTTGCGTACCTTCCAAGACCCTTCTCCAAGCCGCCAAGACCTATCACCATGCCAAGCATGGCTCGGTTTTCGGGGTCGAGGTGGAAGGATTGAGCTTTGATTTTACTCAAGCCCATGCTCACAAGAATCAGGTCATGGACAAGATGAGGGATGGCATTGCCGGTCTTATGAAGAAACACAAGGTCGAACTCGTCCAGGGGGAGGCCAGCCTTCTAATTGGAGGAATGATGGAAGTGAATGGGGAGACCCACGAGGCGGCCAACATTCTTCTCTGTACCGGTTCATCGCCGGCCGTTCCCCCGATTCCCGGCATCGATGCGGACCATGTAGTCGACTCGACGGGAATTCTAGAGCGCGAAACCCTGCCCGAGCGACTCGTCGTTGTGGGCGGGGGAGTGATCGGCTGCGAATTCGCCTGTATGTTTGCCTCGGTAGGCGTTCCGGTAACGGTGCTGGAGACTTTGCCTGAGATCTGTCCGAACCTGGATTCCGAAATCGCCGCCTGTCTTCGCAAGGAACTTGAGAAAAAGGGCGTGACCTTCAAACTCGGCGCAACGGTCGAGTCCATCGAGGAAAAATCAGTTCGATACGCTACGGACGAGGGAGCCGGGGAGGCCTCCGCAGACCTCGTTCTCGTGGCCACGGGTCGCAAGCCCAACGTCACCGGCTTGGGCCTGGAGGAGATCGGACTTGATTTCGACCAACGGGGCGGGATTAAGGTCGACGACAAAGGGGCCACCAATTTGCCGGGCGTGTGGGCGGCGGGCGACGTAACCGGGCGAGCTTGGCTTGCCCACGCGGCCAGTCGCATGGCTGAGGTCGTGGTCCACAACCTGACGGGCCGGCCCGACGCTATGAGATACGATGCCATGCCCGCGGTCGTCTACACGAGCCCCGAGGTGGCCGTGGTGGGCTTGACCAAGGAAGAGGCCGAATCACGTGGACTGAAGGTCAGGACGGGAAGGATCCCCATGGCGATCAACGCTCGTTATTTGGCTGAAAATCCGGACGAGAGCGGAATGTGCAAGGTCGTGCTTGAAGCCCGCTCCAACCGCCTTCTTGGGGTCCACATGGTCGGCGGGGCATCTTCCGAGATGATCTTCGGGGCCACCGCCATGATCGAGACCGAATTGCGCGAGGAGGAAATCGATGAAATCGTTTTCCCTCACCCGACCACCTCCGAAATCATGAAGGACGTCTTCATGGCCGTCCGCTGAATCAAACCTTTTATTCGCCATGCCGAAGTCACAAATAGTCGAACCTTCCGAAGAACGCAAAGCGGGGAGTCTTTCCTTCGCCGAGATCCATCTTAACCAGTACCGTCGGGACCTTGCCGCGGAAAAGGAGTCCTATGGGGCCGATGCCCTGGTCGGAATGTACGAGGACATGCTTCTCATCCGTGAGTTCGAGAGCATGCTCCAAAGCATCAAGACCCAGGGTTCCTACGAGGGTATCGAATACGACCACAAGGGCCCGGCCCACCTCTCGATCGGACAGGAGGCATCGGCAGTCGGACAAGCCTTTCTGCTTGGCGTGGACGACCATATTCTCGGATCTCACCGCTCGCACGGGGAAATTCTGGCCAAGGGAATGTCGGCCATTCGCAAGCTCGATGACGATTTTCTCCTCGATATCATGCAGAATTTTCTTGATGGCGACTGTTACCGCGTCGTCGAGAAGGGGGAATCGAGCTCGGTCAAGGACTTGGCCCGAAACTTTCTCCTTTACGGAGCTCTCGCTGAGATCTTCGGACGAGAGAACGGTTTCAACCGCGGGCTAGGAGGGTCCATGCATGCCTTCTTTCCTCCTTTTGGGATCTTGCCCAACAACGCCATCGTGGGAGGGTCGGCCGATATCGCGATGGGGGCGGCCCTCTTCAAGAAAGTAAACCGCAAGGATGGTATCGTAATTTCGAACATTGGGGATGCCTCGATGGGATGCGGACCTACCTGGGAGGCCATGAACTTTGCCTCCATGCGCCAGTTCTGGGAACTGTGGGATGATTCCATGAAGGGTGGGTTGCCCATCATCTTCAACTTCATGAATAATTTTTACGGCATGGGTGGACAAACCGCCGGGGAAACCATGGCCTTTGACTGCCTGGCCCGCGTTGGCTCGGGCGTAAATGCCGATTCCATGCATGCCGAACGCGTCGATGGCTACGATCCTCTTGCGGTAGTGGACGCAATTAAGCGCAAGAAGGGCTTGATCGAGGAAGGGAGGGGGCCCGTTCTTCTCGAGACCATCACCTACCGCTATTCCGGTCATTCCCCCTCCGATGCGTCATCCTACCGGGTCAAGGAGGAGATCGACGCTTGGCAGGCGATCGATCCACTACATGCCTACGCCAAGGATTTGATTCAAGGAGAATTGCTTAGTGAGGAAGCAATCGACCGACTTAAGGCGGAGACGACCAAGGCGATGACGCAAGCCTTCCGACTGGCTTCCGATCTTGAGGTTTCCCCACGCCTCGATTCTCAGAAGATCGGGGACCTGATGTTCTCGAGCAAGCGCAAGGAGAGTTACGACCCCGATCGAGAGCCCGAGCTTTTGCTTGCTCACGATGATAACCCCAGGGTACAGGCCTTGGCCAAAAAGTCCCGTGCCGGGATCGTCGACGGTAAGCCCGTCTCCAAGAACAAAGTTTTCCAGTACAGGGATGCGATCTTCGAGGCCGCTTTGCACCGTTTTGAGAGAGATCCGACCCTCGTTGCCTACGGGGAAGAGAACCGGGACTGGGGAGGGGCCTTTGCCTGCTATCGTGGACTGACCGAATCTCTTCCTTACCACCGCCTCTTCAATTCCCCTATTTCCGAGGCCGCCATCGTGGGAAGCGCCGTCGGCTATGCCCTTGAGGGCGGACGGGCCCTGGTCGAATTGATGTATTGCGACTTTATGGGCCGGGCGGGCGACGAGATATTCAACCAGCTTGCAAAGTGGCAAAGCATGTCCGCCTGCATCCTCGAAATGCCGGTCGTGCTCCGGGTCTCGGTCGGGTCAAAATACGGGGCCCAGCACTCCCAGGACTGGTGCGCCATCGTGAATCATATCCCTGGCCTCAAAGTAGTCTTTCCCTCCACTCCCTACGATGCGAAGGGTATGCTCAACACGGCTCTTGCGGGAAGCGACCCGGTAGTTTTTTTCGAGAGTCAGCGCCTCTACGACATAGGGGAACTATTCGAAAAGGAGGTCCCGGCCGACTACTACGAAGTTCCCTTCGGTCCGCCCGCCAAGAGAAGGTCCGGCAAGGACGTCACATTGATTACCGTCGGGGCGACTATGTACCGAGCCCTTGAGGCGGCCGACGTTCTTGAGCAAAAATACGGCATGACGGCGGACGTCTTCGACTGCAGGTCCATTACACCGCTCGACTACGAGCCTTTGGTCGAATCCGTCCGCAAGACGGGCAAGGTGCTCTTGTCTTCGGACGCCTGTGAGCGGGGGTCGGTCATGCATGACATCGCTTCCAAAATCAGCCAATTGGCCTTCGATGACTTGGATGCACCCCCCGTAGTGGTGGGATCAAGGAATTGGATTACCCCTTGCGCAGAGGTGGAAAACGATTTCTTTCCCCAACCCTCATGGATGCTCGATGCGATCCATGAACGGATCGTTCCCCTGACCGGTCACCATATGACCACCAACCCTACCACGGGCGAGCTTATGCGCAGGCAAAGGGGAGGGGTCTAGAACTTCCGCAATGGAGCCAGCGCGAATCATCTTCCGAATCGACCGACTATGAGCGAATCCAGTCCCGACCTGATGGAAAAAAGGCTCATCGAACTCAAGGAGGCGGCCTGCTCGAGCCACAAGGGAATTTACCTGACCGGCGCCGACAGCATCGAATTGCTGGACGACGAGTTGCCTGAAGCCAGCTTTGGCGGCGAGGGTTTCCTTCTCGCAAGCTTCGGAAATTGTCGATGCGCATCGGATGCCAAGGCCATCCGCCAGTTCGATGCCCATGCCCGCGTCCCCTCTGGCGCGGAAAGAATCGCCCTCGGTCATGAGACCCTGCAACTTGTGCTGGATGCCCCGAAGGACTCTACGCTCGTCCCGGGGGATTTGGTGGTAGTGACTCCCGGTCACGCGAGTGAGCCCATCGATCCGCTTACCTTTCTTCCCGACAAGCAAGGGGTTCTCGCGGCACTTGGCTACTCCTACCGCTACCTAGGCGGACTCAGGCAATTCAATACGGTTCCCGCCAACGCCCCGGCCTTTGTCCGGGAGCAGGGTTTCGGGAGTTTGTTCAATAAGGTTTCCCCGGATGGAAAGACCAGCCTGATCTCCCTGGCCCATGCCGAGCCCTTCGCCTGCAACTATGGCACGAACAAGCACATTTTCACTTTTGATGAGGGGGGTGCATTCAGGTACGGGGTACCTCCCCGGGCCGTTTTGGCCTACCTTTCCGGCACTGCCCGTATGGCCATGATCAACCTGACCATCGTCGCGAGCGTACCGGATGAGGAACTTCCGAGGGTGGTTTACGTCACCGGTTCACAGGCCAAGCTGGACGAAATGAACGAGTATGCCCTGGTCAAGAACCTGCGCCGGCGTGGAACTAAGGTGATCCTCATCGAGCGCAAGGACCCGGAGATCCTAGCCAAACTGACCGAGCACGGTAAGTCCGACGTGGTCTGGACGAACTACGCGTCCGTCCAAACCTATGAACAAGCGGTGGCCATCTTGGCGGAGGGCGGAAACCTCAACAGTTATGCCGGGGCGGTTGATCCTGATCTTCTGATCAAGATGCCGATTGGAAAGGCGCCTTCCTTCGGTTCCGCCCAAGAGGAAGCCGAATCCCAGATTAGCCGGATGCATCACAACCTCGGACCCAATGATCCCAACCGCTTCAAGGGCTTGGCCAAGGACCCCAAGGTGGGCTTGATCGGGCTTGAGCCCGGGAGTGAAAGAGAGAAGGCCTACCTGCAAAGCTTGCCCCGAGGCACTCCCGTTCTCCTTTCGCGGGGAAGCGATCTCCCCTCCTTTCTCGAGAAACTAGGCGAAGGTGAACTGATGACCGATCTTTTCCTTGCCGGTTCGGGCGAAGAAGCGGCCGAAGCTTATGCCGGATTAGAGGAAAGGCTGGCCCGTTCCGCGGCAGTTAATTTCATTGATGGGGATCTTGTGGTTCCCATTCGCTCGCGCCATACCCATTACGTTTCCCGTCACCAAATTTGCGGAGCCAACGTTCCCTGGAACATGACCAATACTTCCGAGCCACATTCCGACGACATGGTCGAGCAAGCCTCCAACCCGGTCAGTTTCGACTGGATGGTGAGAGGGATATGCGGCTTGCGGGCCGTTCCACGGATGATGGAGACGGTGGAACGAAAACAGCCTTTCGGTTCCTTCTTCTCCTTCACGGAATTGCCGGAACTGCCCTATGTCGAAACGAACTCGTCCTCTTTCCGGTCCGCCGCTGAATCCGCCGAAGATCCCGCTCGCCGTTCCCTCCTGGAAGCTGCGGAAGAACTTTCGGCGAATGCCGAGACCTGGTCGCGAAAGGTGGAGGAAGCGCTTTACCGGGGATATGGCGTTCCTTATCCCTTGAACCTTGCCAATGATTAATAACACCAAAAGGAAGATTTCATGAGCTGGACGAACCTGAAAGATAAAGTTGTCATAGTAACGGGAGGAGCGGCCGGCATAGGTCTTGCCGTATCAAGGGGTTTCGTCGAGGTTGGGGCCAAGGTCATGATTGCCGACTTTGCCGAAGATGCAGGCGCCCGGGCCGTCGAAGAAGTTTCGCGGTCGGGGACCGGTTCGGCCGCCTTCGCCAAGTGCGACGTTTCCTCCCGAACCGAAGTCGAGAGCCTAGTCGATCGGACCATGGAGTTGTGGGGAAGAATTGACGTTCTGGTCAACAACGCCGGCATAAACGTTCCTCGTCTGTTGGTCGATCCCGCGGGCAAGGAAGAGTTGACCGAGGAAATTTGGGACAAGGTTTTCGCCGTCAACGTGAAAGGTCAGTTTTTGTGCGCTCAGGCAGGGGCCCGTCATATGTTGGAAAACGAGCAAGGAGGCGTCCTTATCAACATGTCCTCCGAGTCCGGGCTGGAGGGAAGCGAAGGCCAGAGTGCGTACGCCGCCACCAAGGCGGCCAACCAGAACTTGACGCGATCCTGGGCCAAGGAACTGGGGAACAAGGGTGTGCGGGTAATAGGCGTGGCTCCTGGAATCATGGAGACCACGGGAATGAGAAGCGAAGCCTACGAGCAATCCCTTGCTTATACGCGTGGGATTTCAGTGGAAGAATTGCGCTCCAAGTACGGAAGCACTTCGTCCATCCCACTCGGCCGGAGCGGAAAACTCTCGGAGGTTGCGGACTTGGTTGTCTTCCTTGCTTCCGAGAGGGCCTCCTACCTGCACGGAACTACCGTAAATATCTCGGGCGGAAAGTCGAGAGGGTAGGCTTCCCTACCAGGTAGTCACGCCCTTGGCCAGTATTAGGTTCGCGTAGATGCGGACGTCTCCCGTCATGACTACTGCGAAGGCCTTGCGTGTCCGGTCGTAGAAGTCGTACTTGTCCACCTGAGCTATGGGTGCGGTGTCCGGGTAGTGCTTCTTGACGATTTCCGCATATCCATCGTGTACCTTCTGGTAATCCGCCGCAATTTCCGGGTTAGCCTTATCCTCCGGGAGGGGACCCATCATCATGACGGGTTGCTCCATGACGTGATCCAGAACGAAGAGGGGAAGAACTGCGTCGAGCAGGTCGTCGATCCTCAATCCATCAGCCCGGATGATGGTATCGTTGCAACTTTCTCCCGGGAAGTGGGCGTCCCCAAAAATGATCTCGTCGTGATGCCCCATACGGTAGAGGGTCTCGAGAAGTTTTGGACTGAGGAGAGGTGATATGCCGCGTAACATGCTCCATCCCCTAAAGAAGGACTTGGGCTTAGTCAAGAAATGGGGCTCGCAAAGACGAAAAACCCAAAAAAAAGCGCCGTGGGGACGGCGCTTAAAAAGAGTTTGGCTTTCCAACCTGCTTCCCTTCCTTTACGGGTAGTGACTGGTATTCTTTTGACGAAGGAGCAGAGTTTTTCGGACCGAACTTTCTTTTATGGATCTATCATAACCCACCTCACTCGTTCTGTCCAATTTTGGGGGAAGATTTTTTTGTTCAACCATTCGCGAGGACTGAAAAATGAGCCAGTGAAGCCTTTGCCAATCCATTCAGGTCGTACCCTCCCTCAAGGACTGAGACGACCTTGCCGTCACAGTGTTCCTTGGCCAGGTCCATGATGATTTTGGTCAAGCTCCCAAAATCTTCGTCTAGAAGGCGAAATTGCCCGAGAGGATCGCCCATGCGGGAGTCGAAGCCGGCCGATACGAGGATCAGTTCGGGACGGAAGACTTGCATCTTCTTACCCAAGTCCAGGCCGAAGGCACCTTCCACAATCTCCTTTCTGCCTGCGCCCGAGGGGAAAGGGAAGTTGAGCGTGGATCCCAAGCCCTTTCCCTTGCCCGACTCTTCTCTGCTTCCCGTGCCTGGATACCAGGGTGATTGGTGGGAACTGAGGAAAAATACGGAAGGATCTTCGTAAAAGACGTCCTGTGTCCCGTTACCGTGGTGGACGTCCCAATCCACGACTAGGACCTTTTCCAAACCGTGCTTGCGCTGGGCGTATCGGGCGGCGATGGCGACGTGATTGAAAATGCAGAACCCCATCCCTTTGTTCGGCGTAGCGTGATGACCTGGAGGACGGGTTAGGCAAAAGGCTCGCTTAAGCTTTCCGCCAAGAACCTGTTCGACTGCTTCTAGAACTCCCCCCGTCGCCCGCCGGGCTACCTCCCATGAATCGCTTGAGACGTTGGTGTCTCCCGTGCTGAGCGTCGACAGACCTTGAAGAACATCCTTCTTGGCTTGGTCCAGATAGGCCTTCTCATGAGCAAGCAGGAGCGATTCCTCCGAACAAGGGACGGCCTCGATCAGGCCGGCTTGATCCAGTAGCCCCGATTCCTTGATCTCACGAAAAACCCTTGCGGTTCTCAGAGGTTGCTCGGGATGGCCCCGGCCGGTGCGGTGCTTCTCTAGGAATGGATCATGGAAAAGGGCGCAACCCTTGTCTTTTTCTGTTGGTGTAAGCTTGTCTTTTTGTTCCAAGGCGTCATTCAAGTGGCGGGTCCCCAGTTTTCTCCGGGCGTGATGGCCTGGTCAAGCGCCGGAGTCCTTTTTGGACTTGGTGACCAAGTCGTGAAAGGCTCGGAAGAGGTGACTTGCGTCATTCGGGCCGGGCGAGGCCTCGGGGTGATACTGGACGGAGAATACGGGCAACTCCTTGAGCCGCATGCCGGAAACGGTCTGGTCGTTAAGGTTGAATTCGGTGACGATGGCACCCATTGACTCAAGCTGTTCCTTGTCGGATGCGAATCCATGGTTTTGCGAGGTAATGGATACCTTCTCGGACTCGACGTTCTTGACCGGCTGATTTGCCCCCCTGTGACCGAACTTGAGCTTGTAGGTGCCGGCACCGATGGCATGTGTCAGAATTTGATGACCGAGGCAAATACCGAAGACGGGGTAATCGGGCAGCAGGGCCTCGATGGTCTTGTGGGCATAGCCCAATGCGGATGGGTCGCCAGGGCCATTGGACAGAAATATTGCGTCCGGTTTTTTCTCCCTCGCCTCCTGCGGACCCGCATCTGCGGGAAGGACGATGACTTCGAAACCATGTCGCCTGAGGTTCCTGTAAATGGCTCGCTTGGCCCCATAATCGAAGGCGACGAGTCGATGGGTTTGAGATGAATCAGTCTGGTTGGCCAGGAGGTTCGTTCCTTCGACGGTGAAGGAACGGCTTTCTTCACCGGAGGGATCCCAAGTGAAGGATTCTCGGCAGGTTACCTCCTTGACGAAATCCCGGCCGACTATGCCGCTCCAACCCTTGGCCCGTTCCAAGGCCTCCTCATCGGACAGACCTTCTGTGCTCAGGCAGGCCTTGAGTGCACCATGAACCCGTAGTCTCTTGGTAATGGCCCTGGTGTCTACGCCCTCGATACCGGGGATGCCATTGGAGAGCAGGTATTCATGTAGGGATCCGGTGGCCCGCCAGTTGCTGACGATCGGGCTTAATTCCCTGATTACGAAACCGGCTACCTTTGGCCCATCCGATTCCTCATCCTGGTCGTTGACTCCGTAATTGCCTATCTGGGGAGCCGTCATGGTTACGATTTGGCCAAAATAAGAGGGGTCGGTCAGGGTTTCCTGATAGCCCGTCATTGCGGTATTGAAGACGGCTTCGCCTTCGACCGTGGTGGAAGCTCCAAAGGAAAACCCACGGAAGACGTTGCCGTCCTCTAGGGCCAGTACTGCATCTCTTTTTTTGCTTCGGTTCGTCATGCGCTCGCTAATGAGGTATGGATTCGGGCGGACCTTGGCAAACCCGATTTCTTCACAATTCCCATTAAATCTTACGGACGGGGACTATCTTTTGCAGGGAAGGTTTGACTAGTCCGCATCTGATGCCTAGCGAGTTAGAATCATGGAGCGCAATAACGTTACTTACGACCGCAGGAAAACGAAGAACAAGGCCCTTCTCAAGTGGTTGGACAAGATGGTTGAAATGTGCGGGCCGAAAAAAGTTCGCTGGTGCGATGGATCGGACAAGGAATGGAAGCAACTGTGCGACTTGATGGTCGAGCAAGGTTCCATGATCAGGCTTGATGAAAAAAAGCGCCCCAACAGCTTTCTCGTTCGTTCCGATCCGCGGGACGTGGCCCGTGTCGAGGGAAGAACGTTCATCTGCAGTTTCGGCAAGGATGAAGCCGGTCCAACCAACAACTGGGAGGATCCAAGAAAAATGAGGGCTCGCCTCAAGAAGCTCTTCAAGGGATGCATGGAAGGCCGAGTCATGTATGTGATCCCTTTCTGCATGGGCCCCTTGGGATCTCCTCTTTCGCAGTTTGGGATCCAAGTCACGGATTCCCCCTACGTGGTCTTGAACCTGCGGATCATGACCAGGATGGGCAAGCAGGTCCTCGACCAGATGGGGGAAAAGGATTTCTTCGTCCCTTGCCTTCACTCAGTGGGTTTCCCGCTCTCAAAGGGAACCAAGGACGTGCCCTGGCCCTGTGATCCGGAAAACACCCATATCGTTCATTTCCCAGAACAGAGGACTATCGTCTCTTATGGAAGCGGTTATGGTGGAAACGCTTTGCTGGGTAAGAAATGCCTTGCTTTGCGCATTGCCTCCTGCATGGCCCGGGACAATGACTGGATGGCCGAGCATATGCTGATCCTTGGGGTGGAAAGCCCCGAGGGTGAGAAGACCTATGTGGCGGGTGCATTCCCCAGCGCCTGCGGAAAGACCAATATGGCCATGCTGATCCCGCCGCAGTCCATGAAAGGCTGGAAGGTCTCGACAGTGGGCGACGATATTGCTTGGCTTAAGCCCGATGAATCGGGGGCGCTGAGGGCCATCAATCCCGAAGCGGGTTTCTTTGGAGTGGCCCCCGGAACTTCTTGGGAGACCAACCCCAATGCCATGGAGTCGATGAAGGCGAATACCCTTTTCACGAACGTTGCCCTTACCCCCGATGGCGACGTCTGGTGGGAAGGACTTACTCCGAAACCGCCCGATGGCCTGATTGACTGGCGCGGCGAGGAATGGTCTGCGGGTTCCGATGCGCCGGCCGCCCATCCTAATGCCCGGTTTACGGCGCCTGCATCCCAGTGTCCGACCATAGACCCGGACTGGGAAAACCCGGATGGCGTTCCCGTTTCAGCATTTATTTTCGGAGGCAGGCGAATGTCCGATATTCCCTTGGTTTATCAATCCTTCAACTGGAACCACGGCGTTTACCTTGGGGCGACTTTAGCCTCGGAAACCACTGCCGCCGCAGAAGGCGCCTTGGGGAATCTTCGTAGGGATCCCATGGCCATGCTCCCCTTTTGCGGCTACAACATGGGGGATTATTTCAGGCACTGGATTAAGATGGGCAAACAGTTGGTGGAGAAACCGAGGGTTTTTCACGTCAACTGGTTTCGCAAGGATAGTCATGGTAATTTTCTCTGGCCGGGCTTTTGTGAAAACATGAGGGTCCTGAGGTGGATCTTCGAGCGTTCGATTGGTCGGGGCAGAGCCCATGAGGTATCCTTGGGCTGGGTCCCGCGTAAGGAAGACTTGGATTGGTCCGGCTTGGATTTCTCAGCCGAGCAATGGGAGGAACTAATGTCCATTGACCCCGAGAGTTTGAGGATGCAAACTCTCAGGCACGAGGAACTGTTTCTGCAGTTGTCCGAGTTCCTGCCCAAGGAAATGCTTTTCGAGCGGGAACTGCTGGTTTCCCGACTCTAGGGTCAGACGGCTTCCTCGGGATAAGGCTTATGCTCCTTGGACCAGCGGTAGAAGATAGACGAGAGCACCCCCACTGAGACCACCATGTTCGCGAGTTTCATGAGCACTCCACCAGTTTTTTGGTCCTCCAGAGGGCTTATGTTGATAATCCTCTCGGCGTAGAAATAGGTGTCGTAGAGAACGTCTCTTGAAAAAGTAAGAATGGCGAAGATAGGCGTTTGCCCAAGCATCAGGGCTAGGATGTAGAGCATTTGAGGCCCGAAGGGAATCGGAGGCAGTCTCTTCGAGGGTCCGCAAATCGGCCACCACATGGCCACCGAAGTGAGGAACATCGAGAGGTGTTCCGCCATGTGCAAGGTCTTGTCGCGGATGGCCGCCTCGTAAAACGCTCCCACGTGCCAAAAGGAGAAAACCAAGGTAAAAAGCAGGCCTGCTATGATCGGATGAAAGATAAAGCCTAGAATTTTTTCCATGACCGGGAAGGATTCAAGGAAGCGGTCGACAATCGGCTGGGGAATGCCCATTAGAAGAAAAAGGGGGCTGATGTACATGAGTATGTTATGCTGGATCATGTGGGCAAAAAAGAGGAAATTTTCTCCAAGGGGATCCAAGGGGGAGCCCACCGCTAGGTAGAAACTGACTAAGCCGGCGACGAACCAGAAAGTATGCCTATGGGAGTATGGTAGCTCGGGACAAATCGACTGTCGAAAGGGTCCGACCGTGATTGAGTAGACCCAAGCGACGATAAGCAGGCCTCCAATTAAAGAAGGCTCAGTGTGCCAATGAGTAAGGTTGATTGGGGAATTAGCCATGCGGGTTGTTCCCGATCCCGTATTAATCTAATTTACTGGCTTTCCGTCCAGTAGGCTTCGGATCTGACCTTGAGACGAAAGTCTTGGGTAGTGGCGGACCGAGTGAGCAGAAAAACATCGCTTACTTCTACATTCTCATGATCCTCGGGGCGGTGGAGGTGAAAAAACGGATTGCCGGGAGACTTGGAATTGATCTCCACTAGGTCAGCAATGTTAATTTTGTATGTAATTCGGTGAGGTATGCCCTGAGCTTTTGCCCATGAATCAGGGGAAAATTCGTCGAGTGCTTTGTGGTTCTCTTTGGACTTGTAGTAGATACCTTTGTGGACAACGTAATCACCCTTGGAATACTCGGTTCCAGTTGACCACTCATTCTTAAGTTCGGTCACCTCGAACTTCTCTATTTCAGGGTGCGTGTCAGCCATATAGATGATCGCAAAGAAAGTGCCAAGAGCGATGACGAGACCCAACAGAAAAAGAACTGTATTGATGATTTTATCCCATTTTAAGTGCATGAACCACCAGATAACGCCGATGAACTTGACGATGGAGGTAGCAAAGAGAACGCCAATTATTATGGGACTACCAAAAGGGTGAACGTAAATGATTACGATTTCAATCCCCGTTATGGCAACCAGGGCCATTGACAAATTGAAAAAAGTAAAGAAGCGTTTGCTTTCATCAGCTACTGGGTCATCTGAATGTCCACTCATTGTATTGTACGGTAGAGAAAAAGCAGCAAGAGTCTACATAGCATATTCCATGAGATATATTACGGGAAATATGATGATCCAAACAATATCCACAAAGTGCCAGTAAAGCCCGCAGCATTCGATGTCCATAGCGTCAGCTGGACTCATTCTGCCTGTGAAAGAGTATACCAGCCACCCCAAAAGCCAGAAGACCCCGATGGCCACGTGGGTACCGTGGGTGCCAGTTAAAACGTAGAAGGTTGAACCGAAAACGTGGGGTTCCCCACGATAGGTGGAAAGCGTCAACTCGTTGCCTGGGGCGTGCACGAAGTGAGTGAACTCGTAAACTTGGCAAGCTAGGAAAATTGCCCCGAAGATAATGGTTCCAAAGAGCATCCAGCGAGTGCTTTTCAAGTTACCCTTGTGGATGGCGGAAACGGCTAGGGCCATGAAGAGTGAACTGGCGAGCAGTATGAAGGTACTGAAGGAAGTGAGCTCAATGTCGAATATGTCGCGGATGTCGAGCGCATTGCCCCCCACCGTTCCAGAAATTTTCCTGTAGATCAAATGGGTGGAGATCAAGGTACCGAAAAACATGCAGTCCGATCCTAGAAATGCCCACATGAGAATTTTTTTGTTTGGAACACCAGTACATGTGACTGGCTCGTGGTGTTCCAGGGCGTGCGCGTCGCTCATGATAACTCAGTACGGCGGGTTGCTGGACTACTCCTCCTCCTCATTGGGGAAAAGATGATAACCACCCGGACCTTCAGTTGCCCACATGATTACCCCAAGGACGAAAACGCCTATCCCGCACAGAGCAATCTCGTACGGAGTAAAAAGATAAAAATTCGAAAATTCTATCGTAACGCGAAAGAGCATACCCAGGACAAAAATAAACAAGCCGGTTGCAGTTATAAGGGGGGTCCAGGAACGGTCGGGCATATGAACGCCGTGGTCGTCCAAGGGCTCTTTCTCGGAATGGTTCTCTCTCGAGCCGTAATTGTTTTCCCACGCCTGATCCCTCGATTTTATGATGGGGGTGCGGGCGAAGTTATACTCCTTGACCGGAGAAGAGAGGGTCCATTCAAGGGTTCTTGCATCCCAAGGGTTCTTTCCAGCGGGCTTTAACTTTTTGGATCGGAAGGAATGAAAGAATTGCAAAACACCAATCAAAACGCCTACCCCGAGAAGGAATGAACCCACGGTTGCAATTTGATTCCATGTTTCAAAACCATGTCCCTCGTTATAGCTATGGGTGCGTCGAGGTTGTCCTATCATACCCAAGTAATGCATAGGGAAAAAAGTCGTATTAAAACCAATGAACATCAAAGTAAATACAAGTTTGCCCAATTTTTCACTCATCATATTTCCAGTCATCTTGGGGAGCCAAAAATAAAAGCCCGCAAACAACCCGAAAAGTGCTCCACCTATTAACACGTAGTGAAAGTGCGCTACGACGAAGTAAGTGTCTTGGTGCTGAGCATCGATCGGAACGGATGAGTGCATGATGCCGGTGAATCCTCCGATCATGAACATGGTGATGAAGCCCAGAGAAAAGAGCATCGGCGTCTCGAAACGGATGCGACCGCCCCACATGGTACCGATCCAATTGAAGATCTTGACCCCGGTCGGAATGGCAATGAGCATCGTGAGAATAGAGAAAGCCGAAGTGGCAACGATTCCCATGCCTGTGGTGAACATGTGATGGCTCCAGACGGCGAAACCCATGAAGCCGATGATGCCTCCCGAGAATACAATCAAGCCATACCCAAAAAGAGGCTTGCGGGAAAAAACGGGAATTACTTCTGAGACGATACCCATGGCGGGAAGAATGAGGATGTAAACTTCGGGATGTCCGAAAATCCAAAACAAATGTTGCCATAGGTGAGGCTTGCCGCCTTCCAGGTAATCGAAGAAGTTAGTTCCGTAGGTGCGATCAAACATGAGCTCGGCTAATGCAATTGCTATGGCAGGCAATGCGAGAATGAGAAGAAAACTTACGAAAAGCGTCATCCATGTAAAGAGGGGTAATCTCATCATGGTCATTCCAGGTGCCCTCATGTTGATGATGGTGGTGATGAAGTTGAAGGACGCGAGCAAGGAAGCCACCCCGAGAATTTGAAGGGAAAAAATCCAGAAGTCAGGCCCCATGTCATTCAAAACCTCGGCATATCGATTATCGGTAAGGGGAGCATAGCCGAACCAACCGATGGCGGGAGCGCCGCCGACAAAAAACCAGCTAAGGTTGAGGATGATGCCCCCGGCTATGAAACACCAAAGACTGAGGGTATTCATCCTTGGAAATGCGACGTCTCGTGCGCCTATTTGTAAGGGCATGAGGAAGTTGAAGAAGGCGGCGCTCAAGGGCATGATGACTAAGAAGACCATGGTGGTGCCGTGCATGGTGAACATTTGGTTGTACTCGCGATTTGTAAGTACATCCATGTTGTGGCTCCAGAGTTGAGTCCTAATCAAAAGAGCCTCAATTCCTCCAACGATGAGGAAAAACAACGCAGCCATGCCGTACATCAAGCCTATCTTCTTGTGGTCGATGGTGGTAAGCCAGTCGACGATTCCGCTGGTGTGTTGACCCGGTCTGGGAAAAACCTTGTTCTTGATTTTGACTTCGCTCTCGGGAGCAACGTATTTAACGGATTCAGTAGCCATGGCGCATTAGCTTTCGGTGAGGAATGAAAAGGATTATTTTTGCTCGAGCAGATAATCGACCAACAAGTTTACTTTCTCATCATCGTCTTTTAATTTTCTAAGAGGATGATCATCGGTGACGCCCTCTCCGTTCCACATCAGGTTACCCATTTTGACTGACTCTGAGTCGCGGAGCCACTTGGCAAGGTTCTCCTCGTCGTTTCTCATCCAGCCGGCGGCGAGGGAAGTCCTGAGTCCAAAGAGCGTAAGGTTAGGGCCCTTTGCCCCAATTCCGGTACGGTTCACAGCGTGGCATTGTCCGCACTGGTGGGTGGCGAAAAGTATTTTGCCCTTCTCGTAATTGTCGCTGTGGGCTTTCTCCCAGACGCCAGAGAGGTTGGGCGCCTCGCCTCTGTCGGCGCCATCAGGAGTTCGGTACTCACGGAGAACGTTATCTCCAAGGGATTCATCTGCAAAAAGGACGACCGCCCCGGATTGGTAATCCTTCTGCGGGTCATAAGGACCAGGCTGCAGGTTAGGGTTTTGGGCATCCTGCATGCGTCCAACCCAAGAATCAAAATCCCCATCTGTCTGGGCCAAAGCTCGGAAGGACATGTAGGCATGCGAATTTCCGCAGTATTCTGCGCACTGACCGTAGAAGAGCCCGCCTACGGGCTCGAATTCGTCGGTGAAATTCTGTTTTTTAAATACAGCAGTACGCATTTTTCCGTCGTGAACGGAGGGCATGGCCTGCTCCACCCCCTCTGTGTAGGGCACACCATCTTTATCGATACGGGTGAGAAGTTTTTCTTGGTTGGCAATAAACCACATAAAATTCTCGTGCCCGGGCATAACGTCCATTTTGCCAGCAAGCTTGGGAACCCAGAAACTGTGAATGACATCCTCGGAACGGAGGTTGATGCGGACCGCCTTGGAGACCGGGAACACAAGTTCGTTGGCTGTCACGATACCATATTGCGGGTATTCGAAAACCCAGAAATAACGCTTGCCCGTAACGTTAATGGTGATGGCGCCATCAATCTGACTACGATCCAATTTTAGTTTCTTCAGAGTCTCTTCATCATTGGGATCAGGAACTTTGTTCATGAGAACGACGCCTTGGAGGGTTGGAATCGCCAAAATAACGAGGATGATGGAAGAGGCTATGATCAGAGAAGCCTCTACCTTGGAGTTACCGTGGGACTGGGGAGGGATTTCCTTGGCTTCCTCATCGCTCTTCGCGCGATATTTCCAAAGTACGTAGAGAAGGCATCCTCCAACGGCGCAGAAAAGAAAGATCGTGATCCAGACCGCCAACATAAATACGTCGTACTGATTTTGGGCGATTAGTCCCTTGGGGTCGAGGGCCGACTGCTTGTGGTCGACTCTCGAGCATCCACCAGCGAGAACAATAGACAGAGCGAGAAGTGCTGTTCGGTTACAAAGTGACTGAATGAGAAGGGACGGCGTCATAACGAAAGGTTACAAGTAGCGATCTATTACGAGGGCCGCGAGGAGAAGAGGCAGGTAGATGATGGTTGCGACGAAGAGGCGTTTGGCGGCTTGATCGCGGTTAGCCGTAAAGAGGAAGCCGTGAGCCTTGAACATAATGTAGGTGGAAAGGGCGATGGCGCTGAAGAAATAGAACTGTCCTGGTGCCTCTTGGTTGATCTTGAGGAAAAAAGGCGCAAAGACGCATAAGTGGAGAAAAATCGTGTAGAGAAAACTCTTGCGGGCTAGAAGAAAGCCAGTTTGTTCGCCTAGGTCGTGCAATCGAAACCCGCCCTTCTCATAGTCGTCGCGAAAATTCCAGGCGATGGCCATGAAATGGGGGAGTTGCCATGCGAAGAGGATTCCGAAGAGTATCCAACCATAAAGGGTAGGGGAGCCAGCGGCAGCTACCCAACCGATCAGGGGAGGAAGGGCACCGGAAATCGCGCCGATCTCGATGGCTAGGGGGGATTTTTTCTTTAGAGGTGTGTAGAAAAGCAAATATACGGCCAAGGTTGCGAGAGTCAGCAGGGAAGCCCATGGGTTTGTACCCAAGTAAAGGATGATCAAGCCGGTTATGGAGAGAAACAGGCCAAAGCCAAAGGCAAACTCAGGGCTGACGAGCTTGGCCGGGATAGGTCTGCTGGAGGTTCTGGCCATGAGGGCGTCTTCGCGACGTTCCATCCATTGGTTTAGGGCGGCGGCGCCACCGGCAGCCAAAGCCGTACCAGCCGTGAGGCAAAAGAAGAGGAGCAAGTCGGCTCGAAGGGGATCGTGAACAAGAAAGCCTAGGGATGCGGTAAAGATGGAAAGAAGACTGAGCCGAGGCTTCGTGAGTTCATATAACCCAATCAAGAGAGGTCCGCATTCCTCCCGAATGGACGAAGCTTCGGATTTAGCTGAGATTTCTTTGGCTGAATTCACGGGATATGAATATTTTTATTAAAATGAATTTAAAGCGGAAGGCAAGCAAGGTGAATGGAATCTAATAGGCGATTGATAGTTGAACTAATGAGCTCATTCAGAGTGGTTAAAGTGGTGGCCCGGCCTGGGGTTGGCGGGGATGGACTTTGCACAATATTAGGTTTGCAGTTATTGTACGAATTAGAAGGCAGGCAATTCGTCAAGTTTCTCACTTTCGTTCGTTAGGAATTGTGACTGGCACACGAGAGAATAGCCTTTGGAATTGCTTGTGCAAAAAGGAATTATATAAAGATTACTGTGAACTTTTCCGTGCGATTGAAGTTTTTTACTTTTCTTTTCCCTTTGTGTCTTCTTCTGTTTGCCTGCGACGATGTCGTGAGCCCACACAGCAATAAGGGCGTGGCTGATATGGAAGTCAGGGGAAAGTTCTCTTCGGGGGATGAAAACAAAAGCATTGCCGAGGTCGTCCTTTGGGAGACCGGTGCAGGAGTCGGGAATGAAGTTTCCTCGAAGCTGGGCAAGACCTTTAAATTCTCGGTCCAACCCTTCGACCTTTCCCTCCTTAGCAAGAAAAAAGTATTTCGGGGAAAAATCCAAGAAACCTTCTCGGCCCAATCTGGCAAGACTTTCTTGCTTCACTCCGTATGGCCGGATGGACGAAGCGAACGCATCCGCCTGAACAACGTAAATCGGCTTTTGCGCCGGGATACCCTGAGCATGAGGGAGGGAGCAGTCTTGGGTGTTGGTGATTTTCTCCCTCCCTTCGCCCTCTACGACCAAGACGGCGAAATCCTGACGACCGAGTACTTCGACGGTTCGGTCACCGTACTCAACTTTATCTTTACCAGGTGTTCCGTGGCCGAGATGTGTCCGGCATCCACCATCAAGATGAAAAAGCTCCAAGAACTTTCTGAAAAGACCCGGATTGATTTCGTCAAATTTCTCTCCATTACCCTGGATCCGGAGTTTGATGCACCGGGGATTCTCAAGCAATACGCTCAGGCCTACAATTTGCAGGAGAGCAGTTTCCGGCTTGGAACCGCCGACAAGCCGGTTATCGATGACTTGACCCGCCAATTTGGGGTTTTGCGCAAGAAGGATCAAGAACTTGGTATGGACCACACCATGCGTACGCTTATCGTCAATTCCCGCCGGCAAATTATCTATCAGGTTCCGGGTAAGGGGTGGGCCGTTGAGGATTTTCTTGCTCGTCTGCAGGAGGGATCCAAAGGCTGAAGAAAGGCAACGAGCAATGAATTCCTCGCTCAAAGCCATCCTTTTCGCGGTTCCCTTCATCGGTGGCTACTACCTCATGCGATCTCTTCCCGTAAGCCCTTGCGACTTTCTCCATGCGGAAACCTACAACGCCGAGGGAGCCATAGACTATTGCGGACCCGGAGATTCCCTATTCGTCGACCTGAGTTTGCGCAAGTGGCCACTTACCCTGGATTTTCGTTCTCCCAACGAATTGCATCCCGGCCAGAGCGGCGAATTCGAACTCGATATCCGACAGTTCGACGGGACGCCTCTCGCCGAAACCGACGTCGCCTTGAGCCATACCCGGAGGATACATCTTCTTGCCGTGGACCAGACTCTTTCGGATTACCACCACGTTCATCCCGAGCCCGATGCTCTGCATGACGGTGTCTGGCGTTTCTCCCTTACCCCGCGCAATTCAGGTAGGTATGCCGTCTTTTTGGATTTCATCCCGACCCGTAGCCCGAGGAGGGTTCTCCTAACCTCTTCTTTCGAGGTGGCGGGCCAACCCTCGGTCGGTAAACCTAATCGGGAAAGCCTGGCATTCTCCTCCGGCAAGCGCGAGTTCAAGCTAGAGAGACTCGATCAAGACGTTACCGACGGGGGTGAGTTGAAACTACTTTTCACGGCAACTGATCAAGAAGGCAAGCCACTCCGCCTCCGGCCGGTCATGGGGGCTTTTGCCCACATGGTCGCCTTTGACTCAACGCTTAAGGGTTTTGCTCATCTGCATCCTGAGGAAAACGTCTTGCCGGCTGAAAAATCCGACTCGCACGAGGGCACCCTCACCTTTGCCTTCACTCCGCCCAAACCCGGTTTTTACCGTCTGTGGGCCCAGGTTCGCATCGGACGGGAGCCCGAAACCTTCATTCCCTTCGACCTTAAGACCGGTTCCTGAAGGCCGTTCTTGCCATATGGATTTGGACTCATACAGGAAACGTCCGGTGAACGTGGCTTTGGCCAAAAAGCTAAAGATAATGGTTTGGATCGTTTCAGCCCTGGTTCTTGGCCTTGTGGCCACCATGCGCCCTCTTAGGCCTTGGTTTCTGGATTTACTTGGAAAGCCAGATGGGTTCGCCTTTTCTTTCCTTCCTCCATTCCACGCCTTTCTCAATACCTTGGCCGCGCTCGGACTCGTGATGGCCGTGCGGGCCGTTAGCAAAGGCCTCGTTGCCCTTCACCGCAAATGGATTTTCTTTGCGTTGGCTTGCTCATCGCTATTTCTGCTCTCCTACGTCTGCTACCACATGACTACTTTCGAAACCGTTTTTGGCGGGGAGGGATGGGTAAAATACACTTATTATCTTGTTTTGATATCACACGTCGCTTTGGCTGCCTTGAGCTTTCCCTTCATCCTTTTGACTTTCGTTCACGGATACACGAACGAGTTCGGCCGGCACAAGAGGCTCGCTCGCGTGGTCTACCCCGTTTGGCTCTACGTTGCCGTCACCGGTCCTGTCGTCTACCTGATGCTCATGCCCTACTACCCGGGATGAATCTATCCTTCCCTCAAGAATGGTTTTTTCTGACCCATCTGCGCAAGGTGAAATCCTCCCCCTCGCGGATTGTTTCGGCTGGTACGAACCATTCCAAATGGTTGGGGAAAAAGGCATCGCCATCTGCGATGGACTGGTGGACCTCGCTTAGGTAAAGTTCTTGGCAGTCTTCCAGCGTCAAGGCATAGAGCTCTCCTCCGCCAATGATGAAAAGCGAGCGATCCCCGAGTTCCCGCATGGTTTCCTCGAGGGAACGGAAGACCCGCATGCCCCCAACCGGTTCGAGGGATCGACTGAGAACCCAGTTCTCCCGGCCAGGGAGGCCCCCAGGGAGAGATTCCCAAGTCTTCCTGCCCATCAGCAGAATGCCGCCCATGGTTAATTTCTTGAACCACTTGAGGTCTTCGGGCAATCGCCAAGGCAAGTCGCCCTGCCTCCCGATCACGCCGTTTTGCGAGACCGCCGCAATCGCTTTCATGTAACCCGACATTATACTGCGATGGGTGCCTTGATTGCCGGGTGAGGGTCGTAGTCGGTCAACTCGAAATCCTCGAAGACGAAATCCGTTATCTCCTCCTGAATCCCGTGTATGTGCATGCTCGGGGCCTCCTTGGGTACGCGCGAAAGCTGAAGTTCAGCTTGCTCCTTGTGGTTGGAATAAAGATGGAGATCTCCGAAGCTGTGGACGAATTCGTAAGCTTGCAGGCCGCATATTTTGGCGATCATCATTGTGAGCAAGGCATAGGAAGCTATATTGAAGGGAACTCCTAGGAAAAGATCTGCGCTCCTCTGGTAAAGTTGGCAGCTGAGTCTACCCTCCGCGACGTAGAACTGAAAGAGGGCGTGGCATGGGGGTAGAGCCATGAGATGAAGCTCACCGGGATTCCAGGCGCAGACCAAATGGCGCCGGCTCTCGGGGTTCTCGCGGATGGACCGGATCACCTGCTTGATCTGATTCACACTCCCTCCATCGGGCTTCCTCCAGTCCGTCCATTGGGCTCCGTAAACCCTTCCCAAGTCCCCATTTTCGTCTGCCCATTCGTCCCAGATGGAGACCTTGTTTTGACGCAGGTAGTCGACGTTGGTTTCTCCCTTAAGGAACCAGAGAAGCTCGTGAATGATGGAACGCAGATGAAGTTTCTTGGTCGTGAGAAGGGGGAAACTGCTGTCCATGCGAAACCGGGCCTGAGCCCCGAAGATCGACCAAGTGCCGGTCCCAGTGCGGTCTCCCCGGAAAACGCCCTCGTCCATGACTTGCCTGAGTAGAGAGAGGTAAGTCTTCATTTACGGTTCGCCAAAAAGGGAAATTGCAGGTAGGTATGACTTTCCATTGAATTTTTATTTATGCTTGTTCGTAAAATGTCGAGTTTTTCATTCCTTTTTGCCGTATTCATGGCATTTGCTTGCGTCCAAGCGTGGTCCCAGCAAAAGGTGAACGATTTTACAAGGAAGTTCAGGTCCATGGACGGGAAGCTTAGCGATCTGTCGGGCAAGAGGCTGTCCTCCGGTCGAATGAACTCGGCTTTTTCGAAGAGGATCAGGATTTCCGAGTGGCCTGCCGCCTACTCGTCCTTCGGTAGCCGACGCTCCTCTCTGCAGGGGGAGTCGAGCCTTGGCTCGCAGCGGATCGAGACCAATCGGGTTGAAATCAATACGCCCTTGAATAGGGTCCGCTCCTCGGTGAATGCACAAAGAGTCTCGGAGAGAGACCTTGGAGACTCCACGGCCGCCGTTGCCTCGATCGAATACCGGGACGCCGTCTATGCAGAGCTCGACAAGCGCGTGGACGCCTGGATGGAAAAGGTAAACAACATGTCCTTGAGGGACGTCAATCGCTACCAGTTCAGGAAAGGCCGTCCGAGCGAACCGGGCTTCCCCGTCCAGAAAGCCGGCTCGGAGTCCCTGCCTGCCCCCTCCGGTGATGCAGGCCTTGGAAGCCCCAGTCTGCGGGGAGTGACTCCCTCGGGGACCCCTGCGCAACCTCTTAAAAGTTATTGGCTCGGTCCGAAGAAGATTCAGGCTACGGGTCGACTCTCCGGAACCTCTCACAGTGCCGTTCCCGCGCCTGCTCCATCATCATCGAGAAAGAATTTCAAGTCTTATCCCAAACCTCTCTTCGGGCCTAAGAAAGTAAGGGTGCAGGTCAAGTGAGCGACTAAGATTCTCGCTTGCCACGACCTCGGCTTTTCGTATCATATTTCCTTCACTCATTTTATTACTTGGACGGCTAGCTCAGTTGGTTAGAGCGACTGGTTTACACCCAGTAGGTCACAGGTTCGAGTCCTGTGCCGTCCACCATTCTACCTCAACAACCTCATGCGCCACGTAATCTCCGTCCTCGTTGAAAACAAGTTCGGCGTGCTTGCCCGAATAGCCGGCCTCTTCAGCGGTCGAGGCTTCAACATAGACACCCTCAACGTAGGCCCTACTCACGTAGAGGGTCGTTCCCGCATTACGGTTACCCTCAATGGAGACGAGAAGGCTCTCGACCAGTGCATCAAGCAACTAGACAAACTTATCGACGTCATAGAAGTGCGTAATTTCGTCGGGGAGGAAGGGGTCGGACGGGAACTGATTTTGGTCAAGGTCCGGGCCGACTCCAAGACGCGTCCGGAGATTACTCAAATCTGCGATGTCTTCCGAGGAAAGATCATAGACGTCGCTCCGGCCAGCCTCATCATTGAAGTTACCGGCAATGAGAACAAGATCAGGGCCTTTCTTTGCCTGATCGAGCCTTTCGGGGTTTCCGAGGTAGCCCGCACGGGAACCGTTTCGCTCCGGCGAGGAATGCTCGACGATTGATTCGGCTATCTTTCAACCTAAGTCATCATCACAAACCAATAATACAAAACGGCCATGCCCGCTAAAGTATACACCCAGAAAGAGGCGAAGATCACGCCCATTAAGAAGAAAACGCTCGCCGTAATCGGTTACGGTTCCCAAGGTCACGCCCATGCCTTGAACCTCAAGGAAAGCGGTTGCAAGGTCATCATCGGTCTTTACAAGGGAAGCAAGTCGATCCGTGTGGCCAAGAGGCACGGTTTCGAGGTGGTCGAGGTTGCGGAGGCAGTCAGGCGGGCCGACGTCGTCATGATTGGCGTTCCCGACATGAAACAGGCCGAGGTTTACGAAAATGAAATCAAGCCCAACCTGAAAAAAGGAAAAACGCTTCTCTTTACCCATGGCTTTGCCATTCATTTCGGTCTAATCAAGCCTCCCCGAGGGGTCAGCGTGATCATGGTTGCGCCGAAGGGCCCCGGGCACATCGTTCGTACCCAGTACAAGGAAGGCAAGGGGGTTCCCTCTCTCATCGCCGTACTCAAAGGTTCCTCGAGGGATTCCAAGAAGATCGCCCTAGCTTGGGCGGCGGGAATCGGGGCTGGCCGGGCCGGCATTCTCGAGACTTCCTTCAAGGAGGAGACCGAGACGGACTTATTCGGTGAGCAGGCCGTTCTTTGCGGGGGTGCCTCGGCCTTGGTCGAGGCTGGTTTCGAGACCTTGGTAGAGGCGGGCTATGCGCCTGAGATGGCTTATTTCGAATGTTTGCACGAACTTAAGTTGATCGTCGACTTGATGATCGAGTCCGGAATTGCGGGCATGCGATTTTCGGTTTCCGAGACCGCCAAGTACGGTGACGTCACCCGTGGACCCCGCGTAATCAACGCAAACGTCAAGAGGTCCATGAAGTCCATCCTGAAGGAGATCCAATCCGGTAAGTTTGCCCGGGAATGGGTCAAGGAGTACCAGGAGGGCCTGCCCAAGTACAACAAGTTGCTCGAAGATGGCGAAAAACACCCGATTGAGGTGACTGGCCGTCATCTTCGATCCCTCATGCCCTGGATCCCGAAGAAGAACATCAAGGGTGCTCAGGCCGCGTACGGTTGATTTCGCTCTTCCAAAAGTCTTTGACCGGCGCGGGAAAGGTTCGCCTTTTCCGCGCCGTTGTTTTTAGCCCATGACCAAGGATTGCGATAAGGTGGTTCTAGCCACTCGCAAAAGTCCGCTTGCCCTCAGGCAGGCTGAGTTGGCATCCTCCGCCCTGCAGCGGACTATCGGAGCGGAGGTTGAGATCCTGCCTCTTTCCACTACCGGTGACCAGCGCTTGGAATGGTCGCTCGAACAGGAGGGAGGAAAGGGTCTTTTCACCAAGGAGCTCGAAGTGGCCCTGCTGGATGGTCGGGCAGATCTGGCCGTCCACAGCGCCAAGGATATGCCCACGGATCTACCGCAAGGGCTGGCCTTGGCGGGCTACCTTCCGCGGGCAGATCCCAGGGACGTTCTCGTTATCCGGGATGAGGTCGAGGTTCCTCGGGTAATCGCTACCGGCAGCCCTCGTCGAAGAGCCCAGATTCTCCACGGAAGTTGGTCCGATGCGGAGGTCAGGGAGATTAGGGGGAACGTCGGCACACGGCTTCGTAAGATTGCCGAGGACCGGGAAGCCGATGCGACCATTCTCGCCGCTGCTGGGCTTCGCAGGCTCGGAATTGATGGGTTTCCCGGTTTGCGTTTCGAGTGCCTAGCCCTGGAGACCATGGTGCCTGCGCCAGGTCAAGCCGCCATCGCCCTGCAGTGCCGGGAAGATGAAATCGACAATTTTACTAGTGCTTGTGACCCGGTTACCGCCGAGGAAGTTGATTTCGAGCGCTCCGTGCTCGCAACCATAGGGGGTGGTTGCCAGGTAGCAGTTGGCATCCACCGCAAGGGGGATCGGGTCTACTTGTTTGATGGCGCCGGTGAAGGCCTCTTCAAACAGGTCGACCTTACCGGCATACCCTATCCCGCCTCTATCGATCGAACCCTATCATGCTTGGGCCGGAAATAACGCATACAGGTAAAGTTTACCTTGTCGGGGCGGGTCCGGGAGACATCGGGTTGGTCACGGTCAAGGGTAGGGACCTGCTAGCCACTTGCGACCTGATCGTATACGACAACCTCTTCAACTCAAGCCTTCTGGGTTATGCCGGGGTAGGCTGCGAATTGGTCGATGTGGGCAAAATTCCGGGCCGGCATACGCTCGATCAGGCCGAAATCAACCAGATTCTAGTTGAGCAAGCCCGTTCCGGGAAAACCATTGTCCGCCTTAAGGGTGGAGATCCCAGTGTCTTCGGTCGGTGTGGTGAGGAGATGACGGCCCTTGATGCAGCCGGGGTTTCTTATGAGCTCGTACCCGGAGTGACCGCCGCCCTAGGTTGCGCCGCTTATGCAGGCATTCCGCTTACTGATCGTGATTATGGCTCATCCATTTCCTTCCTTACGGGACATGAGGACGTCGAGAAGGAATCCCTGCGAATAAATTTCGGGAAATTCGCCGCCGCCGGCGGTACCCTCTGCGTATACATGGGGATGGGGAAACTAGAGGAAATCGTGGAAAAATTGATTGCGGGGGGGTTGTCCGGAGACAAGCCGTCTGCAATCGTTAGCAACGGCACCCTGCCGACCCAGAGAAAAGTCCTCGGGCCACTTGGGGAACTGGTTGACCTTGCCCGGAGCGAAGGGCTTGAGTCTCCGGCCGTCATTTTCGTGGGCAATGCCGTCGGGCTCGCCGGGAAAAACCAATGGTTCGAGGAACGTCCCTTCTTCGGTCGTCGCTTCGTCGTGACCCGTCCCAAGGGCCAGAGCAGTAGCCTCAAGGGCATGCTCGAAAACCTCGGTGCCGAGGTCCTCGAGCTACCCTTGATCAGGATCCTTCCCTCCGAGGACCGAAATCTCGTAACGGAGGCTTTTGCCGGTATCGCCACCTACGAATGGATCGTCTTTACAAGTGCCAACGGGGCTCGAGAGTTCTTCCGTCTTTTCTTCAAGGCCTTTGAGGACATCAGGAGCTTCGGACCCATGAGGGTTGCCTGCGTCGGCGAAGCCACTGCTGCAATCGTGCGTTCCTATAACTTTCAGGTTGAATTGGTACCGCTCGTCTCTACCGCAGAGGACTTGGCCCGCTCCCTGATCGCTAGCGATTCACTCGATAGCGCCAACGTTTTGGTAGTAACCGGAAACCGCAACCGCGAGGTTTTGGTCGAGCTTCTGGAAACCGTCGGTCGGGCAATCGTGGACACTTTTCCCGTCTACGGGACCGACTTCGCCGACGTCGTCGAGGCGCGGAATCTCCCTGACTTTCTTCGCAGGGGAGCCGATGCCGTTATCTTCAACAGTTCATCCGCTGCTCTTTCCTACGTCGAGCAGGAGGAGGACCTTAAGTTGGAGGATGGAGCCACTGAGCCCCTTTTGTGCAGCATGGGGCCGCAAACATCCAAGACCTTGAGGGAAAACGGGCTGAAGGTAGGAATCGAGGCGGAAACTCCGAGCCTCGAGGCAGTGGTCGACTGCTTGTTGAAGAAGTTTGGAAGGAGTTCGTGATCATGCAAGTTCCTGAAGTAAAGGTCTGTGGGGTTACCCGTCAAGAGGACGGTCAAAAAGCGATATCGCTTGGAGCTTCCTACCTCGGATTTATTCTCTTCGAAGCTTCGCCGCGCTGGATCGATCCTGAAGAGGCGAGGGGAATTTGGGGCAAACTTGATCAAGGCAAGGCTCGATCGGTTGCCGTTGACGTGGACCCCGATCCTCTCCGACTAGCTAAAATCGACAGCCTTGGATTTGACTTCTTTCAATTGCACTTTCCTAGCTCCACGGACCCTGAGCGGGTTTGCCAATGGAGCGAAATAGTCGGTGCTGAAAGGCTTTGGCTTGCTCCCAAGATTCCTCCTTCGGAACCATTCCCAAAACAGTTTTTACCCTTTGGCGATACTTTTCTGCAGGATACTTACAGTCCCGACAAATTCGGAGGAACGGGTGAAGTTTCGGATTGGCAGTCTTTCGAAATCTTGCAGTCAAGGTTTCCCTTCAAGAAATGGGTTCTTGCCGGAGGATTGGCTCCTGAAAATATCCTTGACGCACTATCTGCAACATCTGCGAATCATATTGATTTGAACAGTGGTATCGAAAGCGAGCCTGGTATAAAGGACCAAAAGAAAATGGAGAAGGCGTTTTCCATCTTGCACGAACAGCTATGAAAGATTAGCAATTTGCCCTTCGTTTTTATCTGGTTAAGAATTCTACAAACTTTTAATTACAAATCCATCAAAATCTACAAATTATGACCTCCGTTGGAAAAAAGTTCCCTGACCTCGCTGTTAATGCAATTGATGAATTGGGTGATACCTTCCACCTGAACGTCGTCGAAAAAGCAGTGGGTGAAAAAAAGAAAATTCTTCTCTTTTGGTACCCCAAGGACTTTACTTTCGTCTGTCCGACTGAGTTGCATGCTTTTCAAGAGGCCTTGGGCGAATTTGACAAGAGAAATACCTTGGTGATCGGAGCTTCCTGCGATACCGCAGAAGTTCATTTTGCTTGGCTTAATACGCCCAAGGACGGGGGAGGAATTGAAGGGGTAACTTATCCTCTTCTTGCTGATAGCAACCGCAACCTGGCAAACATCCTTGGCATTCTTGACGAGACAAACGAGAGAGTGGATGAGGAATCGGGTGCCGTTTTAGTAGATGGTGACAGCGTATCTTACCGTGCGACTTTTCTGATCGACGAGGAGGGCATGGTATTTCACGAAGGAGTCAATCACATGCCAATCGGACGTAATGTTTCAGAATACTTACGCATCATTGATGCGTTTACGCACGTTCAGGAAAAGGGGGAGGTTTGTCCAGCTAACTGGGAGGAGGGCAAAGATGCAATGAACGCAAATCGTGAGGGAGTTCAGTCCTATCTGAGCTCTCACTAAACTATTTCCAGAGATGCTACAGGAGCTGACCGAAGACAACTTAGGGGAATTGGTTGCCAAGGAGAGCCGCGTCCTTGTTCAGTATTCGGCTGGCTGGTGCGGCAATTGCCGAATCATGAAACCTAAATTCCGCAAGTCTTCAGAAGAGTTTGAGAATGTCATGTTTGTGATTGTCGATGCCGAGAAATTTCCTGATTCGCGAAAATTGGCGGAGGTAGATAACCTGCCGACCTTTGCCGCTTTCAAGGATGGATCTCTTGTTAATCAAGTTCAGACAAACAAAGCGGAGGTGTTAAAGGAGTTTGTTGATGAAGCTGCCTCTGATTAGGCATATCTGCGAGTTTGTCGATGCCAATGACGAGGACTTTGTCGCAGAAGCGATTGAGGTTCTCGAGCACATGACCGATTATGAGGGCCTTGGTGACCAAGAAGTTGATGTTTTGGGAGAACTACTTTCCAATCTTTATGGTGCTCTAGAAGTGGAAAAAACAGTCCGAGAGAGTGGGCTTGAACGAAAAGAGGCCATGAACGCCTTCATGAAGCGCGTGCAAGGCTCTATCGATTAGTTAACCCTTGAATTGCTTGGCAAGTTTTGCCAATTCCTTGGGATCCATGTC
>CEUU01043738.1_pt1 | contig 44200 bp, 38 predicted proteins | sample 531321 | NCBI WGS metagenome assembly CEUU01 (sample SAMEA2622658, study PRJEB7988) | marine metagenome | isolation source: saline water (ENVO:00002010), including
GAGCAAAAAGAAAGTGGACCAAAGGAATCAGAACACATGGAATTATTTTTGAAAGCAGAAGAAGCGGCTAAAATACTTGATAAGAAAAACCTGGATGGCTCAGTCGTCGATATAAAAGGGGAACTTTCCAAAGTTTCATGGAAGAACATATTTGAATCAATTCCAGGTGTATTGTTGGGAATTATATTATTCCCATTCTTACTTTTCTCATCTGGGCTGATAATGGCACTGTGTTACTATTTAGGAAACGTAACTGATGAAGGTGAAGACGCTAGAACATCTGTACACTATGTTGGATTCATTACTACACCCTTGATTATATGGCCATTTATATCAATTCTTGCTGTATATATTTTAGCGGTATTTTTCGGCGTAAGGCCAGCTATAACTGGATTGGAACAAATTACATTATTCCATTCAATCCCATTTTATATGATTATTTGGGCAATCATGTTTCCATTATTTTGGTTAATTAATGTATTAAGTTTTACATTTTGTTTTGATTCTATCAATACTATTTACACTGAATACAAGATTTATACTTTAGGCGCAAGCAACAATGGTAAAAAATTAGAAAAACTGTTAAAATATCTAAATTCAACAATTAAAGAATTATATAATCAAAGTGGTCATAACTAACTGTTGTTACCGCTTGTACATATGGACCCATCAGAAGTGGAAAAAGAGATTAAAAAATGGTTCGCTTCTGAGTCAATAGAATTACAGGAGCATAAAAATGAAAAAGCACATTTTCACCTATTAATCAAATTCCCCCCTGGTCCAACAGGACATACATTTAACATTTCAATGCCTAAAAATCGCAATTTAGTCGCAATAAGTAGTGGTACCCGTGTTGACGGAGGACAACAAAAAAATATGAATAAAATGAGGCTTGCGGATAAGCGAGCATGGATTAGTTGGTTACATAGAATCAGAATGACTTTAACACAAACTGGTATAGATTGGGTAGTGCATTTAGGCCATGAGAATGGAGTCAGAGGTATAGGGCCTTTACAAGCATTCAATGTTAGTGAACCAATTTGGATAGATGGCTTATCCCAGAATGAATTAATGCAATCATTAAGAAGACTTTGGTTAGCAAAGTTGAGTATTATTCATGAAATTAAATTTCAATTCGGACCTGGAAACAGACAGCCAGGACCTGTTGATGACTGGGGCAAGAAGGGAAGTGTGAAAAAACAAGACAAGTCAAATCAAGATAATATTGTGGAAGGAGACGATTCAGGAGGTTTTGGTTCGGGTTTTGATCCTAGCGATTGGGTTTAATCCTCTTCTTTTATGGTTTTTTCAACTGATTCAAGTCTTTTACTAACATTTTGTAATCTATTGTATAACTGTAAACTAAACCAGCCTATTAGACCAATTAATGCCGTGTAAGCAATACCAAGATAAACGATTTCATTGGCCATTAGTTCCACCTTCGAGTGCATCATCTATCATTGTTTGCAATGTCTGTAATTTTTTTTCGCAGTTGTATACTTGAGAACTTAGGATAGCTTGCCCGGCCATTAAAATTAAAAATCCTAAAAATGACAAAAGCCAAATTTGTAAAATTATGGGGTCTACCGAATTAGGTTCTGCTGTAGGTCCAATTATTGGTGCGGGGTGTCTTACTTGCCAAGCTACAGTTGCAATAAATGTAATAGGAACTAGTAAGAAACCAAACATTCCAATTCCAGAAAAGACATCTCTAAATTCAGGAGTGTCAGGCTGACTTCTTTTAGACATTACAAGGTACAAAGCAACTCCAGACAGGACAGCATAAGTATTCAAACGTAGATCACCAAAGTCCCAAGGCACTCCCCATTCAGCCATACCCCATATGGGGCCTGAAATTACAACACATAATCCGAAAAGAAGCGATAATTCTGCAGAAATTACACATAATTTCCAAGCCCACTCTTTTCTTTTCAACATCCAACCTAAAGAGCCAACAAATAACATTCCAAATGTGATAAAACTGGTCCAAGCAGCAGGCACATGCCAAAATATTATTCGATATGCTTCAGGAGCATTCCATTCATTTGAGGATACGCTTGGAGCATAGAATAATCCGAGAAGTAAGCCGGTTCCTGCAACACCAAGTCCACTGATTAACAAACTTAGGCCGAGTTTGGAATTATCCATCAACGTACCCACCTAGTTCACTTTTTTGATAGTATTGGTGTAACCAAATAAATAAGTGTGGGAATAATTATAACTAAAATCACTTCATTAATAGAATTGCTAAATTGGTCATTTAATATTATATTGCTGGAAATAATAAACGGCCAAATTAAAATTATTGTGAGTAATGGAACATATGTAGCATTTTTCCGTGGTAGATTTTCTGTCAATGAATAAATTGAATTATTCGCTAACAGAACTAACACGATAGTAATTGAACAGATTGATAATAAAATCTTGTCATCAGGGATAGTACCATTTAAAATTAAAAAAGAAGTAATCAAAGGAGCTAGTAATATCATTATTATTTCTTGAATAGTAGTATGTAAAATTAAAGGTTCATTTGACATCGCTTTCCACCAATCACCACAACGATCTTCCTGTAAATATTCTAACTCTGCCGGCTTGACAAGTGAAGCTAAAAAACCAGGTAAAAGAATTAATCCGCCTGTGATATTTGCTGGTATTAAATCACGATTAATATTTAAAATTAAACCTAGAATAACCAAAATTGATGTTATTAAGGGCAATCCTCGTTTTAAGAGAGGTAACTTTGTACGATAACTAATTGATTTTGACCATTGTCTTTTTGCTACATTTATTTTTCCTATTTTATAAGATACATTCGGTAATTCATGATTTTCAATTTTCTTTAATTCATAATCATTAAATAGCGCTCCTCCGTCCTTAATAATACATTTTCTAGTTGCGATTTCAGTTATTCTAGAATCATGGGTCGCAATTATGAATCCGTGACCTAAATTTGCGAGGGCTAGTAAGTCTTTAGTTAGTAGCTCAACCGATTTTTGGTCAAGACCTTCGGTTGGTTCATCTAGAAGGGAAAAAATAGGTTTTTTAGAGCAATAACCAGGCATTAACCCTTGTATAATGGAAATCTTCCTCTTCAAACCGAAAGAGAGATGTGAGACTAAATCAGATTTTCTGTGGGTAAAATCCCAGTGTTTTAGCACAGAGTTTACGTCAGACGGATCACCATTAGCACTCATCATTGCATAGGTGAGCCTTTCACTTACTAATTCGTCACCATTAATTCCATTTTTTTGTAGAGTAAGTCCGAAAGAACTGTTTAAGTCTATTTTTCCACTTTGAGTAGGGATGATTTTGGCAATTGCCTCTATTAATGTTGATTTACCACAGCCATTTTCACCCTCTAGAATTAAGATGTCTCCTTGATTTAAATTGAAATTAATTTTATTTAGAATCTTTCTTGTTCCTCTTAAAACGGTAAGATTTTTTACACCTAAGAGCTGTTCTCCGTTACTTCCCACGATTACTGGCGAGTAATATTTATCGTTTCACCTTTGAGGTTATTTTTAGAAATTAGTGGTGACCCCAAATGGTTGCAATTAAGTATAATGATTTTTTATTTGCAACAGTACAAAGGCTTAGTGATTAGAATGAGTAAAAAATTTCGCAGTGTTTTTCTAGTATTAATTATGATTTTATCGAGCGCTTCTTTGATGTTTATACCCACAGCCTCTTCAGGTTCGGTAGTTATATCAGAATCTATTGAGATTGTAGATGATTCAGCGATTAATTTGAGGATGCCGACTGTGGCTTCCGACTCAAAAGGGAACGTGCATATTGTGTGGTCTGAAAATACCAATCACTTGTATTATAAGCTAATGGATGCTAGAGGTAATGTACTAATTGATGCTACAAGGATAAGTAATGCTGGCCAAGTAAAATCTTGGCATCCAGATATAGCTGTAGATTCTAATGACTTTGTTCATATTGTTTGGGCAGATAAAGGTGGAGGTCAACAATCAATAAAATATACAGCGCTTAATCCATCAATGGATGATCAAGATGGTTCTGAAGCCTTTGATAATGTGATAAGTATTATTGATGATACAATTGTCACTAAGAGGGAAAAAAACAGAGACTGGCCTGCTGTTGCTGTTGACTCAATGGGGGGGGTGCACATAACATGGGAAGATTCTTATGACGTTTTAGATAAATTCTACGCCCAACCACAGATTTACTACTCTATGCTTCTTCCTGATTTTCCGATGAACAGGGCCGAGATTAAAATTGGTGATACATTAATTACTCCTATTATTGGACATAAAGGTCATCCAGATATTGCTGTAGATGGACAGGATAAAGTTCAGATTGTTTGGGATGATACTCGAGGTGGCAAAGTAGAATTAGTGTTCTTAATTGATACTTCAGGTTCTATGAGTAATGAATGGGCAGATGTTTGTTCTGTTGTATATGGTGGTAACATTGGGGGAGGGCAGTTTGAAGGAATTAAACCAATGCTTGAAAAGGCAAATATGACCGTATTTGAAACAATTTATGGCTTATACACATCATGGGGTGCTCCAAGTGCTATGCAATCAGGTAATTGTGCTCCACATTACAAGAACGGGGCTGGTCCCAGAGCAACCCATTTGGGCGGAGCTGATGGAGAAGATAGTGGAGGCATCAGATGGGTAAACGATGCAATTTACAATGGAGGAACTTACATCACAGCCGAAGGTGAAGACTGGGGGCCGGGTAGTACATGGGCATGTCTATCTTGGAGGGATAATGCAGGGAACGTCCCTGGAGACCCACCTACCGCAGAAGATCATCAGTGGAACCCTAATGCTACGAAAATTATCATGCCAGTAAGTGATGAAGGTCCATTTAATGGCGATGAAGGTAGTCAGGCTCAATATACTACAACTATCAACGAAGCGCATGATTCATGTGTAAATGCTGGAATTATTCCAGTGGGGTTGGTTGGAGATGGATGGGGCAATACTAAAGATAATTTTCAGGATTTATCCTATTGTCCTGATTCCGATACGAGCGATACATCCATTGGAGCTTGTCCAGGGACTTCTGTAAGAACTACAGATGCTGGAGGAGCCGTATATGATTTCCCAGCATCTAACACAGGTAATCAAATGCAATTATTGATTGATGCACTAGTTTTTGTTGCAACTAACAATAGTCGTGAAATATATACCACTGTCTTAGATCCATGGGGGAAGCTTAACAATAATTTGGATCCCAATTGGCAAGTTGGAGATTCAGCAACTACAGCGTCAAATGGACGATATACAGAAGATATTGGTAGAGGAGAAGAAGGACATTTAGTAGTTGTCAATGACACTAGAATAACAAATGATGATGCTTTTTCTTTGCACCCTTCCATCGCTTTTGATAGTCAACAAAATGCACATGTTACTTGGATGGATACTCGCGACCATGGATTCAAAAAAGATGATAATTATGAAATCTATTATTCTAAATTAAGAATGCGCGGTGTTGGTGATTGGGATGGAGTACCTGAAGGACTATCTACATATCAGATTAAAAGAATTGATGACACTAGAATATCCGATATTGGAATTGAAACACAGGGGAGACCTTGGGGTCCATCAAGTACCCATCCAGTAATTATCGTAGATCAACTAGATAATGCTCATTTAGCTTGGTTAGATAATGAAAATATTTCTGCTGGAGAAGAGATACAATATACCAGATTAAATGCTACAGATGAAACTGGAGCAGGTAAGTTAGTTTTAGATCCTTGGGAAACCTCTGAATTGACTAAATGGAATTCAGATAAATTGGGGCCGAATTCTGGTAGGACCCCCGATCAAGGCACACCACCGGGATTTGCCAATGACTTGGGTAATGGAGCACATTTAGTTTGGTCAGATACCAATACTTGTAACGAAGAAAGTAATAATTACATTTACACAATATGTTATTCCCATGTCTTAACGGGTATTGTTGATATCAATTTCCAACCAGGTGAAACTTATTTCCACGAAATAGAGCCAGGAGAACAAACAATGTATAATCTGACTGTAAATAATTCTACTCCGGGACCGTCTGAAATTGTAGCAGATACTTACAGAATAACTCTTGAAGGTGTACCTTTAGATTGGTCGGCGACGTTATATTTTTCTAGTAACAACACAGCCATTTTTGATGATACAAACATATATCTTGCAGGTGGAGATACTGTAGACATTTTTATGAGAGTAAGAGCCCCTAATATATATCAGGCAGCAGGTCTACAAGATCAATTTGCGAATATCTCTGTTGTCGCAACATCAATCAAAGACCCAGCTATACGTTCTTCAAAATTAACAATTACTTTGATGGATATTGAATATGGGATTGATTTAGATGCAAGTCATTCACTGGTTGAAGTTGAACAAGGTAAAACTGCGAAGTTTTCGATAACAATTACTAATACAGGGAATGTTTTTGATACTTTCGCGTTTTATGATCCTCAAACAATAGAAGGGGGTGCTGCTTGGAATTTGCCATTTGGTTGGGGAGTCACGTTCCCATTAAATGTTTCATTAGACCCTCAGCAATCAGTAACAGAATCACTCAGCATTAGTATTCCAGCGTCTCAAAACCCTACAGATGAAGCAATTAATTTGCATGGTTGGTCTACTGGTGAAGATCCACTCAGACTAAGCCCGAATAGAGGAAATTGGGATACATTAGTGCTCAAAATTTTTGTAGAATTAAGAACAACAGGAAATATAGATTTAAATCCCGAGGAAACTAGTAAAACAATTAATCCTGGTGAATGTGCTAAATATAATATTGATGTATCTAAAAACTATCAGGATGGAAAATTAGTCTTTACTTTGCCAGACGCCCCGAATAAAATGCCAGATGGTGCAGACCCTAATGAATGGGCAGAAAATAACTGGAGAGTAACAGTTGATTTCGAAGAATTTAATGCACCATTGGGTAATGATGTAGACCTTTCAACTCCTCGACCGTGGATTGTTGGAAGAACTGAAACGATAGTAGTGGAGATTTGTGCTCCCTCTAATTTTGATTTTGCATCGGCTGGTTTAGGGCCTTCAATTACGATAAAGGCGCATTTAGATGGTTTTCCAAGAGTATCTGACTCAGTTATTTTATCTACAAGAGTCAATTCAATTTATGATCTTCAGTCAACTGTCAATCTGACAAGTTACGAAGTTGATCCGGGGGAAGCTGTTATTGTTCCCATGTCAGTAAAAAATCATGGAAATACTCCCGATAGGTATGATTTAAGACTATTATCGTTGAAAAACTCTACAGACGTAAATCAATTATGGGATATTTTTGTTCCTAGAAGCCCAGACTTGCTGTATCCAACAGAAAACGGGTTACAAAGAAATGATTTACAAAATTTAGAGATAATTGCCAACATTCCAGATAAAGTTGAAGCTGGAACTTATGTAATGGAGTTGGGCTTATTTAGTGAAGAAGCTTATCAAGGACCTTCGGACTCTGAAAAGACTCATCTAAGAGAGTTGATTACCGTTGAATTCATAGTAAGAGAATTCTATGACATGCAAATTTCTATTGATCCTACAGTAGAAAATTCAGTTAAAACGGCCGCACCAGGTAGAGCAGTTCAGTTTATCGTTAATGTAACGAACAACGGTAATGTGGTTGACGACGCATTTTTGAATGTTCATGTTACTAAAGAAGGTAAATTATCAGAAAGCGCAGGATTTGGAACATTACTAGACACTTGGTCGATTCGGTGGTCCGAATTAGAAAATTTTGGCAGTTCTACATCATCAGTAAAAGAATGTAACGAAGCAAATCAAATTTCAGAGGTTACTGAAAAAGGTCGTTGCCATTACGTAGAGAATGGCGGAGTTTGGATGATTCCTTCGATGGATGCATATGAGGTAATAACATTAGTTGTAAGTATTGATGTAGGTCCAGATGCACCCCTTACAGATCAAGAACTAGGTTTGAAAGTTACTACTCCAGTAGGATCATCTGAGGAAGGAGGAGATTATGACGAAACACCGACTTGGGACGACGCTCTAGCAGATTCTAATGAACAAGCTATCATGTTAAGATTACGTGCGTCTAATTTAAATTTAGTCGAGGTTAATCCCCCACCTTCTACTGAGGGTTCAGTAGGAGACACAATACCAATTTCAATAAAAATCACAAATGATGGCAACGCTCAAGCAGATAATGTTGAAGTAATAATGTGTCAAGATCAGTCAGAATCAGATGTTAAAGAGAATGGCTGTGATGAAGATAATATTGTATTTAGGCAGGTCCTTGGTGCAATTAGAGAGCCGGGTGATGATGGAGTTTTATTGTTTGTGGAAATAACTTTGCAATATCCAATTGAAGCAGGATATCATGACGTTGTGATAATTATTGATCCTAATAACGAAATTATAGAAATAAATGAACAAGATAATATTAGAGCCGTAGGAGATTTAAGTTCTAGTAATCCAATGATAGATGTGGCTGCAGAAGTACTTTCAGTTTGGGCATTACCAATAGGGGTACTCACATTAACCACCAGCCTGCTAGGAGTGGTATATTTAGTTGGGCGTGCAAGAAGGGCAGAAGCCTTAGGAAGAGTTGCTGAACAAAGTGTGTTGTTAGGTGAAAATGAAATTTAAGTACCTATATTTTGATTTAAATTTTATAGCCTAGGGACATAATAATTGTCTCCATCCATTTTAGCTTTTCACTTTTCAAATTAGTTTTACTTTTACCACTCCATGGTCCGATATTTTGACTGTTAAAACCCATTAATTGAATATTTTTTGTCAATTTCCCAAAAGAATGAAGTAAACAAACACCTCTATCGCCATCCGTGAAACCCCCAAAATTATGAGCGTCTTTTTCTTTTTTTGAGGTTTGGTGACTGATGATAATTTTAGGTTTTTTTTCCCATTTTTCCCAGATGTTTAACACATATTCAATATTGTCTTTTGCATGGCCGTGAGCATGCAATAATATTGTTAAATCATCTATGATGTTGTCTATAATATATGGAATTCCGTCAGCATCTGACACCAAACAAGTAATATTTTTTATCAAATCTCGTCTATATGAAATTATAGCTCCAATAGCCCCATCAGCTACAACTATATTGGAGTCATCAGAAATACTCTTAATCTCTTTTTCTGTAATATTGGCGCCTACAACAATAAAATTGTCATTAGATGTAATTCTTAATGCCAAATCCTCAAAATTTTTCCTTCTGGAATCTTCATTCCATTCGCTTATGTTTTGAGAAATCCTGATTTTTAGCCATTTTAATATTTTTTCATCGTCTTCCAAATTCCAAGAAAAATAATTACGAATTTTTTCTTGAAATTCTATACAAACCGGTTCGAAATTAATAGACTGCACAGATGGTTCCTAAACGTTATAATTCAATAACCTTGAACATACAAGAACTAATGTGCCCGCCCCTATAGTACCACCGGAGATACATGGAAATGGTTTACTTGCCAGATATCCATTTTTGCCACAATCAAGGGAATGGTTGAAAATTTTGGGTGCGGAGGAAAATATTACTTTGAAGACATTAATTTCTGATCCTTACATGGAGCCCGCAAGGAATAGAGGAAAGTTAAGATTAATCGAAATGATTACTCATTCAGAGGGAGTAGACATGCATTCGATAAGTGATATTCATACAAGAGAGGGGCAGTTAATGGAAATTTACTCATTTTTATTTGCAAAATTGATAATTTGTTCTATTGGAGACGAGGTTTTGGTATCAAGGTGGGCTCAGGCAGAAGCAGAATTAGCTGAAAAAAGATTAGCAATCGAAGGAGATAAACTAGAACTCATAGCTAAAACCTACATTGAAAAATTAGTACATAATCCTTCAGATACCATTCAGAGATTAAAAATTTGGGATGGTAAAGGAAATGTTCGTAGATTTGGCTACAAAAGAGGAACTTGGGAACTTGGGATAATTGATTTTGTAGAATTATGTTCAAATATCTCAGGAGTAAGATGGAGATTATCTAATCACGATGTATCAAATGGTTGGGTAAAACTTTGGGATGAAGAAAATTATTGTAGCGATGCACAATTATCAAGGTTATTACGAGAAAGGATAAAACTTGAGATTCAAAACGACGCAATAATACAGATTGGGAAATTAGGTGACGAGAAGATTATAGGTCTTGAAAATTATATTAAAATGGTTAAAGAAACATTGGGAGACTTTCAAAAAAAGGAATTAGAGCTAAGTCAAGTTGATCAAGATGACTGGCCTCCATGTATGCATAAAGCAATTAATGAGCTAGCTAGAGGAGTAAATGTAAATCATACGGGTCGTTTTTTTTTAGCATCTATGGCTTCAAAAATTGGATTAACACAAAAGGAAGCAGTCGCATTTTTCTTGAATGCCCCAGATTTTAGTGAGTCTACAACATCTTATCAGGTTGGTCAAATATTTGAAATGGATTACACCCCCACAAGTTGTGAAAAAATGAAATTAGGATCGAATTGCGCAGTTGAATTCGGCGACAATTCACTTTGTGATAAAGAGTGGTTAAAAAATCCAGTTCAATACGTTGCAGTTAAACAAGGTTGGAAAGGAAAAGAAATTAGAAATAAAGAATAAAACCCATTTTTCATACACATCAGACAGAGATATCTTTTAATTAGATTAATTTCGGAGGTTTGAACCGCTATGGTAAGAAGGACATTAGTTTTGACAATTGATAGAGACAACGATCTTGGCTCTAAAGCCGGAATCAGAGGCCCAGTTGTTGGACGAAAACATGTCTTAACGGCCGCATTGAAGTTAGGAATTGCTGATCCAGAAGAAAGTGATACTAATGCTATTTTGGGTGCATTAAATAAACATGATACATTGGTAGACTCGTCAGAGGAAATCGATCAAGTAGAGGTAGCAATAATTACTGGAGACGAGAAAGTAGGTTTAAAAAGTGATAGGATTATTTCCAGTCAGTTGGAAGAAGTAATCAAAGATTTCCAACCAGATAAAGCTATTTTGGTCACAGATGGAGCTGAAGATGAATCTGTATTGCCGATTATCCAAAGTCAGGTTATGGTTGAACATGTTCAAAAAATCATAGTTAAACAGTCTAAAGGTATTGAAGGAACTTACTATATTATTGCTAAAGCACTCGATGATCCTAAATGGAGAGCTAAAATGCTAGTACCTCTTTCAATTTTTTTGATAATTCTGGGTTTAGGAATAATGATACCTGGAGGGGGAGTTTTGATAGGGGCAATGCCTTTCCTGCTTGGCGGATATATTTTAGCTAAAGGCCTCGGTGTAGATGACACTGTAGCTCGGGTTATGAGTGATATGAGAGAAAATGTTGATGCGGCAATGTTCTCGAGTTTATTTTGGCTTGGAGGAGCATTTACGGCAATTTTAGCAATAGTTTCAGGTTGGAATGAATATGTTGATTCAAATACTGAATCCGTATCAATCCCCTTGGTACTTAATGTGTTTCATTCTTCATTAACTTGGATTATGATTACATTTTTATTATTGATAGGTGGGTTATTATTATTAAGACTAAAACGAGGCTCATTCTCTGGCCGTATGTTAGTAATTTCAGCTTTTGCAATGGTGGTTTACTCTTGGACTGATGCTGCATTAACGATATTGACCAAAGCATTTACAGAAATCGATTATGATTTTTCAGTTCAAGATGTTTTACCTGAATTTTATTTCCCATTCTTGTGGATTATCATTCTTTGGATGACTTCAACAATCGTACGAAGCTTGAAAGATAGAACCACACAAGGCAATACTTATTGGGGCATTTAACCAATAATTCAGAACAATCTCTATTCAATTAGTTATGAAATGTAGATTCTTGCATACAATTTGGACACATTACTTTGATTGGCCGAGTGGCTGGAATGCCCAATGGCGCACTGCAATGAGGACATAATATCGCCTGATTTACCTGAGCCTGTTTAGCCATCGATTGCTCACTAGGATCGTATTTCATCCTAAATTTATCCGCATTTTGAAGGTAAGTTGGAGAGTCCAATGGTTGAGTATTAGAACCAATGGCATTATTATTTTTAGAAGGTATTGAGAAGTAATCAGATGATAAATCTCCATTTATTCCTTTATTTTTCAATGTCGAGAGTTGTTTTTGAATATTAGAAATACTAATACCATATTTTCTAGAAATTCTATCCATTGCTAACATTTGGTCATATTCATCCATTTTAGATAATGAGTCCAATTCATTTATTGGAACAGACGCCATAGAGTACCTATGTCGAATCTTTTTATGAATATAATCAATTTTTGAGTATCAAAAATAAGAATTTTCATATTACGGGGTCCCCCGGGAAAGCCCAGACTCGCATCATATACTTGATTAGACTTTGTCATAACATGGCAACGGGTAGTCAGCGTGAAGCAAGAATGAATCGCTTGAAAGAAGAAATAAGACAATATGTAGAATTAAATCCAAATTGTAGTGCAGCAGCAATTGTAGATTATCTATGTAATGAAATAAAAATGAGAAATCATGGATTGACAGCTAGAAAAGTAGGGTTTTTCATACCTAGATATTGTAAAGATATCACTTATGCTCTAGATGCATCAACGGGAAAGAGACTTTACGCATTAACGGAATAGTAGTCAAGGCTTTGACTTAATATCCTCTCGGGGAGATATGGCGGAGGCTAATAAGGTCGTAAACGCAATAAAATTATGGCCAAGTGTGGAAAAATTAAATGAATATTGGGATGAAAGAGACTGTGGATATCATCCTAAATTAATTCTTGATAATTTACCACCATGGGCTATACTTGATGAAAGTAGTAAATTTAGTTTAAAGAATCAATTAGATCAACTATTGTCATCAATAGGAAGTTATATTCCAGAATCTATTGAATCAGAAATTAGCATTGATGAGACAAACGGAGCTGTACATATTTCAGAAGGTGCAATCATAGGGGCATTTACGAGGTTTGAGGGACCATGCTACATTGGTCCAGAATCTGTAATTAGGCATGGAGCCTATGTTAGACAATACAGTTGGATTTGCCACCAGGCATTACTAGGTCATGCTAGTGAGATTAAGCATTCAATTCTACTTCCCAATGCTAAAGCACCTCATTTTAATTATGTAGGAGATTCGGTAGTGGGAAGTTTTGCAAATCTTGGAGCCGGAGTTATTTTAAGTAATCTCAGGCATGATGGAAAAGAGAATAAAATTAGGATAGATAAGACTGTAGTAAATACTCAGCTAAGGAAATTTGGGGCATTAGTAGGAGAGAGGGTGCAAATTGGATGTAATTCAGTTTGTAACCCAGGTACCATTATTTCTCCTAATTGTATGGCTTGGCCAAATACTACATTATCAGGATATTACGATAAAGGTGGCAGTAAGATAAGAAACTAGGTGCAATATATGCAATTATTTGGTACTGACGGGATTAGAGGTAAAGTTGAGATAGATGAGCAGCCTTATGACATTTCATTATCACAGTTTCTAAAAAATCGAATTTTAACACCTTCTTTGATGAGGTTAATCGGTGAAGCGATTGCAATCGATCTAAATTCAAAAAATAACAATAACAGTTTATCACCACGTGTAGTTATTGGATGGGACAATCGTCCTAACAATATTTTATTAGTTTCAGCATTAACAGAGGGACTTACTATTCAGGGTTGCGAGGTTCATTGGGCAGGAGAGATTGCAACCCCAGGATTGCATTATTGTATATTAGAATCTGAATTTTGCACGGGTTTAATGGTCACTGCCAGCCATAATCCTGCCCAAGATTCTGGTCTGAAGATTTTCGATGAATTTGGGTTTAAATCGTATCCTGAAAAAGAAAAAGAACTCTCTAAAATAATTAATAATTTATCAGAAAAATATAAAGGGAAAATGTATAAAATTTCTGAAAATTTAAGGACACCAACACATGAGTTTAATGGTCTTCAGAAATATCAAATTAATTTAGAAAATAGGTTATTTCTAATTCAAAATAATTGGGGGGTATCCTTGAGTCAAGCATCAGATTTGGGAGTTATTCCGCCCAATGCTTTTATCTTTGATAGCTCGAAAGGGGCAATATATTCTTGGTCATCATTGTGGTTTTCGGATATGGGATTAAGCACGATTGAGGTATCGAAAATGTGTAATCAAATTAATGATAATTGTGGGGCTGGTAATTTTTCACCAACTGATAGGTGGACATGGAAGAACTTAGAATCTGAACACGTTTTGTTACAAGCAATTAATAAAACATTCAAATCTGATGAGTCGCTTATACCAGGACAAATTTTAGCAGCTGCGGTAGATGGTGATGCAGATAGATGTTTATTATTCGAGGTAATGGATGATCTTTCAGGTATAAGGGTTGTAGATGGGGATCGGATTTCTGATTATATTCTTCAAGCTGCATCTATTATTCATCCAAAATCTAGTTGGCTTTTTGCCGCATCAATTGAATCAGATTTAAGTTTACTTTCGTCGTTAGATAGGCTTTCTTTAGAAATAGATAGTTTAGAAACCGCTGTAGGAGATAGGTGGTTATCTTTAGCATTGTGTGGCAACACTAATCCAAATTTAATCTCATGCTCTAAAATGCCTCTTTTATTAGGTTGCGAAGACTCTGGGCATATTGTTTTACCTGTCCAGCACCCCCTCATTAAGGACAGTTGGAGTTTAGTGGGAGATGGTTTGATGACATTTATTTATACAATATTAGCAAAGTCTGTAATTAATTTAAATGAAAAAAGTAATAATTTTTCATCTGGTTGGAAGTTAAGAAGATCGGTAAAAGAAGTCAATCGTGATCTTTGGAATGGGAACAACAATCTCAGTAATCAAGCTAAAAAGATTGTTGAGAAATGGTTTGCAAAAAACTCCAATTTTTCAGGTATTAGAATGAAAAAGATTACGGGTGCAACAACTCTATTGTTGTTAGAAGGTGAAATAGATTCTTTACCTTTCAGCTTAGGGATTAGAAATTCTGGAACAGAGGCTAAAATTTCAGTTTCATTGAGGTTGTCGTCAGGTTGTAAAGAAAAAATATTATCGGATCCTTCAACCTTAGTGGAAGAATTATGTGATTTCCTTTCAATAAAAATGTCATGAATTATTTCCAGATAAGATGTGCTTGTTACTTTGTGCAAGCCACGTAATTATTCCAAGTAGGATTCCAGTCGCTCCTAATATGGTTAGTAGGTTTGATGGCCTAATTAGGATCTCCACTGAAAGAATAGCTATTATCCAAGCAACCAGCAAGTCTACAGCCCCCCAAACTCTGTATGTTCTCAAATCCAATAAGATTCCAGTACTCCATACGGATAGAGATAAACCTACTAATACTAGAACGAGAACAATTAAACCTATCTCCGTTGAGGAATACATCAGTAATATTATTGAAATCAATCCTATAACGTGGGCATCCCAAGACCAACACGATACCCATCCAGCAAACTCTTGTTTAAGTGTTGAAATATATAGTAAAATACAACAAGAGACTGTTGCACCTGTAACGCCTAATATTGATACTAAAATCAATAAATCTGCATTTATCCAAGATATAAAAACATAAAATCCAATAAATAAGATCATATTACTTATAGAAATTACAGATGGTTGTTTCCATTTTAAAGATTTTTGAATCATTAATATTGAGGCAGTAATTGTTGCTAAACCATTTGAAACAGTTGCTATAAATAGCATCCAAATGATTCTGCCATTGGGTCCTCTATGGTCATTCATTTTTTTCAATAATCTAGTAGAATCAATTTTGTCCCAAATTAAAACTAAAATAATTAAAATAATTTCTAATGTAAAAAGTGGCAATCTGTAAATTAAAGCTTCAAACTTAAGAGGATTAATCAAGAAAGGTGGTGGTGTTGCAGCGAAGATAAAGAATCCAATTAGTCCTGAACCTCCTAAGCATAGAACAATTAATTCTACTGCTGATGGAATCCGTCTTCCCAAATCTTTTTTTCCCCATATTGCAAAGACTCCAAAAATACATAATACCACTATTAAGATTAGTAAAGCCATCTGATTTTCTTGTGTGGCACCAGATGAGAATCGACCAAGCAAATATACCATAGAAATACCACACATTGATATGAATACAGGCATTTCGATTCCTAAAATGTCTGCCATGTTCAATTCTAAATCTTTAGTTCTCCATCTAGAAGCAGAAATTATCAAAACTGAAAATATCGCAGCAATCAACAACATTGAATTAGCTAAATTTCCAGTGTTTGAGAAAAGCGGTGAATAGCTGAAATAACCAGTAATCAAAAATATTATACTAATGAATAATAACATTACGATAGGTCTGTAATAAGCATCTTGTAGTAGCAAATCATTTTCACTAATTTTTGAATTAAGTCTCTTCTTTTTTCTTTTTTCCAACAGTTCAATTAATTCAGGATCAATTACCTCTATTCGCCCCCTTTCAGAGTAATTACCTGAACCATTTTCTGTATTAGTTTTAGATAAATTATTCAAGTCTTCTAAAGTCTTTCCGCTATCAAGATATTTCTTAATTAGTTGTTTTCTTTTTATATCTTCGATTTTAGCTTCTTTTCTCGCAATATCTTTGAGTCCTGAGCGCACTTCCGTTTGCATAACTAGAATTATTGATGAAAAGAACAACATTATGAATGAAATTAATAATTGCCAAGAACTATTATTTGCCGCTAAAACAATACAGGAAAGCAGCATGATTCCATTAGCAATTGCAGGTTGTAGAATATGTTCAAATTTCCCAGCACGTGGAATATATCTAGTTAAAATTGTAAAAACACAAAATAATTGAACCCAAACAGACAAATTACTTTCTGGCCATTGAATTGTTATTTCTAGCGTATTTTTTCCAGGAAATAGTGTCGCTAAAATAAGTGAAGCTGCAGTGCTACTCATTAAAAGCACCATAATTTTTTCATTATCTTTATTGGAAAACTCAGAAAGAATTAAACCAAAAATTGTGATTAGAACTGTCCAAAATGCATCATATCCAAATCGAAATTGAAATATTAAACTCACCAATATACAAGCGTACATCAGAAATAGAGGATTATTTTGGTGCTCACTTCGTATCTCAGCAATTAAGTGAATTCCAAATAAGACGATCAGTCCGACAAATAATCCCTCAGCGTACATTCCTCCATAGTAAGTTATTGCCATCCATCCAGTTAGAGACAATATCAGGCTCAAATTCCATAATTTTAAAATTCCCGAGTCTCTCGTAAAAGCTGAAAATTCAGTAATTCCTTCGAGTTTTGAACCGATATTAAGAGAACTATGGCCTAATTTTTTATTTACTGGGTATTGCAAAGTCACTGTAACAATGCAAAATACTGTTAGATACCATGGATTCAAGTCAATTGGAATCAGTTCTGATTTAACCAGCCTTTGATCTACAGAGGTAGCAAAAAAAAGACACCATATCCAAGGACCAAGTAATGCGACGCCTCCTAGGCTTGGTGATTTCCTAAAAACGCTAAGTATTGCCAGCCCTCCGAAAACAATAGAGATCCCAATGAGTAATCTTAATCCTTCATCTGAATTTCTATTTGTCGGTATCAAGATTGTTAGTAAAGTAACAATAGCAACACCCCCTGTCCATAAAACAGTATCACTTACAGCTGTTTGATTATTTAACAGCGTAAAGGAGATTACTAAAGTAGAACCAAATGAGAATAATGAATAATTAGCTAATCCAGAAATTAATCCTTCAGGGAATAATGATTCAATTATGAATAAACTAACAATTAATAATATTCCTGGGAAGTATAGGCTGGCCTGTAATTTTGACGACTTAACTCCCCTCACAACTAGATATGATCCACCGAAGGAAGCTAATAACATGCTGATTTGTGCTAATGCATATCCAGTTTCATATCTATTAGCAGCAATGGTCATCAAAGCTCCAATCATACCAATACTTACTGAGACACCCCATAAACCTGGTTTTCCAATACCTAATACTTTAGATGCTTGTGAAAACCAGTTATTCTCTTTGTAAAATTTTGTTGCTATAATTGCATTTGTTATGTTGACAGTACTGAATAGTATGAATAATAGCAGAGCATCTTCAAGTTTTATTAAAACTAAATTAAAAATCATCCAATTATCCGAAAGTGCATGAATTCCAATCCAAAGATTTGATGCAACAATACCCATAGCAGCTAAGTTTCCAGATTTTCTTTGTATCGCTAATCCATGTAAAAGTAAGGTTGCCATTAAAAGTAGTGAGGCTAATAATATTCCCGAATCGATTCCGATTTCGCTTGAAGTTGCACTTGCTCCAGAAGCAACCACCATTAAAATCAATGTTGCTTGCACGGCTATTGCGTCAGAATTATGCCAATTAGCAATAAATATATTTAGACAGACTAAGATTAGTAAAATTAAACCCAGAATAATATCTTCATTGATGTTAAAATCGTCTAGCCATCCCCAATGATGTAGGTCAAGTGCAAGCCCATAAAGCAACTTCATTGATATTATTACCCAAGTTACTCCCAATACATTCATGTCATTTTTTGGAATCCACTTCCCTCCAAGCCAAAAACCAAGTATAGAAAGGAAAAGAAGTCCAAACAATGCAATAAGCGGGTTAAGAATTATTCCAATAATCAAACCAATTGCGCTGTAAACACTAATCATTGTAATCATTAATGCCCAGTGAATCCTATTTTCTCCTTCCTTTGCAATTTGGGTGACGATAGAATCTGTTGGTTTTCTATTACTGTAATCCTCATTTAAATCATTAGATTTTTCTGATTCTGAGAACACAAATGGCTCATTAATTTGTCCTATAGCTTCATCAATTATTTCCAATTGAACATTTTGGTTTTCTTTACTATCTTCAATACGGGCATCTTCCAAAAATTTTGAGAGATCCAAATCTCCACTTGAAATGAACATTTTTTCTTTGAGAAATTGATCAGAATCTTCTTTCTCAGACTTGCTCATATCTAAAGCAATAAGCACTCCCGCTTGAATATGTCTATTGAACGGGTAATTTTTTTACTATTTAATTGAATTTTTTTTATGAGGAGGTAAAAAGTTAAGAGATAAGCGGTTGGCCAGATTATATGGAGACCTCTTCTGATAGGGCCGAAAAAAATCCTTCAACTCCAACATTGTTAGAACAAGGTATTAAGACGTCTGCGAAAATTTTTTACAATTTAGATTCTACTGAATTAATAGAAATGGCAGTTAAAGATAATCATGGTTTTTTTACTAAGCATAAAGCATTGGTTACTGAAACAGGGAGTAGGACTGGTAGATCTCCAAATGATAGGTTTATTGTCGAGGAAGAAAGCAGTAAAGATAAAATTCATTGGGGAAAAGTCAATGTATCTGTAAGTTTGGAAACTTTTTCTAATCTTAGATCTAAATTGTTAAAACATATTTCAATGAGCGAAAATCTGTTTATTCAGAATTTATATTGCGGCGCTGATAAAGGAGAGTGGTTACCAATTAGAGTTATTAGTGAAAGTGCTTGGCATTCAGCTTTCGCTAGAAATATGTTCATTCGTCCGAACGAGGAAGATCTTTCTCACCATATTCCAAAATTTACGGTTTTTCACTCACCTTCTTTTTTTGCAGAACCTGAAGTTGATAACGTAAACAGTGAAGCATTTGTAATAATCAATTTTGAAGAAGGGCAAGTGATAATCGGTGGAACAAGTTATGCTGGTGAAATTAAGAAATCAATTTTTTCGGTCATGAATTATTTACTGCCCTTGAGAGGAATTTTACCAATGCACTGCAGTGCAAACACGAATGGTAATAATACTGCTGTATTTTTTGGATTATCTGGAACAGGAAAAACAACACTCTCCGCAGATCCTCTTCGTGAACTAATCGGGGATGATGAGCATGGATGGGGGCCAAATGGTGTTTTTAATTTTGAAGGCGGGTGTTATGCTAAATTAATAAACCTCAAGGAAGAAGACGAACCAGAAATTTTCGGTACCACTAGGAAATTTGGTTCAATATTGGAAAATATTGTCGTAGATGATGATGGCACTCCCAATTTTTTTGACACAAGTAAAACACAAAATACCAGAGGTTCATATCCAATAGAGTTTATCGAAAATAGATCAGAAACTTCTCAAGGAGGACATCCACAAAACGTGATATTCCTCACATGTGATGCATTTGGGGTCTTACCACCAATTTCTGAACTCACACCTTCACAAGCCGCATATCATTTTATCAGTGGGTATACAGCTAAGGTTGCAGGAACTGAAATAGGTGTTGTTGAACCAACACCTGAATTTAGTGCATGTTTTGGAGAACCATTTATGCCCATGCATCCTGGGATTTATGCAGATTTACTATCCCAAAAAATAAACGAACATAATGCAAAATGTTGGTTAATAAATACAGGTTGGTCAGCAGGACCATATGGTATTGGCAGTCGAATAAAAATCAAACATACGAGGGCCATGTTAAATGCTGCAATGGATGGTAAGTTAGAAAATGTCGAATATGTTGAAGACCCGAGATTCGGATTTAAAGTACCATTAGAATGTCCTGGAGTTCCCAGTGAGTTACTTCAGCCTAGAGACACTTGGCATGATAAAAATGAGTATGATGATACAGCTAACAAATTAGTGTCCATGTTTAAGGACAATTTTACAAGGTATGGTAGTGGAGTTTCTGATGAGGTAAATTCTGCTGGGCCGATTTAGCATTCCAGATTTAATTCTTGTATTACAATAAACTATGGAACAATGCAGTGATTTATATCCTAAGCTAGAGGTTGTGCTTCATGCTTAAAGCAGATTATTGCCGTCCTAGCACTATTTTCAATTGTTCAAAAAAAGTAGTTGGTGAGGTTCAATGAAAATTGCAATTGTTTGGTTGAGGAATAATCTTAGAATACACGACAATCCAATTTTTAATATAATTGAAGAAATTGGTGATTTTGATCATGTTATTCCGATTTGTATAGTTAACAAAGAAAAGTTAGAAAAAACATACACTCACAATAGAATACGATTTTTATATCAGTCAATTTTAGATTTAAAAACAACATTTAAATCAAAATACAATGTAAATTTATTAAGTTTTTCAGGAAGTGTGATAGAAATATTTTCACTATTGATTTCAAGTCTCAAATCAGATTCTATTGAGATATATTGCGATTACTGTACTCGGCCAGAAACCATAAGCGAAAATTTAGAAATTAAAGATCTAATTCATGACATGAATGATGTAAACTTTACGATTGTAGATGCAGTAAATACGATTTTAAATATCGAAGAAGTAATATCTAGTGATTATTATTCTAACCCCAAATCGATGAAAGATATGCAACATATATTTGAAAAAACTTTTGGAAAATACCTAGATTTTTTCAATGTACCCAAACCTTTGACGCCAGTAATAAATATTCCCCAAATCAATATGTCGGTAAAAAACTTGCTAGATGAAAAGCTATTTGAATTCTTAATGTCAGATATAATACTAAAAGGTGAAATTAAAAAATTTTCAACAACTGTGGATTACTTTCCAGGAGGAGAGACCGAGGCACTATCGAGATTGAGGCAAAAAATAACTGAAAACCCTGATTATGTCAATAATTTTAGCAAACCCTCCACATATTCAACTAACGAGAATCAAAATCCGCTTGAACCATCAACTACTGGACTTTCACCTTATCTATCCAACGGCTGCTTATCCCCAAGATTACTTTGGCAGGAATGTGTCAACGCTAACAAAAAGGGTGAGCATACTAAACCCCCAGTTTCATTAATAGGACAGTTAATGTTCAGAGAGATGTTTTATCTTCTATCAAGAAGCGTTGATAATTGGGATTCAGATATTGGAAATTCTAATTGTAAGTACATCGAATGGGATGAATACAATGAAGAAAAAATAACTTTATGGGAAGAAGGTAAAACAGGCTTCCCACTCATTGATGCGATGATGAGACAACTAGAGGTTACAGGTTGGATGCACCATCTAGGCAGACATGCCGTTTCTTGCTTTTTAACTAGGGGACAACTATGGCAAAATTGGAAATATGGTCGAGAGGTATTCGATAGGAAATTAATAGATAGTGATTGGGCTGTAAACAATGGTAACTGGCTTTGGCTTGCGGGGGTAGCTCCATTCTCGATGCCATATTATCGAATTTACAATCCATGCCCAAGTGCAGGCACGAGTCTTAATGTTGAAACAAAAGAAGCTAAATTCATCAGGCATTGGGTCCCTGAATTACGGAATTTCCCTTCAAAATATATATTCGAACCCCATTTAGCGCCAGAACAGATTCAAAATGATAGTGGATGTATCATTGGAAAAGATTATCCATTCCCAATGGTGGACAGAAAAATCTCTAGAAAAGAGAATTTAGCTAAGTTTAAAGAAAGCCTTAATCGGCAGAAATAGGTTATTAAGGTAAGATTCTAAAATTTATAGACACTGAAAGAATTTTATGTTTGTCATGAATTTAATTTTTAGACAAACTCATAAAGTATTGATATAACCACTGATGCAATGGTTACAATAGCAGACGTCAATGAAGCTCAAAAATTATGGGGAGAAGGTATTGTTGCGATCTCAACAGCATATAGTTCGGGTAAAAATCACGTCGAAATAGCTCGTGAGCATATAGAATCATTATATGGTTATGATAAAGGGCCAGTCTTATTCAAACCTACATTTGCATCAAAAAAACAATTTCGATCTACCTTTGAAGGAGCTTTATCATATTTTGTGGCATCAAATGGAAAATATCCTGAGGATACAGGTTTTGCGATTAAAAATTGGAAACAAGTTCGTTTCGAGAACGTAGATATAGTAATTAATGGAAAAACCGCTATGGCAATGGGTAATTATTATTTCATAAAACCAGATGGAGAGGAAGTGAAGGCAGAATTTTCTTTTGGATATATATCTGATGATTCCGATAAATTAAGAATTCATCTACATCACTCTTCGATACCTATTATTTAGAGTAATTATATTTCCTGGACCAATGAATTGTTTATACTTGTTTACTCAGAATTGTACAGATTTAATTGTCTGAAATAACGAAATATCTTCTCACGAGATAATTAGGTTCAATAATGTCGAATATCACAGCGTTTTGTGGGAAAGAAATCCTTGAGGTCTTTAAACTGGGTTAGTCGTTTTCTCGACCAAACACCAGGAGATCCTATAATCGGAGGTTTATCTAGACAAGTTCCTGGAGCTTGTTGGTCTAGGGTCCTCCCAACACCAGTTCCAGACCCAATTGTTAGACTATGGTCTACAGAAATAGCTGGGGAAGTAGGATTAGATGTTAGAGATCATAATTTACTCGGAGGAAAGGAAATCACTTACGGCATGGATCCTTATGCTCAAAGATATGGTGGCCATCAATTTGGAAACTGGGCAGGTCAACTTGGAGACGGCAGAGCTATTACTTTAGGAGAGGTAGATACGGGAAAAAAGGTTTTAGAGTTGCAACTTAAAGGTTCGGGAGTTACACCATATTCCCGATTTGCTGATGGTAAAGCTGTACTCCGTTCTTCAATACGTGAATTTTTATGCAGCGAAGGAATGCATCATCTTGGAATACCTACAACCAGGGCTTTATCATTAGTTACCACTGGTGAGGAAGTGGTTCGGGACATAATGTATGATGGACGACCAGAACCTGAACCAGGCGCAGTGGTATGTAGAGTTGCAGAAAGCTTCATTCGTTTTGGGAGTTTTCAAATTCACTCTATGACTGGAGATTTTGCAACTTTAGAGAAGTTAGTTAATTATACGATTAAACAATATTTTCCAGAATTTAGTATTGATAACGATGATGAAATAATTAACTGGTTGAAGAAAGTTGCTGAAGACACAGCGCTTATGATTGCTCATTGGATGAGAGTGGGGTTTGTTCATGGTGTAATGAATACTGATAATATGTCTATACTCGGACTTACTATAGATTATGGCCCATATGGCTGGTTGGAAAATTTTGACTTCAATTGGACCCCTAATACCACAGATGCAGTGTCAAAAAGATACAGATATGGTAACCAGCCACAAATCGGAGCATGGAATCTAGCACGTTTATTAGAATCTATCAGCCCTCTAATGGAAGAACCCCAAAAATTACATCAGGTTTTAGAGTTTTATCGTAATGTATATGAGGATTATAATAATACTATGTGGGCTGATAAACTTGGGTTATATGGTTTCTTGCCAGGAGATGAAAATTTGATACTGGAACTAACCTCAAATTTAGAAAGCTCAGAAATTGATATGACTATATTTTTTAGGTTATTATCATCAATTACCGAGCCGAATGTAATTGAATTAAAATATGCTTTCTACAATAAAAACAATATTTCAATCGATATTTGGAATTTATGGCTCCAAAAATGGTGGGATAGAGTAAAAGGTAATCCAGACAGAGATAAAATGAAGTTAGCTAATCCAAAGTATGTATTAAGAAATTGGATGGCTCAGTTAGCTATTGATGCTGCAGAAAAAGATGATTTTTCTGTAGCAAATGAAATTCATGAAGTATTAAAGAGGCCTTATGATGAATGGCCAGAGTACGAAGAAAAATGGTTTAAAAAACGACCAGAATGGGCTAAGAATCGGGTAGGATGTTCAATGCTTTCATGTTCTAGCTAAATTAAATATCATGTTAGATAACTAAATAATCCTTATAATATTAAAATTCAATGTTTTTTCCAATGATCATTAGAACCTTCGAGACGATAATAAAACTCAGAGCTCCCTTCCGGCCAGGTTACCCATTCAAAGCCATCTGAAAATTTACTTGCAGAAAGTGATATGGGAGGAATTGAATCTATGTGTTCAACAGATTCCAATGTATTATCTACCTCAACCAATTTAGGAAGTAGGAATAACATTATAATAGAAATTACACCAATAAAGATTAACAAAATATTTAACCAACTTGGGGCAATTATTGCTTCGTAAATTCCAAGTGAAAATGGTAGTAAATCATATAGTGACTCATTTCTTGTGTACTTTCCACCTAAGGTTGCTACTAATGTAGTGATAAAGTAAGCAAATAAACCATTTATGGTGTGCACAATTGCCATTCCTTTGGTTTCCCAAACACTATCACCATGCCGAAATCTAGCTACAACGAATGCAAGCCATGCTCCAATGCTGATTGATGACAAAATAATTTTGTTTAACAAAATTGGATTAGTTGTTGCCTCACCTTCCGAAGCAATTATCCCGCTGACCATTGCAATTGGAATGAATATTAGTCCAAATGACGATGAAACCATCTGGGTATTGTCAAATGCTTTAACCAATCTTTCTTTTTGTTCTAGTGTGATGAATGGAACTTTTGGAGATAATCTAAGAACACAAAGTAATACCAGAGATATAGCAGCCAAGGATAAAATTCCTACAACTAGTTCTGTGTGGATCACATGAAATGTTCCAGCCGAAATAGTTGCCATCATTGCCCCTCCTTGGTTGCCTTGACCGATAATAAAAACTGTACAAGCATGAATATTGCCATTGTTAAAACCCCGTATGTAATACTTTGAAGGTAGGCTTCAGCGGTGAAATCCTTCAATAATTCATCATCAGCAATTAAGTCTGGGAAAATTGTTACTGGTTCAGTTGAATATGTTGTTAAAACATCTCCGTCTCCTACTGTTATATTTGCATACCATATTTCACTAATTTTGGTATTATTTGAGTCTAAATTGAAAGGTGCTTCATTAGAATTAACTACGAATGTATCGTTCTTAATCCACTGCACCTCAATATTTAAGATATCATTATCTAAATCGATTGCAGAAATATTTAGAGTCAGATTTGTATTGTTACTAGGACTACTAGGGAAAATCTGAGCAGAGACTTCAGGAATAGAGTTGTTAATTTGTACACTTAAGGATTGATACCATTCCGAAAATTCAATGCCATCAGTTACTCTGGCCATAAAAAACCAAATATCTCCTTTTTTGGTATTCGTAGAATCAATTGTTAATAAATTGTCTAATTCTATCTTATGATTATCATTTTTATACCACTTTGTTTCAAATCCAGATTGTTCGTCTCCATCTCCATCTAAAAAATTCCAGTTAGCGTACAAATCTAGATCTGTCGTGGGTTTAATATTATCAATACGAATATTTTGTAGGGTAGGAACGTCATTAACCATGTTCAAAATTACTTTACTTGAGTTTTCTATTTGCTCTTCAAATGTGTCATTTGATGTGATTTCAAAGTACCATTCCTCATCTACCTCAGTAAAATCTTTACTAATCGTAGTTAGCCCATCCAGTTCTAATTGACGTACATTATCTTTATACCATTTTATTGAACTAGTTACAGCATCTCCATCTTCATCGTATTCATTCCATGTAGCACTAAGGTCATTTTTTTGAGACGGTCCAGATGGATTTATTGAAAGATTTGAGATTACAGGTTTGGAATTTCGAATTATAAATTCTTCTGTAATGACTTCTCCTAAATTAATTCCATCATTGGGAATTATCTGTGCTTCCCAAACTTCTCCTCTTTTCGTGTAAGAATAATTTATTTTCAATATGTCCACAGTCTCAGAATTGCCTTGAAACATGATTTCTCCATCCTTAAGCCATGTAATTAAACTAGAATCGGGTTCATTTCGATCATCGAAATAATCATAACTCAATTCAAAAGAGTCTGATGATGTAGGATTAGTTGGTAATATCTGTAAATTAGTTACTTTGGGCGGGGCGTCAATTTCAAGTACATCTATGGAGATTGTAGACCATCCATCATTTGTTCTTCGCCCATTACCGTCTGCAGCCAATCCTGCCAATGTAAATGTAACAGTTCCAGAACCTTGTGGTGGTGCCATCCAATCTAATGTCCAAGAGTTCGTATTTGCGTTAGAATGTACGGCTTGTCCAGATTGTATTTTTGCATTCGGATCATTAGTGGATAAACTACCATCAGTCACAGCCAAATTAAAACCACCATTGGTATAACTCCCACTAGTTACAATGATATCGATAGAATAAGTTTGTCCAGGTGCATATTCCTCAGGGAGTTCAATTGCAATTTCAGCATTTCCTTGTCCGCCACCATGACAACTACATCCATTTACTGATTTGTTAATTATGCCATCTTCATTTGCATTAATTGATGGTACAGTTAAGAGCATTACAAAAATCATAAAAATTGTAATTACTCTTGATTTCATAGTGTGTCCAATAGTTTATTCAATATGACTTTTTATATAAAAAATTTGAACAAAATCAGAAAGTAGTTTAAGAAATGTATCTCTACCCACTCTTGTGAAGAGAATCTGGTTGAGCCGTAATCGTGGTGACGAAGAAGGAAGATGGGTTGATTTATCTGCCTTTAATACACCTGGAGTAATGAGAATTCTAGATATTGTTTCAATTAGTGCTGCTGTGTTGTTGATATTATCTGGAGTTTGGCTATATCAAGGTACAATAGACTTTTTAGATTCACTGGAGAACATGGATAACGCCTCTGAAGAACAAGCACAATCACTACCTAATATGATAGAAGGAAGGTGGCCTTGGGAAGCTAAATTATTATTCGATACCTGTGAACCTTTAAATGGTACCTGGGAAATGCCAGAAATATTACATGATCAAGATGGGATTTTTTGGTATCCTGGTGAGGTAGAATGTATTTGGGAACACAATGGAATAGGAGATCGCTCGGTGATTGCAATTAGGAATGCAGCGACTTCAAATCAAGATTTTACAGTTAACTTATCTACTAATAATGATGGAAATTCTATTGAGGAAATTGGTTTTGGTTCCACAGGGAACTCTTTATCAGTTGAGGCTAATGAGTCAGGATTAATATCCCTCGTGCTAAATGCAGAACCTCAAACAGATTATGTATATGCTACTATTGAATCTTCAATTGACTCAAATGTGTCGATTATGTTGAAAATAATCCTCTCTTCAGGAGATCAACATGGAGTACATATTGAAGAAGGACAAAGACTTGATGTACACTACAGAGTATTTATTTATGACACAGGGCAATTATTGGACGAAGGAGATTTGTTTGTTACTGCAGGCGAAGATCCAATGTGTGAGACAGATGCACCTTGGTTCTGCTATATCAAAGGGTTCGGTTGGGGACAGGTAGGTTTAGATTGCATTGATGCTGCGAGTTGTAGACTTGATTTTTTGGGTAGTGTGACGACCAACACGGTCCTCTTGCCGCCAGATTTAGCTTACAAAAACAGAGACGATAGGCCGGAAGCAAATAATCAGTGGTTACAGTTTGAATTAAATTTGAATAGGTTATACGTTTGATTTGAAAAGGTCAATCTCAAAAACCCCCTAGTGTTCGAGGGGTCATGGTTGGAACAAACGTACTAATGAAAACCTCTGCAGGCGACATAACAATTGAATTATTTACAGACACCATGCCAATAACAGCTGGTAACTTTCTCGAACTAGTAGATAAGGGATATTACGATGGATTACATTTCCATAGAGTTATTCAAGGTTTTATGTTACAAGCAGGATGCCCACACAGCAAAGATCCAAACAGCCCTAGGCAAGGAACTGGAGGCCCGGGATACAATATCAAAGATGAGCATTTAGAAAACGCCAAATTCTCAAATGAAATTGGTACACTAAGTATGGCTAATGCTGGACCCAATAGTGGAGGTTCACAATTTTTTATCAATACAAAACACAACTCATTTTTAGATTGGTGGGATAGACAAACATCCTCACAACATCCTGTGTTTGGAAAAGTTGTTGCAGGTATGTCCATAGTAAAGACAATTGAAGGTTGTAGGACTGATGGTAGAGATAAACCTGTAGAACCTCAACAAATTATTTCTGTAACTAGAGTAGACGCATAGGCATAACTTACTACATTATTTTCTAAAAAAGAGCATTTATTAATTAAAATCTATTGCGTATTACATGGCGCAACATAGAGCAGGCGACCGAAGAATTTTGAGCATCAGTATTCCAGAGAATTTAGCGATAAAATTAGATGGCCACACTGGAAAAGGAAGAGAAGAAGGTCGTTCAGCAACAATTACTAGATTACTAAATTTAGGAATCGAAGCAGATATACAAGAACCAACTATAAAGAAATCTAAACCCCCTAAGAAATTAAAAACTAATTCAAAAGTAAGAATTGAAAAAGACACAATGGGAGATATTAAGGTACCCTTTGATAGATATTTTGGTGCACAAACTGCTCGCTCTTTAGTAAATTTTGACATCGGAGAAGATAAGATGCCTCGAGCAGTAATTAGAGCATTTGGAATATTAAAACAGAGTGCTGCCAAAGTAAATATGAAATTAAATCAATTAGACCCTAAAGTTGCTAAATTAATTATAGAAGCTGCAGAAGAGGTTATTTTAGGAGATTTAGATGATCATTTTCCCTTAAGAATTTGGCAAACAGGTAGTGGCACTCAAACTAATATGAATACTAACGAGGTTATTGCAAACAGAGCTATTGAGATATCAGGAGGAGAATTAGGAAGCAAATTTCCTGTGCATCCAAACGATCATGTGAATCGAGGTCAATCTTCGAATGATACATTTCCAACTGCGATGCATATTTCTGCTACAGAAGAAATAAAACATAACTTATTGCCGGAATTAAAAAATTTAAGGGAAGAGTTACACAAGAGAGCAGCAGAATTCAACACGATTGTAAAAATTGGAAGAACACACTTAATGGATGCAGTACCCTTAACCTTAGGACAAGAATTTAGTGGATATGTTTCTATGTTAGATGCAGACATTCGTAGAATTGAATTCGTTTTGCAAGATCTTTATGAGTTAGCTTTAGGAGGTACAGCAGTGGGTACAGGATTGAATACACATCCTCATTTCGCAGATATGGTAGCAAGTAAAATAGCACAAAAAACAGGATTGCCTTTTATTTCCGCAAAAAATAAATTTGCACAATTAGCTGCACATGATGCAATTGTTTCTGCTTCTGGATCACTAAATACTTTAGCCGCTAGCCTGATGAAAATTGCTAATGATCTACGGTGGCTTGGTTCAGGGCCAAGGTGTGGACTTGGAGAATTATCTCTCCCTGCAAATGAACCAGGCTCTTCAATAATGCCAGGAAAAGTGAATCCAACACAATCTGAGGCCATGACGATGGTCTGTTGCCAAGTAATTGGCAACCACACCGCACTAACTATTGGTGGTACACAAGGTAATTTTGAATTGAATGTTTTCAAACCAATGATGATTTATAACCTATTACATTCAGTTAGATTATTAACAGACTCTTGCCGCTCATTTAGAGAGAAATGTATTAATGGGTTGAAGGCAAATGAAGAAGTAATACAAAATCATTTAGAAAATTCATTGATGTTAGTTACTGCATTAAATAATCATATTGGGTATGATAAGGCTGCAAAAATTGCAAAGAATGCCCATGAAAAAGGCTTGACATTAAGAGAATCAGGAATTGAATTAGGATACTTAACAAATTCTCAATATGATAAATGGATTAAACCTGAAAAAATGATAGGCCCCACAAAATAGTTATTTCCTTAAATTTCTTAGTTTTTCTAGCATACTCTTCCTATTAATATTATCGATGTTATTGTCTTTACCATCGTCTTCATCTATTCTTCGAAGTAGTAAATCTGATTCAATGGTAATTATTTTACCATTACTTAGTCCAATTAGAAGCATGTTTTCGTTATTATCAATTGTTCTTATAGAAAATTTTGAAAACGATTCCAAAATTAATTCACCGTTACTCAAGTTTAGCAGATATATCTGGGAGCCATTATCAGTTCTCGTGCATGCAAACACAAAATTAAAATTTTTAGAGGTAAAGCAACTCACTAAAGCCAGTTCTCCATCTGCTTTAAATTTCCATTTATTTATTTTATCCACTAAACAATATAATTCTCCCACCTCATCAGAAATTAAAATAAAATTATCCTTAACATGGATTGTACTAATCCTTGAATTTGAAACATTCATAGTAGTTATTTCATTATCTTTTGTTAATGTAATTGAACCATTTGCATGACCAAAGATATTTTTATAACCACAGCAAATAGGACTATCTGGGGTATTGAGATAATCGATCTTATCTTTATCGATTTTTACTATTTTATTACTAGGCCTACCTAACCCTAGAAATATCCCTTCATCATCAGCATGTAAATGCCATGTTTTCTCATCCATTTTCTGAGTTTTCAGTAATTCACCTTGAAAAGAAAAAATCCAATACGACCCTTCTAGAAAATCACTATATTCAATATCAAAAACAGAGCTAGTAGCGACAACAGTTTCATTTATTTTATCTATTTCTACCCAATCACTAATGCCTTCCAATTCATGCTTCCAAATGATTTTTCCAGATTTGGTATTCACGCCAAAAATCTCTAAACCAGCAACTAAAAATAAATTTGCATCATATATTGTTTCGTGTAATCTAAAGTTTTCAACTCGATTTCCAAAAGACTGGCTCCAAACTTTCTCTCCCTCATGATTCCAACATACAACATTTCCTTCTTTGTCTCCAGCTAAAATTAAATCTTTATCTATCAATAAACCTTCTATACTACTCGGTAATTCTCGAATAGCCCAAGCCCACTCTAAAAGTTCCTGAAATTCAATTTTTTTCATCCGGTTCACTTATAGCATGACACTCTACATCAAAAGCCTTCATTTTTGGGAATTAGAAAACTGACTAAAAACACCAACAATCCGATGCAACAAGATGAATAAAAATGTCCTACTGAGAAAAATACAAGTCCTGAGGTACTCCTAATTAACCCTAAATTCCCTGTTTTCAATGAAATTAAAGTTAGTATTAAAGCTAGAGTTGATAATCCAACAAATGCATATCCAAACATAGTAAAAATTGTGCCAGCAGAGGGATCAATTAACGGGTATTTCATCTCTTCATAATAGTGAATCCAGAAGACCCCAGTTCCATTATCAGTCCCAAATTCATTTTCATCAGGAAAAATAAAATCAATTTCAGTAAATCCATATGGTTCAAAACCTGCGGGGGGACTCAATAGTATCTCATGCGTAATTCCGTATGTATTATTTCCAGATATTGCAATATCTACCATCGATACACTTGGAGTTAAATTTTCAAATCTGAATTTACCGTTTGAATCTGTTGTTGAAAAATGATTACCGCTTTCTTTTGATCTGATATTTATTGAATAATTTTCAGCGGGACTACCGTCTTTCAACGTTACGGTGCCTAAAAAAATTGCAGATTTTTCAGGGGCACCCACTGTTTGTGAATAAATTAGGTTATGTGGTTTGTTTAGCCCTGAATTAGGCGACATGAAATCAATTCCATTTAGAATTCCAGCAACACATCCAAGTAATAAAACTAAGGCTAGACCTTTAGCGTATGGGTTATTATTTTTTTCAGAAGTTAGTAAAATCTTTGAAGAACTACTCGAGAAAACATACTCCTCAACAGGAGGCATTGTTATTTCAAAATTATTCTCTTGCTCATCAGACATATTTTCACCATTAAATTCAAATTTTTAATTGATTATTAGATTTTGCAGCATACCTTATTAATGCAACATCATCTACCCACATAGTTACTTGTATTTCTCCTCTTGTATCTATCTTTGTTTCTGAGATAATGTATCCTAATTCATGTAAATGTGAAATTATGGCCAATTGAGAAATATGATTATTTTCCGTTGGAGGAAGAATTGAAACTGTTTTGGGTTTTTGGAATAATTTTGTTAAAATCACTTCTCTCAGTAGTTCTATACCGTGGTTACTGACACTTGATGTTATGATCGGTTCTTTCAAGTTATAATTTAACAAAGCTTCAGAAAAAGATAATACCTTTTTTTCATTTACCAAATCACACTTTGTTAGAACTGGTTGAATTAGATTTAAATTAAAATTTTCTTTATGACTCTCTAATTCTGTTAGTGTAGTTTGTAATTTTCTTTTAAATTCTTTCTTACTATCACTAATATCAACAACCAGCAAAATTAAATCACATGATATACTTTCTTTGATTGTTGATTTAAAGGCATCAAGTAAAATTGTGGGTAGGTTGTCGACAAATCCAATGGTATCAACCATTAGAATCCTTGGCGATTTTTGCATTCTTCCTATTGTTGTTTCTAAAGTAGAAAACAATTGGTTTTGAATTAAAACAGGTTTTCCAGCCATATTTTGAAATAAACTTGATTTCCCAGCATTTGTATAACCTACTAGACCAATTGATTTAATGCCATTTTTAATTCTATGTTTCCTTCTTTCTCTTTCGGATTTTTCTCTTCGACTTTTCTTTTTCAATAATGTTGATATTTCTCTATCAATAATTTTCATATTACTTTCGAGTGCATGTTTCCCACCAGCTCCCCAGCCTAATCTTTCTCCTCTATTTTGTAAATTTGCATATTCTCTCATAATTGTTTTATCAGCATTTAGTTTTGCCAATTTTACTTGTAATTTTGCTTCCACACTATTTGCTTGCGTAGTGAATAAATTTAATAGTAGGCGTACCCGATCCCAACATTCTAATTTTAAGATTTTGTTTAGTTCAACTATTTGTATAGGACTTGCATTGGTGTGAACTAAAACTAAATCAACACCATACCACGGATGTGTAGGATTTTTCATTTCGAATTCGGCAGAAATAGAATTCAGTTTTCCAGTACCAAAGAAAGATTTTTGGTTTTCTTTTCCCGATTGAAATACACATTCTACAACATCTAGACCAACAGCTTTTGCTAGTTTTAGAGTTTCATCAACATCTTTTTTTTTATGTAACAATATACATTTTCGACCTTGATTTCTTAATTTTGTTGAATCAATTGTACCTCCGCCAGAGCCGGGTAGAAAAGTGTCAATATTGGTGATATTTTTCCCTCCTTAATTCAATGAAAACTTTTTGGCTATAAATCTGATAGTATTTTTTTTATGCACAACTAGAAGAAAAAAATGTAAATCTTACGTAATCCTCAAGGATAGTTTGTTTTAACGCGTATTGTGTCAGACGAATATAAAGCTGTACTTTGCTGGACGGGTGAGCAAACTGAGGTAGAAATTTTAGCGAATACACTAAAAGTTGATGATCCAGAATCATTTATTCTTGAGAGTATTACATTTGACAATATGAGTGCAGAATTAAGAGTAACAGTCATTTCAAAATCTCCATCTAGTTTACGTTCAACGGTTGATGATATTTTGACTTGCTTAATGGCAGCAAATTCTACATTATCTACAATTGAATTTAGCAGTGAATGATGAAAGGTGATAACCGATGATAATTGATAGAATTTGGGCTATGCCTAATAAGTGGACTTTCACAATCAAACCAATACGTAATTTACTAAATGAGGAAATAGATTCTGGATTATGGTGTGATCCGTTTGCGGGCAAAAATAGCCCAGCAGATATTAAAAACGATTTAAATGAAAAAATGGACGCAGATTATCATATGGATGCTTTAGAATTTTTAAAGTCATTAGAGAGTGATTCATTTGATGGTGTACTATTTGATCCACCATATTCAATCACTCAAGCAAAACAGTGCTACGAAGGGTATGGAATGGAGCTACTTGAGATAAAACCCACTATGATGAATTATTGGTCAGGATGTAAAAATGAAATTGCCAGAATTTTGAAAGTGAATGGTAAAGCAATTTGTTTTGGATGGTCTAGTATGGGGTTAGGTAAAAATAGAGGCTTTGAGATGAAAAGGATACTTCTTGTTCCACATGGAGGTTCAAAAAATGATACAATATGTACAGTTGAAATAAAAAAATGAGGAGAATAATATGGTTTCTGCAAAATCAAAATCATTAAATATGTACATTGGTAGAAAATTTAAATCTTTTTTTTTAATTTTCTTATTTCTAACAAGTCTTATCTTTATTGATGTCAATACTACTGATTATGGGATCGAAGGATGTGAAAAAAATGTAGCAGTAAATGATGAGAATACTAATTCAACAAATATAACATTCATCGCTTTCGGAGATAGCCAGCACTGGGATTCCACTAATAGTCAAAATGATTATCAAGTTGAAGCGCTAAATCATTTTACAGAAAAATTATCCTGGAGTGATGCGGGATATGAAGAATTAGGTGAAATATCGGATATCAGAGGTGTAATAATGGCCGGAGACATAACTCAAAATGGTCGTGATGGACGTGTATTTTCAGACGACGAATATGGTGAATTCATAGAAAGATATGGTTTATGTGGTAATAAAAAATTGAAATATCCAATTTATGAAGGCTACGGAAATCATGATTACTATCAGTGGAGTGATATCTTTTATAGGATTCCTCAAGATCATCCTGTCATTGAATCCGTATCAATTAGAAATGAATATCGTTCTAATTTAACGAATACTGCTCCAGGTATGGACGGGCATTATTCATGGGAATGGGACAACATTCATTTTATTCAGCTTAATTTAGCGCCCTCCGACATAACTCCTACGTATGAAGAGGGTGGTTATAGAGACCCTCACAATGCTTTAACTTTTATGAAAAATGATATGGACGAACATGTTGTTGGAACGAGTAAAAAAGTCATGTTAATTGCTCATTATGGCCCATGGGCATGGAGAGAATGGGATGAAGCCCAAATTACAAACTTTTGTCAAGCGATAGAAGAATATAAATCATATATCATAGGTTACATTCATGGGCACTCTCATTCAACTAAGGTTTATAATTGGTGCGAAATTACAATTTTCAACTCTGGTTCGCCATATCATGATGACAAAATACATACATCATATAATGAAGATTACAGAGGCAGATTTACATTATTTAGAATCACAGAGAATATTACTAACGATCTAAGGTTAATTGCAGTGGATGTTTCATGGTCTGTGGAAAATTATGTTGAGGGAGACATTGACACTCTCGATCTAAAAATGAAAGAATGGAATGGTTACCCATATGTTGAATATTTTTGAATATTAAATTTCTAATAGATGAATTGAAATGACTAACCTTGTACAGGTGCTGTGAAACCGAAGACAATAGTGCTACCTCATGACCGCATTTCGGAATTAATCGATAAAGAAGGGAATTTCTCTGAGCGTTTGAAGAGAAGTATTGATTTGTGGGCTGCCGCGCTCATGAATGATGATGGTCTAACCCATCCAGTTAGTGATGACGGAATTGTTTTAAAAGCACAAATTAAGGCTAAGGAAAATGGGGTTTTCGTGGGACAAAAAGTAATTGAACACATATCTAATTTTTGGGCACCATCTTTAATTTTTAAGTGGTTTTTTAATGAATCATCAGAGGTTTCAAAAGGAGACATCTTAGCTGAAGTTACTGGAAAGCAACTACAATTACTAAAACTTGAAAGGCCAATATTAAATATTCTTGGTAGGTTATCTGGAATCGCTACAAGTTCTAGAAGATGGACATGTTCAAGTCAAATCCCTATAGCCGCAACAAGAAAAACAACTTGGGGTTTACTTGACAAATTAGCAGTTAATTCAGGAGGGGCATTAACACATAGATTGGACAGAGAAGATGCTTTAATGATAAAAGAAAACGATTTATGTGCTAATTATTTTAACTTAGATCAAGAAGATAGGATAAAATATGCTTTAGAAGATTTATTAATCGAAGAATCCAGTTCATTCGTTATCATTGAGGTTACCAATAAAAAGCAAGCCATAATGGCCGCAAAAACATGGAAAAAGCTTGATATGAATCAACCTTTGACAATAATGTTAGATAATATTGACGTTATCAATTGCAATGAAATTATCAACACAATTAAAAATCTAAACTTAGATGAAAATTTATTTTTCGAGGCAAGTGGAGGAATAAAATTTGAGAATATCGACCAATGGAATGATTCATTAGTAAATGTAATATCTACAAGTAGTATTCATAGGGGCACTAGACCATTAGACATTTCATTATTAATTTTGGAGGATTCAAATGTCTAATTTCATTCCTAATTCACATCCCAGAAAAGAATCACTAGACCGCCGCTATCAATTGGAGAGAGCTTCAGAAAAAGGGCTTCTGGCGGGAACAGCTATGATTGCACACGGAAGGGGAGAAGCATTTGATTATTTATTAGGAGAGCAGACAATCCCTATCGCTGAAGAAGCAACTATTCAAGCCGCAATAATGTTGAAATCTGCAACTAGACCAATAATTAGTGTTAATGGTAATACAGTAATCTTGGCGGGTGAAGAGTTAATTGCATGTGCGGCGTTATTGTCTTGTCCGATTGAGGTAAATATTTACTACAGATCTAACGAAAGAGTATCAGGTTTAATTGGATATTTAGAAGTCTGCAGGAAATTTGTTTCAGAACACCCTCCTTCAAACTGGCAAAGATCACCAGAAGAATGGATGAATTTAGTTAACGATGTTTTGATTCTAGGTGCATATGCAGATGGTTTGATTCCAGGTTTAGAAGGACCTAGAGCTACTTGTGATGTAAATGGAATTTTAGCTGCAGATGTGATTTTAGTTCCTTTAGAAGATGGTGACAGATGTCAAGCATTGATTAACATGGGACTAAAAGTAATAGTTGTTGATTTAAATCCAATTTCGCGTTCTTCTTTAATGTCAACTATTGCAATTGTAGATGACGTAACCCGATTTAGTAGAAATCTAAAAAAGAATTTATTGAATTTTCAACGATTAAAAAGGAAAAAATGGGAAAATAAAAAGGCGTTACAAAATGCACTTGATAATATTAATAATCGCTTGCAAAATCTAATCGAGTAAAACTTTCAGCCTTTTTACTAAATCGTCACCAACCTCAGAAGTTGTTGCATTACCACCTAAATCATAGGTTACTACTTTCCTCCCTTTAATTTGATCACTGACAGCATTATGTACTATATCGCTAATTCGAACTAATTCTTTACTATTTTTCGTATCTCCTAACCACTTTAACATCATCTGTAAAGAATTAATTGTAGCGATAGGATTAACCATATTTTTTCCTGCATATTTTGGAGAAGAACCATGTACTGGCTCAAACAAAGCGTTTGAGTCTCCTATATTTCCACTAGCGGCCATACCCATTCCTCCTTGTAAAACACTCCCTAAATCTGTAGCGATATCTCCGAACATGTTGGAAGTGACAACTACATCAAATTCTTCTGGGTTCCTAATCAACCACATTGTAAAAGCATCTATGTAAGCATAATTGGTACTAATGTTTGAATATTTTTTTGACTCCTCATCGAAGATTCTTCGAAATAACTGACAACCTCTAGCAACATTACTTTTATCTACACATGTTACACTTTTTTTCTTATCATTGGGCGCTCCATTTCTTTTAGACGCTATCTCAAACGCTTTTGATACAATTCTTCTAGAACCATTCTCGCTAATTGGTCTAGGATCCCATGCAATTTCTCCGGATAGTCCAGGAAAATCAAGTTCAGGGGATTCAAAGAAGTCTTCTCCAAGTGATCTTGCCCTAGACCTTTGTAAAGCGCCGTAATATAATCCTTCAGTATTCTCTCTTAAGATACACATATCAACATTCTTAGAATCCCATACTGTACGATACTTACCGTGGATTTTATGTTGTACTCCTTCAAATAGTTTAATTGGTCTTACGTTAGCATACAAGTCTAATCCTGATCTCAATCCTAGAACAACTTCTCCACCAGCTAAATCACCGTTTTTTCTTATTGCACCAGGCCAACCAATTGCACCTAAGAGAATAGAATCTGCATTTTTGCACCTTTCAAATGAGCCTTCTTCCCATTCTTTACCAGTTTCAAGAAAATATTTTCCACCACATTCAATTGTCTCGTAATTAAACCCAATAGAGGTTTTTTCATTAATCAAATCTAAAATTTTTCTTGCCTGATTTATCACTTCTGGACCCGTTCCGTCGCCAGGAAGTAACACCACGGAATAATCAGCCATAGGACCTCCAAAGATAACCTGTACTTGAATTAACTTATGTCATTTAATGGAAAAACAAGAGGAGAGTTCATCAACCCCCTAGTATAAGTCTGTTTAATGAAGGACAGTCATCTGCCAGAAGATCACGGTTCTGGAGAAGTGGAATCTATCTCTTTGCCCGATTCAGTTATGCGGATGTGGGACCTGATGTTAGCTGTAGACCCAAAATGGGATTTCAGAGAATGGTTACATGAAAGGGCTGTAGACGAGTTAGAACTTTTAGCAATCGATTTGAAAAAAGAAAAATTACGGGCCAGTCAGAAGATATTCCGCTTAGATAATTTGAGTCGTAGGCTAAGCCCTCCCAAATTTCAAAAAGACAATTATCAAACAAATTTATTTGATGTATTTGATTTTGAGACCAAAAATATTGACGATACGGAGAAAGAAGATGAATCATATGAACCAAGTTTTTTAAGGCATTTATCTGAACTTTTCAACACAAATAAAAATATCGAACTTCCAGATGACGATCCTTTACTCGCCGTGACTAGCCAAATAGTTTTAATGGAATTAGAAAAAGCTAAATCAAAGGATAAAGGAGCATTGACAATAAATCAGATTACAAGTATTTTAGAAAAAAGAGATATTAGCATTGCTGAAATTGAAGAGGCAATAAATTTTCTATTGTGCCAAGAAAAAATTGTTGAAATAGATGATGACGTATTCATGGCGACTTAAACTGTTGATAGGCTTCTATTAATTTTTTTGATTGAGAGTCCCAATCTAAAATATTTTCAAACTTACCGTAAGGGAATTTATTTTTTTGATCCTTTTCTGAATAATTTGTCCAACTGTCACTTAGTTCTAAAATTATTTTTGAGATTGCATCGGTATCATTGTCACTAACATCCCAACCCCAATCATACTTTTCACATACTTTTGACGCCAGGGAATTTGAATTTACTATAGCCTTTTTACCACAAGCAACTGAGGAAAACAATTTCGCAGGAATAGTATGTTCGATATTACCTCTTTTACTTGAATATACACAAAATTGAATACTGCATTCGTCCATTAAACCTTTTAATTCAGTGTGAGAATATCTTCCCGTAATGGTAACATCGATTTCAGGATTTTTTTTAAATAATTTTTCGATATTCTTCGCTTCAGCACCACCTCCAGCAATTCTCAACTTAGGTCGTACAGATTTGTTGATTCGTTTGAGAGCCATAATCAAAGATTTGAACATATTAATGTCTCTTAAATTTCCGAAATATCCTAATGTAAATTCTTCTGGATACTTCCACGAGTTAGGATAATTATTCTCTGCATTCATTATTACAACGATATCATTTCTCCAGCTTTTGTAAATTTCCTTAAATCCTCTTTTGTTTCCAATACCTTCAGTTGCAACAATCAATAAATCAGCTTTTTGTGCATATTTCTTATCTCTTATCTTTAATATTTGTGAACCTATCTTTCTTATTATTGAATTTGGATTAGGTAGCATTATCCAAGTCCAATATAAGTCATGTGCATCAAAAATAAATTTCCCTTTTTTATTTTTTTTCCACCATAATCCTACCGAGCAAGTATCTTGATCGTGGCAGTGAATAATATCTACAGGTTTCTCAATCAATCTTTCTTTAACAATTGATCTAAATTTACGCAATCCAATACCAGTTTTAAAAATTTTACCATAGGGAACAATTTTGGTTCTAATCCGTTCAATTTTCACTCCATTAAGAACTTCTTTTTGCTCTTTAATTTCGTGTCCTCTATCATATGCATAAACTTGTACATCATATCCAGCTAATACCAGCGCTTCAGCTTCTTTTTGGACCCGAGGGTCTGGATCATAGCGGTTTGAAACAATCATAGCGATATTCGCCATTACCCCTTCGAAACTTTCTTGGGAAATCAACTAAACGGTTGAATTGAACAAAAAATTGTTTTTTATTGCGATTCTCTTATGGGCATAAACATTTGAGGAGTGTTTAATGCTACCAGATAAACTACATGAATTATCAACAGAAGATAGGTTTTCTTATGCTAAGTTACTAGCATTTCTATCTAGAATAGATGGAGAATTAACGTTTGAAGAAATGGCTCTATTCGAATCTAGATTAGGTACTGCAATGCTTCCACCTTCTAAAAGAAAACAAATTAGGCAATATCTCAAACAACCACCTTCACTTGAGTCTGCACTCAAAGATATGTCGCAAAAAGCTGGAAGGCTAGCCTTACGTGATTCAGTGCTAATGTCTGCTATTGACGGAGAGATAGATGATGATGAGCTTGAGACCTTGTATGTAATTGCAGAAAAGTTCGGTTTGGAAAAATCCTCAATTTCAGATTTAGTTGAATGGTGCCAAAGAGGTTGGGCTTGGATGAAGGGTGGCTTTGAAATACTTGAAATGGAAGAGTAAATATCTTAAGTATCTTTTTTAATTAGAACCTTTGTCATTAAATTGTCAGAATGGCATTTCGCAAAAAAATGAGGTATAAAGTATGGGAATACAACCAAAAATAGGGATTACTGGATTACCAAGAAGTGGTAAGAGTGGAGTTCTACAAAAAACTGTTGGTATGCTCATAGAACAAAGAAAAGCTCAATTAATTTCTAAAGGAGAGGAATATGAGAATTATAATATTGTAGGCGGCATGCTAATGGAGCCTATAAAAAATGAGAAAGGAGAGAGAGTTGGTTTTGAATGTGTTAACTATCAATCAGGAGAACGCGGAGTAATTGCTCATAGGGATATTGATTCTAGAATGAGAATTTTAGGTTATGGAATCGATGTAGAAGAGTTAGAAAAAATAGGCGTTCCTGCTATCGAAGAAGCTGCAAGAAAATATGAAGTAATAATGATAGATGAAATAGGAAAATTTACGGTAGAATCTGATTTATTTGTCCGCACTGTTCGGGCTGCACTGGAAACAGATAAACCCACTTTAATGACATTGCATAAAAAAAGTCGTCATCCACTATTACAGGATGTTAGAAGACGTGATGATGCTAGAGTGTTAGAAGTGACGCCTGTAAATAGACCTCTTCTACCATACAAGATTCATAAGTTACTCTATGAGGTATATTGAGGTATTATTATGAATACGCCTGCATCAGCAGCGCGAAGAATCATATTTGGAACTGGATTGGGACTAATTGTAGTTTCAGGTTTATTATTTACTATGAATTTTTTACCACCTGTTAGTTGCTCTTCAGAAGAAATAGATTGTATTTCAACTAATTTTTTGGGTTGGCTAATTCCAATTTTTGGTATTTTATTTTTTAATATTGGTGTTTTGATGTTTTTTAAACCCAATTTATTTGGTACGTTTATACCAGACACAGCTTATGAGGAAAGAAGAAATAAGTTTGAAAAAGAGTTATTGGAAGAAGAATCAGAAGACTCCAGATCAAATGAAACTTGGGCATCTCTTGAGAAAAAATTACTTGCTAGTAAGATTGAAGAAGAATAGTCATTTTAATCTTAGGGGTGGGGTCCAAAAACCATTTTTATGATTAAAATCCAATAAATGCCAATAAACGGTAGTAATCTCAGTTTTAGGATCTAAGATTTCATGTTCAGTCGCAGATTTAGAATTAGACATTTTTCGCCATCTTTGTCTGGCAAACCCTCTTAAAATAGGAATATGCAATGCTGGCCCGCATGTTGGGAGAAGTGAAAAAAACGTTGTTAACCATGGCCTTTCCACAATATCAACTTTTTTTATCGCTTTGTCCACTGATTTCCAACCGTTAAATCTAAATTTAGTATTTGATTTTCCAGATTTAATAGATAGAAGTATTGTAGGGTTTATTGAAGTATCTAATTCAAATTTTAATTTTTTTAGGACTTCAGCCATCCAAGGAGCAATATAACCACCTGGCGCTCTAAACCAAGGTCTCCAAGAACTTCCAGCAAATTCACTTAGTATTTTTTTAGCTTTCTGGAGGTCTTTCTCAAATAGTTTTTCATTTGGTTCAAATGCAGACCAGCATTTATGTTGATACCCATGACAACCAATTATTATTTTTCCATTATTATTTTTACTTATTGTCATTACATTAGCTATTTTTTCTTTAAAAATCCGGCATTCTAGCTGTTTTGCTATTACGAATATAGTTATTGGTATGTGAATATTGTCTAAATGCCATTTCTTGAATCTACTAATAGCAGAAATCAACTTTTCACTTATCTGCGAATCGTCAATTTTTTTTTTACTTCTCGTAGGGTGACCTTGATATTTCGGATGATGAAATACATCATCAGAATCAATAGTTAACCAAATCGGAGGAATCTTTCGCATTTTTTTCATCTCTATGATTTATCTAGTTGAATCAAATATGTGCGATAACATATTTCTTTCCCATTATGGTTTAGTATTGTGTCCAAAAACTCATTTTGATTTAAACTTAGGTGTCTTAAAATTTGCTTACATGTTGCCAACCCAGGAATATTATCTGGTTTTACAGTGATTTCTATGTATTCTTTATCATAATGTTGGGACAGCCATTTAATTGCAGAAGAGATTGATTTTGAAGCCACTCCTTTCTTCTGATAACTATTTTTTACCCAATAACCAAAATTCCAAATTCCACCATGATGCGTCATTTGATCAACACCCAACAATCCTACTAATTCTTTTTTAGAATTATTTCTGATAGTCCAAAGATGAATTTCACCCACTTCACTTTGAATTTCTGATTCCAAAACGAATGTAATAATTTGATTTTTGATATCTTTTTCGACTTTAATCCATGGCATTGCATTGATTAAATCCTCAGGTTTCTCGTTAATGGCGCCCATAATCCCGTTTATATCAGAACTTTTAATAGGGACTAAAGTCAGTTCATTATCGATAATTATTATTTCTGTTGGCTGGACTTTTTCCAGTTTATCACGACCTAAGTTAATTTTGAAAAAGCATTTTCTACGTCTTTATTACCGGGAAATTGTATTCTTGCTCTGGTTAACATTTCTATTAATTCATAATTTCTACCTATTTTTTTAAGTAATAGTCCTACATGAAAGATTAGATTAATATTATTTCCTAAATGTGGTCCTATTTTTTCTAAAATTCTTTCAACATGTTGATTGTTGTTATTTTTTGCAGCATTTATCGCTTCCAATAATTCTTTGCTCAAACTCTGAGAATCCCATTCTTCTTTAGATGCCCAAGGCCAAACAGGGCCGTTGGTTAATTCCTTTTCATTAGCAGGTGAGACCTCAAGCTTATCCATATTGTTGGTAATATCGTATGGAGACGTATCTTCCCTTGGTATAGAAGGGCTAGGTAATTTTGGAGGGGGCGGTAATTCTGGAGGTATAGGAGGGCTGGGTAATTTTGGAGGGGGCGGTAATTCTGGAGGTTTAGGTGGACTAGGTA
>CEUU01043036.1_pt1 | contig 43584 bp, 35 predicted proteins | sample 531321 | NCBI WGS metagenome assembly CEUU01 (sample SAMEA2622658, study PRJEB7988) | marine metagenome | isolation source: saline water (ENVO:00002010), including
AAAAATAATTCAATGCATATGTGTAAATGTTATCTCCATCAACGATTGTTCCCTGAGAAAGTGAAGGGAAATCCTGAGATGCAGTAAAAACTGCGTGTCCAGATGGTGCTTTGGCAGAGTTCATATTACGGATTTCATTAATTGGTTGAAATAATTCTAAGTTCTTTTTAGAGTTTTTATCATTATCATCTTCATAATTAATCGAAGCTAAAAATGCTGAATTGACTAGTAGAAATAATACTACTAAACTAATCACAATTTTCGCTCGACTCAATACGCGTTGACGGCTCATGTATAGGTGTGAGTAGAACTCCCACTTTAATCAATCCCTTTCATTTCACCTTCAAAGTTTAGCACCTCACCAGTTAAACCATGAATTATTTTATCTCCTTCTAAATGAGATTTGAAAAACCATGAAGGTATAAGTATCCTTTTATGCACTTGTTCTATAGAATTTAATTCCAGTTTCCACCACCTTAATAATTTTCCAGAATTAAGTTCAGAAGTGCTAATTGACTCATGTCTCCTTTCATCGCATAATTTGTTTAAATTATTTCTTAAATTGACATCCGAGTTTGAAAAACCCAAGGATAAAATCGGCAAATTAGGTATCTTATGAATTAAATTTAAATCCTCTTCAACTGTGAATTTATTCCTAAAAAAGTCTTCAAGAATTATCCAATTATTATATTCAAAGGAATTATCTGGACCTTTTAATTTACCCTTAATTAACCATAATCCTAATTCGAGTAAAATAGGTTGACAAGGGATTTGTGAAATACCCAAAGATTCCAGAGATTCATTAGGGTTTACTTTTGAATTAAGACATATAACATCTAAACCATTAATTTCTGAAAATTGATCTGCCTCTTCAATTACGTTAATATCTAAATTATTTTTAAGATTATTTTTTGGTTCTTCTATATTTTTTGAATTATCAACTAATATGCCTTCTAAAAAACCATAACCAATAATTAATGCTAACTCATCACGACCCCATAATTCAACATTTATTCCATCAGGTGACTCAAAATGAAAATCAAGATTTGACCCATTTTCAATCAAAATTATGTGATCTCCAAGTGGTGCATCTACTAACCAAGATTCTAAATCATTATTATTAAAACCAATCCAGCTATTGGACGAAGACCAAAAGAGTTGACCTTTTTTGGCACCCAATTTCTTCAAAAGTTCTGGTAGATGTTTTATTCTACCAAGGCATTTTACCTCTGAAATTGTATTATAGCTGTGATTTTCTTCAAAAATTACACCTAGTGAAGAAAAAATATGGCTAATATTGGTTACCATCGGTAATCCGAGGCCAATTAAGATTTTAGTGCTAACTAGTTATAAATTGGATTTCAATGAAAGTAACTTACTCCTTCCTGGATCTAAAACTGCAATAGCACTTACAGGAAACGGCTTTCCACAAACTGCTCCAAGTTCTCTATTTACAACATTAACCCTATACATAGTCACGTCTGAATTTTTACTCGTTATCTCATTTACATATTCTTCTGGACAGTTCATCGAAAATACGATTAATTTCGCAGTTCCTTCTAAATAATTAGCTCTGGCTTGCTTCTGTCCGAAGATTAATTTTCCAGTAGAACAAGCGTCTTTTAGTTCTCTAAGTACATCCATAATTTCACCTCTTTATTCCTCAGGGATATAGTACAAGTCAACACTCCCTGTTCCCAATGAGATTGGTTGACCTACAATAATATTTTCAGCCACACCCGTTAAGTTATCAGTTTCACCTATGACTCCTGCTTTAAGTAGATGGTTTACTGTAACTTCAAACGCAGCACGTGCAAGAATACTGTGTTTAGTTCCACTAACTCCATGACGTCCAATTGCTCTAACAGCTCCTTCACTGGTCATGACATCAGCAACCATCAATAAGTGTCGAACATCAACATCTAATCTAGCAGCATCTAAAGTTGCCTGCAACTCATTCATAATTGATTGCCTTGCTGCCTCTATTCCCAAGTATTCATAAATTTCTATAATATTATTTGTGTAAGTTTTGCTTCTGTCAATTCCTTCAACTTCACTAACTCTGGCTAAATTGGAACCAATTGTAGATATGTAGTATTCGTCAGTAATATCATTTCTTTGAACATTCGCTCTTTCGATATTAGGAATTCCCTTTAGTCTTAAATCTCTGACCTTGTCTTCGAGTTGTAACAATTCAGTGTAAGATGGAGGTTCTGAGTCCAGGTTCTCCATATCTTCCTTTTTTTGGATTCCAGGTATAATTGTAATGTTTCTAGGTTTTGCCTCATTATCAACATCTATGTATAATCTTAATGCTTTACCCAATTTATCAACAACTTCTCCAGCAGACATACCTTTTTGTTTCAAAATTGAAGGTAGTAATTTCAGTGTTAATCTTCTCTGTGTAACATCTGTTTCAATATCTGCAATATTCTTAGTTGTGGTCACTTCAAGACTTGCAGCTAATTTTTTGACCTTAGATTCGTTAGTTTTGTAATCACCGTCTAAATGGACAATCATTGTCGGAGTGTTAGGTTTCTTTCTAGCATCAACAATTTCGATAATCCTTGGCAAACCCTGAGTAACATTAACTGTTGCAACACCAGCATAGTGGAATGTACGCATAGTCATTTGTGTTCCTGGTTCACCAAGAGATTGAGCTGTAATTATTCCAGCAGCCTCAAATGGATCAACTTGTGATGATACAAATGCTTCTTTAGCCATTCTAACCATTTCTTTGGCTTCTTTGGCAGTTACCTTCTTTCTACCTCTTTTAACCAGTGCATTGGATAAATCTGAAATAACTCGAGCTGTTAAAGTTATACCTTCAACCTGTTGATTAGCTTTTTCGATTGCATCATAAAATTCACCTAGTTCAAAATCTTTTATCTTATCCATTTTTTCCTCTGATTTGAATAAATCAAGGTCCCTTTTGATGATTTTTTTTCTTGAGGTTCTTTTAACTTTCCTTCTTACTACAGTAGTTTCTCCACCGTCAATTCCAGAATCTCCCCTTCTGCCCGTAGCATAACTTGTGATCATTTCGTGTATTCTTTCGGCAGTTTCAGTACCTGTTTTACAAATTTTAGCAATGGTTTCAGAATCCAAGATTTTAACATCGTCCCATTTACGATCATCTGCTAGGTTATGAGCATATTCTTCATCTATTCCCATATCCATTAACTTCTTCTTAGTTGCACTCTTCACTACCATCAGAAATCACCTCCATCTGCAGATTCAACATCATAACCATCTCCGTCTAATAGTGATTCGAAGTCTTTATCTCCATGATCGGAATAAGAATCTACATTGGTGAGTTCTCCGAATGTACCTAACACAGTATCAACAATTACATCAATATTTACGGGTGAACCATGAGCGGAACGACATGGATCTATTCCGTCTTCACCGTAACTAAACTGGATAATTCTATCAGCTGTATTCCTAACAGAACGCTTATTATCAGGAACAACTTTCAAATCGTCCATAGCATTAATTAATCTTCTTTGCATATATCCAGATTTAGATGTTCTTACAGCAGTATCAACTAAACTTTCTCTTCCTGATACAGATAACATGAAGAACTCAGTTGGTTCTAATCCGTGTTTAAACGATGATGATACAAATCCTTTAGCACTCGCCCCTCTCGACCCTCTGGGGAAGTGTGAAAGTACCCTATCTTTGTACCCTCTTTCCAGTCTTTTACCACGCACTTTAGCCTGACCGATTGAAGCCGCCATCATAGTTAGATTATCCATACTACCTCTTGCCCCTGAAATGGCCATATTCACAGCTGCATTATCACTTCCAGCCTTCAACAATTCGTTTTTAGCAATATCACCAGCTCTTTGTTTTCCTTGATCAAGAGCAATCATAATATCCTCTTCTAATGTTTCAATTGGTGTTCTTCCTGGCCTCACCTCATATCCTTTACCATTTTTACCAAATTTTTGTAGGAATTGTTGCACTTCTTCACTAGCTTTTGCATTTTCTGCATTAATTAATTCAATGGCTTCTTCGGTCAAGTCTTCGTCATCGATTCCTGTCGTGAAACCTAGAGAGGTACATGCAGCTATAGAAAGTCTGGTAAAATCGTCTAAAAATTTAGCACCAACCTCTGGACCGTTAGTCTGAACAATGGCATCGAGTAATCTGCCATCTTCAGAACCAATCGAACGCTTATCTAGGGTACCTGAAACTTTGCCATCATGCACGTCTACTAAGTCATTTGACCTACTGGTAAACTGAATTTTAATATTTTCTGGCAATAGAAGTGCAATCAAATCGTGACCTCTAAATCCTTTAACTAATTCTCCTTTGAAACCTTTCTTGGAAGCTTTATCGATGATTGCCCCTGTTTTGGAGCACATTTCAATTTCTTCAGGTAAATCTCCAACCCATTTTACAGAACTTAAAATTTGCAAAGCATGCGCTCTCTTAACACCTATTCCATCCCTAGACAGCATAAATGCACCAGAAATATGGTCGTGAATCCCACCAATTACGGCACCTCCATATCTAGGAGATAATATATGCTCTTGGACTCTCATCAAGATTTTAGCTTCAGCTCTTGCCTCTTCACCTTGAATGACGTGAAGATTCATTTCATCACCATCATAATCTGCGTTATAAGGTGTACAAACTGCGAGATTAAATCTAAAAGTATGACCTTTCATAACTCTAACTTCATGAACCATCATTGACATTCTGTGAAGTGATGGTTGTCGATTGAAAATAGCCACATCGCCGTCAATTAAGTGCCTTTCAACTACCTGTCCTTCTTTGGGGTTACCATCAGAGTCGATAGTTTCTAATCTGTCAAATGAACGTGTTCTTTCGTCATATTCATTTATTGGAGAACCGCAATGAGGACATTCTATCTCGAGATTTTCTGGATAAGGACTCATGTTAGTTTCTCTCTCCCAAATCCATCTTTGTTGTAAAATACCATCTGGGTTATCTTCCTTCAATGGTTTACCATTTATGTCTATTCCTTCTAGATTCAAGAGAGTCTTCTCAAGATCTACAACGTGTGTTTCATCTACAGATCCGTCTAAATTTTTTGTAGTTTGTTTCTTGACTGCTAATCCAGGTAGAAAATTTGGTGCAGACATAGCAGCGTTTAAATCTGGACGCATACTATTTTCAGGCAAACAATCAGGGTTTAAACATCTAAATCCAGCGTTGATAAACTTAGATCTGTCGGTGATTCTCACTCTCCTACCATCTGGCCGTACGACATAGTTTACACCAGGATGCTTGTTAGGACCTCTAAGTATCATCTGTCTCATCTGCTCTCTGTTTCTGCTGTTTACTCTAATAGGTACGGATAATTCCATAGCCACTTTTTCAGGAACCCCTACCTCGTTAATGCCCAAGTAAGGATCTGGAGAAATGACAGAACGTGCACAAAAATTAACACGTTTTCCTGAAAGGTTACTTCTGAATCTTCCTTCTTTACCCTTTAAACGCTGAGTTAGAGTCTTTAGGGGTCTTCCAGATCGATGTCTAGCAGGTGGAATTCCACTAGTTTGATTGTCGAAGTATGTTGTAATATGATATTGCAACAATTCCCATAAATCCTCCACAATCAATTGTGGCGCTCCAGAATCACGATTTTCTCTAAGTCTTTGGTTAATCCTTAATACATCAACTAATTTGTGAGTCAAGTCATCCTCACTTCTGTCACCACTGTCTAGAGTGATAGATGGTCTAACAGTGATTGGAGGTACAGGTAAAACTCTTAATACCGTCCACTCTGGACGGTTAGCTTTATCCATTCCGATGAAAATTAAATCATCATCTGGAATTAATGCTAACCATTCCCTAATATCTCTTGGATTCAATTTTCTTTCTGATTTTGCTCCAGTCTTTGTTTCGAAGCGCTCCTTGAATGTCGATGGTTTATCGATCATTATCTTTCCTTGTTCTGCTTGGCAGTGCATACAAATACTTGCCTTCTTTCCAGAACAAACCTTTTCTATCATTTTAATTACTTTAGTAAATTCTGACGATCCAACTCCGTGTTTTAGCATCGTATCCGAAACTCGGTTCCTCCAGTAATCTTGTTCAGATAGTTCTGGATTGGATGGATGCGTTTCTTTCTTCTCATGAAGTAAAATTCTTCCACATGTGTTGCATGAGGATTTTAAGGCGGTCTTAATGTTATTAATGAAACCAATGTGAATCACAGGTAATTCCAGCTGAATGTGACCGAAATGGCCTGGTGAAGTGTCGTACTTGCAGTTATCAGTAGGACAAACCATATTAGGTTCAATTACTCCCATTCTAGGGTCCATCAATCCTTGTTTGAATGCCCTACCATCGTCTCGATAAGTATCTGCTGTTTTAACTTCGACAGCACTCATTCTTCTGATTTCTTGTGGATCCATTAAGGTAAATCCAATACTTCCTATTCTTTTTGGTATCATCGATTGTGGGTTTCTGCTCATTTTCTATCCTCCAGTTTTAGTCTCATTGCCACTCCTAGTGACTTCATTTCATCAAGTAATAACTTGAAAGCATATGATGTTTGAACTTTGTATACCTCAGCCCCTTCACCGTGTATCGGACTTACATAAGTTCTCTTCTTAGGATCATACCATGCAATATGACCACTCTGTCCGCAAACAAACATTTCTATTCCATCACTCTCATCAAGTAGACGGTCTTTGATTACCATTGAAGCTCCATGTGCAATTAAACAATCACGCTCCATTTCACCAAATCTTAATCCTCCTTGTCTAGCACGACCCTCAGTCGGTTGCCTTGTTAGGATTTGTACTCTTCCTCTACTTCTGGCATGTATCTTACCACTTACCATATGATGTAATTTTTGATAATAAATTACTCCGACAAAAATATCTACTGGGTAAATCTCTCCAGTTTCTCCGTTGTACATTGTTTCTCTTCCAGAATGGTGAAATCCGTTGTGCACTAATCCATCTCTTAAAGATGATTCTTTTTCTCCAACAAATGCAGTACCATCAACAAATCTTCCTTCCATTGATCCTACCTTACCTCCAATCATTTCCATTACATGAGCGACAGTCATTCTACTTGGAATAGCATGAGGGTTAATAATCAAATCTGGAACTACCCCGTCTCTTGTAAATGGCATATCTTCTGGCGGAACTAATCGACCAATGACACCCTTCTGACCATGTCTACTGGCAAATTTGTCACCTACTTCTGGGATTTTGTTTGTCCTAACCACCGAACGAATTAATCTTCCACTCTCCAATGATTCAGTAACAAAAACATTCGAAACATAGCCTTTCTCTCCGTGTCTGATAAGCATTGAAGACTCTCTTCTTTCATGGGCTTGTAAAAACCCACCTGTTCCTGTTTCTTCTAAAAATCTCGGAGGGCTTGTCTTTCCAACAATCACGTCTCCACCATTTAGTTGAACTTCAGGTATCGAAAGTCCATCTCCTTCTAGATGTGAGTAAGCGTCAGGTGACCTCAAGCCTTTTACCTCAACTAGACCTGTTCCTGGGACCTCGATTTCTTCGAATTGCCCTCCCGGATACCTTCTTCTCTCGGAGTTATAAGTCCTTAAAAAGGTTGATCTACCTAATCCTCTATCTACACTGGCCTTGTTCATTATTACTGCATCTTGCATGTTGTAACCATGATGAGACATCACTGCAACAACATAATTTTGCCCGCCAGGTCTTCTCAGGAAGCCTGTAGTTTCCATTGCTCTGGTTCCGACCAATGAGTTTTGCGGATAATGTAAAACATGTAACCGAGTATCTGGCCTCAGCATGTAGTTAGATGATGGAAGACCAAGACTCTGTTTTACCATAGCTGTACCACCAGTTACTCTTGGTGTAGAATTATGCTCTGGATAAGGAATTAAGCTTGCGCAGACACCTAAAATTAACTGTGGGTCTATCTCAAGGTGTGTGAACTCTTGGTTAAGCTCTAATTCCCCTTCACTATTAGCCTTAGACCAAGTTAAAGGAAATTCATGATTTTCTTCGACAAATTCTCCAGACGGTAACCTTACGTCAACTGAAATTTTAGCTGTTGTAGCACGTTCCTCTCCTAAGTTAGTCCATCTCATATTGGCTTGTGAAATTGGAAATCCTGACTTTGGAGATAATTGTGGCATATTAAATGGTCTAGATGCGATATACTGATCTTCTTCCTCATCAGCATCAATCCATTCAACGTAACCTCTACTCACTAAATCCTTGAACTCTAGTTCTCTGCCGGAAAGTTTTGCTAGTATTTCGTTATTAACTTTAAGAGTTCCACCGTCAATTACCAACAGTGGCCTCAGAATCCTACCTTTGTCAGTATTAATGTAAATATCTTTATTTTCAGAGTCATGTCTAATCGAAACTTCTGGCCTTATTCTTCCTCTTCTTCTAGCATTTTTGAATTGATTTACCAGAGATTTTGGCCTCTTGTGTAAACCGAAAATATCTCCATCAACGTGAATTCTGGAACCGTCAGACCAATCTTCAGGCATGAACACGTCCATTTCTTTTAGTTGTAGTTTAACATCTTCTACAGGAACATCCTCAGAAACGTCAATCATTTGTGCAGCATTTTTCACCAAACCACAATTTTGTCCCTCTGGTGTTTCATTAGGGCATAATCTCCCCCATTGGGTAGGATGCAAATCTCTTGCCTCAAAATGGGGTTGACTTCTAACAAGAGGACTTGTTACTCTTCTCATGTGAGATAATGCTGATAAGAAAGTTGTTCTATCTAAAAGTTGGCTAACTCCACTACGGCCTCCTACCCAGTTACCAGTTGCTAGAGCATGCATAATCTTGGAAGTAAGTACGTCTGGTCTGAGGCAACTAGATATTTTCAGATCTCTTTTACGGTTATGATGCCTTTCTAATTGATATTTCAAGTCTCTAGCAAGCTGATTCATTGATACTCTAAATAAATCTTCCATTAGATCTCCTGCTAAGCGTACTCTTTTGTTTGCATAATGATCTTTATCATTCGGTTTTCTATCAGTAATAGCCATTTCTAAAACCTGACGAACGATCCTTCCTAAATAAATCGCTTTTTTCATTCTGGCGTCTTCGGTGTCTCCAAGGTGTGGTAATAGTTCTCGATCCAATAATTGTTGAACTCTTGCCTCCCTAAACTCGCGTTGTTGACCAGCAGCAAATTTCTTTTGTAACCAATCTAATGCGGATTCCATGTCTTTAGACTGTCCATATTCTTCTTGATCATTAACTTCATTGATATTTGCTACAATATATTTGAAAGTTTCATGAGGTCCTGCAATTGCCCTGAATATTTCTTGGTCCTGAGTAATTCCGAGTGCCCTCATTAATAATACGACTGGAATTGCAGTTGTTCCTACAGTTGAAATCTTAGCTAAAAGCATACCATCTCTACGTTTCTCGACTGTCAATGGTTTTCTAACACCATCTTTTTGGGAAAAGATTTTAGCAACTTCAGTGTTTTTTGTGTAACGAGTGTTTAGTTCCACGGTAACTCTATTGGGCGCTAAGTCTTCGACAGAAATCAATGCTCTTTCAGTACCGTTTATGATAAAATATCCACCAGGATCTAGAGGATCTTCTCCTGCTTTACGAAGTAATTTTTCATACTTATCTGCATCATCCTGGGTTTTATGAGGTTCAAGAATTAAATTTTCTTTAGTGCCGATATTAGCTGCCTTGAAGACATGTCTCGGGTGTACATTACATCTTTCTGAACGAACCATAATTGGCATATTTCCGATAGTGATTCTTTTCTCAGCGGGCAAAGCTACACCGTCTTTATAGATTGTACAATCCATTAATATCGGACTTTGATAGGTGAGTTTTCTAAGTCTGCATTCAACTGGAGTGGCTGCATGTTGTGCACCATTGGCCTCTTTGACAACTGGAGTGTCAAGCACTATGTTCTTAATGCGAACATAAATCTCTTGATCTATTACATCTAATTTGATGATACCTCCATTAGCATCATCAGGTTTTTCATCTGTTCCAATTCTAATATTTCTGACAATCCTCTCCATTCTGCTTAGTCTACCATCTCTTGCAGTGATACAGTCATCAAATGACGCAATTTGGTGATTCACTAAGCTTCTATCTCTAAAATATGAGTCTACAATTTCTTTCATTTTCATCTCCCCTAATTTCCTTCAACTATTAATCTGTAAGCAACAGAAATCCCCGCTGTAGGGCTTGGTCTAGTGACTTTTACAACACGATCGGCTAACCAGCCAGCTGGTAAACCTGGATGGTCTTTATCATCCTCTGCGGCTTTGATCATCTCACGTCTTTCTTCAGCTTCTTTCAGAGCTTGGATTGCTGGATCTGTGATCAATATCTTTGGTAGCAACTCTTTTGCTAATCTTTTTGTGCCATCAAAATCAAAGCGAATCAAATCCCATGGTGATAATTCTTTTTCCTCATCCTCAATGGGAACTAATGCATGATGCGGGACTAGTACATGATTTAGAGGATTAAATTTAATTTCATGCTCGGGCATGTCAATCAAGTCTATCTCTTTCATACTAATTGTGATTTTTCGACTTTTATTCCTACGCCTGTTAGAACCAACTTCTTGTAGAACGTTTAACACAGTCTGAAGCTCTTCATCATCTCTGGACAGCCCACAAGCTTTTGCGATGTCATCACTTGACATCTGCTTAATGGCGGCCATGTTACGATCTGTAGCTAGTTTGTGTGCTAGTTCTTCTCGAACCCCTAGTTCTGTCAAGCGCTTTTTTGTAGCACTTTTTACGACCATTGATATCACCAAACCCCGAATCAAGAAGACCCGTTTCTTAAGGTGAGCGGGCCTGACGGGATTCGAACCCGCGGCCGACGGGTTAAAAGCCCGTCGCTCTACCTGACTAAGCTACAGGCCCAATTTTCATACATGGGCAAGGGTCCGACCTAGGGGGGGATTAAAAGGCTAACTATTCATGGCAATAATAATCTGGACACGAATCTTGACCAAAAAGAGGAGATAATACCATGGATTATGCTGAAAAAGAAATCGAAAAAATCAAATCTAAATCTAAAATTGTTAACTGGATATCTCCTTTAGACAACGAGATTTCATTCACAATTCCACATACTGTTTATCCACCAAGAGAAGACACGTATTTATTAGCTGAAACCATTCGAAATTTAGGTCAAGGTAACAGTAGACAATTATTAGAAATTGGATGTGGTTCAGGAGTGGTTTCTCTATTCGCTAGTAACCTCGGATGGAACGTTGTTGGGTGTGATATCAACCCACTCGCTGTAGCTACGAGCAGGGGCTTAGCTAAACAATTGAAAAATCGGGATGTAAAATTTATAGAAGGTGGCATAGAACCTCAAAATACGAGTGATTCAAATGTATTCAACGAGGGGCCATTCGACCTAATAGTATGGAACCTACCTTATCTTAAAAAACCAAAAAAAGACGAGTTTCTAGGTCCTATGGAAGAAGCGTCTCTGTCAGATATTGGCGATTTAAAGACTAAAAAAATACATCAATTGTTACTTGATAAAATTGAAAAATTTGATGCGTTAAAACATAACGGATTAATCATTTTAATCCACAGCGATGGAGATGAAGGAAAATTCATCACCACAGAATGTAGGAAAATGGGTTGGGCTACCAGAGAGATTAACCATAAATACTTTGAAAATGGAGAAAAAATAATTTCCAGCGCTATTTGGAAGCCTTGGGTAAATGGAAAATTTATCAGCTTAGACACAGTAAATTCAACAAATTCATTTTTACTAGAGGGAAGCTTTCCTGTAGGAACATTAGTTACTACCCAAAATCAGACAGAAGGAAGAGGACAAAGAAGAAACAAGTGGAAGCACTTCGAAGGAGGTTGGTGTGGGAGTTGGAAAATTTCAATGGGAGAATCATCTCCCGCCGTTATACAAGCTAAAGCAGCTTTAGCAGTAATTGAGGCTATCGCAATAATAAAATCAATCCCACTCCCAACATTTGATTTAGTTTCAATGTCAAATTTTTTAAAATCTGGAATTTCAGTCAAGTGGCCTAATGACATACTCATGCACAATAAGAAATTTTGTGGAATACTTTGCGAGGCTAGAACTCAAGGAAAAGTAACTAACTGCGTTGTAGGAATTGGTTGCAACATTTCTGACAATAAAGGGGAAATTGCATCAAACAACGATTATATAGCCACTTCTTTGAGTGCATTGGGTGAAATTAATGTGGCAGAATGGACTCAGGTGTTAAATGCTTCAATATCTTCACAACTTGAGAAACATGAACTCGTTAAGCTCAATAATGAACCAGAAGTTATCACAAGTTGGTGGCAATCTATGATTAATTTTAATCGTAACCATAAACTGTTGATAAACGGAGTAGAACATAGGGTTTGTTGTCTAAATTCAGATGGTTCGCTAGAATTGATCAATAGTGGATACGAAGCTAAATCTATTATTAATTTTAGAGACTGTGTTGATTGCGAGTGGGTGGAAATACATACTAAGAGTTCTTAATTTAAAATCTCAGCCTCAATTATTTCTTCATCAACCTCATTACGGTCATGGAAATAATTAAAATAAAATCCATAAGCAGCCAAACCAAATCCTATTAAAATCATAAAAAAGTTGGAAAACAGATGTTCGGAGAAGTCAGATCCTGATTTAACAAACATTAGTACATATCCAACTAGTAAGCTAATTCCGAAAACTAGTCCAACATCCGGCAATTTAACTTCTGGTGCGCTTCCAGCTCCCATGCTGACGCCTTACAAACTGCAATCATCAATCTATCGCAAAATAAGCATCTAATCTCTGCCTAACAAGCTTAAGTTTTCCTGATGAAGTTATTGGGACTATTTCTTTAGGATTTTGACTCAAAATCTCCCTAGCTGATAAATAGTCATTCAAACTTACTTTGATTATACATGATTTACGATCTTGTTTATTATAATAATCTAGATATTTTAGTCTTGAAATACTTAAAACAGATTCCAAATGAAACTTAAACTCCGTGAAATCACTAATTTTATCACTAAAGGACAAGCCTATCCACCTGTGTTTCCCTCTAGCAGCCTTTTTAATTTTCGGCATTAATTGGCTGGTTACGGGGCGAGTATCTTAACTTGCCGTCTCAGAGGGCTGTATTATGGGAGATATTATTGCAGCGAATGAAAATAAAATTTCAGACACTTCAATAAAAACCATAATTAAAGATTTGCTGGCCAAAGAAAGAAGAGCTCATATTATCACAATTTTAATCGCAGCACCTACATTGTATTTATGTGGACAATCAAATTTAATATCTCCAAGAATCGGTGCTTTTGCTTTCATTTCATTAGCGATTGGTTACTCTGCATTTGCTTTACTTGCATTAAATGAAAAAACCCGAAAAGTCACACAAATCAAACAATCAAAAAAAGTATCTAACTCCGACTTGGTTTCAAGAAAAATAATCTACAAGTTTATTTCTTCCACAAAAATTATAATAATACCATTATCTATATCGTTATTAGTTTTCGTAATATTTTACATACTTATGTCTGAAAATAAGCCTTTATCCTCAATAGGGACTATTTTACCCGTTGCATTGGCATCATTATTCCTATTTTGGAGCGTCTCCCAAGCTGTAACCTACAAACTATCAGTAGGAATGTGGGTGCATAATAAATTTGAGGTCAACGATATTATTAATGACTTTGACATCAAAAAGAATTCAATAATTCAGTTAATAATTGTCGGATTTTGCAGTTGTCTAATATCTTATCTAATGTTAATTTTTTACGGTGAAAATCAAGATTTTGAGGGAATAATTGGTGTATTAATAGTCTCAACTACTACTATGTTGTTTCACTCATTAAATCTATGGTATTCTAGGGAAAATAGAAGCTTATTAATGAATCGTAAAGATGGTGCTAAGGTAGAATTTTTATGGGGAATACTACTACATATTTTTGCTTCATGGCACTTTTTAAGTTTCTATCGACGGATTATATCTAGTAACAGTATGGCTTTCAATCTTCTCGAGGAAGTAATCCTGATGGTATCAACCGTAATTATTTCAATTTGGTCTATTTCTACTAAAGGCGTTAAGAAAAATATAAGCTATTTTATCCCTGAAAATATATTATTCTGGGGGATCGCTTTCGGCTTTGGTTATGCTGGAAGTGTAACAATGTTAGCCGTAGGACTCGAAGGAGACATAACCATAATTTTTGCTCTAGGTCATCTAGTTACTTGGTTAACATTATTACTGTTGTTCAAACAATCATGTAGAGACTTACTTACTTTAAGGCTATAAATCTTCTAACGGTAATCCACTTAATACTGCCACTACTCTGACTATACCGTCTAAATCGTCACTTACCCTCGCTCCAAAAATGACCTGAGCTTCCTTATCCAAACCTCGAGTGAATGCTTCTGCGACTGAATCTACTTGACCAAGGGTTAAATCTGTACCCCCTTCGACTTGAATCAAACAACCTTTGGCTCCAGAAATACTTACTCCTTCCAATGGAGAACTCATAGTTTTGGAAAAGAGAGCTTGAGGATTATTAGCATCTCCTTGAGCTACAAACATCGTTGAACCCCCCTCACGAGTGATAATTGAGCGCAAATCCATTAAATCTAGATTAATTAATCCAACTTTAGCCAACGTTTGAATGACACCAGTTGACAAATCTTCAATCCACCCGCTATCTCTCTCCCAATTCAAACCTCTTTCTCTAGACCTCATTGCCAATCTATCCAAAGATACTTGCACACAAACGTCAGTATTTAATCTCAAGTCTTCTAAAGCGTTTCTGGCTATTTTTCTTCTTAGCGGCTGACATTCGAAAGGAATTCCTGCTATTGCAATTGTTAAACAACCCGAACGTCTTGCCTGACGTGCAAATTCAATCGCTCCCCCAGAACCACTTCCTCCCCCAAGCCCTACGAGTAAAACCACCAATTCTGCATCAGACAATATCCTAGACGTTAAAGGAGCATTTGCTAACATTCTTCGTGCTGCAAGAGGTGTTAATCCCGCACAACCATCAGCAGACTCATCTGACCCTAAAGATAGTAAATGCCCCTCAATCGATTCATCTAAAGATTTAGAGTCCCCATCTATCAGCAATAAATCTGCAAGATTTTTACATTTTTTATGTGAGTTTTTTGCCCAAGTACAACCTACTCCGCCTATTCCACAAATTAACAGAGAGTTACTTTTCAAAATATCACCTAGTATGAATTGTATCTCTCATATCTTCGCCTTTCGTTTCTAGCCCATTCATTGCTCGGCTCTAAACTCAGCACTTTTTCATAGTAAGAAATTGCTTTTTCATATTCTAAAAAATATTTGCCATAAATCACACCTAAGTTATTCAAAACGGGAATACATTCTGGAGATTTTTCTAACATTTCTAAAAGTAGATTTTCTGCGTGATTTAATTTTTGAGTCTCCATTAGTTCTTCAGCCCTATCAAGCTGCTCTAATTGAGACTCTGAAAGGTTGTAAGTGTTATGAAATGCAGGGGGGGTCATAGATGCTCGTGTCATCGACGGCCATTAGACCTTTGTACTGAATTTATTAAAAAAAGCGACTTTACAACTGCTATTTTTTGAACATGCACTGATAACGTTTATTGGGGCCAATAAAGTCGGCGTATCATCAGGTGAATAGATGCTCTCTGTAAACCGGAAAATTGCATGTATTTTCTTGGTTTTTTCATTGCTATTGATATCTACTCCAGTTTCATCATATCCTGGTGGTGTTGGCTTAGATCAGACTGCAGGAGGAGGCCCCGAAAATGTCGCTAAAGATGGCTGTACATGTCACGGGACAGATCCAAGCAATTCAGTCACGGTCATAATAGATGATGTACCTTTCACATACACTCCTAATGAAGAATATACATTTAGATTAGAAGTCATCGGCGGACCAGACAAAGGGAGCGGAAACACAGGTGGTTTTGCTATGCTTGTAGACAAAGGAACTCTCGGACCTGCTGAAGGGTATGAAGACTTAGTACAAAACTGGCAAGATAATCTATCTACACTCACTCACACAGAAGAGGGTGCTCGAGTAGATGACCGAGCTTGGTGGGTAAAATGGACCGCACCTGAAGAAAGTTCGGGAAAAGTTACTTTTTGGCTTGCTCTAAACAGTGTCAATGGTGCTGACGGGAATTTAGGTGACATGTGGAACCGATTAATATTCCACATACCTGAAGCTAATGAAAATACTCCTGAAAAACTGTCTAACTCTATCAGAACTATCTTTTCAGGTGATGGTAACGTAGAACCTCCAGCAGCAGATGAAGGACACATCGAACTCCATGACATGGGTGCAGCATTTAGAGCGCATTGGCTCGGACTATTAGGATTTGGAGCTGTAATTTTAGTAATCATTTTTTCTGGATTCATGCTCAGATATGGATTCAGCCATTCTTATACAGGGAGAACAAACTTATTGCAATTGAGATATAAACACATGAAAAGAGGTGATCAATAATGTCTGGCGATCATCTTGAAAAACTACTTCATGAAGTGTCTCTAGGAAAAATAAGCATAAAAGATGCAAAAAAAGCACTTGAAGGAATCGACCTGAATAAAGAAGAATTTGACAGGGCAGTAGAACATGGTGTATTTACAGAAGCCGAACCTGGAACTGTTATCAAAGCAACCATTTCTCCCTCGGGCGGAAGTGCTCTAGTAACTTTAATTTTTATTTGGGGATTATTCTGGGTTACTTATTGGACTGGTACGATGATTTACGGATTAATGAATGGTTGGGATCAACAACAATTATCATACCACTTATTTATTTCAATCACAACAATAATTATTATTGGCATAGTATACCAAAAATGGGTTTTACCAGATTTAATTGTAGTTAAACATGAACGAAACAAATTTATTCCAGAGCATTCTGCTAGAAAAGCGGATAAAGATTGGTATGAGTACAAAGTGTAGGTGAATAAATGGGTAAAGATATTGAACTGAAGATTCCAGGTAAAGGAGAAAGTAGTTCCGAACTACTTGGATCGGTCATAGACCGCAGAAAATTCATCAGATACGGATTCAATGCCACGGCAGGAGTTTTAGCTGCCACGTTTGGAATGATTGGTTTTGCTGCAATACTGATGCCTGGTGGAGGCGGAGGCGGAGGAGATTTAGCGGTTAAGTATTGGGCCAAAGGAAGGGAAGATGATGCATGGTACGGCTCTAAACATTTACAAGAAATGAAATTAGATGAATTTACTGCTGAAGCTGCTAAAAGTGTTTCTGGTATGGCGGGTGCTTCAGGCATCTGGAATGGTGTACCCGTAAATGTGGTGTACGTTCCACATGAAGAGAATAAATCTAAACCACAAGAAATTAATGTACCTAGATATCAATTTGGAGAAGGAGTTGATGCGACAGGTAAGTATGTTGGACATTTTGAAGATTTAGCAGTAGAAAATCCAACAATAGTCCCAAATGATGGAATAGTTATTTCATTCGGCAGATGTCCACATTTGTGTTGTATTCCAGGTTGGCAGTTAGTTAGCAACAACTTCACAGAAGATAGTTGGGCTCCAGGAGGAACCGAAGAAGGTGGTAACAAATTGTTCTGTATCTGTCATAGCAGTAGGTTTGATCCTACCGCTCTGGAAGTGAACGTAAACCGAAATAGAGCCAACGGACAGACGTTTGAATTCGCAGGGATTAAAAGAGTCGGTGGACCTGCCCCTGTCGGGATACCTATGATTCCCGCTCAAATAAATGGCGGAGTGATAGAAGGACTGACAGATTATGTAGATTGGTTAACATATTGTGATTAAGTAAGGTGAAAAAATGAATACGATGTTTTGGGTACTTTGGGGCTTCATTGCTATTGTTTGTGTCTTAGTAGCTTTAACCTTAAGAAAAGAAAATGATCAAACACCAAGAAGAGAGATTCTACGCGCTGTTGAATCATCTGGAAAAATGGGAGTAGCAGAAAGATCATTTTTATGGGTCTTTTCTTGGTTAGACACCAGATTCAGGCTACAAGACTACTGGGCGATGAGTAGAGATACATTTTATACAATGCACAGACAATTACCTTTAACTCACGCTGAAAAGTACAAACTGAAGATTATTTGGTATTGGTATCCATTGTATTGTTTAGGAGGTATTTCATTTCTTGCATTCATTATTCTTGTAATGACTGGTACGGTTTTAGGAATATATTACGTACCTGGTGGTAACCTAGAACTGGACCCAACTCCTGCATATGCATCAATGGAGTTTATAATGCTCGAGTTACCATTCGGATATATTATCAGATCAATCCATCACTGGGCAACACATTTTATGGTTGCTGCAGTTTTCTTACACATGTGTAGAGTATATTTCACTGGAGCTTACAGAAACCCTAGAGAATTAAATTGGTTAATTGGAGTCGGATTAATGTTCTTTACAATCTTCTTTGGATATTCTGGTTATCTACTACCATGGGACGCCTTAGCGTTTGGTGCTGCAACCATAGGTATTGCTATGGCAGCTGCAACTCCTTTAATAGGCCCACAAGTAGCTACTCTAATGTTTGGAGGAACTTCATTATCGGGAGCAACTGTAACTCGAATGTATTTTATTCATGTTTTTATTCTACCAGTAATTGTAACTACACTAATTGTTGTTCACTTATTTATTGTTTGGGTACAAGGAATTGCGGAGCCACATTGAGGAAAAAATATGGGATTTTTAGGTAATTTAGGTAGGGTTGCTGAAACCTACATGAATGAAAAGGAAAGATTGCTAGATTCAGAAGATTCTGAAATGAGAAAAAGAACATTTATGGGGCATTTATTGTGGCCACATGAAGTCTTAAGAGACACTATTATTTTCTTATCTATTTTTGCAACTCTCACGTTTTACGCTTACCTAATACCACCTCCATTACACTCCGCAGCAGATCCTATAGCTCAAGCAGGATTCGTATTTCCCGACTGGTACGTTTTATTTAGTTACGGATACTTAAGATGGGGTGAATATTTACCACAAATAGATGTACCGCTCGGCCCACTCGGTGAATTATTCAATCAACCAGTCTATCCTCTAAATGCAGGGGCTTGGGGGATTATACTAACAGGTCTCCCTGTTGGAATTCTAGTATTACCTCCAATTATCGGTGGTACTGCTAAAAGAGGTGTGGAAGACCCTTGGTTTGCAACTGCTGGAATAATTTATCTTGCGCATGTATGGTTTATCAGTGTATTTTCAATAAACATATTCTTAGACCTCTATGGTAAAAACAGAACTGACTCTTGCCATGTGGATCATGGAGAATTAATTTGTGGAGTTAGAGAACCGTGGTTAGCAGATGTTTTCAATGCCATTCCTTGGATTCTTACCGGAATTCTAATTTGGATTTTAATTTATTTTGTTGCAAGAGGGTTCTTGGTAAAGAGTATTGGTGCTAGAACGTCACCAAAAATAGGTAAAAACTTAATTGTAGGTGGTTTTGTAATAGCCCTAATATTCAGTGTAGCTACATTTGACTATTACGATAGAGGTTTTTGGGAAGTAAAAGGATTTGGAGCAATGGATGATATAGAGACATTAGAAAAAATGTACGATCAACCTCTTGATTATGTAATAGAGTATGATTCCGAATGGGCATTAGAAGGTCAAATAATTTCAGCTAAAACGAGCTCTCAATATAAAAATTCTTTATATCAACCTACAAACGAATATATTATTGATTTTCTAGATACTAATCAACATCAGAATTCTGAACTAAGGATAAATAAAGTAGATACACAAGGTTCTATTTTAGAAAGTTTTAGTAACTCAGAAAATGAGACAACAGGTTCCCTCAGTATCACAAACATGGGGCTTGAAAGCGTGCCTTTAAAGATGAGCTGTAGCGCAAAAACAAGCATCAGGAATGTTGGAACTGTCACATCATCATTTGTTTTATATAAAAATTCTGTAGAAGTATTATCTTCAGATTGCTCGACTGAAATCTCTAAATCGGTTTCTCCTGGAGATTACACTTGGGAATTAAGTGTCGATCCTGAAGGAATTGGAACTGGGTCTGGAATATATACAAATTATACTGCAACTATCTCTGTATTTCAACCCCTTTTAGTTTACAATGATGGACATGAAATGCAAGGACAATCAGTAGACCTTTCGGAAGAAAATGAAGATACTGATTATGGTTTATTGGTTAATCCATCATTCAAGAAAAACCCGAAGAGCCTAGATGCAAAATTAATTTATTCATTATTCATTCCATCTGTAACTTTTGGAGCGCTTACTTTTGTTGTTCTAAGAGGCATGGCAAGAGGATACGAATACGAAATGAACAAATGTTATGGCTGTGATCTCTGTGATGATGCTTGTCCTGTAAGATTGTTCAATTCTGGAGATAAGCTGAATATTATTTACAACACGTGGAATAACGAAGATGATGGAGTTCCCATGTATACATGTTTAACTTGCTCAGCTTGTACCAATGTTTGTCCACAATTAGTAGATTATGATTCTTATGTAGACATTAGACGCTCCTTAACCGTTGGAACAATGCCTGATGCCGAAATTCCTCATACAATACTCAGAGCAGTACTAAATGCTGAAATTGAAGATGGTGCAGATGAAAACTTCATTTCAGTAGATGAATACCCTATCGATTCAAACATAGGATACTACCCTGGTTGCGTTGATTTTATTGATCAAGAAATGGTATTTAGTCATGTGAATGAAGGTTCTATGAATTTAGGTGCAAGTACTTCATCAGCTTTTACCCTATTTGAAGAAATGGGTGAAGATGTCACTTATTTAGGTAGAGATTTCTTGAAATGTTGTGGTCATGATCAAAAATGGCAAGGTATGACGGAAGTTTTTGAAAAGTTAAAAGCATACAATGAGAAAAAATTGAAAGAGAGTGGTATTGATACGCTGGTAAGTAGTTGTGCTGAATGTTTCAGAACATTTGTGAAAGATTACGAACTAGAAGATATTAAAGTAATGCATACCACGGAATTTTTAATAGAAAAAGGCTTTGACATGAACCTAAAAACTAATGAAGAAACTACCGTAACTTACCATGATCCTTGCAGACTCGGAAGACAGGTAGGACTTTATGAAGAACCAAGAAATTTGATTAAAGATGTAGAGGGTGTTGAACTTGTTGAAATGGAACATCATGGAGAAGATGGTTTATGCTGTGGAGTTTCAAGTATGATGTCTTGTAATGAAAATAGTAGAAGTTTGAGATTAGAGAGATTCGAGGAAGTCAAAGCAACAGGTGCAGATGTGATGTTAACTTCATGTCCGAAATGTGTAAGTCATTTTGAATGCTTAAAATTTGAAGGTGACCCTACACATAACTTTGAAATTCTTGATGTGGTAACTTTCTTAGCTAATCAAATAAATGAAAAGAAAAATAAGGAACTCATGAATGTGAAAGTTAATTCATTTGAATCAATAAAAGCTTAGTAATCGGTGAAAAAAATGACCTCTCGTTTAGAATTAGAAAGGAGATTAATTAATGAGAGGGCTAGAATTGAAATGGTAATGTCTAAGGCAAAAGGAAAAAAATTACAGAGCATCAAAGGTGGAAAAACAATGGTCGCATTTGTAAGTGACGACGCTTGCATTGGATGTGATCAATGTCCCACAGTATGCGATGATAATGCTATTGAAATGTTCTATTCACCGATAAAGAGTCCCTTAATTGAAGTGCATTCTAATCGAAAAGCTAAGATTTTAAGAGAGGATTGTACTGGTTGTAGACTTTGTGTCTTATCTTGCCCTACAGATGCGATTAAGATGATTGAAAGGTGATAAATTGGCAAAAACTGACGCACAACGCTTTGGTGGAGAGTTCGGACCGGTAAGAAGTGGAGAAACTAAAGGTGTTAGCCTTTCAACCTTCAAGAGCCTAGTTTGGACATCTAATCTCGGAGGACTTCTTCTTGTAGCAATTTCATTGGAATTGTTCACAAAAGCAAATTGGATATGGGCCACAGTATGCCTTATTGCAGGAATTATAATTGCACTGTTCCCTTCCAATTACGAAATTGTTGGCATGGAAGAGCACGAATTAAAGAGTGACAAGAAAAAAAATAGTAACTAAAAATTACTTAATCTGAGCATGAAAATTTTTAATATGCCGAATCTGTACCCTGCAGTTTAATGTTTAATGTTCGAAAAAATTTAGCAACTATTGGATGGAATTTTTACAAATTCAGTAGTCCCTTCTTTGTAATTCCATTCCCATTGCGAGATAAGACAATTTCGATACCAAATTAAACCAATCAAGTAGTTCAGATTTTTTAAGATTCATCTTTATCTGATCAAATTGCATAAAATTAGATGAGGGGGAATTTAAATTTTCTAAATTGTTTTTCTTATGATTTGTCCTAAAAAACCAAAAAGATTTTTCTCCTGCAATTGTATATCCAACAGGTTCCATTACTAAATCGCCTTGAATCAAAGATGTTGGAATTCCTTCCTGAATTAAGAAGTCCTGTGACGAATGACCTCCTTTTCCATAGGTTAATCTTTTAACAATTCTATTGGAAAGTGAATTAATTTCATCACCAGATGAGAGAGTAGTAATTCCTAAACCATAAGTACCACTATTATTTTTTACAAATATTTTGGGTTCAGATTTAATATTATATTCTTTATATTTGTCTTTTATCCTCGAAATCATCAAATCAATATCTCTTGCTAACTTTTTTTTGCAAGCCTCTAAATCTAAGCATTTATCTTCACTAACAAACCACATTGGCAACAAAAACCATGGGTCTAAATCTAATATTTCAGAAACCTCTTTGACTAAATTTTCTAAACATTCATAATGATCTGATTTTTTCCTCTTGTACCAACCCATCTCCTTACTAGGTTCTACTCTGCCATTCAACCCAGAAATAAGTCCTCCAGTGAGATCATTGTTTAATAAAATTAAATCTGGTGATTGACCATTAATTTGAATTAAATCATTTTCTAATGAGACTGAATCTAGAACTAGATCCTCAGATATCCCTTCTAACAATTCAAATCTATTTAATTCGGGTGATCCAACAGTAACAATAAAATCAGCATTAGAGATAATTTTTTTCAACCTAACAATATTCTCTACATAACCTGGATTTCTGGTATGATTTTCTGGATAAATATGAATATTTTTAATATTTAAACCATGGTTTGTGTAAATATATTTTTTAAATTTCTCAGATAATTCGATATCATGATCCTCGGATAAATTATTAAATCCTGCGGGGAAATAGTTGGCATCTACCACGGATACCTTCCACCCAGAATATCTAACATCTACGCTTCCGTAAATCGGTAACTTGAAAATTTTATATTTCTCCTTAAACCATAAATCGAGATCTTCTTTATGTAACTTAAGATTATGATGAAATTTGTGTAACATAATACCACTTCATAAAATTTTACTAAGTAACTGGTCAATATTTTTATTATGTTCTCTAAAGTTATCTTTCTCTATAATTAATGCTTCAAATAAACCTAATCCGAATAGTAACTCTGGTTGATCTGTTTTTAAAAATTTTTGATTAGAATACCTTTTTTCCAAAGGTTCTAGATACGAATCATAGTCGTTGAGGAAGTTATGATACAATGAAGGAGAAGTTGCTTTACCTGCAGGTAGTTTTGGTCTTTTGATAATGGATTTGGGTAATCCTGTCAATTCAGCAGCCTTGCGTAATGCTAATTTTTCATCTCCATCTTTATGGTTTGAAGGTATTCTCCAATCAAATGGAATTTTACTTGATTCACTCCAATGCGATTTGCCCAAAAATGGTACTCTCACTTCAATACCATTAGCCATTGAGTGCCTATCAACTAATCTTAACTGGAAATTACTCAGCTGTCCTCTTTGCATTTCAAAATCTAATGTAGATTGTAAATTAGAAAATATCTTAGCCGGTTCAATATCACTATTATCCCAAGATGAATGTAATCCAATCTTATTTTTTTTAATTTTATATTCCACAGAATTTAAACGATTTGAAACTAATTCAATATGCTGTTTGAGGTTTCTATACCTTGGATATCCCCCGTGTAATTCATCAGCTCCTTGACCGCATAAACCCACTTTTACAGTTTTAGACATCATTTCAAAAAGAGGTTGGAAAAATAGTACTGTAACATCTAAATCTTCTCCATGCCAAACTAATTTTGGAAGATTTTTTTCAAATGAGTCATTTTCTAGTACATGTTGATGATGTTTTAAATCAAATGTTTTAGCGACAAGTTCTGCTGCAACCCAATCGGGATTATCTTCAGAATCAGCTACTGTCCAACACTCTGGGACTGGTTTATTTGCTTCTTCTGCAGCTTCTCTGGATAAAGCAGCTACTAGACTCGAATCTAAACCTCCAGAAAGCACGACACCAACTGGAACATCAGACATTAATCTATCAACTAAACTTGATTTAAAACTGTCAAGAATTTGATTGGTTCGTTTACCTTCATTCCAATTATTTACAGGGATATTTTTTGAAATTGAATACCTACAGATTCCAGTTAAAACTGGAATACCATTATCATCTAAACTCCAAGTTTCAATTACTCCAGCACCAATCTGATTTACACCTTCAATAATTGTAGTTCTATCCAGATTGTATTCATATGCAAGTCTTACATTTAATGCATTAAAGTCAAATTTTGGTTTATATTCTGGATGTGCTGAAAATGCTTTTAACTCACTTGCCACGAGTAAAGAATTACCAACAAATGTTCTCACCAATGGTTTAACACCCATTGGGTCTCTAGATATTATTAACTCATTTCTCTTTGAATCCCATATAGCAAAACCCCAGATACCGTCCAATTGTTTAACCCATTTTTCATGAATTTTAGCACGATTATTTGCGTTATTGAAACCTTTAGAAACCAATATTTCAGAATGATGTATGACCTCTTTCGGAGTGATGACACCCAAATTTTTACAAAAATTATGATAAAGTGCTAAAATTGTTTCACTATCTCCTTTGGTTTTCCAATTATAATGTTTGTACTTATTTCTAATCTCTTTAAAATTATATATTTCTCCATTATGAATCAAAACTGCACCATTATCAGAGATTATCGGCTGAGTAGAACCAGGTAAATCAACAATAGATAATCTATTATGCGCAAGACCGCAATTTTCATCAAGCCAAATTTCTGAACCATCTGGTCCTCTATGGGATTGTATTTGATTAATATCCCTCAAAATTTTTTTTTCTGGAGAACCAAACATTACTCCGACACTACACACAAAAAGACCTCCTACTCAGTTTAAGAAGAAGCTTCCTTTGGTAAGCATGATAAAACACATAGCTAAAAAAGCGAAAAGAAATGCGAATAAATACAATCCTTGAGTAGGTTCGTTTGGGTTTTCGTCAGAACTGTTGTCGGACATACCTTTAACAAAAGATGACTTTATGTAAATATAACTATACAAAAATTAATTTAAACTAAATTAGTAACATTGAGAAAACTAACGGAATAAGAATCATTGTCGCATTATCATCAACATACTTCATGGAAGGCCACTCTGCAGCTATACTTAAAGGTGGCATGATTAAAGAAAAATAATAAGGAGTACCCAACATAAAAGAGCAACTTAACCAAATTATCACAGATACAATTAAAGCAATAGAGATTACTGAAGAATTTGAAGTTAAGTGCTTTCTGGTTTCACCTAATATGGGATCTACAATAGAAAGCGTGAGAATGATGGGCATTCCAATATAAGAATCCTTATAGCCTCCCAAAGGAGCAAATAATAAACATATGCACAGAGATAATCCTCCCCAAGCTAATGCAGAAATTTGTTTTTTCTCATATTCTCTCTGGCCAAAAATTACAATCCCAAAAGCTAATCTTAAAGACTCTAGAAATATTATGATTAATAGAATAAATATGATTAAATCATTTCTTGAATTAACCAATCCAAATAAGTTTGAAAAATTTTCAGCAATGATATTACCGTACCAATAGTATAAAAACGGGATAAATACCATAGAAATGTGAAATAATCTTCTAAAGATATGACCGTTTTTCCCACCAAGAGTATTTTCTAAATACGCCCTTTTGGATGAATTAATCAATTTTAAATTCCTCCATTATCTCGTTAATTGCTTCTTTAATTGTAATTTTCTCTGATTCCAATTTTTGAAGAATTAAATCTATACCTTTATAATTCCACAGTAAAGATTCCCAAGCGAAGGATAACGAGATCTTACTTTTTGATTTGTTTTCCTTTTTATTTTTCTCCAATTCTTTCATTTCAAGGAATAAATCTTTAAATCCAAGTTTTTCCTTAGCTGATATTAGAAAAACGTTTGGAGATTCATTTTCAGATAATTGTAGAGCAAGTTTCAGTTGTTCTGCTTTTTCATTAGCCCGTTCCAGATCTGATTTATTTACGACAATGATGTCTGCTAGCTCCATTAACCCAGCTTTCTCTGCTTGTAAAATATCTCCTGAATCAGGTGCTTCGACTAAAATAATAAATTTTGACACAGAAGCGACTCTAACTTCAGCTTGTCCTGCTCCAACGGTTTCGATTAAAATTTTTTCGTAATCTAATGCCGAAAATAATTTAATCATATCTGATATATTACTCGGAATTGCGCCAGATTGTCCTCTAGTTGCTAAGGATCTGTAAAATAGATTGTCAGAATTGTCAGAGTTACTTATCCTTATTCTATCTCCAAGAAGTGCACCCCCACTCAATGGTGAAGATGGATCAACTGCTAAAACAGCAATTTTTTTATTTTCTTGTAGCCAATTGTCAATAATATGTTCACTTATACAACTTTTTCCTACTCCAGGGGAACCTGTGATAGCCCAAACTTCAGCCTCATTAATAGCTGGGAAAAACTCTTTGATATCCGCTGATTTTAAATCACCTTTTTCAATCATTGTCAATGTTTTTGACAATGACCTTCGGTCCCCGTTTTTCAGTTTAATTATATCCATCTTAAACATCTCTAATTCCAACGCCAATCTGTTTCTTCTCCGCAACCTACTGGACTATTAGATTCTCTTCTTTCAACTGTTAATAAGATAAAATCATTCATGTTTGTGCTAGAGGTACCTGGACCGAAAATTGCTCGAACACCTTTTGAAAATAATCTAGGACGATCTATCTCGGGGATAATTCCTCCTGCAAAAACTATCACATCTCCGCAGCCTGAAGATATTAACAAATCAATAATTTTGGGAATTAAGAAATTATGAGCTCCTGATAAAGAAGAAAGACCTAAAAAATCTGCATCTTCATCAATAACTGTACGAACAATTTCTTCAGGGGTTCTTCTCAATCCTGTATAAATTACCTCATGCCCAGCGTCTCTAAGTGCCCGTGCCACGAACTTAGCACCTCTGTCATGTCCATCAAGCCCTGGCTTGGCAATTACAATCCGAAGTCGTTCATCCATGTAATGCCATGACAAGAGGTGTTTCAAATAGTTTCTTTAAATATCGACTTGACAATCCATTTTTAAGAGATTCATACCAAATCAATATGAGTCTTATGTTATCTGTGTGGTATGAAAGCAATGGCTCCTAACGAAGAAAAGTTGTCAGATTTGCGTTCCAGAAAAGCTAGAGCTGAAGCTGGAGGCGGTACTGCGAGAATTGAGGCTCAGCATAAAAGAGGGAAATTAACAGCTAGAGAAAGATTAGAATTATTAGTGGATGATGGAACATTTCATGAAATTGATTCATTAGTAGAACACAGATGTAGAGATTTTGGAATGGACAAAAATGTTATTCCTGGTGATGGAGTAGTTACGGGTCATGGTAAGATAAATGGTTCACCAATCTACTGCTTCGCACAAGATTTTACAGTATATGGAGGTTCACTGGGTGAAATGCATGGTTTGAAAATATGTAAAGTACTTGATATGGCATTGAAAACGGGGGTACCCGTAATTGGACTGAATGATAGTGGTGGAGCTAGAATACAAGAAGGTGTTGCAAGTCTTGGTAGTTACGCAGAAATATTTTTTAGAAATGTTAGAGCGAGTGGAGTTATTCCTCAAATTAGTCTAATTTTAGGTCCTTGTGCTGGAGGCGCGGTATATTCTCCAGCAATCACTGATTTTGTGATAATGGTAGATAAATCATCTCACATGTTCATTACTGGCCCGGAAGTAATTAAAACTGTAACAAATGAAATTGTAAGTTTCGAAGACTTAGGAGGTGCCTCTACACATAATAGTAAATCTGGTGTATCCCATTTTATCGCCGATAATGATGAAGAAGCAATTAACATTGCCAGACAACTAATTTCTATTTTCCCTTCAAACAACCTTCAAAAGCCACCGAATAAAAAAACTGTTGACAACCAAAATCGCCTCTGTGAAAATTTAAATGAAATTGTACCATCGAATCCTAGTCATCCATATGATGTTAAAAAAGTAATTACTTCTATTGTTGATGATGGAGCATTTCTAGAAGTCCAATCTGAATGGGCTCAAAATATTGTAATCGGTTATTCACACTTGAACGGCAATTTAATTGGAATTGTAGCCAATCAACCAATGCACTTAGCTGGTTGCCTTGATATTGACGCTTCAAATAAGGCTGCAAGATTTGTAAGATTCTGTGATGCTTTTAACATCCCCTTACTAACTTTAGAAGATGTACCAGGGTTTTTACCAGGTGCATCTCAAGAATGGGGAGGCATCATTAGGCATGGTGCTAAATTATTATACGCTTTTTCAGAGGCAACAGTACCTAAACTTACAGTAATAATGAGGAAAGCATATGGAGGTGCTTATGATGTAATGTGTTCTAAACATATCAGAGGTGATTATAATATTGCTTGGCCAACTGCAGAATTAGCAGTAATGGGAGCTGACGGTGCTGTACAAATAATCCACAAAAAAAGAATTAAATCGGCAAGAAATTCTGAAGAGGAAAGATCTAGACTTGTTGATGAATACAGAGATACTTTTGCTAATCCATATAGAGCTGCTGCATTAGGTTATATCGATGATGTAATTAACCCCAATGAAACTAGGAAGAAGTTGTGTCTTGCATTAAATATGTTGATTGATAAACAAGAAAAAAGACCAGATAGAAAACATGGAAATATACCTTTGTGAGTTGAAATTATGTCAATTGAAAAAGAGAAAATTGCTGCAATTGCTGCAATATTATTACATATTAATAGCGAAGATGACAGATTTAATCAAGGAAGAATGAATAAAAATTCATGGTCACACGAACACAGAAGAAAAATAATGGGATTAAAAGGCATTAGAGAGACTAAAACATCTAGAACGACTTGGAGGTGATTAACTGTCTGAAGAATATAATATTGAAGTAGATGGAGAAAAATTCAGAGTAAAAATTGATGCCGATAATGAAGATTATATTGTCACTGTAAATGAAAAAACTTTTTCCATTAAATTACCAGACGGGCAAAGTAATAATTTACCTAGAAAAAGGAGCTCCAAGAGTGGAAAAAAGAGTGGGATAATATCTTCATCCATCCCAGGAAAAGTAGTAACTGTTGAAGTAGAATTAGGATCTAAAGTCAATGAAGGAGATGTATGTATGATTCTTGAGGCCATGAAAATGCAAAATGAAATTAGTGCACCAATTTCGGGAACTGTAACTGAAATAAATTGTATCGAAGGATCATCAATTGAAGCTAATCTCCCACTAATCATTATTAAACCCGATGAATAATGATGCAAGGTTTATTATCTTATCACATAATCCTAGAACCATGTCTGGTAAACCTTGCTGCGACGTTATTGGATGTGACGAATCTGGACTCATAGTTAGTAGATTATCTCCAGAAGGTTACTTAGTTGCAACAGGAAAAAAAGCATACTCATTCAGAGAAGCTTACAGACAATTTAGATATTGTAAAAAATGTCATGACTATCTAATGAGTAGGGTATGGAATAGGGTTAATTCTTCAGATGATAAAACTGGGGATCACGTTGCTCCTACTGCGATATGATTTGATTATTAAATTAAAATCTTAAAAAACAAAAAATATTAATTTATTCTCCGCTAATATTTTGATGTTAAAACTATTAGACGGCATATGAACTGGCCCATAGATGAATTTTACCCAACTAGAAATAAAGTAACTGCACTGTGTTTTATTTCCCTTCTAATTCCAAGTTTTATACTGTATAATTTAATCATTAATATCAGACAAGGTAATTCTTCAACACTAATTTTTTCGACCTGTGTTATTCATATGTATGTTTCAATAATGTATGCTTTTCCAAAATTATTGACCAGATACCTGAATATATTTGTGCTTATTCTTGGTGAGGAAATTGTATCTGGCAAAGGGTTTGAGAATCTTAATCAGAAGATGTTTTTTGTATTTTCACAAGGATTAGCAGCTGCGAGTATAGTTGAAATCAGTAGATGGATAATTGGATTTATTACAGAAAAAATGTCTTTTCTATTCAAAGAAGTAGGAATAGAACCTGGAGTTATTTATTCACTAATCTCAAGTTCACTAGTTACAATTTTTCTCTTTATTGGAATAACTAGAATAAGAGAAAAGATGATTCTACGCGAACATTGGGGTGCAAAAAGAATATTAGAGATACCCGAGTCAATTTAGATTTCTAAATTACACCCTGATTTAACATTGCATCCGCAACCTTCAGGAAACCAGCAATATTAGCTCCCATCATATAATTACCAGGATGCCCATATTCTTCAGCGGTTTTTGCGCATGTTTCATGAATATTTACCATGATAGAATCTAATTTAGAATCAACTTCTTCTCGAGTCCAATTCATTCTTGTCGAATTTTGAGACATTTCTAAACCTGATGTTGCAACTCCTCCAGCATTACTTGCTTTTCCAGGAGCATATAATATTCCTGCATCAATGAAATGTTCTATAGCTTCTGGTGTTGATGGCATGTTACTTCCCTCAGAAATAACATAGACGCCATTGGAAAGCAAGTTTTTTGCATCAATCTCGTTGATTTCATTTTGAGTCGCTGCTGGTAATGCCACATCAGCTTTAACATCCCATAACGGATTGTAATCTAAACTGTGATTAACAGCAGTATATGTTGCTTCTTCGAATTTATTTGCGTATTCGCTAATTCTTCCCCTTCTGACATTTTTTAGATCCATAATCCAATCTAATTTTTCTCTATTTATTCCAGAAGGGTCATGTATAAACCCTCCCGAATCAGACATTGTGATAACTTTTCCACCAAGTTGAATTACCTTTTCCGCAGCATATTGTGCGACATTGCCTGAACCAGAAATCAAACAGACTTTTCCTTCAAAGGTCTCTCCTCTTGTTTTCAACATTTCTCTTGCGAAATATACCTGTCCATAACCTGTAGCTTCAGGACGAATTAATGAACCTCCGTATGAAATCCCCTTACCCGTGAACACTCCGGTGAACTCATTTGTGATTTTTCTGTACATTCCGTACATATATCCGATTTCTCTTCCACCTACACCAATGTCTCCTGCCGGCACATCAGTATTAGCACCAATATGTCTATTCAATTCTAATATGAATGATTGACAAAATCTCATTATTTCAGAATCAGACTTCCCTTTTGGATCGAAATCGGACCCCCCTTTTCCTCCACCCATAGGTAATGTGGTGAGACTGTTTTTGAAAACTTGTTCAAAAGCCAAGAATTTCAATATCGATAGGTTAACACTTGGATGGAATCTCAAACCTCCCTTGTATGGACCAATTGCGCTGTTCATTTGAATTCTAAAACCTCTGTTGACATGTACTTTACCGTCGTCATCAGTCCATGGAACCCTAAATTGTATAATTCTCTCTGCTTCTATAATCCTGCTCAGAATATTCGCATCAACATACTCTGGGTGCCTCTCAAGCACTGGTTCTAGAGAATCTAGTACTTCTCTTACCGCTTGATGAAATTCTGGTTGATTTGGATCTCTCGCTATCATTTCTTCATAGATTTTTTCTATCATATTAGCATCTCGTTAGTACTGTCTAAATTAAATATGCTTGTAATGTTTTTCACAATAAATTACAATCCACGAGATAAAAATCTATCTAACTTATTCACTAGTTTTTCTTCACCATCTAAATTTTTGGCTCTGGAACGAATTGACTGTTCGATCATTGAATGATGATTGGGTTGGATAACCATCAGTTCTCTGAGAATGTCTAATAATGCCCACTCATCATCAGTGATTATTTCATCGTCCAAAGCTGCAATTAAGGCTGATTGATATGCTGTGAATTCTCCAATTCCTGGTTCTTCCACTTTATCTAAATCAAAATCAAAACTATTGTTGCCTTCTCTGAAAGAATTCATTATTTCTTGTTGAATATTCTCTTCAAGATATAATGACTTCCCCAATATAGATAGAATTTTAGATTCATCTCCTGTTATGATATTATCATCTAATGCTTTTTCTACTGTCATGTAATACAGATATTTTGAACGTTCTAAATTTAAGACCATGCCAACCCGTAAACCCATCAGCTTATTACTCACTCGTAAAAATAATACAATATTAATACATTTTTCGACAGGTAAAAAATCCTCATCATCATTTTTTAGTTACTTTTACAACAAATTTTTGTATTACATTTTTGAGATTTAAAAGAAATTTACCTTTAAAAAAAGTTAATTTGTAGACTTAAAGATTATTTGTAATTCAATAGTATTACATATTGTAGTACAATTATATATACTTGTTTAAGTCTCAGAGTTTTGAGGAGAGTAGCTTGAGCGGCAATAGTAACTTAGTTAGCCTAAGATTATCAGATGATGAACTAGCATCTATTGATCAAAGAATTGGCTTGGAAGGAATTAGAAATCGGAGTGATTTGTTAAGAAAAGCTTTAGGATATTTTCTAACGAACTCTCCAGAGTTACCGGGACAGGAAAGAGTAAGTATTGTATTGGGTGCTGAAATTAGAAAACAGTTAAAGTTACTATACCAAATTACAGGCAACGAACCAAATTCAATAATCAAGATTGCATTAAACGATTATCTTAAACAATCAGTTGAACAGTTAGATAATCTTACGGCAAAACTGGAAGAAAAAGCACAAAGTGCTGTTGATGACATCAGTAAACACCGTTCATATAAAAGGTGAATAGGAGGAAGCCAAATGGGAGATGGGATGCACAAAAGAGGGTCGGAGGGGCTTGCAGCCCCTCCTTCGCTCAATTCAAACGGCATGAATTTCTCATGGTTACTCAAACGTTCAAGAAAGACAACAAATTCATTTTCAACCCCGGCCACCACCTCCGCTTCCCCCAGCGGAGGTGGACCTAAGGGCGGGCCACCACCAGCTAGTTAAAGGATAAAAATAAACTAAATATACCAAGAAACCTTTTGGTCGGTAGGCATTTACAGTATAATGTGGCAGAACAAAGTAAAGTAAAGCAAAGTAAATTCTTTGCACACCATGAACTTCGTGAAGGTCAGGATGAAATGCTTGAAGATTGTATAAATGCTTTGGAAAAAAACGGTCACCATCTTGCCGCTGCACCAACAGGGATAGGAAAAACAGCTGCTTCATTAGCAGCAGCACTTGAAATTTTATCACTCTCAGATAATAAAAAAATATTTTTCTTGACTGGAAGACAATCTCAACATAGAATTGTGATTGAAACAATAAAAGAGATTAATGCTTCTTTAGATTTCAAAAATGTAAAATGTGTTGATTTAATTGGGAGACAATCAATGTGTATTGAATTAGATTCTTATAGTGGTAAATGCAATTGTGAGGGAGGTATTTCGAAAGGTAAAGAAACAAAATATGAAATATTCTGTGAAGAAATTCTTGAAAAACCATTGCATGTAAATGAGGTGATTACTAAATCCCAAAGTAAGCTACTATGTCCTTATAAAGCACTCAGAAATTGTGCAAAAGATGCAGATGTAGTAGTTTGTGATTATAATCATTTATTTATTAAAAACGTAAGAGAAAGTTCTCTTCCTGGGTTAGGAGTCAGTTTAGAAGATATAATTCTTGTAGTTGATGAAGCGCATAATTTACCTAACCGAATTAGGAAGGGACTAGAAAGAACTCTCACGAAACAGACTGTAACACATTGCAAATATGAAGTTGAGGAGTATATGGGGTATCTGCAATCTAAGAGTGAAGAGGCGTTATGGGAACTTATTTTTAAATCACTTGAGAATCTAGAAAAAAATTTACTAAAGTACTTTGTTAAATGGAAAGATAATATTGGAAATAACACAAAAGAAAAAAGAATATATTCTAATGAACTGATGAAAATCTTTTTAGATAGTATGTTACCTAATGAGATATATAATTCTAATGAAGATGCACTGTTACATTTTTCAAAAATGTTGAATAAGGTAGTTGTAGATAATGACGGAAAAGAATTGTCCTGCTGGAGAATTGCTGCGCTGATTGATACCCTTATTGATTTTGAAGATAAAAAAGAGTTAGTCATTGTCTATAATGATGAAAAAGCTGGGAAAATATCTTGTCACTTATTGGATCCAAGCATAATTTCAAAACCTATTTTTTCAAAGTCTGCAGGCTCAATTCTGATGTCTGGGACACTCTACCCACCTACAATGTATTCTGATATATTAGGACTAAACACATTGAAAAATGTATCTCATAATGAATATACATCTCCTTTTGAAAGCCACAATAAACCAATCTCAGTAGCAACAAATGTAACCACACAATATAGACAGAGAGGACCTGAAAATACACGGAAAATATGTGAGCATATTTACTCTGTCGCCAAGGAAACACCCGGACATATTGCTGTTTTTGCCCCAAGTTACAAGCTCCTAGACGAATTTGTTGATAATGAAGGTTGGCCGAACAGATTGGTAATTAAAGAAAAAAGTGATTGGAAAAAGTCAGAGATTGATCAAATTATTCCTGACTTAGAAAAATACAGGCACAGCAAACAAAAAATATTGTTAGCTGGAGTTTTCGGAGGTAAACTCTCTGAAGGTATTGATTATCAAAATAACATTCTCGATGCAGTAGTATGTATTGGAATTCCCGTACCTCCGCCTAGCGTTTTCTCTGATGCACTAAGGGGATTCTTAGATAATAAATTTGGGAAAAATAAAGGATGGCTTTATGCTTCTACGCAACCAGCAATAAATTCAGTGATTCAAGCCATGGGAAGACCTATCAGATCAAGTAAGGATCGGGCATTTATCATTTTACTGGATAGTAGACATTTAGATCTAAGTTACCGAAAATGCCATGCACTGAATTTTAATCCATTAATTTGCAACGATAGTGAATCTACCAGAAGATATATAGAAAGGTTTTTCACTAGAAAACAGAGAAGTTGAAATGAGACCATCTAGAGGGTATTGTATGGGGATAGAATGGCAGCCACTTGAATTGAATACTAAAGATGATGACAAAATAGATACATTTACCCCGAATATTCAAACTCTTGGTGTTTCTCCCGAAGAATTGCATAAAGTTTTTTTTGAACAAGCTCAACATCTCCAAGAGACAATAGATAATCAAAACCTATTGATTGAATTCTCTGGAATGAACCCTGAAAAACATAATGAAAATCTTAAAGCAATTTCTATTGAATCGATTGCTAATGAATTCAATGGCAATATTAGTGATAGAAGATTACAATTACCATTCAAAGGTATTTCAAAAGAAAATGTGAATATTGAGTACTCACGAATTGAATCTAATTGGGCAATTAAACTTTCAATCAATACTCCTGAATTGGATCAAAACCAAATAATTCGTACGTTTCTATTACCCAAGTCTGCCAATAAACTAGAAGGAAACTGGTCAACTAACAACTTGATTATTACATTTTGAATTAAGTTTCTGGTTTCATTTCTTCTCTGTTCCCTTTTCCAACATTCATTCTACTTAATTCACTTTGTACGCCCTCTAATGCAGATTGAGCCCTTAAAGCATCTTGTGAATTCAACTCATGTCTAGAATATCTAGCTTCTTCAAAAACATTATCTAATTCAATTAAAAAGCTATCACGAATTGGAAGAGCGCTTCTCAAAGCCATTTCAAATTCCCGAACAGTTTCAAAGTCTCTTCTAAGATAGCCGTGTTTGGTCAAAACTTTACATAAGTCTTCATAACAATGGAAAATTGATTCTCTAATCTCATCTCCGTGTGCTAATAGTTCTGCTGTGTAACTAAATATGCTTGCAATTTCATCTAAAACGTCTTGTTTTCTCCTGCGATACCATAAAACTCCAACCAGTCCAAGTAAAATAAACCCAATCAAAGATCCACCAACATAAACAGAAGAATTACTTTCTACAGTTGTTGACTGGTAAACTAAAGACTCTGAAATCTCAGACTGTAAAGTCACGAGAGACTTGTTAGAAATTCTTGAATCATCAGACGTGATTTTTAAGGTTACTGCTCCGTAAGTTGTTGTATCAGAATAAGACGGTTTATTTTCCAAAATTATCTCAGCAAAGCCCAACTCGTTTGTTATCAGAGTTCTAGTAACTAATTCACCTGATTCATTTGAGAGAGTAAGAATAACACTAATTCCATCTAGAACTTCTCCATTATCATCAGCTATTACAGATACATTACCATAAATATCTTCATTATCTCCTAAAATAATTGGTTGAATAGTTGTTTGGAATGTAGCATCAACTTTGATTAATATTGTGATATTCTTTGATGATGGCATTAGATAATTATCATCAGACCCAGGGAAATCAACAACCAATATTACATTTCCAGGATTCAATGTAATTGGTGCTTTAGCGTTAATGTAGAATAATTGAGTTCCTATGACTGTCCAATTTAATTCACTTGAAATTGAGACCCCTTCTTCGGTTAAAAGTGAGAGTGATAAATTAGAAAACTTGTAATTATCACCACCAATTTCTGAAATCTCTCCATAAATTTCTATCGGGAATTCCTCTGACGAACGGACACTGTAGTCAGATGACAATTCAGAGAATTTCATTTCAACTTCAGACCAAGTAAATACTATCTGTTCATCTGAGCTCCCAATATGATTTATTGTACCTTCGAATTCAATCAAAATTACATGTTCTCCCCTATCTAGGGATATGTCGACAGGTAACTCATAATTCCAAGTTCCATCTGATTCAGTAACTATTAGCGGCTGTACTAAAACTCCATCGAGATATAAGAGTAATGTTTCATTTCCGAGACCTGTTTTTGACAAATCATCATCATCAAATAGTACTCCTGAGATATTCCAACTTCCTCCCCTAATGACTGAGTCTTGTTCTACGCTATATTCTATGGCACTTCGGTGAGCAACAAACAAAGATGTCTCCGCAATACTCTCACGATAGTAAGCCTGTTCTTTGGAAATAACACTTATCTGATGCTCTCCCCATGAAGTACCTTCAACTATGACCCAGCTGAAAGACCAACTTCCATCTTCAGAGCTATTTACAATCCCAATTTCTGTGATTCCATCGAAATAAATCCTTAATTGGTGATCATCCAATGGTTGGCCTAAATTATCTGAAATAGTCCCTGTAATTCTAATTTCATCTCCTAAAGTCTGGGGAGATAATTCATCAATTGTAACTGTTGTTGTGCTGTAGACATACCATTCTGAAATGGATTCAGATGACAAATTAAATTCATCTCCATTGTATTTCAAAAGTATTTCTAATTCACCTAACAATTGATCTTCTGGTACTCTTAAGGAAACAGTGAAAAATCCATCTTCATCAGTAGATACAAAATAATCTGGAGATCCGTCATCTCCACCCACAAAGATCTCAATAATTCGATTATCTAATTTTCTATTTTGAATATCCTCTAATGTACCGTTTATGATCAAATCTGAACCGCGATTAACTTGACTTCCTTGAGACGTAAGAACTACGACATCCGTTGGAACATAAACATCAAATTCTAATTGAGGTGTTGGACTTGATGAATTCCAATAGAACTCTGGATTTTCAATATCCCCACTAGCATAAGGCTCTATCCAAATAAACCCTCCACTAAATTCGACAAACATTTCATGAGTTCCTGCAATCATCCATTCTGGTAATTCGTATTCAATTGAGTAAAACCCAGATTCACTATCGCTGATAACAGTGGCAACAGGTAGACCATCGACATATAATCTAACTAATCCTCCTGAAGGAAGTCCTTCAGAATTTAAAAGTGGGTTCCCTACGTCATCAAGTAAAGTTCCGTTAATCCAAATTTCTTCTCCAACAATTCTACTTCCTTCAACTGAATCTAGATTCAACTCTGTGTAGGCTAATACTACAAAGTTAACTGTTTCATTCCCTCCTAGAATTCCGACACTTCCTAAATCTGCAATGTTTCCAAGCCATGATGCTTCCAGGATATAGATTCCAGGATCTATGTTTTCAGGTATATCAATCGTTAATTCACCCAAACCTGACGAATTAGTGATTGTGGATGCAGATTCAGCCGTATCTAGGAGAAAAACATCTATGAAAGCGTTAGGTACAGGTTGACCTGCGTTGTCTAATACCCTCACCACAACATCAATAGAATCTCCACGGTTTTTACTGTCTGAATTTAATAAATTTCCTGGTTCAATAAAATCAATTATTGCGTATCCTTGGATATCCACAGAACTAAAATTTGAACTATTGATGTAGAACGGAACTTGAGGGTTGTAAGATACTATGACCTCATAAGTTCCAGCAGCTACGGTTGGTTCAACGAATACTGTTGCAAACCAAGTACCGTTTGAATTGATTTTACCATCTAAGTACTGAACATTTAGACCTCCCATAGTAATCTTTACTTGTGCAATAAGCGGTATACCATTTCTATTCATCAGGTAGGTGCCATTATCGGATTCAATTGACCCTGAAATATTAAAACTACTACCAGCAACGGGATTTTCTGATATTGGATCAACAACTAACACTGTTAAGGAACGTACAATTGTTGAAGGTAGGTTTCTGGTAATGGAATGTAAATCGTTAGAACCGTTATAATATAGCGTCAAAGTTACAGTTCCTAACGGTTGATTGTAAGGAATTTCGTAATTAAATCCAACCACGCCCGTAGAGTTAGTTAACTGCTCTGGTAACCATGTTTCATCAAATAGGAAGGATACTTGTTCATTCTTCAAACGTACATCTACTGGTGTATCGTAAGGACACGAGGAACATGTTGCAGTAGTCTCCACTAATTTTGTGAAAACCTCCAATGTTTCTCCTCTATTGATAATGATTGGTGCCGAATGATTCAATTCAACAAATGCTGACACTCCAGTAATGTGGGTGAGTGTATTAACTGAACTTGGAAGATAGTATATGTTTGATCCATTTATCACTTCCACTACAACAGTACGATCACCACTCGCAACGCCATCTAAGGCTGAGTCTGTCGGAGATGAAACATTAAACCATCCCGTAGAATTTGTTGTATAACTTGCAATCAATAACTCATCTTCATTACTTGAAAAGTAGATCTTAACAGAAATAGGACCATTGAATGGCCGTGAATTATCATCTCCATCTTCAACATACCCTGAAACTGTGAAGAAAGCTCCTGCTGTGACTTCTGGTTGTATCCATTCTATCACTACTGCAGATGGCACTTGGATGGTAACGTCTACGAATGTTTCATTTCCTAACCATCTTACAGCTCCTTCATCTGAAATTAAATCATCTATATCATCATCAATATAGATTCTCATCACATAAGTTCCAGGAGCGGTTCCCCCAGGAATGGACCACGTAAAATTCGCTGAGCCTGGAATCTCGGTAGTTCCTCCTCTCTCATCAGTAATTGTCCACATTTCAGTGATTTCATCTGGTAAATTCAAAGGTGTACCATTCCAATCAAAAATAGCATGTATAACTCTATCAGAAACATTAGTGTTATTACCAATGTCAATCGCAAATACTCCAAATTCCAACTCACCACTCAATGGAGCATTGAGGATGTTGTTGGAAGATAGTGAGGAACCTTCAGAATCTACAACCTCTAGTTTAAATTCTGATTCAAGCCCGATTGAAATATTTACTGGGTTTGGCATTAAATAATATGCAGGTTCTACTAATCCGATTGCAGTAATTGAAAATTCATAAACTCCTGCAGCGAATCCAGAAGGAAAGGTAAAGGAAACATTGAATTCTCCGGTGTTGACATCTAATGTTCCGTTACCTACAATAGATTCTTCAAGACCTTTCAATGTCAACATTTCAATAATAATTTCAGTAGAATTACCAGTAATCTGACCGGGAGGATTCTTCTTCAAATCTACTAATTGACCAACTATATATCCTTCTTCACCTATATGAACCCAGTTAGAGGCCAAAGAAGCATCTAATTCAGCTTCCCCTTGTATCCTAATTGATTCCTGACCAACTGATGCTTCAAATAATTCTGATCCCAAAAATGAAGTCTCAAAAATATAATCACCAGGAACTAAAGTATCCGAAGTAAGCCAAGTTACTGCAATTGGGTTTACAGGATCCGTAGACGTCTCAACTAAACCTCCGTCGAATGAATGTTGAAACTCTCCAGTTAAATTAAGACCTGTAGTAATTCCTCTATGATCACTAGCCGTAATTACTACGTTTGCATTCGTGCCCCTTTTTTGAGGGTCACCAAATATCTCGAATGTTAAGTAACTTCGTAAAAGGTAATCTGTTGGCAAATCAGCATCATCAGTAGTATCCAATGAATTAGGATAAAATCGTAATCGGACATCAATCTGACCAGCAGGAATAAGAATATCAGACGCATTTAAAAGATGGGAAATTGCAAAACTACCGTTAACAGATTTATTAAAGATAACTAAATACTCTAATCCTGAGCCGTTTTCTCTAATTCCCAATTCTAATAATCCGTCCATCGGTGTTGGACTTGAACCTGCACTGTTTGCAGACCCATTTACGTAAACAAAATTACCAACAAGTAACCTTAGACTATCTAATTCATGACCTTCCACGCTCGCCTCCAGATTTGGTGCCAATGAGACAGTAGCGTTAACCAAAATTGAAGAATTTCGGTAGTGTAATGGCGAACCAGGATAAGATTCGTCAGGATCTTCCCAACCGAGGAATGAGACAGTGAATTGAATAGGGCCAATTGGTTCAGATGGGTCTAAAGTTAATGAAAAAGACCATGTGCCATCTCTTGAAACTCCAGTAGATAAAGACTCAGCTCCTGATACTTGAGAAACATAATCCAGATTAACGGTTAACTCAGCAAGCTCTGAAATATCGATAAATGGAGAGTTTTCCAATGAAAGTGTACCACTAAAATCAGTGGTTGCACCTTGTCCAATAGAAGTTGATGATGTATGGACAATTATACTGTCATCGGTCACATTAATGTGACCAGGATACTCATGTACTCTTGGAGGAATATATCCGTCTGCAGAATTGACAACTACAATTTTCTGGAAACCGGGCATTACTGCTTCACTTGGTACACCGGAAATAATGAAATGACCTGTAGAATTAGTCAAAATAGGTTGACCAATTAACATTGACGAATCGGTAGAAATTGTTCCTCCCTCTTCTTCTGGAGATGCAGCCAAATATGCTCTGATTGTATTTCCATTGACTCCTGTGCCATTACCTGAATATACTAAATCTCCTTCAACCACAATGTTCGTGGTACCATTGCGGTCCCATTCAAATGGACTAAAAGTCATATTTACCATTTCGATATCAAGAGGCTGTGGGCATGGATCAATGGGTATCCAACCCATGTCTAGTCCCGTAGATACACTTCGGAGATGTATTTCAGCCCAAACTGCTGAATTAAGATTGGTTACCTCATAGCCATCTAATGTTTGTTCACCATTTAGATATCCTGATACTTTCCGTGCAGGAATTCCTGCCAATCTGGCCATTGTCACATAAACTGTAACAAAATCAGAACATGTGCCTTCCCGAGAATTATTAAGGATATGCCAAACAATATCATCGCTTTGATTTACCCCCGAGCCATTAAAATTAATCTGATAGAATAATGATTCATTACCTTGTCTTAAATGTTCAGAGAGAGCGTTTGCAATTCCATAACCGCTTGTTTCTCCTGATTCTGATATTACTTCCTGAGTGATAGAGCTAACAATTGATTCCTTGGAATTCACATCTGAAAAATAAGTAGGCAATTCTAATTCTAATGGACTCGGAATATTTGGTTCAGAGTCTGCAAAATCAACATCATCATACCACAGTTGTTTTGCTTGAGTTGTCAATCCAAATAAAGGATCCCCATCTGCGGTTAATGTTGAAACTCTATCCCATCGGGAAAGGTCTGCAGTTGCATCAGACCAAACTTCCAAAGCCTCCCAGTTATGTGGCATGGGTACAGGAAGTCCTCCAGAAATTGGAGAATTGAATTCCAATATCCAAGTATTTGTTCCATTAGAGTAAGAAGTGTCCGCAATCCATGTTGTGTTAAGGTAGTTAGGAGAAATGCTTTCTTTCGACCTTGAAATAGAATCAATACCATAACCTCCTCCAGTGTAATTATCATAAGTATTTACTCTCCAATAATAAGGGGAATTAACATCTAAAAAAGCACTAGAGCTGTTTGCCCAAAATACTACGTCCTCGTCTGTAACATCATCTGTAGGGTCAAAAGGATCAAAACCTGAACCATTACAAAGTGTGGACCAAAATTGTGGTGGGCATTCAATGTAATCTGATAAACCACCTCCATCTGTATCTGGATTCCTCCAATCTGTTCCAGTAATATTTTCTATTGAGTCTGGAATTCCGTCACCGTCAGTATCTTGAGGATTAATATCGTCTGAGGGAACATCCTCAGGATTCGTACCGTCAAAATACTCTTGTAAATCACCTACTCCTCCGTTATCTGTGTCAAAAATCAAGGGGTCTGTAACATAATTATCATTTCCGCCGCTTAAAACACCTATGTAAACTAAATTGCATCCAGTAGTAGATTCAAAATAATTATTTACTCCATCTCCGTCATCATCTAAAGAATTTTCACAAGGAATTAATGGATCAGTAGCTCCAAAAACCTCATCAAAGTCATTTTGTCCATCATCATCAGAATCGATGTTTGTATGATTTGAAAAGAATCCGAAAAATCCAGTCCTTTCCTGCCAATCAGCCAAACCATCGCCATCAGTATCGAAGAAGTCATCATCACAATATTGGCGACTAGTGGAAATAGAACCATCTGATTCAGCATCCATTCTACACCAAGAACCATCTTTCGCAACAACAATATCTCCAGAAGTGGGAGGAAGTCCAACACCAATTAATTGATTTCCACTTATAGAACTGAATGAAAACTCTGTTAAGTCACCATTGGTACTTTGGTACCACGCTCTACCCCCACTAGGATTAAATGCCGTTGCGTCAGAGATTGTCAAAATAAAATCAGAAGAGCTCCAAGAGATTATCGAAGTTTCTTCATCTATCAAAGAATCACAAGGATCGGTGCCATGCAGAGGGTTTAATTCGTCACCGTCTGAGACCCCACCATAATCAGTATCGGCATTATTCCATTCAGTACACGTTAAATTCTCTTCCCAGTTTTCAATACCATCTTCATCAAAATCGCCAGTATCTTCTCTGCGAGTTGGGTCACTTTCATTACCATCAATTTGTCCGTTAAAATTAGTATCTTCTTCTCCATCATCCCATGCGTCACCATCTGTATTATTGTTGCGAGGGTCTGTAGAAAGAGATGG
>CEUU01019336.1_pt1 | contig 42884 bp, 35 predicted proteins | sample 531321 | NCBI WGS metagenome assembly CEUU01 (sample SAMEA2622658, study PRJEB7988) | marine metagenome | isolation source: saline water (ENVO:00002010), including
ATAATGGCGGCGAGCACCCCTACATGGACAAATGGTGGGTTCCGGGACTTAACATTGGTTACGAACACAGCTTCATCAACCAGTTCGCGGACTTCGTCGAAGGCTATGGGTCACGGAAGAAACGCCCACTGCGCCCGGACTTCCGGGATGCCCTTGAAACCCAGTATATATGCGAGGCCGTCCTCGACTCCGGTAAGAGCGGTCGCTGGAAGAAGGTCGGCAAGATCAAGGCCTAGGCTTCGTACTGCCATCCATTTTGAAAAGGGTCGTTCGCGGCCCTTTTCCATTTTCGGTAAAGAAAGAAAACCAATCTCTTTATTCTTGCCCTTTGCAAGTTTTCGAAAAGAGGTTGTAGTCATGAAAACATTCCTTTTGTCCCTACCTATTTTCTGCATGCTCATTCAACTCGCCCAAGCAGGGGACTGGCCTGAGTGGAGAGGCAACGACCGCGACGATCTTTCCAAGGAAACCGGGCTCCTGCAAACATGGCCTGAGGGAGGACCTAAGAAAATCTGGACGTCGAAGGAAGGCGGACTTGGATATGCCGGCTTCTCCATCGTCGACGGCACACTCTACACCCTCGGCGCATTCGGCAAGGAAGAGAGACTCCTCGCCTTCAACGCTTCATCGGGAAAAAAGCTCTGGGAACTTTCCATCGGGGAACTTTTGACCAATGGTTGGGGAGACGGCCCCCGCATGACGCCAACCGTCTCTGGCGGTATGGTCTATGCCCTCGGAGGGAAGGGCAAACTGGTTTGCGCGGATTCCAAGACCGGAAAACAGAAGTGGAGCAGTCATTTGGTCAAGGACCTAGGAGGCAAGGTTCCCGGCTGGGGCTATACGGAATCCGTCCTTGTCGACGAGGGTCGCGTTGTCTGCACCCCCGGTGGCGCCCAAGGCACTTTGGCGGCCCTTGACGCCAAGACCGGAAAAGTACTCTGGAGAAGCAAGGAGTTTACGGATGGAGCGCAATACTCGTCTCCCATTCTCATTGAACAAGGAGGCGAACGCCAATACGTCCAGCTTGTCATGAAGAACCTCGTAGGAATCAATGCCAAGACTGGAAAACTTTCTTGGAAGTCCGAATGGCCAGGACGGGTGGCAGTCATCCCGACCCCCATCTACTCGGATAATCACGTTTTCATCAGCTCCGGCTATGGAGTCGGCTGCAAGCTGGTCCGGCTCGGAGCAAACGAGCCTAAGGACGTCTACGAAAACAAGGTGATGAAGAATCACCACGGCGGCGTGATCAAGCTGGGCAACCATCTCTACGGCTATTCGGATGGCCCCGGCTGGATTTGCCAAGACTTCAAGAGCGGCGAAATGGTCTGGAACGAGAAAAAGGCACTGGGCAAGGGAGCCATCGCCTATGCCGACAACCGCTTCTACTGTCTGGGAGAAGGCGACGGGCGGGTCATCCTCATCGAGGCATCCCCCAAGGGCTGGAAAGCCCACGGCGAGTTCACCATTACACCTCAAACCAAGCAGAGAAACCCCAAGGGTAAAGTCTGGACCCACCCCGTCATTTCAAATGGCAAGCTCTACCTCAGGGACCAGGAGCTAATCTTCTGCTTCGACGTCAAGGCATAACCCTCGCCCTACTCCAGACCGAGTACGCCTTTCCCCTCCTCGGAGATCATCCGCGGGTTCCACGGGGGATCCCAAACGATTTCGACGGTCGCATCCAACACTCCTTCGAGGGCGGCAATGCGGGTTTTTGCGTCATCGGCAATGACCGGGCCCATTCCGCAGCCTTGGGCGGTAAGGGTCATCTTGACCGCAACCGACCTGCCCGAGTCATCGTCTCCCGATATGGAAAGGTCGTAAACAAGCCCCAAGTCGACGATATTGATGGGTATCTCGGGATCGTAGCAATCTCTGAGAGCGTCCCAAACGAGATCTTCGCTGAAAGGACCACTCTTTTTGTCGGCATACTCCTGCTTTTCGCAAAGAACCTCCTGCTTGATTTCATCACCGAGAGCATCCAGTTCGCTCTCTCCCACCCGATACAAGCCGTTAAGGTCACGAAGGGTAACGGAACCACCTAGCGACTGAGCGATGGAAAAAGAGGCCCCTTCCGCAAGGGTGACTTCATCCCCGGAGGGGATCAACGTTGCGAGGCAGTCTTTCTGGAGGGTTACTTCCTTGTTCATGTCTTAGGTAATTGAAATCTTAGAAACCAAAGGAGCCCGAGTACCAAGGCAAGAGAGCATAGGCATGCCTCGGATCGTTCAGGCCTCTCAGCCTTCCGAAGACTTTATCAAAACTTCGTAAAAGTCCATCGAAACCAGGATCCGAAGAACCAAGGGGAAGGCTTCCTTTCGGGGGGTCCATCCCAAACGCCTTCGAAAATACCTCCAAGGAAGTCTCGACCCGGGGATATTCAACCACCTCATATCTTTTCAGGTCGGCCGAGCGGGCAGCGTGCTCAATGGCATTCACCAAGCCCCCGAATTCGTCGATCAACCCGTTTTGCAGGGCGTCCTCTCCAAGCCAGACCCGGCCCCGGGCAATTTCCTCGATTTGCGAGACTTCCTTCAGGCGACTCTTTGCAACCAACTCGAGAAAACGTTCGTAGATCCCGGCAACGTAATCGCCAATAACTTCTATTTCCTCTTTTGTCTTGGGGCGGGACACACCCATGACGTCGGATGAATCATGCGTCTTTACGACGTCCCAGTAGACTCCGAATCGAGAGCCCAATTCCTTGAGATTCGGAAGAAGCCCAAAAACGCCAATTGATCCGGTAATCGTTTGCTCTCCGGCAAAAATCCTGTCGCTCTCTGTTGAAATCCAGTAACCACCCGAAGCGGCAACCGAACCCATGGAAACAACCACCGGAAGCCCATCTTTCCTCGCCCTCCTGATTTCCGAGAGTATGACGTCCGATCCACTGACGCTCCCCCCCGGGCTATTTACGCGCAGGACAAGGGCCTTGAAATCGGAGTCGTTCCTGATCTCCCGTACGCGGGCTGCAATTTCATTCCCACCGGCGGAAAGGCCATCGTCGATTCTTCCATCGACGATCGCTCCCTCGACATAGACTACCGCAACCTTTTTATCTGAGGAGAATACCTTTTCCGCACGCGGATCCGAGGCGGATCGATCAACGTATTTCAGAAGGGAGACTCGAGAAAATTCCTTGCTGTCCTTGTTTGTTCGCCCACGCTCGGCCAAGATATCAATCAGTCTGTCGTAGGGAGAGACGAAGTCAACCAACCCTCGCTCGAGGGCTTGAGCGGAATCGAGAAAGAAATCTCGGGACAAACTTCCATTCAAGTCCTCTATGGATGCCGACATGGAACGATTTGCCACGATGGACCCGAGGAAATGTTTCCACCGCAAATCAAGAACCCTCTTAATCTGTTCCCGATTTTCCTCACTATAACCCGTTGAGGTAAGTGGCTCGACCGCTCCCTTGTATTCTCCGGTCTTCACGACCTGCATCCCCACCCCATATTTCTCCAAGGTCTCGCCGATGAAGAAACCTTCACTGGCCAATCCATTCAGGAGAAAAGTTCCGGATGGGTGCATATGAAGTTCGTCGCAAACCGAATAGACGAGGTAGTCAAGCTGGCTTGGAGAATGGCAAAAACCAATCACCATCTTTCCACTTTCCTTAAAGAACTTCAGAGCATCAATCAGTTCCAGAATCGTCTGGTACCCACACCCGTAACCGGATGGAGCAAAACTCCCCTCGATGAAGACTCCTTTGATTTTTTCGTCCCCGGAGGCCTTGTCCAAGGCACGGATCACCTCAAGTAGGTGAAACTGGGGAGGCTGCCCTTGACTGGTAAGGGCTTGGCGGGTCAGGTCGTCGAGGCGAAATCCATTGGGCCGCTCGGTAAGGTTCATGCTCAAGTTTAGGACGAGGAAGGAATCCTTTTCCACACTCACCTCTTTTTCACTCAGTAAGGCCGAGATGACCGCCCCCAGCACCACAAAGGCAAGAAGGGCGAAGACGACGGTGGATACGGTACTAACCGCCAGGCTCTTGAGGACTTCTTTAAAAAAGGGTTTCATAGTGTGGCATCCTAAGGCATAATTGTTTTTCAACAAGGGTGAAGAAAAACTTTGCCTAGTTTGCAAAAGATCGCAAGTTAGCGGTTTCATGGAAACCGAAGAGGCTACGGTCGGACGAAAGGCATTAAGCATCAACCTCGATGCATCGAAGTACGGTACTTTTGCCGAAATAGGTGCAGGTCAGGAAGTAGCCCGCCATTTTTTTCAGGCCGGAGGAGCCGCCGGTACGGTAGCCAAGACCATTTCGGCCTACGACATGAAGTTCAGCGACGCTATTTACGGTGACGCGGGCCGCTACGTATCGCGCCAAAGACTTGTTCAGATGATGGCCCACGAATACGAGTTGCTCGAGCAAAGGTTGTCGGAAAACCGAGGTTCCGAAACCTACTTCTTTGCCTTCGCCAATACAGTTTCCGCCCTCAATTACCAAAAAAACAACGAATGCCATGGATGGATGGGGATCCGCTTCCAGCGTCATCCCCAGTCCGAACCTCATGACGTCATTCTACACGTGCGTATGCTCGACCTGGACAACAAGCTCCAGCAGGAGGCGATCGGAATCCTCGGCGTCAACCTGGTCTTCGGGGCCTTCAACCACAGCCAAAACCCCGACGAGTTCATCTCCAGTCTAGCTGAAGACATCGGCATAGACCGCATCGAGGTCGACATGATGGAGTTCAACGGCCCTGAATTCGAGTCCCTCGACAACCGTATCCTTTGCCTCAAACTTACCGATATCGGTCTAGCCAACTCCATCATGTTCGATGAGTCCGGCCACGTCGTCCAGTCGGCGGACAAGCTTTACAAGAAAGCCTGCCTCATAGAAAGAGGAAGCTTCCGTCCCCTGACCAAAGTGAACCTGGACATGCTGGAAAAAGCCCGGGTTCAGTTTGCCGCCAGAGAGGACGTTGAGGAAGTGGAAATCGAGGCCTTCATGGAGCTTACGCTTGGCAAACTCAAGACCGAAGGCGAGGTGGATTATGAGGACTTCATCTCGAGGATTGAGGTCATCAACGCATGTGGGTACGGGGTCCTCGTTACAAATTATTTCGAGTACTACAAACTCTCCTCCTATTTACGCCGCTACGTACGCAAGCCGATTGGCCTCGTTATGGGCTTAAACAACTTGGCCGACATCTTCAAGGAAGACTACTACTCACGCATGGAGGGAGGGATCCTGGAGGCTTTCGGCATACTCTTCAAAGACAACGTCAGAATCTACGCCTACCCCATCGAGAAGGAAAACTTCGAGAGGTACGGCAAACAGGTAGGAATCGGCGACAACGTCGAGGTAGAAGTCGCAGAGGAAGATCTCCTTACAATCGAGAACCTGCTTGTGGCAGACAACCTAAGGAACCTTTACAAGTATATCCGTGAAAACGGGTTCCTCGAGACCATTGAGGACTGCGACAGGCGAAACATGAAATTGTTCTCTCGCGACGTATACGAACAACTAAGGACCCGCAAGGAGGGTTGGCAGGAATTCCTTCCTGACTGTGTTGCCGATATGATTGAGAATCAGGCTTTGTGGAAGGATTAGAAACTACAATATTCTCACTTATTTGAAGCGAGTTCTCAAAAACTAAAATCAGCGTAAATCATCCGGTGATCGGATGCGAGGACCGATTCCGGACCATCGAAAATCTTGGCTGAGTTCGGCACGAGCTTTTCGATAAGAGATGGAGTGGAAAGTATATAGTCGAACCTGGAATAGGCATCTGCCTTGGCCCAATGATGAGTCCACCTTTGCCCCCGCGAATCTTCGCAGGGAACCAATTTGGTCAATGGGGTATCGTTGACCTGTAGAAACCTTTGCAGTGCCGGAGAATTCCTATGGTCATTGAAATCACCGACGACCAGGTAGAAAGGCTTGCCTGCAGGCGGGCTGGACTTTCTCAGGTAGTCCCGGATGGTTCTGGCTTCCTTTTCACGGCGAATGCCGGCACCGGGATCTTCCTTCCTCTCGGTCCATTTGCTTTTCAAGTGAAGGTTGAAAAGCTTCCACCTCGTCCCCTTGGTCTGAAACTCAACTTCCATCAGGCCTCGATCAGGGCTTTTGCGGCCACCGAAATAAACGAAGTCCAAGTCGTGTTCAAGCCGGACGGATAAAAAGGGATGCTTCGAAAGCAAGGCCAGATGGCGCTCTTCCTCGTCATCCGCAGCAGGCATCCACAAGGCATATGGATAAACCGGTCCGATTGTAACGTTTAGGTCCATCCAAAGCTCGTTGAGGAAAGGACGCTTTCCTATTTCCTGAAGAGCCAGCACATCCGCATCAACAGCTTTTATGATAGCCCGCAAAGCCCTCTTTTCCTTTTCAGGCTTAGGGTATTGCTTCTTCCATTCCCCCTCAACCAGGCGGTCCATAATGAGGTAATTCTGCAGGTTGATGGAAGCAACCCGGATGGTTTCGCCAGAAAGACAGAAAGTCAGGGAAACCCCGGCAATAGCCGAAATCACCCTAGAGAATAGCCTAACCCCGACCACGAATGATCTTTACGTTCAAACGCTTGTTCTTGGGAATAATCAAACGATCCGAATCAACCTTTCCCTCGCCATAGCTTTCGATGGCCTTCATCGCCTCTTCCGTGCGGTAGGAAAGATAGATACTTTGGAAAGGAAACATTCCACTGTACCCTTTCCCCCAGTGAAAATGCATTCCCTTGACGTTGGTCGGAGCCAACATGATCTTGTGGGAACCGAATGGCTTCCCATTCAACTCTGCGGTCTTGATCGGATTTGCCGTCCTTCCGTTGTACTCCTTCCTCAAATCATCCCACTTCTCCGCCATCGGCAACTTGATACGCTTGGACTCCAGAGGATCAACGTAAAGGGCACCCGTCCCGACGATTTCCTTGATTGCGGTCAAGGTCAAACCTTCCTTGGTTGCTTCGGGGGCTATGTTTGGGGTCTGCATGACAATGTAGAAGACCGTGGGGTGCTCCTCCCCGCTACTTTCTTTCATCTTGCCCCAAAAACTGAGCCCACGATGGTTGATTTCCATCGTATATTCAAAAGTCGAGTTATTGTCGTAAGTGCCTTTGAGCGTAGTTTCCTCACGATCCATTGATACCTCGGGAGGACTTTCGAAGGATACCACTTTTCTGTACTTGCGAACCCTTCTCTTCCCGTCGTTTTTGAGCCAATAGATTGCTCGGAAGTGAACTTGAAGAGGCCTTTCCGTCGCACGGTCTCCATCCCCTGCGTTTTTGTTCGAGCCAAACTCCTTGAGCCAAATATTGACCGTATGCCCGCTGGAACTCAGAGCAACGTCGTAAATGGCGCTTTCAAGCACAGTATTGTACCCTTTCCACTTGCCTTCTCCGTAGGAAGCAAGACGCCCTCCTTTGGCAGGAATTATACGTGGATTCTTGGGCATGAGCTTTTCTTTCAGCCTCCTGAGCCCTTCTCCTAATGCCTGAGAAGGCTCGTCCAGACGGTTCCAGGGAATTTCGTAAGGACGGCTTGGGTTTTGTTTCATGACAAGGGTCAAAACCGACTCGTCGGCAGCTACAAACATTGCCTCGATTACGTTTCCGTCGGAGCTCTTCCACACGTGCATGTCGTCAAGGGAATTGTCGGCAAGGTCCGGCACCTTCATCGACTTTCTCTTCTTGGCAGCCTGAATCGCCTTCTTTTCCTTTTCCTGATAGATTCCATGAAGCTTCTTGGCCAAGGCCTGGGAGTCAGGGGATAGGCGGCTCAGGGGCACCGAACTCTCTCGGCGCCCCCCAAACAGGCCAAGATTGAGGTCCTCACCTTCCAGGGAAAGAAACTTGGCCTTGATGACGTTCCCATCGGTGCTCGCCCATTTGTGCTCCGCATCGAGTGAAAGCTCCCCGTCTGCGGGAGTAGGTTCAAGAGTTGGAGGCGGGGGGGATGAAGGCTTGGAGGGAGTAGCTTTGGCCGAGGCAAGTTCACGGGCAAGTTTTTGGGATGCCGGGGAAAGCGTGGCCAAGGGGATGGGCACCACTCTGCCGTTCCAGTTGAGGGTTACCATTACGCCATCCGACTTAAGGAAGACGGCCTGCAGGGTCCGGCCTTGTGTATCCGTCCAAGAATGCATCCCTACAGTCGGTGGAGCGGCGGCTTGCGAAAGCCTCCTGGCCAAGGCTTGCGAAGCGGGAGAAAGGGTCGCTAAGGGAATCGATACGACTTTTCCATTCCACTTGATGGTAACCGTTGTAGCATCGGCCTTGACGAAGGATGCTTGAAGCGTCCGGCCCTGAAGATCGGTCCAGGAATGGAGAGCATCGTTTCCAGCCCAGACGGAGGCGGAGGTAATTGCCAAGAGAGCAAAAGCAAGAAGTGTCTTCATAAGTCGATTGATTAGGCGTCCTCGTCCGCATATTCCCAAGGAAGAGGAAACGAAACCTTTTTCTGCTCCCAAGGCTTGAAAACGTCAAAGATTTTCCCCGGATTGAGGATACCCTTGGGGTCTAGCGTTCCCTTGATCGCCCGCATTGCGCCCCACTCGGCCTCGCTGAACTGCAGGTGAGCAAAAGGAGTCTTAGCCAACCCAATACCGTGCTCACCGCTGATCGCCCCACCCAAATCGATGACTTTCCTCATCAGTTTCTCAAGAGCCGAAACGGCCCGCCCTGTCTCCTCTGCGTCACTCTCGTCGTACATAAAGTTGACGTGAAGGTTTCCATCTCCGCAATGACCGAACACGCCGATTTTCAAGCTCGTGTCTTCCCTGAGCAAACTTACGAAGTCCACCAGTTCAATCTGGCGGTCCAGCGGAACGACCACGTCTTCATTCAACTTGGTTTCGGCAAGCTTCTTCATGGCAGGGGAAGCCTGACGGCGAACCTCCCACAGCGTTTCTTCCTCCTCACCACTCTCAGCGACGCAAGAGCGAACCGAGTTTTGCCCGAGCCAGGCTAGTAGCTTTTCGCTCTGGGCGTTTATGGACGACTCGGTACCATCCAGCTCAATAAGCAGAACGGCGTGGGAAGCGAGACCGGGAAAGACGTCCTTGCCAGTATATTGTTGAACGCAATCGACCGTCCACTGGTCGAGAAACTCGATGATCGAGGGTCTGACGCCCATCCTCATCAATTCCGCAGGTGCCGACAGGGCCGAGGCTTCGCTCGAAAAGGCTGCAAGAAAGGTCCTTCTTCCCTCGGGTTGTGGAATCAGCCTCAAGGTTGCCTCGGTCACTACCCCGAGGGTGCCCTCGCTTCCCACCCAAAGGTCCCGCAGGTTGTAACCGGTGGCAAATTTACGAGTCGCCCTACCCCAGCGCACGAACTCTCCCGTTGAGAGGAATCCCGCAAGGGCGAGGACGTAATCCCTGGTAACCCCATACTTCACGCAGCGAAGCCCACCGGCATTGCAGGCGACGTTCCCGCCAATGGTGCAAAACTTCTTGGACGACGGATCGGGGGGATAAAATAGGCCGACCGCAGAGGCTTTTTTCTGCAAATCCTCGACGACGGCCCCTGGCCCGCAGTTGGCGAGCATATTGCCCTCGTCGATTTCAATCGAGTCCAGGCCACTTAGATCCAAGACCCATCCTCCACCTATGGGGGTCGCCCCTCCAGTAAGAGAAGATCCGGCGCCACGAGTGGTGACGGGGATCGAGAACTCACTAGCCACTTCCAGAATTTCGCCTACTTGGGCACCGGAAACCGGCCGGACGACCGCATCAGGTATCTTTCCGACCTTCAGGCCGTCGAAAGAGGCCGTGGACAAGTCCTCTTCCTCACGGCGAACGCAAGGACCGAGTTTTTTCTCCAAAAGAGATAGAGCATCTTCTTGTTGTGACATGATGGGGCGGAACCTAAATGGAGCATTCTATTGCTTTGCCGGCCGATTGCTAAGAAAAAAGCGATAGGAGAGGCGTTTTGGCCCGCTAACCCGACTTTGTGTCGAGGCTCAGCTTGGTCAGGTTGCGTTCCTTAAGCATATTGACCACGTCAATGACCTTCTGATACGGCAGGGCGCGATCCCCTCGAATATGGATGGTCGGCTGCTCGCCCGCTGATTCGGCTATCGCATCGAGGCGTCCTTCAAGTTCACCCTTGCTGACCGAATCCTTGCCCCACTGGTACTTACCCTTGGCATCGATGGTGATGAACCTGTCCTCTATTTCCGGTGGAGGCTGAATGGGACCGGGGGCCTGATCCGGGAGATCGATCCGGTTGTACTGTTCAATAACCGGGGTGGTGATCATGAAGATGATGAGCAGGGAAAACGCCAAATCGATCAAGGGGGTTACGTTGAGATCGGAAATGACCGCCAGTTTGTTCTCTCTCTTGAAGTCTCTCGCCATACTAAACGATTACCCTTTCAACGATTCTGCTCAGGAATCTTTCTCAAGCTCGATCCGGTCGGCCAAGTTGCTTGCGAAGTTCTCCAACTTGGTCATACATGAGCGGGTCGTCCCGAGGAGGTGATTATAAGCAAAGACGATGGGAATCGCCACGCAGAGGGCCGCCACGGTGGTCAGCAGGGCACCCGAAACCCCCGGAGCCAAGTGCTCGATGGTGGCTCCCCCCTTGTCCATGGTGCCGAAAGCGTCCATCACGCCCCACACCGTGCCGAGCAAGCCGAGAAAGGGAGCTCCGGAGACGATGGTGGCCAGCCAGTACATCTTGGCCTCATACCTCTCCGCGACCTCGGCCAAGGCCCGCTTGATCGCATTCTCGACGTAGTTCATGCGAACCTTCCCGTCATGCATGCTTCTGCGGGCAGCCTCCATGGCCCGCGAGCAGATCTTCAGATATGGACTCCCCTCCCCCGGAAAAAGGGCGTCGTCGTAATCGTATATGGAGGGAAGGTCGTTGAGACGCTTTTCATCCCGCGCGTTGTGTTTGTTCGCCTTCTTGAGCTCCTGAAACTTGCTCAGCATCAGGCTGACCGCATAGCAATTCATCACGGCTAGAACCACGATTACCATCTTGCCGGCGAAGTTCGAGTCCACGAAATACTCGAATAGTTTCAAATCGGCCAAAAAAACGTGTCCCGCCCCAAACAGGTCAAAGTCGATCATAATTCCTATCCTCCATTAAATTTCCCACATACTTCTTTTTCTTTTTTCCGGCGTGAGATCAACGAAAATTTGCTGCGGTCAATTCTTAAGGTCCCGTGGGCTCGATTAAGTTTGCCCATTTTTGCAAAGAATCATAGTGACGAATCAGCATGCAAGTTTCATCAGAGGTCATTGACGAACTAAGTGAAAAGACCTTCGATCCCTCGGGACGAAGGGCCGTCGTCGGACTGGATGGGTTCGTCGACAAAATCGTCACCCCGGTCGACAAGAGACACGGCCTCGAGGACGACTTCGATGCCATAGAAACCATTGGCGACTTGGGAGCCAGAATCAGTGCGGCGGCGGGCAAAAGCGCCAACATCGAACTTTATCCCCGTTTCGACAAACTTGGAGGCAACGGGCCCATTATGGCCAACGCCCTTCTCTCCCTTGGCCTAGGCGTCAGGTACGTCGGAGCCTTGGGTCGGCCTGTCGTTGACCCGGTATTCGAGGAATTCGCCCGCAACACCGAGGCCGTTTCCCTCACCAACCCGGGGATTACCACCGCCGCCGAATTCAAGGACGGCAAGCTCATGTTCGGAAACATGCGCAGCCTTGGGGAAATCGACTTCGACCGCATCATGGAAGTTTGCGGACGGGAATCCTTCCTCGGAATGCTGACCGAGGCAGACGTGTTATCGATCGTCAACTGGACCATGATCCCCAAGATGACCTCCATTTTGCAGCGCATGGCGGAAGAAATCATGCCCGACCTGGGCGATGCGGGTCCCGAAGGATTCTTCTTCGACCTTACCGATCCGGCCAAACGCTCGACTGAGGACATCCGCGAGGTACTGGAAGTCATTTCCCGCTTTCAAGGCTTCTCGGAAGTCACTCTCGGGCTCAATTTCAACGAAGCCCACCAGGTTTCGGATACGCTGGGTCTTCAAAAAGGCGAAAGAAGCGAGCAATCCCTTAGGGATATGGCTTCTGCGATTCGTGAAAAACTACGAATTTCATGCGTCGTCGTACACCCCGTGGAATCGGCTGGCTGCGCCACGGAGGAAGGATCCTGGTGGTCCGAGGGTCCTTACACAGAGAACCCCAAGATTACCACCGGTGCCGGGGATCACTTCAATGCGGGCTTCTCAGCAGCCAGGCTTTGCGGTTTTTCCCCACTTGCCTCCCTCGCCTTGGCTACTTGTACCTCGGGTCATTACGTTCGCTCAGCCCAAAGCCCAACCCCCGACCAAGTAGTCGACCTGCTCACGCAGGCAAGGGATTCTTCGCAGTGAGTCACGAATCTGGAATACTCATATCCTTCGAGGGATCCGAAGGATGCGGCAAATCAACCCAGATCAGCCGTCTTGCGGATCGACTGGAGGAAATCGACCATCGCGACGTGGTCGTGACGCGGGAACCCGGGGGAACCATCATTGGCGAGGACATCCGTCACTTGCTTATGCACGCGGACTCCTCCCAGAGCATTTTCCCTGAAACCGAGTTGTTGCTTTTCGCCGCAAGCAGGGCCCAACTGGTGCGAGAACTGATCCTGCCAGCGGTACGCGAGGGCAAGATCGTTCTTTGCGACCGCTTCCTTGACTCCACTACAGTATATCAGGGCGTAGCACGACAAATTGCCGACGATCCCATCACCCAGATCAATGGGTTCGCGGTTGGTGAAATGATCCCCGATCTTACCATCGTCCTCGACGTGCCGGCCGAGGTTGGCTTGGAGCGGATCAAGCACAGGGTATCCGACATGCCCGACCGAATGGAACAGGAGAACGTCGAGTTTTACGGCAAGGTAAGAGAGGGCTACCTTCACTTGGCCAAAAGTCTTCCCGATAGGTTTTTCGTGGTCGACGGCCTTGCCGAGCCCGACGAAGTCGAAATCTCAATTTGGAACGAGATCCACTCCCGCTTCTTCGAGCAGGACTGAACCAGGCGGACCAAGGTGGCGAAGTTCTCATCCGACCCGAACGAAAAGCTCCTCCAGCGACTCAAGGACGGCACGCTCCATCACGCCATCCTCTTTCATGGCCATGACTTGGAGTCGGTTGAGAGGGATGCCCTGTCCCTTGCGAAGCAAATCCTCCACATGAACGAAGAAGCTTCCGAGCACCCTGACTTGTTCAGGGTTCGGCCAGCCGGGAAGACTCGTATTATTTCCATCGATAAGACAAGGGAGCTGATCGCCGAATTAAACCGTACTTCCAACCAGGGTGGCGCCAAGGTCGGCCTGCTCCACGAATCGGACCGGATGAAAATGGAAGCCTCCAACGCCTTTCTGAAAACCCTAGAGGAACCTCCCCATGAAACGTTTCTCTTCTTGCTCACGACACGGCCTTACTCGATGCTTCCGACAATCAGGAGCCGTTGCCTGCAAGTCAGGATCGCGACCAACAAGGATCCTATATACGACAAGGACTGGGATGAATGGGTGGCCAAGTATGGCGACTGGATCCACCTGATGCTCGATCGCAAAAGAATGATGCAGGACCGTACGGCTCCCGTCTTTGCCGCCTATGGGTTAGCCGAGAGATTAACCTCGCTTATCCGAAGAAGGGCAGATGAAAAATTCAAGGCCGCGATCAAGGAGCTTACGGTGAAGCTCGACGACAAGGAAAAGGATGCCCTCGAGTCAGGCATCAGGAGAGGAATCCGATCTGGTTTCCTCACGGAACTTGCTCTTAAGACTCGGGAAATCGTTATCCGGGACGGAACGCAACCCACTGAGAAGATCAGTCTCAAGTTAGCCCGGGCAATCACCAGCCTGGAAAAAAACAAGGGGCTTATGGAAGTTAACCTAAAGGAAGAGGCCGCCCTGGAAAATTTTTTACTCTTCTCACTACGAAACTGGACTGCCAAGTGACACGGTTTACAAACGCAGTCGACCGCACGTAATCATGCCAACCCTTTTTGAAAAAATCATCAACCGGGAAATCCCTGCCGACGTCCTTCACGAGGATGAAACCTGTATCGCCATTCGTGACATTGCGCCACAAGCACCCGTTCACGCCTTGGTCATTCCCAAGAAGGTGATCCCAAGGATCGCCGAGGCTCGTCGGGAAGACCAGGAAGTCATCGGTCATCTTTTGCTCGTGGCCGGGCAATTGGCCCGATCCGAGAAACTGGATGATGGCTTCAGGATCGTTATTAACAATGGTTCCGATGGCGGGGAAACCGTACCTCACCTGCACGTTCATCTGCTCGGAGGCAGGCAACTCCGATGGCCTCCGGGCTAAGCAGCTTTTATGAAACCTCTTGCAATCCTTCTTTTGTCCTGCGGACCCATCCTTCTGGCGGACCAGGTCGTCACCAAGGATGGTTCCCGCATCATGGGCACGGCCGTTAGCGTCATTGATGGGAACCTGACTTTCAAGACGGAGTTCTCGGGCAAGATTAGGATACCAGTCGACCAGATTTCCTCACTGGTCTCCGAGTCACCGATCTCTCTGCGCCTCGACGACAACCGTACTTTCAACGACAAGATCGTTCCCGCCGATGGGGACAGAATAGGACTGGAGGACAATGATCTCAGCTTTGGCTTTGCCCGTATCCGTCATCTCTGGGCGGATGGAAACGAGGATCCCCTCGTGCTGGCCGAGCAAAAAAAGGCGGAGGCACTAGTCATGAAATGGGCCCATGCCATCGGCTTCGACTTCACGGGATCGTCCGGAAACACCGATGACTTGGGAATCGGGCTAAGGGCAGACAGCACCTACGGCAACAAGTTTCGCGAATACGAACTCTACCTTGCCTACAACAATTCCAGCAAGGAGGACGTAACCGTAGTCGACGAAACCAAGCTAGGTGCGGAGTACGACTCTCGATTCTTCGAGCGTTTGTCTTGGTATGCCAAGACGGACTGGGAAAACGACCGGCTCGAGAAGGTTGACCTGAGAGCAACGGCCGCCCTCGGACTTAAATACAACTGGATCACAGACAAGTCCTATGAAGTCGCCGCCCGAGCCGGGCTTGCCTTTCGCTTCGAGGAATATCAGTCGCCTTCCGTCGACAACTTGAGTGACCCTGCCCTCGACTTTGGCCTGGAGTACTCCCAGGAAATCAAGGACTTCCTTTCTCTCCAGAGCGACCTCACCTATATACCCAGCGTTAAGGACTTCACGGATTTCCTCTTGAGCAACGACGTCGCCCTAGTCATTCCAATCGACAAGAAAGAGGACTGGAACCTTAGATCGGGAATCAACGGCACCTATAACTCCACTCCGGTCTCCGGAAAGGATCAACTGGACTTGAAGTACTACTTGCGACTCGTCTACCGCCTGGACTGAAGAGTTGGATCTAGGGAGTGGTTACGGGGCCCAAACTCATCAAATCCCAAAGCAGGGAAACGATCTGAATGGCCACCATGAGAGAGAGTCCCACGAGCACTATGATCACCCATTTCCAAGGGAGCTTGCGTTTCAATCGACGCTCTTCCCGTTTTCAGTCAAGCCCCTTGATCGAAGCCATTGAAGAGCATTTTGATAACGGGCTCCGTCCTGAGCATCCTCCGTGGGACCGGACGGACTTTCGACGCCCTCCACAACCCTCGCCTTGAGCAATTCCTCGATGCCTGAAAAACCTCGAACCTTGGGCTGGCTAGGCGACGTTTCGACTTCTCCCTTCTTTCCGGAATCGAACAGTCGACGCAGGGAGTCATAAGTGGGACGTGAGTCGTTCCCCAGATTCAAGAGCGTACCGTCTAGGTCGTTCCGAGAAGGTGGCCTGAGAATCCCAGGGGAGTTTTTTTCGTCTGAAAAGCCTACCCTCTTCCCCGCGTCATCACGTCCGGCCGCCTTTTCTGATGAATCAAGAAAGCCGACCCGGGATAAAGCCTCGTTTCCCGCAGAGTTATCAGCCTGTAACGCCTGTGCTGAAAAGTCGACCAAGTTGCCGGGGTTGATTCCAGGGCGGTCCACCGGCCCTAGGCTCCGCTCGAAGCCCGACACCATGCGGTTCGACGAAGGGGTCTCAGCCCCAGGGGAGCCATCAAGTAGCTGAATACCTCGGTTCACCGGGTCTTTCTCATCGTCGGCTGTGGAAGGTCTCAGGACGATACTTGTATTCTTTACTTGATCAAGGTTGTTTGGAACGGCCCTCTCTGGAACCTCAACGGAAGGCCTAAGTTCAGTGGAAAGGCCGCCATCGTCAATGGGATCGTTCGAGGAAACAGATTCGGAGGGATCCCGAGCAACAGGGCTTGCACCCGCAGGAGGGCCGGGGACGGGAACCTCATCCGGTTCGGTCGTATCCTTGGATGGTAAAACCGGCTTTAAGGAGGAATCTACGGAAAGGCCTGCTTCAGGGACGGAATGCTTCCCCGGCAGAGTATCCGCTTCACCGGAAACGACCTCAACTGCCGGGTCCAAAGATTCGGAACCTTTGTCCATGGTAGAGTTTTCGTTAGCCTTGAAGGACTGTGCGTCATCCGCAGAGCCATCAGGATTCTCCTGCGTGGGATCGGTGGAAACGTCCGAACTCTCCGAAAGCTCATCCTTTGTAGACTCCGGTTCGGAGGAGCCTTTACCGTGAGGAGGAGTTTTCTCATTCTTGGTCGAGCCCGTAATCCCTAAGCCGGAAGCGCCAGGACTTGCCTCGTTTTGACTAGGGTGATCGGCGGGAGAAACGGAAGGCATGCCTTGCGTGCCCTTCCCTCTCTTGCCGGAATGGGTTTCAGCGGGGGGAACCGAAGACGTTTCGTTCCCCTCGCCCAAGAGGTTCTGCCCGTCATCCTTTGGAGTGGTGGCGCAACCGGCCCAAAGGAACAAGGCCGCAAAACCGATGGAAACAAGCAAGGGAGTCGTCATTCGATCAATCCTGGATAGAAGCGGAGGAGTTTGCAGTGGTCTTGCCAAGCGGATTGAGGGCGGCAACGAGAAGATCGATCATCAGCGAGAGCGAATCTCCACCCGACTGGCTGGACTTGACCTTCATCTTGAAGAAACCGGTCGAGTTACCCCTCACCCGAGACCCTGTCTCTATAGAATCGGAATCAAAGCCTTCAAAACCGGTTGACTTGGTCAGGTCGATCCTCTCAAGCAGGTCGATGGTGGTCTGGTAATCCAGCCTTTGCAGAAAAATCTCCACGAATTCCCCAAACGCACTTGAAAGAACGGCAGAGTTCGAACCATCTCGGACGGCGTCCAATTTGCTCGCGACCCTCAAACCAAAATCCGAGTCTAGGACCGGCTTCTCGTAGGCGTATTCCCCATCAAGGGAGATTTCTCCGGAACTGGCCTTGGCCTTCAAGACCAAGTCGAAGGAAAGGAATTCGCGGAATTGGTTGAACAATTCCTCCTCCTCGGATGTTTTCTTAAATTTTCCGAAAAAATTCGAGCCGTTGAGGGCAAGGGCAAGATCATAGTCGTTTCCGGAAAGCCTGGAACTGAAGGAGGAAGAGAAAACTTCAGCGCCTCCCCCAGAAACGAAGACCTGCTCAAGTTCCTTGTCCAGAAAGGCTGGGTCCGGTTGATCGGACCACCATGAGGTAAGCATTACGAGGCAATGCTCGTCCAAGCCCAGCGACACGTGAGCTGATTTGTGCTGGACGGATAGAAAGCGCGGAGAGTCGCGTTTGACCACTTTCCAAATCGGATTCTGAGATTTAAGGTCCAGTTTGTGAAGGATGAAATCCTTAAGCTTGGCTTGGTCGGCAATGGGAAGGACAAGGCCGAAGACGACGTCAGAGGCACGCTTGTCCATATACTCCATGCCGGGGAATTGAAGGAAATACAAAACCCGACCATCCGGTTTGATCCCGCAGGAGTATGGGTCCCAAGCCAAGTCGCCCAGGAAAGAAACGCGCTTGGTTAGATAACCGGAAAGAATCTTGGGCACGCCGACTTCCTCCATCATTCGGATACCGGAAAAGGAACAGACTCCGAATGCCTGCTCGGGAACGTAAGAGAAGGCCCGCCCGTCGGGCTTGGATAAAGCATTGGCAGAGGGAGTGTCGATAACGGCGGACGAACCGGAACCGTCATTATCTTCTATCAAAGCCGACAAACCCCATAGGCTTACCCCTCCAAGTAGGAGGATTAGAGGTAGATTCGCCAAACGAAAGAAACCGGTCTGAGTGGCAGAATCTCCCTCGCTTGCCTCATCAGGCGAATCGGGCTCGGGATCCTTGCTACGAAGGAGCGATGCGTTATATGCTATAACGAGAGTAACGGCCAAGGGGTCGAAAACAAGAACCAGGATGAGGATAAACCATTTTACGACCCGGTTAACGGCTTTGTCGGTGGCCTCCTTGATCAGGATGGGGTTTTCCGTGGCTTCAGCAGCAGCCACCTCGGAATCGAAGGCTCGAGCCACGAATTTGAAGGAACCAATGTCGGTCGCCCGAATTTTTCCATCGAGATCGAGGATTTGGCTCTCAGCCTGTTCTTTCTTGGCCAACAACTCCCCCTTCTTGGCTTCCAGTTCCGCCGAACTGTCCGGGCCGAAAACCGATTCGGTCTCGCTCAAGGCCGTCAGCTTGCGACTAGCTTCCGCGATCTCCGACTCAAGGGACTTGATCCGATCGTCCACCGCACCGCGAGCCTCTTGCAGGTTCTGGAGGGCTGTCTTGACGTTGTCGGCCTGTTCGGCCCCTCCTGTCGTTAGCCCCGTTATCTTAAGACTGGCCTCTGAAATCTCACTCTGAATGAGGGCAATGCGTCCATCCAGAGCCTTGTACCTCTTGTCCATGTCATCCCTTGCCTTTTGAGCCGCCGCGGTGATACCTGCAAGGGTTGCTCGCAGGGCTTCTCGTTCTCCGGCTTGGTTCTTGAGCAACTCGTTTGCCTTCTTGATTCCGTCCTCGAGAAAAGTTCTGCCTTTGTCTCGGTAGACCTTTACCGCGGAATCGAGCTGGGCCAGACGTTCATTCGCCTTGGCCTCCTTGGCCAGTTCCTGCTCAATCCTCAGGTCAACCTCCTTCTTGTAATCCTTCTTCTGGTCCTCCAGGACGGTGATATCCTGCCTCCGGATTTGGATGACGGACTCCAGTCGCTTCTGCTCGGCCTCCCTTCTTCCGCGCTCACCCACGATCATCTGGTCGGTTTCCTTGGCCAAGTTTGCCTTGGACGCCTCGGCGGCCTTAATATCATCGCGTCGCTCGGATATGTAGGACTCCAACCTTCTCCGTTCGCTTTCCTGCTTTTCCTCGCGCAGGGCGGATCCTTTCTGGCCGGAAGTCTGGTAGGCTGCGATGAGACGGTCGTACTCCACCTGCTGGCGCTGCAGGCTCACGATTTCCTTCTCATACCCTTCTACTTGGTTAAGGGTCTGCTCGAAAGCCTGAGAAAGGTAGCCGTAGATACCGGCCGAGGTAATGCCAATAAGAAGAGCGACCGCAACTACCAGATACGTCCTCAGCGTCTTGTTGCAGGTCTTCCATTGACGATAGAGGAAGGAGGCCGCGATGAGCTTGCCGAACTCGAGGCTGGAGGCCATCACGATAATCGGGATGGTGAAGGAACTAACAGCCCCGAAGGTCAGCGCGATTCCCCTAACGCTAAAATATGCCGCGCACCCTGCGATGAATAGAGCCGCCCCCCCTATCAACAATGTGAATACATTCATCCACAGTCATTTATGCAGAAAAAAAGAAGCTGGGAAACAAGAACTTGTTCCCAAACCGAAATCTTATTCACCAAGGGATCTTTTCCGTTTCCATTTATCCGAAAACACCTTTTTGTTCGAGACGGATGGATTTTCACGAAAACTTCACCACCTTGGACTGGTGTGTGGTGGCAGGCTATTTACTCCTGACGACATGGGTGGGGCACTTGCTCAAGGGCAGACAGTCCTCCATCAAGGACTTCTTCCTTGGCGGAAGGTCCCTACCCTGGTTGGCCGTCTCCGGCTCCATCATCGCAACGGAAATCAGTGGGGTTACCTTTATTGGGGTTCCTGGTATGGTCTATGCGGCAGGTGGCGATTTTACTTATCTGCAATGGGGGATCGGTTCCATCATCGCCCGAATCCTTGTAGGTATATTCTTCGTGAAAGTGTTCTACGAGAGGGAGATTTACAGCCCCTACGACTATATGGGAAACCGTCTGGGCCTAGCATCCAAGAGGCTGGCCACGATCATTTTCCAGATCGGTGGAATACTTGGGCAAAGCGTGCGGGTATTGGTCGCAGCACTCGCCCTGAAGGTAGTTACTCCGCTAGAGTTCGATCACTGTATCTGGATCATAGGGATTTTCGCCGTTGGATGGACTCTAATGGGCGGCATGCGTACCGTGATCTGGACGGATGTCATGCAGTTCTTCCTCTTCGTCGGGGCCGGACTCTTCTCCCTGTTCTGGATGCTCTCTACCATCGACGGAGGGTGGAGCGGAATGGTGGAAATCGCCAACCAAGCCGACAAGTTCACCCTATTCAACCTCACCACCGATCCGGCAGTTGGCTTCACCCTCTGGGTGGCCATTCTAGCCGTCCCATTCCAGAACTTAAGCGCCTTCGGAGTAGATCAGCTCAATGCCCAGAGAATGTTCTGTTGCAAAAACTCCCGGGACGCGACCAAGGCCATGATTACAAGTTCGGCCGCACTTCTCCTTACAACCCTAATGCTTTTCGTCGGAGTCGCTCTTTTCGCCTATTACGAGCCCATGCGCAACTCCGGTCTGGAACCCGAGATCTTCGGTCAGGACTCCAACTATATCTACCCCGCATGGATCGTAACGGAACTTCCCGCGGGCCTAAGAGGTCTTATTCTGGCAGGCATTTTCGCGGCCGCCATCTCCAGCCTCGACTCAATCCTGGCCGCCCTCTCGCAAACGACCCTTTCCCTTTTCCATGACAATAAAACCGGATTGAGCGACGGAACAAGCCTCATGCAGTCACGGTTCCTCGTCCTTTTCTGGGGGATCGCCCTTTCCGCCTTCGCGGTTCAACTGGATTCCCTTCGGGACAAGGTCAATGTCGTCGTCCTCGCATTCGGTATGATTTCCTACACAACCGGACCCATGCTCGGGATGTTCCTGGCCGCCCTTTTCACCCCACGGGCCCGCACCTTAGGTCTAGCGTTGGGCTTCGCCCTTTCCTTTGCCTTGGTAGCCTACGTCCGCCCCGACTTCTACCAGATCCTGATTAATTTCAAATTCCTGTCGGCCGAGCAGGCCGCCTCCTGGAAGGGGCTCTCTCAAGAAAATGGAGAGCTCAAGCCTACCCTAAACTCGGCCTGGGCCTGGCCCGTTACCGTTTTCCTAACCTGGGGATGCGGCCTCCTTTTCCAACGGAAGGGCAAAGGGTGACGAGATTTCAAACCCAGTCGATTTTCCCACAACCTCAAGATGTCTCCCCACTCCCCGGCTCCATCGATCTGCAAACACTTGGGAAGCTCAGGACGGACGACGCGAAGTTTCGCCGGATCGCCTCCCTCTTCTACAAACGCCTAGGGATGGATGGTGGGAATACCGACGAAGCCCCGACGCTTCTCCTGGAAAGGGCGCAAACTTCGCACCGCGAGGAATACGTCCTCGAGACGTCTCCCTTGAAAATCGTTCTCTCGGCATCGAGCGACGAGGGCTTGTTCCGCGGGCTTACCTCCCTATGCCAGCTAAGGGAGGGGAGCGGCCCCGGAAAAACGGAATGCCTGCGCATCGAGGACCGGCCCGTCATTGACGGAAGGGGGTTCATGCTCGACGTCAGCCGTTGCAAGGTCCCCACCATGGAAACGTTTACGGAGTTAATCGATCTTCTTGCGGATCTGCGCTACAACGAACTGCAACTCTACGTCGAGCACACCTTCTCCTTCCGTGACCACGAGATCGTCTGGAAGAACGCTTCCCCTCTTACGGGAGAGAATATTCGCGAAATCGACCAGTACTGCAGGGAGCGTTTTATCGAGCTTGTACCCAACCTGAATTCCTTTGGTCATTTCGAGAGGTGGCTGAGGCATGAGCCCTACAAGGCAATGGCTGAGTGTCCCAACGGATTCCGGAGGGAAGACCCCTATATGGTTCGAGATCACGGCACGACCCTCCGCCCCGATGCGGATAGCCTTGCCTTCGTCGATTCCCTCTTCACCGAATACCTGCCCAACTTCACCTCAGGCAAGTTCAACGTCGGGATGGATGAACCGTGGGAACTGGGACAGGGTTGGAGCAAGGAGGATGTTTCCCGCAAGGGAAAGGACAAGGTCTACCTCGAGCACCTGGAAGGAATCCGCAAACTGGTGGAGAAACATGGGAAAAAGATGCAGTTCTGGGCCGACGTCCTGCTCGAGAAACCAGAGAATGCCTCGCTTCTTTCGCCCACCGCAGAGCCCATCATCTGGGGTTATGAGGCGGATCATCCCTTCGACGTCCAGTCGGAGGTCGTTGCATCCTGCGGGTTGAGCTTTCGCCTCGCTCCCGGAACCGGGACATGGCGCAGCTTCACGAGCCGTTGGCCCGATGCCCGGGCAAACCTGGAAAGCGCCTCCGAGAACGCCCTTAAGCATGGAGCAGAAGGAATTCTTCTCACGACTTGGGGAGACTGCGGAAACCATCAACCCTGGTGTACGCTTTACCCCTCCCTTCTATACTCAGCCCAACTTGCATGGAACGGAACCCGACTGGACGACCCTCCCCTGGCGGATGCCGTAAACTGTATGGTCTTCCGATCTTCCCACATGAACCTCGGGGCTGCCATCATGGAGGCAGGCAGACTGGACCGGCAGATCGGTTCGCGGCTACCCAACCGCAGCCTGGCATGGAACCTCCTCTTTGAGGAGCGCAGGGACGAGGTGCGGCGACACCTTGAGAAGAACCAAACCGCCCGACGCATGAGAGATGGAATCGATTTTCTATCAAGGATCGTGGAAGAACTTTCGGGAAGGAACTCCAACCGCAAGGAAAGTTTGGCCGCCGAGGAATTGCTTCTGGGAATCGAATTGAGCTCCATCGCATTAAACAAGGGGCTGGCTCTACTTTCGGGCAATCCGCAACAAGATCCCCATGACACTCCTCAGATCCTCCGCAAGTACGAGAAAGCTTGGCTTGCCCGGGCCCGCCCCGGGGGACTGGAGGAGAGCCTCAGCCTGCTTGAGGGAGGCCTTTCTCAGTCCTGACTGGCTGTAACTCGGGCATTTCAACCGCGACCGCATCGCATCGCATCCTGCCTTCCGTGGTAAGCCTTGAGGCGCCGCCTTCGCTCTTCAGCATGCCTGCGTCCTCAAGCTCTGCAAAGAATCTCCTGATTTCGCTCAACTCGCCCTCACCAACCCCGAACCGCCGAGCCAGGTCAACCAAACTTATCCCCTCGTTCATCCTGAGGCCGAAAATAATGGCATCCATGGCAAGATCTCGAAACCCGATTGGGGTCCATTCGTCATAGGCAGGCTGCGCTCCCGGCCTCATGCCCTTTTCCCAGAGGTCCAGGCTGGCGGAGTTCTTTCTCCGAAACCCGCCATACTGGGAGGATGCACTCGGCCCGTAGCCAATCCACTCGTTCATCCCCCACGTGTTGAGGTTGTGTAGACAAGGCATCCCCGGCTTGGAAAAGTTCGAGACCTCATACTGAGGATATCCCCGGGCCGGAAGGAGAGCCCATGCCTTCTCGTAAAAGGCGGCTTCCCTTTCGGGTTCCAAACGAACCTTTCCCTCGGCAAGCCTAAGGTACATGGCGGTATCCTCCTCAAAAGTAAGGCAATAAGTGGAAAGATGCTCTGGATCGAGCTCGACGGCCTTATGCAAATCCTCCTCCCACATGGCAAGGGTTTGCCCTGGGGCCCCAAAGATCAAATCCAAGTTTACCCTGAAGGCGGCGCTCTCACGAAGGAGTGAATAAGCCTCGTAGGTTTTCTCCACCTTATGGCCCCTGCCCAGAGCTTCCATCATTCCCGGATCAAAAGTCTGGGCGCCAATCGAAGCCCGATTAACGCCGTTCTCGGCAAGGATTCTCAGCTTTTCGGCAGTGACTTCGGTTGGAGCGAGCTCGATCGTCCACTCACAGCCTTTCTCCAGTCCGGCACTGCGAATAAGACCACACAGGCGTTCAAGTTGATCGGCCGAGAGAATACCCGGGGTTCCTCCGCCAACGAAGACGGTAGAAAACGGTCTATCACCCGGGAAGCGCAGGATTTCACTCTCGAGCCCTCTAAAAAAACTCTCGATTCCCTTTTTGCTTGGTCTCTCCTGGTAAAATGCGCAAAAGTCACAAGTGGTGGAACAAAAGGGCACATGCGCATACAATCCCAAGGCGGGAACGTTTGATCCTTGCTTTTCTTGAACGAACATTGTCTACCAGATGACAGAACTATAGGAAAACTTATGATGAACTCACTCTCGACACTATCCAAATCAATTATCTTATCAGCGTCTCTTTGCCTCTTCACGAGCTGCAAGCAACCAAGCTTCATTAACCTGACCTCGACCAACCTGAGTCAAAACCCTTCCGGCATCTACACTCTCCAGACCGAGCTGGATATACAGGACCGCCACATTTCCGAGGATTCAATCGAGGTTTTTGCCGTCGTAGGAGGAGATACCATCCCGATGACAAAGGATCCCGTGAACCCTTTCTTGTGGAGTTGTGACTACAAGCTGCCCCAAGGCTTTGACGAAGCCACCTACTACTTCGCCGCTAAATACTCCGTCAACCGGGGAGGGAACAATTTTTCCCCTAGGGAAGTAAAGAGCAACCTTCAGGTCTTCAGACTGGAAAACAGGTACGTCGGAAACCTGGCCTCCTACAGAGGACCCGTCGGAGTGGAGATAGCCGTCCAGGGAAGAGGGCTGACCAAGTACGACTCCATCACCATGGGCGGAGTCAAGACCACGACCCGCTATCTCTCCGAAAACGAACTCCGCTTTACCATCCCGGCTCTACCTGCGGGCGTAGATTACCCGGTCCAGTTGATCGGCGGTCCCCACGGAGCCCTCGACATCGGCAACTTCAGGATCGACGAAAGCGTCCTCGGGGTCGTTCCTTCCTCCCTTGAGATCAAGTCCGGAGACTCGGCCACCCTGCTTTTCAAGATCGATTTTGAGGCCCCCGCAAGCGGTCTCACCATCGACGTCAAGACCGACATATCCAAGTCCGTAATCATGCCCGTGGCTATTATAAGCAGTGGCAACAAGACGGTCAACATACCCATCCGCGGGGGTGAGCCTGGAGAAGGAAAACTGGTCGTGACCGCCCCCGGATACCAATCCGTGGAAGTACCGATTAGGGTATACTGATCCTTCGAGCATGGGTAATCCGCCTTCCACGGAATACCCCAGAGTTTCCGTAGTCCTCACTACCTTCGACCGCAAGGATTTGCTGTCTCGCGCCTTGCGTTCCGTGATACGTCAGTCCCACCCAGTCGATGAAATTATCGTGGTCGACGACGGTTCCAGAGACGGCACCATCGAGGAACTCGCTCCGGTCTTTCCATACGTCTCCTGGCTACGGCAGGAAAACAAGGGAGTCTCCAGTGCAAGGAACCTTGGGATCCGCAGAGCTGGGGGCGACTGGATCGCCCTTCTCGACTCGGACGACGAATGGGACGAGTCCAAACTCAAACTCCAACTAGAGACAATCCTTCAAAAGCCCGAGGCTCTTGCCTCTCACACGGGGGAGAGATGGATTCGTTCCGGAAACGAGGTAATGCCACCCACCTACCTCGACAAGTCCCCCCTCGGGCTTTTTGATCGGAGCCTCCTTCATTGCTTGATCTGCCCATCCTCGGTTTTGCTGAGCCGCGAAATCTTTCCCGCCATTGGGTATTTTGACGAATCCCTTCCAGTCTGCGAAGACTATGACTTCTGGCTCCGTCTGCTTTTGTTTACGGAACCGATCCTTGTTTCCGAAAAGCTCGTGCTCAAGCACGGTGGTCACCAAGATCAACTATCGACCGCGATCTGGGGAATGGACCGATTCCGCATCCAGGCGATGGAAAAGCTCCTCGAGAACCCCATGCTCCCCCCGGGAAAAGCACGGGAGGTACGGGCTGTTATCGTTCAAAAATGCTCAATACTCTCGAAGGGCTTCTCCAAGAGAGGGAAACTGGATGATTCCCGACGCTATGACCGCAAGAAGGAACAACACGAGTCCCCTCTCGGAGAAACCTCTGCTTTCGCCCCATGAATCTGATTGTTGCCCTCAAGGCCGAAGCCAGCCCGCTCATCGAATCCCTTTCCCTAAGCAGGGAAGAGGGATCCGATTCGTTCCCCCTGTTTGTCGGGGATCATTGTAACCTGATTATTTCGGGAGTGGGTAAAAGCCGGGCATCCGCAGCGGTCCTCTATCTGCGGAAGCGATTCCCTCAGCCCAACCAAGCGTGGGTAAACCTGGGCTTCGCGGGACATGGCAAGCTGGAGGTGGGAAAGTCTTTTCTCGCAAACCGGGTGATGGACGGCGAGTCGGGGGAAGCCTTCTACCCTCCTCAATTGATCGTAAGTAAAATCGCCTCATCGAGCCTCCTCACCTCACTGAATCCCTTGGCCGATTACCCTGAGCCAATTGGCTACGACATGGAGGCATCCGCGTTTTGCCTTTCCGCAAGGACCGCCACTACCCGGGAACTCATCCAGGTCGTCAAGGTCGTTTCCGACAACCCTGCCAACCCCGTGGAATCCTTCGACAGATCGAGGGCTGCTGCACTCATGAAGAACGCCCTGCCCTCCATCCATCCCTTTCTCGAAAAGCTCGAGAAACTTGCCTCCAAGGTCACTCCTCCCACCGAGCTTCTCAACTTCATCGAGGAGGCTTTTGCCCTCAAGCCTTTCACACAGACCCAACGCCATCAGTTACGCAAACTCCTCAACCAGGCCAACGCCCTAGGAATGCCCGAGGAAGATGCTCGGGCAATCCTCGAGTCCTCAGGCACGACACGGGAGGCAATTCACGAACTGGATCTGGTCCTGGAGGAGCGGAGGCTCCTTTCATGATCGACCTAATCTATCACGAGGAGGGCGTCCTCGATCATCCCCGGGCACGGGAAGTGCTTGACCGCTATCCGAGCGCCACCCTCGTTCCCTGCTCCCACTACAAGGAGATCTTCAACCCCAACGGACAGAACTTTGCCCTGCAGAAGCAGAAGCCATCCCTAATTCTCGCCCGAAAGACGGGCTCGCTGGTTCATCCCGTTCCTCCCACCTACGGAATAGGCGGAGAACGCAACTTCTATTTTTCCCACCTTCTCAATTGCCTTTATGATTGTCGCTACTGTTTCCTCCAGGGAATGTTCCCGTCGGCCCATTACGTCCTGTTCGTGAACTACGAGGATTTTCAGGACGAGATCCTTCGGCTCACACAAGAGCCCCAAGAAGGTGAAAGCTGGTTTTTCTCCGGCTACGATTGCGACAGCCTGGCCATGGAAAAATCAACCGGTTTCGTCGGCTCCTTCCTTCCTTTCCTTTCGGAAACACCTAGGGCGCGACTTGAACTGAGAACCAAAAGTGCGGACACCGGTATACTAGAAAGCAAGGAAGCTCTTCCCAACGTCGTGACCGCCTTCAGCTTCACGCCGGAGGAAATCGGCAAACAACTAGAGAAGGGCGTCCCCTCCGTAGACTCCCGCCTGAGAGCCATCGGCAGGATTGCCGAGCGAGGGTGGCCCGTGGGGGTACGGATAGATCCTCTTCTCGACTGCATCGATTTCGAGAAACGATACCGCGACTTGTTCGATAAACTTTTCCCCAGCCTTCCTGATGAATCACTTCATTCCGTTTCGCTGGGCGTTTTCCGGGTACCTTCATCCTATTTCGGGAGAATGGAAAAGCTACACCCCCGGGAACCACTTTTCGCAGGCAAATTGGCCAAGCGGGGCGACTCCGTGGCATATCGACGAGAAATCGAGCTGGAGCGAACCGCCTTTTGCCGGGAGGAGCTCCTGAAACGCATTCCCGCCTCAAAGCTCTTTCAATGCGAAACAAACCTTGATGCTCAGCCCAGCCCATGAGAATGCGCAGGACAATCCCGTTGCCTTTTCAAGAAGCGAGCCTTAGGTTGTAGTTTGTGTTTGGGAATGCCACCTTAGCTCAGTTGGTAGAGCACTCGCCTTGTAAGCGAACGGTCGTCAGTTCGAATCTGACAGGTGGCTCCATTTCACTCGCCCTTGCCTGTGCGGTCCTTGGCTATTGCTCCCTTCATGGAGATAAAAAGGACAAGCTGCGCCAAAGTGCGGAAAACATTCTCCTATACCAGCGATCATCCGGTGGCTGGCCCAAGAATTACGACCGTGATGAAAGCCTCACAAAAGAAAGGACTAAGGAGATTCGCAACAGGCGGAACGAAAACGACGCAACTATCGACAATGGGGCCACCCACACGGAAATTCGCTTGTTGGCCAAGGCGGCTCGCAAGCTAGAGGAAAACAAATTTCAGGAATCAGCTCTTCGGGGAATTCGCTATTTGCTTGAAGCTCAGTATGAGAATGGAGGATGGCCCCAGAGGTATCCCGACCCGAAAGGTTACCATCGACACGTAACCTTTAATGACGGAGCCATGATCGGAACCATGGAAGTCCTAGACTCCATTGCCAAAAACGAAACGGTCTTCTCCTTCGTTCCCGACTCGACACGCGAGAAATGCAGGGGAGCAGTGAATGAGGGAATCGAGTTCATTCTTCGTTCGCAGGTTAGAGTCAATGGGCGGCTTACCGTCTGGTGCGCACAGCACGACAGTGAAACCCTCCTCCCTGCAGGAGCGCGATCCTACGAACTCCCATCCCTCAGCGGAAGTGAATCCGTTGGAATCGTCCGGTTCCTCATGAAAATTGAAAACCCCGACAAGCGGACCCAGAGTTCCATTGAGGGTGCGGTCGCCTGGTTCGAAAAGGCGAAACTGACCGGACTCCGACAAGTACTTATTGATGAGCCCGGAACCCCCAAGGGAACGGACAAGAAGATTGTAAGCGACCCGAAGGCCCCTCCCCTTTGGAGTCGATTTTACGACCTTAGGAATGAAAGGCCATTCTATTGCAGCAGGGACGGAATCCCCCAAGACTCAATCGACAAGATATCCTACGAGCGCAGAAATGGCTATTCATGGCTGGGCGACTATGCCCGCAAACTCATCGGCATGGAGTATCCTGCCTGGAAAAGACGGATCACAACCGAATAAAAAGGATGAACTGGGAGGCAATTTTCTGGTACCTCGTTCTGACCGACTCAGTCGCGGCCAACTTAGTGGCTTGGTTTTTCAGGGACTGGTACGAGAACAACCTGGGTAATATCCCAAGGCATTTCCCAGCCGCCAAAAGCTGGTGCCTGGTCTACTTGACGCTCGTCCTCTGGGTAGGCTGGGCGCTGTATCGGGGAGGCACGCTTCCCTGGTGAGCCGGAAACTCCCTAGGGAACCCGAAGAGGTTCGCCAAGCTCAACCCGGATGGCTCGGATCATGGCGTCCGCATTCAGGGGATTCAAACCGGCCAGCATGACCGAGACGTTTGGGTAAAGAACATCCTCTCCCTCGGCAGGCAAGAATACCAAGTTTTCGTATTTCCTAACCATGAGCCTGGGGTTGGTCTTGCTCTGAACGTCCTCGAAGGATGCGCCTGCAAGCTCGAGAGCTTTGAGGTACTTCTCCATCTTTTCGTCCATTGCCCTTTGGGTCAGAGGTCGCTCGACCTCTTTCTCCTCCTCGGTGAAAACAGAATTTCCGCGCTTGTCGATAGACTTAACCTGAATTTTATCGATGTCCTTAAGGACAAGAATCCCGTTCCTCACTACCAACCCGGCCGACTTCGATTTTATGCCGGACGCCAGAACCCCCTTCCAAAGCCGGCTCGAGAATTCCCTTTCATAAAAGCTCGAGTCCTTTTCCAGTTCAAGCCCGATGGATGAGAAAAGTTGGTCCGTTTCTCCTACCAGGTAGCTTAGATCAGAGGGAGAAACCGGGCTTCCCCTTGCGTATTCTTCACTCGTTATGCGCAAGGAGCCTAGCGAGACTTCGTCCGGCATAACGCTCAGGGCAAATTCCTTGTCCTTCACGCCGACCTGCATCCCCCAGGAAGTGCGAAAAAGGGAGAAGGCATCCTTCAAGGCAACGAGATTATCCGCCTCCACCTGCTTTCCTTTGTAGGCATTATAGTTGAAAAGCGCGACGGCCAGGGCTGCGAAACTGTCCTCGCCTTGGGGGTTTTGCTCGGCGAACTTCTCCTCGACGCGTTTTACGATCAGTGAAAGTTCATCCGCCTTGGCCTTGAACTCCGGCCCCAGTGCAGTGACGTCGAACATCGGAGCAACAACCGGGTCGGGCGGATCCTCCACCTCGGGAGGAGAATCGACCCGGGCAAGATCATCGGAAACGAGCTCTCCATCCTGGTAGGTTTCATCCTTCAGGATGGTTCCATCCTTTGTCCTGAGGGTCCTACTGCCATCCCTCTTTCCGGACCTGTAGGAACCTTCGTCGTACTTTTGACCGTCGTTATGCCAAAGGGCGTAACGACCATCCTTAAAACCATCGGCATAGAAGGTTTCGGCCGCCTTCTGTCCATTGGGGTGCCAATTCGTCATCCGGCCATGAAGCTTGCCGTCCTTGAAGAAACTCTCCTCGCTCTTTTGACCATCCTCGTGCCAAGTCATTCTCATGCCGTTCAATAATCCCAAGCTATAACTGGATTCGGTCATCCTGTTCCCATTCGCATAGTAGCCGACTATCCTGCCGCTCCCCTTGGAAAAGGCGCTTAGCGGACACTCTTCGCCATCAGGTTTCCAGGAAAAGGCCCGAAAGGGTCTGCCATTCTCAAATTCGACCAAGTCCGCTACTTGATCGGTATCGAAAAAACGACGAACACTCCATCCGCTGAAGGCTTCATCGGCACCGAGGAGAAACACGCGACCCTCTCTTTCCTCCAGGTCAGAGGCATCGGTAGCGTTTCCCTCGACTGCAGCCTGGTCGAAGGGAACTCCCTTTTCGGCGCCGCCACTCTCGTGCTCAGGATTGCCAGGATCGGCTTCAAAGGATCCTCCTAGAAAATAAAACGCAATGCAGGCAAGCCCCAACCCTACAAGGATAACCGTGAGAATTGTATTAAGCGCTCCGCCCGCACCTCCCTTGAGCACGATTCGCTTGCCTTCATCGGTTTCTTCTTCTTGGGCGAAATCCTCATCCGGAACTAGATCCAAGGCCTTCGATATGGAAACCCATTCGTCCTCTCCCACTGTGCAAATATGGTCCCCGGGATCGAAGGAACCTTCCTCCACTTTTCGCTTGATCTCATTCAAGCCGTAAGGACCTACGCTCTCACCGTCCTTGTTTACCCAGTGTAGATCTGAATCCCCCATGGTGATTCGCTACCACGCCGCAATCATGTTTTCAAGTTTCCATTTTTACGTGCAAAGAATCTTTGTTCTCAAAGACGCGACATCGCCAAGGCCTTCTTCTTGACCCCATATGCGGCATCCTTTTTGCTCAAAAATATGATTTTATCAGGAAATCCTTTAGAAATAGTTCGGAACGTTAGCTAGCAATGGCCCGCTTATCACCGGGGAGGACTGCTTTTCGAAAATGAAGGCATACGTTGGAAGGAACGGACAAAACTTGGGCCTTTTTTCCATCGAGCAAATAAGGGGTGAGATCGAGGCGGGAAGACTTCACGAACAGGATCTTGCCTGCCACGACGGCGCCAACTGGATCCGCCTCAAGGACTTGCCCGGACTATTCCAGCAGCCCGCTGCCAAAGTCGACCGACCTGTAGGGGACAAAGAAAAGCCCAAGATAATATGGTTCATACTGCCCGTCTTCGCATGTTGCATCGTGGGGGTCTGGGGAATTTCAGCCCTGTTCTTCGGCAAGGAGAACGAGCAGGATTCCTCAAAGCAAGTTCTTTCATCAGAGACGCTAGAATGGAATCCTGATCAAGGGGAGAGCGATCAAGGTTCTTCAAAGCCAACTTTTTCATCAGGCACGCTTGAGTTGACTCCAGACCAAGTTGTGAAAGTGTATGATGGAGATACTTTCTTCGTGCATCTACCGGGTATACACGAAATCTTCGGCAACAATATATCCATCCGCATCAAAGGGATCGATACACCCGAGATGAGAGGAACAAGCGACGAAATCAAGGTCCTTGCGACCAAGGCTCGTGAACTGACGGAAAGAACCCTCAAGGAAGGGAAACGCATTCAGTTGCGAAACCCCGAAAGGGGCAAATACTTCAGGATCGTGGCCGAAGTATGGGTAGACGGTAACGCTCTTGCCGACATACTGAAAGCCGAAGAATTGGCGCAGGACTACGACGGTGAAGGCGAAAGGCCCACGTGGTAGCCCATCCCCGACCTGCTCCGCCCGCTAATGATACAAACAATTAGATAGCCCTTGACAGAAGCCTCATCCGGGGAAGGATTGAACACTCAGTCTTTGCTATGATTGGTCTTTCCGGGAGCATTCAATTTGTTACCTCCAGTATGGAGAGGTTTTCCGTGCGGGCGCATGCCTCGGTCAACAAGATCCTAAGTTCCGGGGATCCAGTAAGACGAGCGAGGCATGAAAATGATGCGGGAGCCATCAGTTTAGCGGCTAAGTTGTCATTCGACTCCGCCGCAAAAAGAAACTCGATAAGTTCCTTTCAAAATGCCATCTCGTTCATGCAGTTGCAGGAATCAGCCCTCAACCAGGCCGACAGGATATATCAGGAAATGATATCCCTGGCCTCCCTTGCGTCCGATCCGTCCGCTAATCAGGAGAACCGGCATTTGCTTGGTCAGCAGTTTGAGTCGCTCAGGCAGCAATCCTTGGACCTCAATCAAAGTACCTTCAATGACAGATACCTCTTCGATGAGCTTGCTGCATCAACGGATTACACCGTCGATTTTGCCTCCGGGCTTACGAACGACACACCGGCGACCATCTCGGGTTCGCCAAAGGTCTGGGAGGTAACGAAGGATGTTTTGTACAACACCGGAAAGATGACCATCGACGTCAATTCGGGTACCGCGGGCGACCGCTACATGCTCAAGCAGGACAACCTTGTTATCTTCGACTCCGGTTCTTGGGACACGGCTGGCAACGCCAAAACCTATGATTATGACCGCTTCGAGATCGAGTACGGTCCCGATAAGGAAACCACTTTCAAGTTCATCGCTCAATCCGACGGAAACTCCAGCTCGGTTGACTTGGATGGCCCCGATGGGATAAAGGGGACAGCCGATGATGGAGTTCTCCCCTCGGACAATACCTTCGACAACAAACCCTACTACCTTAACAACTTGGGGCTAACCGACGACGGGACTAGTTCCGGAGTGGCAAACAGTTCGGAGGTTTTATACACTAACCAAGGCCAAGTCACCACCGCCAAGTCGAATCCCGACACGACTAATCTCACCCTGCGGATTGAATCCAACACCCTCTTCCAGATCGGTGCCGAATTCACCAAACCGAACGCCGATGATATTCTGGTAGGTAATGCAAGCGACATACAGGTCGCGATGAAGCCATTGGGTCTTGGCTTGCTTCTTTCTCAAGAAGCGGGAAACCCGCCCCTTTCAATTGCCACCGCATCCGAAGCAGTCAAAGCCCTGCAAAGCATCACCAAGGAGATTGAGGGAGTCGCAGAGCAATTAGGCACGCTCCGCAGTAACTTCACCAAGGTCGAACTTGCTATGGAAGGGGTACAAAAAAAGCTGGCCAGCCAAGAAAATGTCATGTCCATCATTTCGGACGAAGGCTTGGCTGAAGATTTGACTCAGCTTAGTAGAGATAGAATACTCCGATCCCAAAGCGCAGCCATCATGACACAGGCAATCTCCGTTAACGAGGGAATCGTCGACTTGATTCTCTAAGGTCATTCCCCATTCGAGCCTTGTAAAAAGTGCCGGAGGACTTATAGCTTAGGGCATTGGGGAAGGATGGCAGAGTGGTCTAATGCGGCGGTCTTGAAAACCGCTGAGCCGGAAACGGTTCCGGGGGTTCGAATCCCTCTCCTTCCGCCATTCTCGTTAGACTGGAATAAAAAAAGGGCCCGGAGTACAAGACTCCGAGCCCTTAAAAGGTTGGGACGGCGCTCGCCACACGCTCGTTCCCGGATGCCAGCATTTGGCGCATGTATAGCTGCTGACTCCCCGACGCCATTCGAAGAGGTATGTCTCCGTTTCGGCCTCATGACAGGGCCGTCGAATCAACTTTGGACTGAAACGATTTTGAGGAAAGGCTTCTGGGCAACTTCAGCACTCCATGAGGAGTGGCTTCGGCTACTCGGCTACTCTCTGGTTACCTTCTGGATTGTAGCCACTTCGACTCAAGCACGCGTCTGGCAAGCCAGACTCGTACTTTCATCAATACGGGTATCGCCTCATACCTCTCAGGTCATTTGGGGTAACTACATCGCGGTGTAAGCCACGAATCAAAACGGTCGAAGAATCTTACAATTCTCGACCAACCGAAACAACCAACTTATACCAAACCCGAAGGCTCTGCACGACACTCACTACCAATGTCAATTGGTTGTAACATTTACTGGAAAGTCGCGGTAACGACCATGCCTCTTGGCAACCGCTATGATAAGCAGACGAGACCTGTCCTTTTATCAATAACTACGAAAGTCGCGGTCTCAATGCAACTTTCGCCCTCCCTGCGCTAAACGTGTTTTTCGCGAGCACGGCTCGCGATACGCAGAGGGTGACGTTTGCCTTCTCGATCAAACCCCAAGAGAGGCTCAAACGCGAAGGAGCGGAATTCTCCAGTAGAATCCGACCTTTAACCTGGCGTAAACCAGGCTTATCCATGTCTGGTCTTGTATCCGACACAAGTGCCGGAGCCAATTCCTGAACATTCTGTCAAAGAACGAAATCATAATACTGTCACCCAAACGAACTTGTCAAATTTTTTTTTCATAATTTACTGATTATCATACTAATGTGAATATAACGTGAATATTCTGTGAATAAAGCTAAAGGAATATCGCAACGGTTACCAACATTCCCTTTTAAAGCCTAAAAGTATAATTTTTATAAGAATGTGAATGAGTTATGATTATAAATCTCGAGGGATTGTGAATAACTGAACCGCCCGAAAAAAAGTTTAGAAAAAATTTAGTTTTTTTCTTTTTTGGAAGAAAAAATAAAAAATGTCTAAGGGGTTGGATTCTCGATGGTTGACTATTTCAATGAGGGTGGTTCATCTTGGTTGAATGCAGCCAGTCCTATGCTCCGCAATCATGCTCCTCTCTCCACTTGGCAGCATCGAGGCAAACTCCACCCCAGCCTTCGACGTGGACGATCAAGGCATGCTAGCGAAGGTTCTGCAACATGCGGCCAAGGGAAGGTGGAATGAATTCCGGAACAAGTCTTTGCCTTTCGATGAGTTCAGGCAAAGGAACGGACGACAATACTTTCGCTCTGAAGAAGAACCTTTTTCCGGATGGTATGGACAATGGGACGATAACGGAACCTTGAGAAACCTACGTCACTTTTGGGGTGGAATCTCGTGGGGACCTATCTACGGTTGGCGGACAAACGGCATGAAGTCTCACCAAGGAAACTACGAAAAAGGCAGGAAGCACGGAACTTTTTATTTTTGGAACGAAAACCTCACCAAGATTAGGGAAACCAATTACAAGAACGGCAAACTGGACGGTAATTCCACAACTTGGTACGCGAGCGGCAGGGAAAGCTGTCGGCTATCCTTCAAATCGGGCAAGATTCTTTCCGCCATCGGGTGGAAGCCCGATGGGCAAAGATGTCCGTCCACCAGAGTCACCGATGGGGTCGGCTTGGTTTTGCTCTACGCCGATGAGGAAACGGGAACCAAACCGGCAACTCCCACCAAAGTGCAGCAGCTCGTAATTGAGAGATACGACAATGGAAACAAGCGGGAGGAAGGAACCTACCTGAACGGCAAAAAAGAAGGGCTTTGGATCTATTACCGCACCGACGGGACTGAATTCTTCAGGGAAACCTACCAGTCGGGCTCCCGGCAAAGACTCATCCAGTCCATAGAGCGTTAAGCCGGATAATCGCCTCAGGGCGCTTCCTCGGGCGAATCGCCGTCCTCCGGCATGTCCCTTGGTCCCTCCGAATCGCCCGGCAATCGCTCGTGAATTTGGTCGAGTTCCTCGGGAGGCGTCGTAAAACGTGTAAAGGTTTGCCTTTCGGTCGACTGGGTAATCTTGAGCAGCAGATCTTCGTTCTCCCGATCCAAGTAGAAAATCTGGAGAAGCTTTGAATGCGAATCATTGACCAGTTTCTTGCTGTCGTCGAAAGGAGAGAAATATTCGGGTTTCAATTTCTTCAACCTTGCGAGAGACTCGTCCAACTGGGGAAGCATTTGTTGCTTGCGCCCGATCAGGTCCATATCGGGGGCAACCTTCTTGGTCTTGAGCCAAGTATTCTCCTCGAGGAGAAGAGCATGAACATCCTCACACAAATCAAGGTGAGCCTTGATGACGCTTCTAGGCTCCATTATGAAATCGTCACTCGGGAGAGGGAATTTCGTCTCCAGTTGCCTCGGGACGCGTGTAAATCCCATATCGGTTAACGGCCTGCCTGATGGCACGGGTATCCTCAAGTTGCTCCCTTCTCCACTTCGCCATTCCGAAAACGAAATTCAAGTACTTGTTGCTGGCCATCCTCTCGCGAGCTTCTTCCGAAGTAACATATTCCTCGATGGAGGAATACGTTTCCATAGCCTGCACGTAGTTGCCCAGCTTTTCCTCGCAAAGGGCAATTTGATAGAGTACAGGAACCTGCCAAGCGGGGGAAGGATCAATCTCACGAAGGGCCGAATAGATACGGTATGCGTTGAAGTACTCGCTTTCCTCAAAAAACTTGTTCGCGAGATAGTTGCCGGTTTTCTTCTTCCAGAAATTCCATACCCCCTTCAATCGGTTAATGGCCGCCTGATCACGATCCCGGACTGCCCTTTCCTGTTCCAGATTCAGGATCATCTCGGGGTTGAAATCGGATTCCTTAAGCAAGACCAAGAGCTCTGCAACAGACTCCTCATCCTGATTGAGCTGTTCATAGGTAAGGGCAAGCAGATAGTGGGCTTCGGGCACGTAGGGACTTTGGGGATAAAGGGTGCCGTATGAACGGAGGGTTTCCTTAACCTTGGCAAAATCCGCCCTTGGAGTCTTGTCGTATTCCAGTTCGACTTCCATTCTTTGCTCGGGAGGCAGGCGGTTCATCTTGTCTTTCTCACGCAGGCTTTCCCTGGCACGGCGATAATGAGCCAACCCCTGCTTGAACCGGACGAAGCTACGATCCGTGTCGCTCAATTGCTCCAACCTCCAAAGCCTGTCGAAAAACTTGATCGCATTATCATAGTCCTCCGCATCCATAAAGGTTTCCGCTATTTCAAACATTGCCTGGTTGGACTCGGAGTCAGTACGTGTCTCCAAGACCTTGCCTTTTTGCTTCTCCGCCAACTCAAAGGCCTCGTTGCGGGGAAGAGTGAGGGTTGCATTAATAGCCTCGTAAAACTTGTTGAGGGCCATGCGATGCGCTCCTAGGTTACGATATATCTTACCCAGTCGGATATGAGTTTCGGGAATAGTCGGGGCTCCACGCTTCCTTCCCTCGAGCCACTTTTCCACCGAGCCAAGAGGAGCCTTGAGGTCGGGAATGCCCGGGGCATCCTCGTGGTCCTGAAAAGGATAGGCATCATCGGCGGCAAATTCCTCCACGTAGCGCTCATAGGTTTTGGCGGCATCCACCCAAGCCTGGTTACGCTCATGCATCGACATTAGAGATAGCAGGATATCCCTGCGATAGCGTTTGTGATAAGGAGCGTTCAACCGGCCCAGCACCCGGTTGCAATAGGATGTGGCCTTGAATACGGATCGGCTGACAAAAGGAAGATTCGTCCCTCCAGAAGCTTGCCTGGTCTGCATGATAGCCTCCATTATCTTGCCCTTGAGTTCCTCGTCAATACGGTCGCCGAGAACGGTATACTCCTCAATCTCCGAGGGATCGCGAGGATCGGGCCTTTGGTTGAGGACGTTCGATTCCACGACCTCCACGGGTTCCCTCGAATCCTTTGGAGTCTGAGGAAGAGGTTTCTCCAGTGGCTGGGCATCGGCCGAGGGAAACGCGAGCGGACGAGCAAATTCGGGCATGTCATACGGATCGACTTCCCTGAGCAGATCCTCCAAAGACGCCTTGCCGTAGTCGACTTCCTCAAGGGGGGACAAAGTTGCCTGTGGCCGAAACGATCCGGACGTCCCGACTGGATCCGCTCCCTGACTCGAATCGGCACTGGGAGGATTGACGTCATCCTTGTTATAAGGCTGGAGCGTGGAATCAGCAGATGGCTCAGAACCTTGGTTCAGCAGATTGCCAGGCAACAATTCGTCCTTGAGCCTGAAGGATTTGTCCCCGGAGTCAGTGGGTGACTGAGGACGGGGTCGGCTCTGGATATCAACCGGGCCATATAGAGGGGAGTCGGATTCGGGTGGAGATTGAACGGCGGGAGAAGCAGAGCTTTTCTCGATATCATCGAGCAAGGCGTCGATGCCTTGAATCACTTCTTGGAGAGACTTCTCCTCAATTCGGGTCTGCCCGTCCTGGGCAAATGTCGAAGAAACGAAGAATGAATAAAGAAAATTGATAAAAACAAGTGGAAAAGAGATCTTCATCGCTGGACCCTCCTGTAGGTTGCTTTGTTGGACATCCTCATCCCATCGGGAGCGACGGTATAAGGGGGGACGAAAGGAGCGGGTTGGCGCAAGCTTCCTCGACCGTCAACCTCTGAAGTCTCAAGGAGCCTCAGTAGTTCATCGGTGGAATCGGGCCCGAACCCATCTATACCCTCGAAGGGGTCTGAAAGAGGCAAGGTCTCTGATGGCGCCGTTCGGGGGATGAAAGGTAGGGATCCAATTCCGACCGGAGCGTTGGTCGATGCATTCCCGTCTAAACCGGAAGCAGGCGGAGGCGGAGGTATTGCCGCAGTTGCATTCTGGTCGGGAAGAACGGGACCGGAAACGGTACTCCCTGCAGAAAGGGGCGCTGGGGGAAGGACCAAGGCAAGCCTATCCACCGGAAGAGGTGAGATGGTGAAGCGGAGGGGCGCGGGCTTGGAAAAAGTAAGGTATGCCGGACGCTTGGGCTTAGGGGCATCGAAACGTTTGGTATCCAATGCCTTGGACTCTTGTCCTATGAATAATAGAAAGAATCCGGCTATGGCCGAAATCCTAAGTGAAGATATGTGAACTAGCTTTTCCATGGAATGATTAATCACCCTTAACTATCGGATGGTGGTAGCGAAACTTTACTGAAAATCATCTTTTTTCTAAAAGTCGGGCACATGAATTCCCCTCTGGTGTTCTCGGTGGACTGATAACAAGTCTTCCATGGTATGCACGTCCAACGGATGAACGCCCCTCGCCTCGAAGACCCGGGCCGTTATATCGAAGGGATCGCCATAATTCTCCAGGCAAGACCGAGTTTGAGCCCAAACGGCATACGGATCGGACAAGGCCTCTCCCGTCTCTTCGGCCAGTTCGATGGCCTTCAGGATAACCGACTCCTCGCATTCCGGGAAATTACAATTGAAGTTCACATGGAGATCGCATTCATGGTTCTCAAGGATGTGCTGGAAGACCGGCACGGATGCGACCCCGTCGCCCGAGAGCGTCTCGGGACGAGGCAGAATTCTCACGTCAGGATGCATGCAGGTTCTCGCAATCAGCTCGCTGTCCGTCGACAAGACGACTTCATCGATGCGAGGGCAATCCAGGAGCTTGTGAACTGCCCGTAGAACCAAAGGTACTCCCTTGTACGGGAGGAGGTTCTTGTAGGTCAAGCGCTTGCTGCCAATCCTGGCGATCACTGAACCGACTATCTTCATATCTTCAGCCTAGCCCAGAGCTAAGAGCCTTTGCAAGTCGCTTGTCGAATGTCTTTCAGCTTGGAAAGAACCTCCTAATTTGGTTTTCTTTTAAGCAATGGGACTTATTCCTTATTCAAAGCAAAGTATCGGCGAGGAAGATTTGCTCGCCGTCGAGCGGATGATGAAAGATGACTTTCTCACTCAAGGACCACAAGTAAGTGAATTCGAGAAGGACCTGGCTGGATGGTTTGGCGTCAAGCAAGCGGTCGCCTGCTCCAGTGGTACCGCCGCTCTCCACTTGGCCTATTCCTCGCTCGGCATCGATGAGAATAGTATAGGCATCGTACCCGCGGTAACCTTCTCTGCAACCGCAAACGCCCTCAAATATCAGGGAGCAAAGCCAATTTTCTGCGACGTAGACCCTGAAAGTGGCTTGATTGACCTCGAATCCGTGGAGGAAATACTTAACAACTTGAACCCAAACCAGAAGCGGAGCAAGAACCTCATCGTCCCCGTTTCGCTGACGGGTTCGGTAGCCCCCCTTAAAGGATGCAGGATTCTTGCCGACAAACATGAATTTTGCGTGGTAGAGGATGCCTCCCATTCCCCGGGGGCTTGGAGGGAGGAATCAGATGGCAATAAAATCAAAAGCGCCTCTGGGGAATGGTCGGATGCCTCGACCTTGAGCTTTCATCCAGTCAAGCACGTCTGTTGTGGCGAGGGGGGGGCGATCCTCACCAACTCCGCGGAGATTCGCAAGCATGCGGTCAAATTGAGAAGCCATGGCATCCAGCGTCCATTTGGCCCCGAACATGAGACGCCTTGGGCCTACGAACAGGACGAACTGGGCTGGAACTATCGGCTCTCCGACATCCACGCGGCCTTGGGAAGATCACAGCTCAAATGCTTGAAGAACTCCCTCCTCAAGAGAAGAGAGATCGCCGCCCGCTACCGCGAACTGCTTGGCAAAAAACCGTTTTCCAGTCATTTCGGCCTGCCGAACGAAGAGAAAGGACACGCTTGGCATCTGTTCGTGCTTCGCTTCAGGAAACCAGGCCGTCGCGACCAAGCGCACAAATTCCTAAAGGAGAGGGGAATCATGACGCAAGTTCACTACGTCCCCCTTTACCGACACCCTTATTTCGAGAGAGAAATGGGGAAAATACGGCTTCCGGGGGCGGAAAAGTTTTTCGAGGGATGTCTCAGCATTCCTCTTTTTCCGAATTTGACGAAGGGAGAACAAGACGCCGTTGTAAACGAGATCGCCCGATTCATCGAAAAAGGATGACCGATCCAAAGGGATTCGAGCAGGAAAGGGAAAAACCCGGAGAATATCTCGCCCTAGGAGGTTTCAAGGCCAGTTACGGGGAGTACGCGACTAGTTCCATCAGAATGAAGGATGCTCTCCCCATCATGGCGTGGCGAAACACTCAAATCTCCGCCTTACGCCAAAAGGAGCCCCTTACCCGCGAGCAACAACTCCGATACTTCGAGGAAGTAGTCGGCAAACAGTTTTCTGAAAAGCGACCCCGCCAAGTTCTACTTAGGTTCACCCTTCAAGGAGAATTGATCGGGTATGGGGGACTGGTGCACGTCGACTGGGAAAATTCCAGGGCTGAAGCTTCCTTCCTTCTGGAGACCGAGAGGGCCAGGGACGTTTCACTCTACCAGGAAGAATGCCGCATTTTCATGGCTTTTCTCCAACAATGCGCCTTCACCGTACTAGGTCTTAATAAGATCACCACTGAGGCCTACGCTCATCGGGAATTCCACCTTCAGGCCCTCGATTCAAGTGGTTTCATCAGGGAAGGAATCCTGCGCCAGCATGTCCAAGTCGATGGAACTTGGGTAGACGCAATCGTTTCGTCCTGCCTGAATTCAGAATTCGAAGGACAAGGCCGAGACCAGCAGGAATGACAAAAGCGCCCGTCATCCTCTTTTCCAGCCTGTCTGCCAAGATCTCCCTTTACGAGCAAGTCCTCAGGGGAGCCAGGATGTTTCACCCAGAAGCCAAGCTCGTCGGAAGCGACAGCAACCCGAACTGCCCGGCGGCCGCGAAGGTGGAGACCTTCACTGAAATGCCTCCGCTAGATACCCTGGATAAAGATGGCCTGCTCGGGTTTTGCGCAGAATTGGGCATAACCCACGTCATACCTACCAGGGACGGGGAGCTTGACTTCTGGGCCCGCAACCGAGACGCACTGTACAAACATGGGGTTTCCGTCATGGTTTCCAGCCAGGAGGCCGTCGAGACCTGTCTGGACAAACTGCTTTTCCACAACCAGATGAAAAGCGCCTCCATTCCTCCTATCCCCACGGTAAAAAACACGGATGAGCTTGGCTCCGAGCGATTCGTAACTAAAGAAAGAAATGGAAGTGCCTCCTATCTAATCGGTTTGGACCTCGATGCAAAAGAAGCATCGGATCATGCCCTAAAGCTGCAGAACCCGATTTTTCAGCCCATGCTAAAGGGGCCGGAATTCAGTGCCGAGACTTGGATCGACGCAAGGGGGAAATGCCATGGAATGGTATTGCGATGGCGAAACAAGATCGTGGACGGGGAAGCGCATGAGAGCGAAATCTTCGACAATCCAGATTGGGAACGGAGAATGAGGGACACCTTCGAGTCCTTGCCGGGCTTGTCTGGACATGCCTTGGCCCAAGTCATCGTCTCGGACGACCAAAGCCTTAATCTGGTGGAAATAAATGCCAGGCTGGGTGGGGCAAGCCCGCTCGCCTTGTCCGCGGACTTGCATTCCATCGAATGGTTCCTGCTCCAGACCGAAAAACGGGAATGCGAAATCCCCGAATCCCCAGTTACCAATAAAAACCTGCGCCTAAGCAAAATCAATGGAGAGGTGATCATTTCATGATTTGCTTTTCCTTCTCGACAGACGAAAGCACGCTCTTACTTTGCAGTTTCTGATGTCGGCCAAAACCATAGCCATTGCCAATCAAAAGGGAGGCGTAGGGAAAACCACAACCACCGTCAACCTAGCGGACGCCCTTGCATCCTCAGGCATGCCCACCCTGATAGTCGACATGGACCCGCAGGCCAATGCCACCAGCGCCCTTGGCTTGGAGAAGAAACCCGGCGCAGGCATCTACGAACCGCTGCTGTCGGGGAGCGACTTGTCGGGCAGGGTCATATCGACTAACAGGGAAAACCTCTGGATCGTTCCTTCCGAGCTTGATCTAGCCGCGG
>CEUU01043724.1_pt1 | contig 41179 bp, 37 predicted proteins | sample 531321 | NCBI WGS metagenome assembly CEUU01 (sample SAMEA2622658, study PRJEB7988) | marine metagenome | isolation source: saline water (ENVO:00002010), including
AAACTAATGAAATGACGCTGACTAAAAAAATGATCTTAATGAAATAAATTAGAATAAATCATAAAGGAGATAAAAATGGAATATTCTTGGTTCACACCAGGTCATGAAAACTTTTTGGTAAGTTTTTCATTCTGGTTCGCAACAGCTGTAATGTTAGCATCAACTGTTTTCTTCGTAATGGAGAGAAATGATGTATCAGCTAAATGGAAAACATCACTATCTGTTGCTACTTTAGTAACAGGTATAGCGTTTTGGCATTATCTGTACATGTCAAAAATGTTTTTGACAGGTAATGGATCACCACTTGCATTAAGATATGTAGATTGGTTAATTACTGTACCATTACAGATTGTAGAATTTTACTTAATTCTTGCAGCTGTGACGGTAGTAAGCAGATCATTATTCTGGCAATTACTTGGAGCCTCTCTAGTAATGTTACTAGGTGGTTTTGTAGGTGAAGCATGCGATGGTTGGGCAATGCCTGGCTTTATCGTAGGTATGGCTGGTTGGTTATATGTGCTATATCTAATCTTCATGGGTGAAGCATCAAACATTAATAGTGGTAGTGGAAATGAAGCGAGTCAAAAAGCATTTAATGCATTAAGATTCATCGTTCTCATAGGTTGGTCAATTTACCCAATCGGTTACTACGTAAATATGTCTGGTGATGCTGTAAACACAACAAATATTATATACAACTTTGCAGATTTAATTAACAAAGCTGCATTTGGTTTATTTATTTGGGCTGCAGCAAAATCTGACAAGAAATAATCTTTTCTTACCTAGTTAGGGGCTACTTTTTATGTGGGTAGCCCCTTCTTACCTAAAAGAATGTTTAAGTACGATTATATAATAAAAGGTGCTGGTTGCGCTGGTCTTTCTTTGGCTTACTTCTTAAATGATGCAGGTATATTAAAAGATAAAACACTTGCCATTATTGAAAACAGAACTAGTTATGAAAGAGATAAAACATGGTCATTTTGGAAGTTGAACGACCATGACTTTGAAGATTGCGTGATTAAGACATGGAATCATTTTGAAATTCTAAATGAAAAAAAAAATGTTAATGTAGAATGTAGAAATTTTCCATACCAAACTGTTGATAGCAAATTATACTATAATAAAATATTGACAGAAATTAAAAAAAATTCTAACATAGAATTTCACACTTCAGACAAATTAGTTAATTTAAATCATGGTATTTTTTTTAATAGTGCCCACAAGAAAAATAATACAAGCACAAATAAAAATAATTCAAATTTTTACTGGCAACATTTTTATGGCCTAGAATTCAGTATTGACCAAAATATTTTTAATGAAGATAAATTTTGTTTAATGGATTTTAATAAAACTCAAGATGGGAATATCCACTTTTTTTATATTCTTCCATTTTCAAATAATAAAGCACTAGTTGAATCAACTTGGATTTCAAAAGAAACAAACTTTGATTATAAGAAATGTAGAAATGAAGTTGAGGACTACATAAAAAATAAATTAAAAATTGATGATTATGATATAAGTTTTGAAGAAAGTGGTTCAATTCCATTATTTCATAATAAAATCAAAACACAAAATAATGAAATTTTAATTGGATCACTTGGTAATATGACTAGAAGAAGCACTGGTTATACATTTCTAAATATTCAAAAACATTCAAAATACATTATTAAAAATATTAAAGATATTTTAATCACACCTAAGTATAAAATTAAAACAAAGTATCAGATCCTTGATAATATTTTATTTAAAGTTATAGACTTATTTCCAAATCGAATGCCGGAAATATTTACAAATTTATTTATGAGAAATTCAAATTCTGTAATCAAATTCTTATCAAATGAAAGTCATTATTTAGATGATTTAAAAGTAATTAATAATATGCCAAAAAAATTATTTCTTAAGGCGCTATTTAAATGATTAGTACAATCAACAAATATTATAACCATGTTAATTTTTTTACTTTAATATCTTTATTAGCGATAGCATTTAATTATTTATTCGATTTTTCAAATTCCAATACAATTATAAATGTTTTTGCTTTTACTTTGATCGCTTCTTTAGGTATCACTCATGGATCATACGATATTAAAAAAGGACAAATGATAACAAAATTTTTTAACTTTAAATCGATAAAATTATTTCTAATATTATACATATTGGTTGCACTATCTATAATGACCTCTTGGTATATATTACCAAACATCACTTTATTAATATTCTTATTAATATCTGTCTATCATTTTGGTAACGAAGAGTTTGAGTTTTTTAATATAAAAACAAATTTTATTGTTTCAATCTTTAGAGGGTTAATGATAATAATTGCACCATTGATATTACATTTTGAACAAACATTATATATTTTTCAAAGCATTAATTTGAATATTAATGATAAATTAATTTATTTTATGAGTGATAATTACACTCTACTATTTACGTTTGCATCAATTAATGTTTTATTTTCATTATTCACTATTGATAACATTCGAAACAGATTCATTTTGTTATTAGATTTATTAACTCTAATACTTATCAATATTATTTTCGAACCCTTTTTTGCATTTTCTCTTTATTTTTGCTTTCTTCATTCAAAAAGAAATATTTCTAAAATAAGAAAATACTTCATGTCATTAAATAGTACAAACTTTGGTTCAGTTAATCTAATATCTATAATTACATTCATTTTATTTTTCATTTCTTTAATATTTTTAATAAATGAAAATCAAATTACATTTTCAATTAATAACACAATATTTATAGGATTAGCAGCTCTAACATTTCCCCACATTTTAACTGAGTTTACTTTTAATAAAATTATTAAGGAAAGAATTTAGTTATATGAAGACAGTGACAATTATAGGAAGTGGATTAGCGGGCATGTCTGCGGGATGTTACTTAGCAAATAATGGTTATAAAGTTAATATATTAGATAAAAATTCATCTTGTGGAGGAAGATTATCTCAAATAGAATCTAATGGGTTCACTTTTGATAAAGGACCCTCATGGTATTGGATGCCAGATATTTTTGATAATTTTTTCAAAGATTTTAACAAACAGACTTCTCAATTTTACAAATTAGAAAGATTATCTCCATCTTATCAGTTTTTCACTGAACAAACCAGTTACCAACTACCCTCAAATTTTGAAAATTTGTGTATTTTATTTGATAAAATAGAACCAGGCTCATCTAAAAATTTAAAAAGTTTTTTAAAATCAGCTGAGCTTAAATATAAACTTTCAGTTAAAGAATTTTTGAATTTACCAGGGCAGTCATTTTCTGAGTTTCTAAAACCTGAGATATTGAAAAATTTATTCAAAATACATATTTTCACATCTCTTAGAAAACATATAAAAAAATATTTTTCAAATGCTGACATAATCAAAATTTTAGAATTTCCTTCTATGTTTTTAGGAGGAAGCCCTAACAATACTCCTGGTGTTTATAGTTTGATGAATTTTGCAGATATAAAAGGAGGAACGTGGTATCCTAAGGGGGGTATGTATCAAATTTCAAAATCTATAGAAAAACTTGCAAAGGAATTAGGTGTAAAGTTTTACTATAATACGGAGGCTAAAAAATTTAATATAAAAAATAATAAGATAACCAGTTTATTATGTGAAAATAATGTTGAACATACTTCAGATCATTACATTTGTAATGCAGAGTATCCATTTGTTCAACAAATATTAATAGAAAAAAAATATAGAACTTATACAAAAGATTATTGGAGTAAATGCAGCGTATCCCCATCAGCAATTATATTTCATTTAGGCATTTCAAAAAAAATTAAATTTTTAGAACATCACAATTTATTCTTTGATGAAAATTTTGATGAGCATTTAGATGATATTTATAAAAATTACAAAAATCCTAATAAACCACTATTTTATGTTTGTTGTCCAAGTAAAACTGATAATTCAGTTGTACCTAAAGATAATATGGAAAATTTATTTATTTTAATTCCTATCTCAACAAATACAAAAGTGGATGATGGATTGGTTAATTATTATTATGAATACGTGATTAGCAAGATGGAGAAATATGAAAATGATTTGATAAGAAATAGTATTGTTGAAAAAATATCTTACACTAAAAATGATTTTGTGACAGATTATAATGCTTATAATGGAAATGCTTACGGCTTGGCCAATACTCTATTTCAAACAGCAAATTTTAAACCAAATATCAAAGATAGAAAAATCACAAATTTATATTATTGTGGCCATTTTACAGTTCCTGGTCCAGGATTACCACCAGCTCTTATATCAGGTAAAATTTCCTCAGAAATAATAATGAAAAATTAAATCTATGAAAAATATTTACGACAAATTATCAAACAGTGTTTCATCCAAAGTGATGTATGAATATAGTACTTCGTTTTATCTTAGTACTTTTTTGCTTAGTAAAGAAATGAAACAAGCAATATATTCAGTTTATGCTTTTGTTAGATTAGCTGATGAAATTGTTGATTCATTTCATGATTATGATAAAGAAAAATTACTTAATGATTTTCATAATGAGTTTGATCAATCTATAGAAAACAAAATAAGTTTAAATCCAATTTTTAATTCTTTCCAGTCTACGTATCATAAATATAATTTTGAATATGAATTAGTTGAATCTTTTTTAAATAGCATGCGTTTAGATTTAAATAAACAATCATATGATGATGATACGTTTTCAAATTACATATATGGGTCTGCTGAGGTAGTTGGCTTAATGTGTTTGAAAGTTTTTGTCCATGGTGACTCAAATAAATATGATAAATTAAAACCATATGCAATTAGTTTAGGCGCAGCTTTTCAAAAAGTAAATTTTCTAAGAGATATTGATCATGATGTAAAAACATTAGATAGAGATTATTTTAATTTAAATTCTTCTTCAAAAATTTCAGAAGAAAATAAAAAAGAAATCATTTTAAATATTAAAAATGACTTTAAACATGCGTTAATTGGAATAAAATTACTAGACAAAAATGTACAATTTGGCGTATATACTGCATATTTATTTTATCAAGATCTTTTATCTAAAATTGAAGTTGTTGAAGCATCTGAATTATTCAAGAAACGTATCAGTGTTATTAATTATAAGAAAATTATTTTACTATTCAAATCAATTCTAAATGTAAGTTTAAATTTAAAATTTTAATTTTTTTTAAATGTTTTATGTAATTCCAATGTAATTTATTTAAATTTGGAGATGATTATATAAAATATTTTTAAGAGGGAAAAATGGCATATAGAAATATGAATACTATCCCACTTGGGACAAAATTAAAATTAAAAAAAACAGGTGAAATTGTTACTCTGATTGATATATTTCATTATCCAACAACATTCAAGATTGAGTATGATAATGGACAGTTTGATAATGTAAGAACCCATGCTGTTGAATTTATTGACGAATGATAATTAGCAAAATTACAAAATTAACATGGATGATTCGGGTTTTTGGTTTTTATAAAGTTGCTATGATTGCTTATTGTAGACCGAGCGTTATATCTGTCGATGAAAAAAGATTAGAAATAAAAATACCCCTAAAAAGAAGAACAAAAAACCATTTAAATTCAATGTATTTTGGTGCATTATCAGTTGGAGCAGATATAACTGGCGGATTTTTAGCTTTACCAGCAATTAAAAAATCAAACAGAAATATAGCATTAATTTTTAAAGATTTTAATGCTAAATTTTTAAAAAGAGCTGAGTCTGATGTGCATTTTATATGTGAGGATGGAAATTCTGTCAAAAACTTAGTTGAAAAAGCAGTTGAAACTCAAGAAAGAGAAAACTTAACATTAAAAATATTTGCTATATGCCCTAAAATTTCAGATGATGTTGTTGCAGAATTTGCATTAACTTTATCTCTAAAAGATTATACCAACCGTTAAGGAGTGTCTATTAACAAAATTAATGCTACTGATTTTCAGGATTTGATGCTATATAGAGTGCATGAGATTTTACTAATAGCAAGTGAATATGATTCATATATATTAGAAGAAGACGGTAGATTAACCGAACAAATTCTAAACGAATACATGGGTATGAATTTAAGTTATGCTCCACGTATGTGGAATGCATCATCAGCTAGTGATGCAACGGATATGCTCAGAAAAAGAACATTTGATTTAGTAATAATAATGTTACGTATATCTGATATGAATCCATTCACTTTATCTAAAAAAATAAAAAAAGCATATCCTGAAAAACCTATTATACTATTAGCATTTGATGAATCTGAATTAGAGCATATCCCTAAAAATTATAACGAAACTATAGATAATATTTTCATTTGGACTGGCAATTCAAATGTATTTCCTGCAATAATTAAATATGTAGAAGATAAAGAAAATGTTAGCAGAGATACTCAAGAGGGCGATGTACGTTCAATAATTGTTGTTGAAGATACTCCAAGATATTATTCTAGTATTTTACCAATGCTTTACAAATTAATAGTTTACCATACAAAAATATTAATTAGTGAAAGTTTAGATGACACTCAAAAACTATTTCATTTAAGAAAGCGACCAAAAATTTTATTAGCACAAAACTATGAGCAAGCAGTTCTTTATTTTGATAAATATAAAAAAAATTTACTAGGTATCATATCTGATATTAGATTTCCAAAATCAGGCATAAAAGATCCAATTGCAGGTATAACATTTTCAGAATATGCTCAGTCACAAGATGAGGCTATTCCTATAATTTTACAAACTACTGAGGTAACAAATTTTGATGACATTGCTCATATTACTGAATTATTATTAAATAAAAATTCTTCAACATTATACTATGATCTCAAAGATTTAATTATTAAAAATTTTGGTTTTGGAAATTTTATTTTTAAAGATTTGAATAATAGTAAAATTATTGAAGCTAGTAATATTGAAGAGTTATATAAAGGAATTGAAAAAATATCTTCTGAATCTCTGGTTTATCACGCTTCTAGGAATCATTTTTCAAATTGGTTATCTGTAAGAGGTGAGTTTGAGATAGCAAATGAATTTAGAAAATTAAAAAACTCACATTTTGATCATATCGAAGATAGGCGATCTTACCATTTATCACTACTTAAAAATGCATTAAAAAATAGAAAAGAGAAATTTAAACTTATCGATTTTAAACAAAAAAATATTGAAAGTTCTAATTTTTTAAGAATTGGAAAAGGTTCTCTAGGAGGTAAAGCTAGAGGTTTAGCATTTCTAAATGAAAATATTTTTAAAAATAAAATTCACGAAAAATTTCCCTCAATAAATTTCAAAGTACCTAGAACTGCAGTTATATCAACGGATTCTTTTGACTTATTTATGGATGAAAATAATTTATGGGAAACAGCATTAAATAGTAATGATAATACAATAATTTTAAAATATTTTATGAAAGGTAGATTATCAAAAGAAGTTATCAAATCAATTAAATCGTTTATAAAAACAATTAAATCACCTCTTGCAATCAGATCTTCAGGTCTATTAGAAGATTCTCAATATCAACCTCTTGCAGGAATGTACTCAACATTTATGTTACCCAATTCGTCAGAATCTGAAAAAGAAAGACTTAGCCAAGTATGCGAAGCTATTAAAAGAATTTATGCATCTACATTTTATAAAGCTCCAAAAACTCTCTTATCACAATTTGTTCAAAGGCACGAAGAAGAAAAAATGGCTATTATAATAATGGAAATGACAGGTAAAAATCATAATGGTAGATATTACCCTACTTTTAGTGGTGTTGCACAAAGTCATAATTACTATCCAGTTTCACATATGAAAAGAAATCAAGGTATTAGTTTTATTGCACTAGGACTAGGTAAAACAATTGCTGAAGGTAAAAAATCACTAAGATTTTCACCTTATTATCCTGATATAATTTCACAATTTTATTCAAGTAATACACTCTTAGATAATTCGCAAAATCAATTTTTTGCACTTGATCTTAACAATGGAGACAACCCCATGTTAAAGGGAGAAAATGAAAATTTATCTTTATATAATTTAGATGTTGCTGAAAAAGATAAAGAGTTAAAACACATAGCATCTGTGTTAGACACAAATGATAATTTATTAAGAGATTCATTAATTAATAATGGTCCACGAATTCTAACTTTTTCAGGTATTTTGAAATATGATCGGTTTCCTTTGGCAGAAATTTTAAAGTATTTTTTAGAATATGGACAATCTTCATTAGGGTGTCCGGTTGAATTAGAATTTGCAGTTAATCTAAATGAAAATGGTATGGATGACTTTTCACTTCTACAAATCAAACCAATGACTATAACTTCATTCAATCGTTCTCAAATAGATAATGAGATTGATAAAAAATTATTAGTTTGTAAAAGTGACCTTGTACTTGGTGAGGGTATTATTGATGACATAAAACATATAATTTATGTAGATCTAAAAGAGTTTGATATTTCTCAAACTAAAATGATTGCATATCAAATTGAAAAGTTTAACAATAAACTAGGCCCAAAAAATCCATATATGTTAGTAGGTCCTGGTAGATGGGGCTCAACAGATCAATGGTTAGGCATTCCAACTTCATGGGATCAAATCAATAATGCAAAAATTATTCTTGAATTAAGTATTGAGGGTCTTGAACCAGACCCATCTTTTGGAAGTCATTTTTTTCAGAATTTAACTAGCCTGCATTTAGGTTATTTTACTTATAATAAAAAACAGACCATAACAAATATCAATTGGGAATTTATGAATAAATTAGAAATTATTGAAAGTGATGGATGTGTTAAATTATTAAAAATTCAAAATTCAATTAAATGTATGATTGATGGAACTACTGGTAAAGGTATAATTTTTGAAAATTATACTACACCTTGATCAATCATTGAATCTGCCACTTTAATAAATCCTGCAATATTTGCACCTTTAACATAATTGATAAAATCACCTTCTTTACCGTATTCAGTACATTGAGAATGTATATCTTTCATGATTTGATTTAATTTTTGATCAACTTCATCACGTGACCATGAAATTCTCATGCTATTTTGACTCATTTCTAAACCTGAAACTGCAACACCTCCAGCATTTGCTGCCTTTCCTGGACCAAATAAAATTTTATTTTTTATAAATTCATGAACTGCCTCTGTTTCTGTAGGCATATTTGCACCTTCAGCTACACATATACATCCATTATTAATTAAATTTTTTGCATCATTTAGATTAATTTCATTTTGTGTTGCGCAAGGCAATGCTACATCACATTTTTTATTCCATGGCCTTTCACTTTCTATGTATTCAGCTTTAAATTTATTTGTATATTCGCTAATTCTACCACGTTTATTATTCTTTAAATCTTTAACAAATTCTAATTTTTCTGAATCAATTCCATTTTCGTCATAAATTGTTCCTGATGAATCTGATAATGTTATTACTTTTCCACCAAGTTCTATTACTTTTTCAGCTGCAAATTGTGCAACATTTCCTGAACCTGAAATTGCTACAATTTTATTTTTGAAAGATTGATTTTTTGTCTTTAACATTTCTTGAGCAAAATACACTGCACCATATCCTGTGGCCTCAGGTCTAATTAAACTACCACCCCAGTTCAAACCCTTGCCTGTTAAAACACCAGTAAATTCGTTTCTAATTCTTTTATATTGTCCAAACATATAGCCAATTTCTCTACCACCTACACCAATATCACCAGCTGGAACGTCAGTATTTTCACCTATGTGTCTTGATAACTCAGTCATAAATGATTGGCAGAATCTCATTACTTCATTATCTGACTTGCCTTTTGGATCAAAATCACAGCCACCTTTTCCTCCGCCCATTGGTAATGTTGTTAAACTATTTTTAAATACTTGTTCAAAACCTAAAAATTTTAATATACTTAGATTAACAGAAGGATGAAATCTTAAACCACCTTTATATGGACCAATAGCAGAATTAAATTCAATTCTATACCCCTTATTTACTTGAATTTTACCTTTATCATCTGTCCATGGAACTCTAAACATAATAACTCTTTCAGGTTCTGTGATTCTTTCAAGAATTGAATTATATTGATATTGTGGATTATCATTAACAAAGTCCCAGATTGACTCTATTACTTCGTGGACTGCTTGATGAAATTCGGTTTCATTTGGATTTTTCTGTTTAACTGATTCTAAAAAATCATTTACACTTCCATACATTAGTTAATCTCCAATATTTTTTATCTAAAAATAACAACTTGTTACATATAAAAATTACGAAATAATGTGTAACTTCAAACACTATTTATTCATAAAAAACATGTTAAAACTAAAACAATATTTTATAAAACAATCTATTTATAATTCGTTAAGAACCCTAATTGTATCAATAGTATTAACCTTATTTATATTTTGGGGTATTAAAACCTTTAGATTAGACGATGATTTAGTAAAAACTTTTCCTCAAGATTTGCCTTCAAAAATAATTTGGGATAGTATAATTGATGAATTTGGACAAACAGAATTTATTTTTGTTTCTTTTGGAAAACTAAATGAAAATATATTAGATGATAAATTTGCTATAAAACAAAATCAATTATTTACTGATGCAGTATTAGAAAATATTAGTGGTGTTGATAAGGTTATTTCACTATCAACATACAATAAATTTGATGGAGATTCAGATTATTTAGATATAGGACTACTTCAGGCGGACAACTTTTTAACTGAATTTGAAAATGATGAAGTTATAGATACTATTCTTAATGATATAAAAGTTTATTTTGATAAAAATCCTGACCAAAAACAAAGACTTGTCAGTACAAATAATGATTATTTAAACATAGCAATTAGACCCATAGATGAATCAAATGGGTATACAGATATTGTTGAAGACGTTAAAAAATTAGCTGAGCAATACTTATCAGATTATGAAATTCATTTTGCTGGGCAACCATACCTTGCAGGAGAAACACCTGCGCTCATAAAAAAAGATGTAAGCACTTTGATGTCAATAGGTATAGTGATTATGTTTATTATTTTATTTTTGAATTTTAGAAGTATTTATGCCGTTTTTTCAATTCTATTAACAATTATTTGTTCATTTTTGGCAATGTTAGGTTTTATGGGTTGGATGAGATACTTAACTGGAAGTGCTTTTTTTGATTTTACAATGATGAACACATCAATGCCAATTATTTTATTGACAATTGCTAATTCAGATGGAGTGCATATAGTTTCAAAATTTTTCAAAGAATTTAGAAGATCTAAAAATCAAGATATAGCTATAACTACTACAATGGATAGTTTAACTCAACCTATTTTTCTTACATCTATTACTACTTCAGCTGCATTTCTTACTTTGCTCTCATCACCTCTTGACTATATGATAGGCTATTCATTTGGTATTGCATTTGGTGTTATGTGGGCACTTTTCTTGTCTTGTACTATGTTACCATCATTGATTTCATTAAAAAAATGGTCTTTAAAATCAAATGCTATATCAAATGAAAGTATAATTGAAAAATTAACAAATAAAATTGGTGAATTTGTTCATCAACAGCCTAAAAAAGTATTATTTGGAAGTTTATTAATAGTTTGCATATCAGCAATTGGAATATGGTTAATTAATGTAGAAGTAAATGTTATTAAATTTTATAAAAAGGGAAACCCCATTAGAGAAAGCACTATTTTTATTGATGATAATTTTACAGGTACCATGAATCTTTCTATAAAAATGGAAACAAATATTACAAATGACGAAGGTATACCAAATTATGACAATTATGTAAAATTATATAATCTGCAACAATTTTTAGAAAGTAATGAGCAAATTAGTATGACTTTTTCATTTGCTGATGTACTAGGTCAGTCATATAAAGCATATACAAATTCAGATTCAGAATTCATTCCAAATGCAGATGAACTAGAAGGTACTTATACCATGTTAAGTATAAGTGAAAAATCAGATATTGAAGATGATTTAATTTCACTTTTAGGCGAAAATTATGATGAAGATTTTTATAATATTGATAAGTTACTTGTAACTGCAATGATTAAAACAATTTCAACAGAAGAGATTCAAAAATTAATTTCACAAACTGAAGATTATATAGAAATTAATTTTAATAAAGATAATTCCAATTTATATATTTCAGGCTTATCAGTTTTTATTAAAGATTTTGTAAATATCATCGTACAATCTTCCATGACAAGTATTTTTTTATCTTTAATATTAATTTTATTTATAACAGGATTATTTTTTAAATCTTTAAAGTGGGGTATGTTATCAATCATTCCTTTAGCTTCAGCTGTTATTTTAAATTTTGGTCTAATGGGAATATTTGGTATTGATTTGAACCATATGACTGCATTGCTATCCTCAGTTATAATTGGTGTTGGAGTTGATTTTTCAATTCATTATATATCAGATTATAGAAGAAATATAATTAATAAATATGATAGAAATAAAATTAATTTACGAACATCAAAAGATGTTGGTTATCCAATTTTACTAGATGTTTTTTCAAATATGGGATTTGTCGCTTTATTATTTTCAATACTGATTCCAATGAACCATATGGGAGGATTAATGGTATTTGCGATGATTTCAACATCATTTGGCACATTAACAATTTTAGCAAGTTTAATTAACATTCTTAAAATTAAAAAGGTATAGTTGCATGAAATTAAAAATATTATTTTTTATAGCATTTTATAGTTCTATTATTGCTAATAATTTATCAGGATATGATTTAGCAAAACTTATTGATGACAAAAAGCAACCTCAGAGTTCAAAGTCAGAAATTAAAATGCAATTAATAAATTTAAAAAAAGATAGAATTAAAATTAAAGAAATGCTATCACTATCAAAAGATGATGGTAATAAAATGCTACTATTTTTTAAAAGTCCCAAAAGAGATAAGGGAGTTGGTTTTTTGAAAATTGAAAATACTAAAAGTGATAAATTAAGTTTATTCATTCCTAAATTAAAAAAAATAAGAAGAATTTCATCCTCAAACCAATCAGATTCATTTATGGGATCAGACCTAAGTTTTGAAGATATGCTATCTAGGGATTTGGATGATTATGATTATAATATAATATCAAAATCAGATTCAATGTATGTTTTAGAGTCAATATGTAAAGATAATGATAGTGAATATTCAAGACATATTTCATGGATAACCAAAAAAGATCTCCTTATAAAAAAAGAAGAGTCATATGATAAAAAAAATATTTTATTGAAGAAAAAATCATTTAAACAGATTAAAATAAATGAATATCATGTGATTTCTGAAATTGATGTTACTAATATTAAAAAAGAACACAGAACTATTTTAAATATAAAGACTATTAGTGTAGATGAAAATATTAATGACGATACATTTAAAGAAATAAATCTAAAAAGATCAGATAAATTCCTTAATTAATGGCAAAAGACAGTAAACTTCAAAGTTTCATTGCAAATCCAAATTTATCATTATGGAAGCTTGCCATACCCATGGCCGTTGGCTTATTTATAAATTCAATTTATGTTTTAGTCGATACTTATTTTCTTGGCAGTAAAATTGGTACCTCTGCAATATCTGCACTTGGATATGTAATGCCCTTTTATTTTATTATAATGGGTATAACTTTTGGTCTTGCAGCTGGTACTACGACAATGATTGCTCAATACATTGGTAAAGAAGATAAAAAAAGAGCAGAATTAGTTGCAGAAAATAGTATTTTGTTATCATGTTTTCTTTCTTTATTAGTATTTACATTTATATTTTTCTTTGGTGAGTTTCTATTAAAATTACAAGGTATAGGCTCAGAAATTCTCATATTAGCATTAGATTATTTTTATATAATGGCATATGGTTCAGTTTTTCTAATATTTAGTATTTTCATTAGAGGCATATTATTAGGTGAAGGAGAATCCTTACTCCCAATGTGGGTTTTAGGTATTGGTACAATACTAAATATTTTATTGGATCCCCTTTTCATAGATCTATATGGTATTCAGGGTGCAGCTTATGCAACAATTATAAGTCAAATTATAGTTTTATTAATATTTTTGTATTTCATTTATATTAGAAAAAGTACTTATTTAAAATTTTATTTTAATAATCTCAATTTTGACATTACTATTTGGAAAGAAATATTTCATATTGGAATTCCAACATCATTATCTATGCTAATAATGTCACTAGGCCTTTTCATAATGAATTCAATTTTGACAGATGACTCACACGTAGCGGCATATAATTTAGCAAATAGAATTGAAAATTTTGTCTCATTAACATTGATTGCTTTATCAAGTGCTCAAGTAACTATTTTGGGAATGTTTTACGGGGCTAAAAAATATGAACTCGTAAAACCAATGGTAAATTATACAATGATGTGGTCAATCTTCATTGCTTCTTTTTTTTCAGTTATTTTATTTTTATTTATAGAAGACATAACACCTTTATTTTTAACTTCATCATCATTAAGTGAAACTGTCATGTCTGATCAAGCAATAAAATCCACAATAGATTATTTTTCTATTATGATTTTTGCATACCCATTTATTGGTATCACCATGGTATCAACTAGAGCAATGCAAGCAATTGGAAAAGCATGGCCTATGTTAGTTACAGCATTATTAAGAGTGCTAGTATTGCAATGTTCATTCTCATTTTATTTTATAAAAGTTTTAAATAAAGATATTAGTTGGGCATGGTATACAATTGGCATGGCATGTATTTTATCATCTTTTTTTGCTTATTCAATGAGAGTATATTTTTACAACAAATTATATAAAAATTTAAAAGGAAATTAAATGAATAAAGTATTTGTGAGTGGAGGTTCTGGATATATAGGCTTACACTGTATATCTAAACTTATACAAAAAGGTTATGTTGTAAAAACATCTCTTAGAACTATAAGTAGAAAAAATGAAGTTATAGAAAGTTTAAATAAAGTTATTGATTGTTCAAATAAATTAGAATTTTGTGAATTGGATTTAAATAGAGATGAGGGATGGGATGAAGAAATTCAAGGATGTGATTATGTACTTCATGTTGCATCACCTTTAATGCTTGGATATACAAAAAATCCAGATAACATAATAAATCCTGCAGTGGATGGACTTAAACGTTGTTTAAAAGCAGCCATAAAAAATAAAGTAAAAAGATTTGTTATGACATCGTCATTTGCTGCAATTGGTTCAGGGTTTAAAAATAAAACTGAATTCTGTGATGATGATTGGACTGATTTGAATAATCCTGATTTTAACCCCTATAAAAATCATATTTTTGCTTATTCATATAGTAAAACACTTGCAGAAAAAACATTATGGGATTATATGGATTCCATAAATGAAAATGATAAGATAGAAGTTTGCACAATTAATCCAACGGTTGTAATTGGTCGTTCTTTATCAAATGATATGGGTGGTTCTAATCTTGCAATAAGAAAATTACTAGATGGATCTATGCCTTTTTCTGCAAATTTTGGTATTGATTTTGTAGATGTTGAAGATGTGGCTGAAATGCATGTAGAAGCAATGATTAATAAAGATGCTAATAGTAAAAGGTTTTTATTATCATCTCAAACAATGTGGTATTCAGAAGTTTCTGAAATTTTACGAGCTAATGGTTTTAATAAGGCTCCAAGATTTTCAGCTCCAAATTTTATCATTAGATTGTTTGCAAAATTTGACAGTGAAGTTCGTCTAATTTTGGATAGGTTAGGCATTAAGTATAAATTGAGCCCAAATAATGCAAATAATATTTTAAAATGGAAGCCAAGAAATGTTGAAAATTCTATATTAGAAACAGCAAAACAATTTTATGATTTAAAAAAGATTTAAAAAAAACTATTTTTGTTTCAATCTTTTTTCTTTTCTTTGATTTCTATTTTTTGGATTTGGTATTGGTATAGCCTTTAATAATTTTTTTGTATAGTCATGCTGAGGTGAATCAAATATTGTATCTGAATTGCCTGATTCTACCAAATCTCCAAGATACATAACTCCTATATGTGATGATATATGTTTTACAACTGATAAATCATGCGCTATAAAAAGTATAGTTAAATTAAATTCTTCTTGTAAATCCATCATTAAATTAATTACTTGTGCTTGAATCGATACATCAAGTGCTGACACTGGTTCATCAGCAATGATAATTTTTGGCTCCGTAGCTAATGCTCTTGCAATTCCAATTCTTTGTCTTTGACCGCCTGAAAATTCATGTGGATATCTCATTTCTTGTTCACCAGATAATCCAACTTTTTCTAATAACCATCTAACTTTTTCATCTTTACTATTTTGCGATAGATTCGTATGGATATCTAAAGGTTCTCTAATAATGTCTTTAACTATCATTCTTGGATTAAGTGAAGAAAAAGGATCTTGAAAAATCATTTGCATTTTAGGTCTGTAATTAATGAGCTCTTTTTTACTCAAGGACATTATATCAATGTAATTTCCATTTTCATTTAATAAAACCTCTCCACTAATTCTAACATCTGGAGCAGTTAAATTAAGTACATTTAAAATAGCCTTACCAAGTGTTGATTTTCCAGAGCCTGATTCTCCAACTATTCCTACAGTTTTTCCTTCTGGTATATCTATCGTTAAATTTTTCACTGCGTGAACACAACTCACTTCTTTTTGTAGAATACCTCCAAATAATGGATATTCAACATTTAAGTTTTTTATTTTTAATATTGGATTAGCCATTAATTAATTCCTTATTACATCTAACATAGTGATTTGGAGAAGCTTCAAATAATTTATAACTTTTTTTTGTACCCTTGCATGCACAATCATCAGGATCAAACCTATTACAAAATTTACATTCATCTCCCATATCAATAAATGATGGTACCATTCCTCGCAGAGCATATAAACGTTCAGATTTAGTATCAAGATGTGGAATTGATTTCATCAACGCTTTTGTATATGGATGTAATGGATTTTTGAATAATTCTTCTACTGGTGCAATTTCTTGTATTTCACCACCATACATTACAATTATTCTATCACAGGTTTCGGCTACTACTGCCAAATCATGAGTGATAAGTAAAATAGCCGCTTCTTTTCTTTTATCTTTTAAATCCATCATTAAGTCAAGAATTTGTGCTTGAATGGTTACATCTAAAGCAGTAGTTGGTTCATCAGCAATCAATAAACTTGGATTACATTGTAATGCCATTGCTATCATAACTCTTTGTCTCATACCACCTGAAAATTGATGTGGATATTCATTAATTCTTTGTTCCGGACTTGGTATACCTACAGCATTTAACATTTCAATACTACGTTTTGTTGCTTCTTCATCTGATAAATTTTCATGTTTGATTAGCACTTCATTCATTTGTACACCAATTTTTAAAACCGGATTAAGTGAAGTCATAGGCTCTTGAAATATCATTGCAATATCTTTACCTCTAATATTACGCATTTCATCAAAAGATAAATCTAACAGATTTTGATTATTATATATTACTTCTCCACTAACAATTTCACCTGGTGGATTCGGAATTAATCTATTAATTGATAGTGACGTGACAGACTTTCCAGATCCAGATTCTCCTACTATACCAAGCACTTCACCTTTATAAATATCAAATGAAACATTATTAACAGCTTTAACAGTTCCAGCTTCTGTATAAAAATATGTTTTTAAGTTTTTAACTTCTATTAACTTTTTACTCATTATCTTAATCTCGAATAAACTTTTGGATCAAATGCTTCACGAATGGCCTCACCAATAAATGTTATCATAAATAGTGTAATAGTCATAGCTATAATTGGAAATATTAGCATATGCCAATTATCTAGATTTTCTAATGCCTGCTTTAAAATTTCACCCCAACTTGCAGCTGGAGGCTGAAGCCCATAACCTAAAAGATCTAGCATGTTTAATGTTCCTATATAACCTATTATAGCAAATGGTGCATAAGTAATAATTGGCGTTAAAGCATTTGGAAGTATATGTTTAAACATTACCCTTTTATTTGACGCTCCCATAGAAACTGCTGCAGAAACGTAATCTTTAGCTTTTTCTCTATAAAATTCTCCTCTAATGAAATATGATATTCCTATCCATCCAGACAAAAATACTAAAATGGAAGCGAGTATAAATAAGTTTGGCTGCATAAATCCTGATAAAATCATGACGATAAATAAAAAAGGTAAAGCACTAAATATTTCCATAATTCTCACACCAAATAAATCTACTTTACTACCAAAATAACCTAAAGTCCCTCCAATTAGTATACCTATTGAATAAGATAAAAATGTACATATTACTGCAAAAGTAATTGAAACTTTAAATCCATCTATAACTCTTGCAAAAACATCTCTTCCAGTATTATCAGTTCCTAATAAATGTCTTCCACCAAAACCATCTGGTTTGGTTGGGGGATTATTTTGATTCCATAAGCCATCTTGATTTTGATCAATAAATGGCTCACCTAAATCATATGCGCCATTATCATTTTTATCTTCATATATTTCATCTAATTCATCTTTTAAATCTTCATGTGGATGGTATGGATACAAAGGCATAATCACAAAATTTCCTAAACCCTCTTTTTCACACGATTTATCTAATCGTCTAAAGTCAACTTCAAATTTATTTGTGTTTTGGTTGAAATATCGTGACTCATATATAGGATATGATATTCCTGGAATGAAGTCTAATAAATCCCATAAGGCTGGAAAAAAATATTTATATTTATCACTAAAGGGTTCATCATAATCTCTAATACTATTTTTATTCAAATCCTCAAATTTTTCACCTAAATCATATTGATTGTTTGCGTATCTAACCATTAATGGTTTATCATTTACCCACAAAGGCGATAATAAGGATAAAATATACAAAGATATAATGGCAATCAACGAGTAATAACCTCTCTTAATTGATTTAAATCTTTTTATTCTTTTTTGAAGAATTGATTCAGATAAATTAACACTCATTATTTAAACCTTATTCTTGGATCTATAATTGCATAACATAAATCTGATATTAAATTTCCAAACAATCTAATTAATACGCCAATTACGAGAAAACCCATTATAATTCCATAATCTCTTGTACCTATTGCCTTAAATGTCAAAAGTCCAATACCATCAATACCAAATATTTTCTCAATTAAATAGGATCCTGCTAAAAATAAACCAATAGTATTTCCTATGCCTGTTGCTATTGGGATTAATGAATTTCTAACAGCGTGAAAAAATATAACTTTTTTTTCTGTTAAACCTTTTGCAAAAGCCGTCCTTACATAATCTTGACTTAGATTTTCCATTAAAGAATTTTTCATCAATATAGTTAACGTAGCGAAAGAACCTACCATGTAAGCTATAATTGGTAATAAGGCATGTTTGATCTGACCAATCCATTTTCCAAGTAAACTTAAATTTTCCCAATCTTCAGGACGCCAACCTCTACTTGGTAAAATTGGTGAATCAAAAATATTAGTAGTAGCAAACATAGATAATAACATTGCTGCTAACGCATAAGGTGGTATTGAATAACCAAGAAAAACTATAAAACTTGAAAAAGTATCAAATTTTGCACCGTGCTTTAATGCTTTTAGAATTCCGAGAGGTATACAAACTAAATAAGTTAGAATGAAACTAGTCAAACCAAAAAATGCAGAAATATGAAGTCTATTCCAAATTAATGTACCAACACTTTCATTGTGTTTTTCAGAATGACCTAAGTACCCTGTAAATATTCCTTGTCTTTTTTTTAGAGAAATACCAACAATATCATTTTCCATAATTTTAGCAATGTTCCAATTTGACTCTACTAAATAATCTTCATCATAATTATAACTTTCACTATCAACTAGTTCCCAAAACTGATCCTCATTTGGCAAAAGTTCATATTTATCATCCCATTTAAAATCTGTACCCTGCTTACTATGATAAATTTTATATTCTCCATTATCCTCCAAATTAACTATTATCCATCTTTGTAGCGAAACGGGAGCATATTCGCCTTGGCCTAAATTTTTTATTGTATATCTAAATGGAACACCCCATTCAACTTCTTTATATTCAATTTCTTTATCCAAAAGTCCAAGCCAAATTAAATATCTTTTCCATATTGGCTTATCTAATCCGTATTGTCTTCTCAATTTTTCTAGTACATCTTCAGATATTTCCATTGAATTATTTTCACTACCACCAGTAGCGGCACCTCCTTCACCACTAGCCATTTGAGCCATTTTAATTTGTTTGACTGCTTGTTCAAATGGGCCGTCAGGCACTGATTGTAAAATATAGAATACAAGTAAAGTGCTGCCAAAAAAAACAGGAATCATAAGGAGTAATCTTCTGATAATATATTCAAACATAATTTATTTTATACGATTCCAATGATCAATTATTGTTGGCTGAATAGATAAACTAGTATTTGAATCTTTTGCTTTTTGTAAATTTTTATTTTTGAAGTTATCAACCCACCAATGTGATAATGGTGTTCTCCAATCACCAACATAAGTAATTCCAGATTCAGGCATTCCAAACTTATACCAATATAACATTCTTGCACCATAGGGCGATGTCCACCCAAGTGCATAATGATATGAATTTACAGCAATACTATCAATCTGATGAGCAATAGGAATTCTTTTTTTTGCATCCCATTCAGCATTGTATGCTTCAATTAATTTATCAAGTTCTGGATATGCCATAGATGTAATATTCGTAACTTCAACTTCATCAGCATATTTTGAATGCATTAGTCCTTCTGGGCTTGGGAAAAATCCTCCAGTCCAGCCTTGACCGGTTACTTCATACTCCTTTTTCATTGTTTTAGAAAATGCAGCCGATCCATCTACTTGTTTAAAATTCATCTTGATACCAACATTTTTTAAATCTTCCTGATATGTTGTATAAATTCTATCTTCACCAGGAGAGATTAAAAATTCAAATTCAAAAATCTGGTTATTTTCATTTGTTAACCACTGCTCACCATCTTTTCTCAACCAACCTGCATCATTCAAAAGCTCTAAAGCTTTTTGAGGACTAAAATCTAGCATTGGATTACGAGGGTTAGAATAAGGTGTTCCATAAAAGTATGTGTTCAACCTAACATATTCATCGAAAAATAATCTTTTATTTAATTTATCAACATCAAAAAGATGTGTAAACGCTTTTCTAATTCTAATATCATCAAATGGTTTTTTCTTTGTATTAAATACTACACCTGAAGGTCCCTTAGGAAGAAAATTAAAAATTTTTATTTTTTGTACCCATCCATTTTTAATTTCATTGTATTTTTCTTCATTAAATCTTTCCACCCACCATTGCGCTCTTGACCAAGGATAAATATCATAATCTCCATTAAAAAAACTTATCACTTGTTGATTTTCATCTTCTATGAAAATAAATTTAATTTTATCAAAATTGTATATACCTATGTTTTCTGGATTATCCTTAGCCCACCAATTATCACGTCGCTTCATGATAATATAGCCCTCATTACCTTTTTTTGAATTAACTCTATCATATTCATATGGGCCTGATCCAGGCATAAAATTAAAGTCATATTTTTCTATATAACCAGCACCATCAACTTTATTTAGATAAGTTGAAGGCATTACTGTTAAAGAGGCAAAGTTTCTAAATGTTCTCCAGTCTTTCTTTTTTGCGGTCACTTTGAATGTATATTTTGATTCTGCAATTGGAATTTCAAATAAATCATCCCAAAAACCTGCTACATTTGGATCCTGATGCCCATCATCTATTAATAATTTGAAAGTTGCAATTACATCTTCAGATGTAACATCTTTTCCATCAGCAAACTTAGCCTTTGGGTTTAAACGAAACCAATAAGTCAAAGAATCAGATGAAATTTTCCAATGAGTTGCTAAACCTGGCGACCATTCTAAACGTTCATAATCAAATGATAATAATCCTTCATATTGCAAACCAGCCAATAATCCGTTTATTTGACTTCTAGAGTCTTTTCCTATATCTCTAAAGGTTGAGGGATATTCAGCTCCTCCTAGCATTGTTATCATACCACCTTTTATAGCATTTGGACTACCGCTAGGAAAAATATTTTTATTAGTTATCCAGCCCTGATTTTCTAATTCTTCAACCGTTAATTCAGTAGTGTTATTTTTTGTTTTTGAACCACCCTTTCTTTTGATTTTTGAATATGCAAAATCAACAAAAAAAGATAAAACTAAAAGATTAATTACTAAAAATTTTAAATATTTAAACATAAAATCCCCCAAAATAAAGACTCAAATTTTCCTGAATAGGATTGTAATTTACTGAAAATAACTCTACAATTAAATAAAATAATATTTTTTTAAGGTATGCAAAGATTCTTAAATTTAAACTATGGAAAAAATCAATTTAAAATCAATTTATAATGCACTAAACGTAAATGCTGAATGGTTTGGCATAAGAAAAGTTATTGAATCTAATACTTACAGAATGATTAGAGATGGCAACCCTCAAGCAAATAGTAAAGGTATATCACATGGAATAATGGTTGAAGTTTTAAAAAATGGACAATTTGCGTACGCAGCATCAAGCGACATGTCTGTAGAAAGCATTCAAAAAGCAATAGATAAAGCTACATTAATTGCAGAATCATCTTCTAAAAACCCATTATGTAATTTTACAAAAGATGTAAGACCTTCTAATAAAGGTAAATACAAATCTCAGAGGACTGATACATTTATTGGTTTAAAAGATTTAAATGATATTTTAAGAAAATCTTATGAATCATTAAAGGTTTCAGATAAAATAGTTAGCGCAAGTGCTATGGCAAGAATTACTGAAACAAACTATCAATATTTATCGTCTGATGGAGCAGATATTGAACAAGATTTTCTAATTATAGGTAGTTCTTTTGATGCAATTTCTCAAGATAATGGTATAACACAAAGAAGAACAGATAATGGTAGAGGTAGAATGTTTCAATCTGGCTATGAAGTATTTGATGAATCTAAATTGATTAATATGTGTGATAGAATTGGAAACCAAGCTGTTGAATTACTTTATGCAGATGAATGTCCAACAGAAACAACAAATTTAGTTTTAGCACCTGATCAAATGTTATTACAAATACATGAAAGTATAGGTCATCCACTTGAAGTTGATAGGATTCTTGGAGATGAAAGAAATTATGCAGGATGGAGTTTTGTAAGAGAAAAAGATTTTGGAAATTTAAAATATGGCTCAGATAAAATGAATATAACTTTTGATCCAACAATCAAAAATGAATTAGCTTCATATGCTTTTGATGATAGTGGCAGAAAAGCTGAAAAAGAATATATTATAAAAGATGGAATTTTATTAAGAGGTCTAGGTGGAACTGAATCTGAACAAAGATCAGGAATAAAAGGTGTGGCTAATTTTAGAGCATGCTCATGGAATCGTCCGCCAATCGATAGAATGGCGAATCTTAATTTAGAACCAGGTGATAGCACTTTTGAGGATATTATTTCATCTGTTGAAAAAGGTGTATACATGGAATCTAATCGTTCATGGTCTATTGATGATTATCGAAACAAATTTCAATTTGGATGTGAATATGGAAAATTAATCGAGGATGGTAAACTTACTAAAACTGTAAAAAATCCTAATTATAGAGGTGTAACAACACCATTTTGGAATAATTTGAGTAAAGTTGGCGATCATTCTACGTTTGAAGTTTTTGGTACTCCTAATTGTGGTAAAGGAGAACCAAATCAATCAGTAAGAGTTGGACACGCTTCTCCAACCTGTTTATTTAATGATATTGAAGTATTTGGAGGTGCCTAGAAATATGGAGAATTTTTTTAAAGAATTATCTCAAAATATATTGAGCAAAATCTATAATACAGAAGATTTAATGTTGAATTTTTGGGGAGAGGATAGTCATTTTGCAAGATTTAATCAAAGTAAAGTTAGACAAAATGGTTTTGTTTCTGATGCAACATTATCTATAACTTTAATATCAAAACAAAGAACTTGCTCAACATCTTTTTCTCTATCTAAAAATTCAATGATTGATTTATCTATGGCTATTAATCATTTAGAAAAACTAAGAGAAGATATTAAATTTTTACCTGAAGATCCATTTATTGTTTATCCGGCAGAAGGTCAATCTAGTTCTTCTTCTAAAGTAGGTCAATTACTTCCTATAGATAAAGTTGTTGATGTAATATCTCCATCAATTAAAGATGTAGATTTAGCAGGTATTTGGGCATCAGGAAATATTTTTGTTGGATATGCTAATTCTAAAGGTTTATTTCATTGGTTTTCAACTGATTCTTTTTCATTTGATTATTCTCTTGTAACTGAATCTGAAAGAATGGTTAAAGATACATTTGCTGGTACAGATTTTGAACTAGATAAATATAATATTTTTATGAATAATTCTATTAATCAACTTGAAATGCTTTATAAAGATTCAGTTAAATTAAATCCTGGAGATTACAGAACTTACATAGCCCCAGCTGGTGTATCTGATTTACTGGGAATGTTTTCTTGGAATGGGCTTAGTGAAGGTGCCATAAGAAGAGGGCAAAGTGCTTTTTTAAAAATGAGAAATGATAAAGCAACATTATCTCCATGTTTTACTTTAAACGAAGATTTTTCTACTGGCTTAACTCCTATGTTTAATGATGAAGGTGAACTTGCTGTTAAAAATTTACCATTAATTAATGATGGAATTTTAAAAAATACATTAATTAACTCCAGAACTGCTCAAGAGTATGAGATTAGTTCTAATTATGCAAGCAGTTATGAGGGACTACGTTCCCCTGTAATGAGAACTGGCGACATGAATGAAAATGAAATTACTGAAAGAATTGATCAAGGAGTATTTTTAAATAATCTGCATTATTTAAATTGGAGTGATAATGTTGGAGGCAGAATTACTGGAATGACTAGATATGCATGTTTTTGGGTTGAAAATGGAAAAATAGTAGCACCAATAGAAAATATGAGATTCGATGATACTATTTATAATATTTTTGGTAAAAATTTAGAGGCTGTTTCTGATCAATCAAGGTTTATACCTGATACTGGAACATACTCAAGCAGATCGTTTGGTGGTACTGAGTGTCCTGGTATATTATTAAACTCTTTTTCACTTACCCTCTAAAATAATTGCTTCATTAGCAAGTTGATCTGCTCGTTCATTTTGTGGGTGGCCGGAGTGACCTTTAATCCATTTCCAATTAATTTCATGTTTCGCTACTAAATTATCAAGTTTAACCCATAGTTCTTTGTTCTTAACAGTTGATTTTTTAGAAGTTTTCCATCCATTTATTTTCCATGATTTAATCCATTCTGTAATTCCATTTTTAACATAATTTGAATCTGTAGTAATAGTTATTTTACATTTTCTATTTAAGCATTCAAGTGCTTTTATTACAGCGGTTAATTCCATAATATTATTTGTAGTATTTTTACTAAAACCTTTTATTTCTTTTTTTGAATTTCCATATTCTAAAATTGCACCCCATCCTCCAATACCAGGATTTCCCTTACAAGCGCCATCAGTAAAAATATTTAGAATTTCATCATTTGGAGACATGATTATCCTCATAAATAAGTCTTATACCATCAAGTGTAAGGTTTGGTTCTAATTTGTGTTTAAATGAAAGTTTACTAGAAATTAATTTACTAAAACCACCAGTTAAAATTATATCAAGCTTAGCATTTAATTCCTTTTCAATATTTTGAATCATTCCTTCAATTGAAAAAATTGCTCCAAACATTACGCCAGATTGTATATTAGTAATAGTATTTCTTCCTACAATTTTATCTGGAAAATCAAAAGTTGTATTATCTAGAAGTGATGCTTTATTAATTAAATTATCAGCAGAAACTTTAATTCCTGGAGCAATTGCACCTCCGATAAATTCTTGTTTATCATTAATAACATCATATGTTGTAGCTGTACCAAAATCTAATACTAAACAATTTTTCTTAGTTAACTCAATTGCTGCTCTTGTATTACATATTCTATCGTTCCCAACCTCTTTAGAATGCTCTACGTTTAAAATTATCTTTTTACAATTATTGAATGAAATTAAAAATGGATCGATTTGAAAATACTGTTTGATAATTTTAGAAATTGATTTTGTTAATATTGGTACAACAGATGAAATAGCAATCTCATCAATATTATATTTGATTAAAGATTTTACTTCAACCTCAAACTGAGATTCACTATTAATTCTACTTGTATATAGGTATTCATTTTTATCATAAACTCCTAAAACAGTGTTGGTATTTCCAATATCTATAACTAGTATCATTAATATATGACTCCGGAAGATATACTGATAATTTTTTTATTAGTTTTAATTAAAGCCTCACCATTTTTATTGATACCCATAAATTTACCACTAACTAATTTTCCTTTTCTATGAAATTTTATTGATTTATTTAAATGGTTACATTTGTCTAACCAATATTCAAGAATATTTTTTTTATCTTTTTTGATTGTCAATTCAAACTCATTAACAATGTTTGCTAATAATTTTTCTAATTTAAGTTTGGTTTTTGTATGTATATAAATCGAACTTGCAATTTTTGAAAGGTTACCATTAAATTCATTTTCCTGATGATTAATATTCAAACCAACTCCAACTATGTAGTAATTTGATTTTGATTCAATTAAAACCCCTCCTATTTTTTTGTCATTTAACATAATATCATTTGGCCATTTTATTTTACAATTAATATTAATTTTCTTTTTAATAGCTTTAACTATTGCAACGCTTGTTAACAAAGGAAGAATATCTTTATTTATTATTTCATTTTTATTTAACATAATACTAAATGTTAAACTTTTATTGGGTAACGAAAACCATTTATTATTTCTTCTGCCCTTACCATCAGTCTGATTATTAGTAAAAATAAGATGCCCGTGTGCAGCATTTAAATTATTTTTAGCTTCGCCATTTGTGGATTTTATTTTTTTGAAATATTTAAAACTTCTACCAAAAACCTTTGATTTCAGATTTTCTTCGTAGATTTTATAATCAAACATTTTACCCTTTATGCTCTCCGTATACTTCTCTAAGAGTATCAGAAATTTCACCTAAAGTAGCATTTGTTTTAACAGCCTCAATAATTAAAGGAAAAATATTGATATTATTTTCTGCTGATTTTTTTAGATTATTCAGCACATTTTTAACTGATATATCATCTCTATTTTTTTTAAATTTTTCCAAATTATTAATTTGTAGATTTACAGCATTTTGGTCAATCTTTTGAATGTTATGATATGGAACTTTTTCAGTAATAAATTTATTAACCCCAACTTGTATTTTTTCTTTGCTATCAATGTCTTTCTGAAAATCATAAGCACTATCAGCAATTTTAGCTTGTTGAAAATTTTGTTCAATTGCATTTACTGCACCACCTAAACTGTCAATTTTATCTATTAGTTTAAAGCATTCTTTTTCTAATGTTTCAGTTAATTCTTCAATGAAGTAGGAGCCAGCTAAAGGATCAACTACATCAGCAACTCCAGATTCATAAGCAATGATTTGCTGAGTTCTTAATGCAAGTAATGCAGAATCTTCATTTGGTAATGCCAATGCTTCATCTCTACTATTTGTGTGAAGTGATTGAGTTCCTCCTAAAACTGCTGCAGTAGCTTGTAGGGTTGTTCTAACTACATTATTATCAATTTCCTGTGCTGCAAGTGTCGAACCTGCAGTTTGAGTATGGAATCTACATATCATGGATTTTTCTTTTTTTGCAAAGAATCTTTCTTTCATTATTTTTGCCCAAATTTTTCTTGCTGCTCTAAATTTTGCTATTTCTTCAAAAAAATGATTATGACTATTAAAGAAAAAACTTATTCTCGAAGCAAATTTATCAACATCTAAGCCTTGTTTTATTGCTGCTTCGACATATGCAATTGCATTAGAAAATGTAAAGGCTAACTCTTCAATTGCTGTTGAACCCGCTTCTCTTATGTGGTAACCAGACACAGAAATTGTATTCCAATTTGGTAATTCCTTACTGCAATATTCGAAAATATCAGTAACTATTTTCATACTAGGTTGTGGAGGATAAATAAAAGTTCCTCTGGCAATATATTCCTTCAAAATATCATTTTGAATTGTTCCCTTTAAAGATGAACGTTTAATTCCTCTTTTGTCTGCTATGGCAATAATAAATGCTAGCAAAATTGCTGCTGTAGAATTAATTGTCATTGAAATGGAAATTTGATCAAGAGGTATGCCTTTAAGTAAAGAATCCATATCATCAATAGAACTAATAGGCACTCCTACTTTTCCTACTTCACCTTCTGAAAGCATATTATCAGAATCATATCCTGTTTGAGTTGGCAAATCAAATGCTACAGATAATCCTTTTACTCCTTGATCTAATAAATAATGATATCTTTTATTACTTTCTATTGTAGAACTAAAACCAGAGTATTGACGCATAGTCCATAATCTATCAGTATACATATTTGGATATATGCCATGTGTGTAAGGATATTTTCCTGGTTTATGATTTTTTAAACTTCCATAAAACTTTTTTAATTCAATGTTAGAATTTGTTTTTTTCATCTGCTATAAATTACGTTCCTTTTTTATTTTTTGATAGGCGTCATTGATAGATTTAAACTTTTCTTCAGCGATTTTTGTAAAATCTTCACCTAAATGTGAAACTTTATCTGGATGAAATTTAGTTGCCATTTTTCTGTAAGCTAATTTAATTTCAGAATCTTCCGATTTTGAATCAACTCCTAAAATTTTATATGCAGATTTTGTATCTTCTATAAACATTGCTTTGACTGAATTAAAATCTTTTTTGCTTAAACCTATTAACATTGCAATATCAGATATAATATTTAATTCATCATTATGAATGTTATTATCTGCTTTTGATAAACCAAATAAAATATGTATCAATTGTATTTTACTATGTAAATCCATATTATTTTTAATTTGATTACATACAGATTGAATATCAATTTTTTGATTTAATATTTTTTTAAACAACTCCATTCTTTGTCTAGTGTAATTTGTACCAAAATTTTCGATAAAAAATCTTTTAACAAATTCCAATTCTGTTTTTTTGAGTTGGTTATCAGCTTTCATTACTGCCGCAAATAAAACTAACATTGCAGCACCAAAATCACCACCTCTTGTTTTTGTATAGTTATGATTTTGTGAGCCCATTGATCCTAATGCATACCCCATTATTGCACCAATAGGGCCTCCAATTGCCCAACCTAAGCCTCCCCAAAGCCATTTATTCATTTATTTCAATCTCCATTAACTTTAGTCTATTATCATCATTTGTTATCATATCATAAAAAATTTGAACACCTTTTTTTTGCTGGTCCCATGTAATTAATCTTTTTGCCTCATCAACACTGCACCATTTAAAATCTGTATGTTCTTTTGATAATTTAACATTATCTGATTCTACAATAGCACCAAAAACAGGTATCAGATTCATCGTATCTCTTTTAGCATCATAAAATGTATTTACCTTATCAACAGTAAAAAGCCTATCTGCAACTAATCCAGTTTCTTCCATTAATTCTCTTAACGCGGTTTTGTATGGTTTTTCAGATGGCTCTATTTTACCTGTAACTCCTTGCCATGTTCCTGGATATATTGTATCCATACTTCGTTTTAATAGTAAAAATTCCCAATCTGATTTATTATCATTATAGCACACAATATGACAATCAATAACTCTTACTTTTATATTACTCATTATTATATCTTTCTAAAAATTCTTTTGCCCATTTTTCAAAGTTATCATTTTTAATTTGTATTTTCACTTCATTCATTAGGTGAATGTAAAATTTAAGATTATGTTCTGTTGCAATTCTTAGACCCAATACTTCATTTGTCTTAAATAGATGATGCAAATATGCTTTTGAATATATTTCTGATGAAACACTAAATCCATTAGTATCAATAGGAGTAAAATCATCTTTATATTTAGAATTTCTTATATTTAATTTTCCATCATAACTAAAAAGCTGGCTATTTCTTGCATTTCTTGTTGGAATAACACAATCAAACATATCAACTCCATTTAATATATTTTCAATTAAATCAGCAGGTGTTCCTACGCCCATTAAATATCTTGGTTTATTTTTAGGAAGAATAGTATCTAAGAAATTAACTACTTTTAACATTTCATGCTTTGGCTCACCAACAGCTAAACCACCAATTGCATACATTGCGCAATCTATATCCATAAGTTCTAGGGCTGACTGTTCTCTTAGTTCTAAATCAGTTCCCCCTTGAACTATAGGGGATATAATTTGATTATACCCATATAATGGTTCTGTTTCATCAAAATATCGTTTTGCTCTTTTTGCCCACTCAGTTGTTAAGGTCAATGCTTCAATCCATTTAGTTTTATCGGCATCACCAGGAGGACAAACATCTAACATCATCATAATATCTGAACCTATGCTTCTTTGAATATCAACAACTTTTTCAGGCGTAAAATGATGTTTTGAACCATCTAAATGTGATTGAAATGTTACACCATCATTTGAAATTTTTCTCATTCCTTGTAAACTGTATACTTGATATCCTCCAGAATCAGTTAAGATTATTCTATCCCAGTTCATAAACTTGTGCAATCCACCAGCTTTTTCTAAAATTTCTGTACCAGGTCTTATATACAAGTGGTATGTATTACTTAATAAAATTTTACTTGGTAAATCTTTTATTTCACTTGATGATTGAGTTTTGACTGCACCATAGGTGGCAATGGGCATAAAAAAAGGTGTTTCGATATTCCCATGCTCAGTTTTAATAACGCCAATTCTTGCAGAACTATTTTTTGATTGATGAATAATCTTAAATATTGCCATTACTAAGGAACAACTTCAACTTTACAGTTTGTGGAACAATCTGTTTGGCAATCTTGAATAGTTTGATAGTACTCTTCTGTTTCTTCACAATAATACATCCATGATAAAGGTATATCATCTGATTCGTATCCTACACATTGAGATGAACATAAACCGTTACACATATCAGTGCTATCAAAAACAATGCTTGAATCTGGACATAGCCAAATCATTTCAACGCCTGTTAAATTTTCTAAAATATCTTCCGTATCACAGTTTATAAAAAAACCCATACATAGTAAGAATAAAACATACTTTAAAGTTGATTTAATCATTAATTTTATAATTCATTATTGTTATATTTTACATAAGATTTATAACTAGAAAATAACAAATCAAAGGAATTTATCATAATAATATGTCAACAAAGTGGAAAACAATAAAAGAGTTTACAGATATAAAATATGAATCTGGAATTAATCATACAGCTGGTATAGCTAAAATAACTATTAATAGACCAGAAGTAAGAAATGCTTTCAGACCCCAAACAGTATTTGAATTAAAAGAAGCATTTACTTTGGCTAGAGAGGATCAAAGTATTGGAGTAATCATTTTGACTGGAGAGGGGCCGGAAGCTTTTTGTTCTGGTGGTGATCAAAAAATTCGCGGAGACAAGGGTTATATTGGAAATGATGGTGTTCCAAGATTAAATATTTTGGATGTACAAAGACAAATTAGAGTCATACCAAAGCCTGTTATTGCTATGGTTGCTGGATATGCTGTAGGTGGTGGTCATGTTTTACATATGATGTGTGATTTAACTATAGCAGCAGAAAATGCACAGTTTGGTCAAACAGGTCCAAAAGTCGGTTCTTTTGATGGAGGTTGGGGTGCATCATATATGGCAAGAATCATAGGTCAAAAAAGAGCAAGAGAAATGTGGTTTACATGCAGATTTTATGATGCAAAACAAGCGCTTGATTGGGGTTTAGTAAATGATGTTGTTTCATTAGATTCACTTGAATCTACAACTGTTGATTTGTGTAATGAGATTCTTGAAAGATCACCAATGGCAATAAGAATTTTAAAAGCAGCTTTAAATGCAGATTGTGATGGCCAAGCTGGATTACAGCAACTTGCCGGTGATGCTACTATGCTATTTTATATGAGTGAAGAAGCTCAAGAAGGCAGAGATGCTTTTAAAGAAAAAAGAAAGCCAAATTTTAAAAAATATCCAAGGCTACCATAATTCTTTATGAAAATAAAATCTTGGTTGATAGCTGCAAGGCTCAATACGCTAATAGTTTCTATTGCTCCGGTTTTATTGGGGATAGCTCTTTCAATTGAAAAAAATCAATTTTCAAGTTTTTTGGTTGCCTTTTTGACTCTATTAGCTTCTATTCTCATTCAATTAGGTACTAATTTTATTAATGACTTATATGATTTTTTAAGCGGGGCAGATGATATTAATAGATTAGGACCACAACGTGCTGTCCAATCAGGAATACTAACCAAAAATCAAATGAAATTAGGTGCATATTTATGTTTTTTATTGGCACTAATCATTGGTTTTTATTTAGTATTTGTTGGTGGTTTGCCAATATTAATAATTGGCAGTTTTGCTTTGATATCTGCCTACTGTTACACTGCTGGTCCATATCCATTAGGATATAATGGTTTAGGTGATATTTTTGTGTTCATTTTTTTTGGATTAATAGCTGTTCCTGGAACTTATTATTTACAAAGCGGAAAAATTTTTGATTTTGATAGTATTTTAATAGGTTCATCAATTGGATTTATTGCTGTAGCTATATTATGTGTTAATAATATAAGAGATGTAGAAACAGATGTAAATGTTGGCAAAAAAACTTTAGCTGTTAGATTTGGTAAATTTCCTATTATTATTTTATATGATTTAATGATGATTTTGCCATATTTTTTTATCATTATTTTATTAAATCGTTCAATTTTTTTTATGGATTATGATCTTCTTTTAACATTTCTTAGTTTGCCAGTTGCAATAAAATTAATTATTGATATACACAACAAAAAAGATTCTCAATTAAATGAAGTATTATTTGGCACATCTAATTTTTTACGTTTGTTTTTCATTTTATTATTTATTGGTATCATTTTATGAAAATTAAGAAAATCAAAATTTATCCAAAGATTCATCAAAGTTTTTCTAATTTAGAAACATCTTCTTTTAATCATTGTGATAGAGATAGTTGGATTATTGAAATTATTAATACAGATAATATTAAGGGTTATGGTGAAGCTTCTCCATTACCTAACTTTAATAATGAAACATATGAAGAGTCTGGCTATGCTTTGGAAGGCTTTAAATTAGCATTATCTGGCATTACTAATATTGAAAAAGAAGAAATTTTCATACTGGCAAAAGTACACACTATAAATACTCCCTCTGCATGTTTTGCAATTGAAACGGCTTTATATGATTTATTAGCAAAAGAAAACAATTTACCTATGAATTTATATTTAAATTCTAATGCAAGCCCAAAAATTTCAGTCAATGGTATTTATAATTTAAGTGAAGTAAAAAAATATAATATTTTAAAAATCAAATGTGGTTTTAGAAATTTATATAATGAAATCGAATTGATAGAATCCATTACAGATAAATATGGAAAATCAACAAAGTTAATAATTGATTTGAATGAGTCGTATGATCTAGTAAAAGCAATAAGATTTTTTAAAGAGGTTGCTAAATATAATATTGAATATATTGAACAGCCTATTAAGCAAGATAATATAGAAGATTTATTAGAACTTAGTTTTCATACTGACATACCAATTGCTCTTGACGAAACTATTAAAAATATTGATTCAATTGAAAATTTATTAAAATTAAATTGTGGAGATATTTTTATAATTAAACCTCAAACCTTTGGAAGTTTTTCAGATATAAATCAAGCTTTTAAAATTATTGAAGAAGCGAATAAAATACCTGTAATGACTTCATCTTTAGAGGGTATAATTGGCAGATTATCGACAATGCATATAGCATCAGCTAATTTAATTAATACAGCATGTGGACTTGGTTTTGATACTATCTATAAAGATGAGCAGAAATATATACCAAATGTTATTGAAGGTAAAGTAGTGATACCTGACATGATTGGGCTAGGTTATAAATGATGAATCATTTTATAGAAAATTCGAATTCAAATTTTAATGATGATATTTTTATATCTTATAAAAATCAAAAAATAACATTTAGTGAATTCTATCATAATGTTTCTTCAAAATCGAGATCATTATCAAGATTAAATATATCAGATAATAAAAAAATTGGTATATATTTAACAAACCCTATTGACATAATTGAAATTTATTTTTCATGTATACAAATTGATAAAGTACCCATTATTTTTCCCATTGATATTAATGTTCAAGAGTTAAAGCAAATAATTGTTGAAAATAAAATTAAATTGGTAATTACAGAATGGTTGCAGAAAAAAAATATATCAAGTATTGATAAAACATCTTTTTTCCACATTCAAGAATTGTCATCATCTTTTGGAGGTTGCTCACCAATAGAGTTTGAATCAAAAATTAAAGATTTAAATGATATACAATCCTTGCATTTAACTTCTGGATCTACAGGTATACCAAAGTTAATTGGTTTAACTTTTAATAATTTTATTAATAGCGTTTCTCAATGGAACAATGAGTTATGTTTTTTAAAAAATGATAAATACATACAGTGTTTACCTTTAAATCATATTGGAGGACTATCAATAATTATCAGATCTCAAATGATAGGATTTGAATCTATTTTAGTAAATAAATTTAGCACTTCATTAATAAATGATATGATAGATAATGGCGCAACATTGATTTCATTAGTTCCAAGTATGTTAAAACGATTGATAAATCATAGGCAAGGTAGAGCATTTCCAAGTACTCTTAGAGCAATAGTAGTTGGGGGTGATAATTGTTCAAATCAATTGATGCGATATGCGCTTAATAATAAATTACCAATTTTTAAAACATATGGTATGACTGAAACATGCTCTGGAGTGTCTGGATTTTGGCTACATAAACATCCTGAAATGATAGATTCTGTTGGAAAACGTTTTAAGGGCAACTCAATCACAATTATAAATGATCATGTAAAAATTTCTGGACCAACTGTCTCACCTTTTTTAGAAAATGAAAAACAAGAATCTAATACAGTTTATACAAAAGATACCGGTTACTTTGATAAAAATTTTTTGTACTTAACAGGAAGAAGTGATGATATTGTTATATCAGGTGGAGAAAATATTAGTTTAAGTAAAATAAAAAATATATTACTCAAACACGAATCAATATCTGATGTTTATATAGAAACTTTTCAAGATGATGAGTTTGGTACTCTTATTGATATTTATATTGAATTATCAACTTTGAGTTTAAACGAAAAGGATATTAAAAATTATTTATTAAAAAATTTATCTAAAAATCAGTTACCATCAAAAATATTTATTGTAGATAAAATTCATCATTAAATTTTATATAGTAACAATTTGTTTCTTTATTATTTCAAATTTAAATTTTAATTTAGTTTATGAAATTTATATCATTAAAAAACTTAAGATTATCTATTTTAGCGCTGACAATATTTTTTGCAGTTCTTTTAGCATATGAAGTATTTTTTCTTGTTGTCAATAGCAATAGAGCAGAAGTGTTTCCAGATTCTGATATGCCGCCGCAAGAAAACTCTAGTGGATTATTTAGTTCCTATATTGGTGAGAATTCAAACTATTTAGAAATGAAAGCCAAAAGTGCAATTATGATAGATTTTGATAGAGATGATGATTTGGATTTATACTATGGATTTTCTAAGTCCTATTTTTTTGAAAATCAGGATGGTTTTTTTACTGAAAGAACTAATGTTTATAATATTGAAAGTTCAGGAAGTACAGGACTTGTTGCAGGCGACATAGATAACAATGGTTATCCTGATATTTTAAAATGGCGTTTTACCCCTTCTACCAGTACTAGTTTAGACGATAGTTATAATACTGAATTTGACAATTCACCTCATCAAATTATTATGAATCATGGTAATCACGTTTATGAGACAAAAGAATATCTACCATCATATTTAGTACCTTTCATTCATAGTCAAGGTTTTATTGATGCAGACCTTGATGGTGATTTGGATATCGTAATAATTGAAGATAAATTTTTTAATCAATTTCATCTTTTTATTAATGAAGGTTTTAATAACGCAGGTGAACCTATTCTTAGAAATGCTTTCATAGAATCAAGGTTGGATACTAGTTCATCAAGAGCGCTTGCAATTATTGATTATGATAATGATGGTGATCAAGATGTATATATTCCTCGCAAATTTGGAATAAATTGGATGTTAGAAAATCAAACATTAACAAGAGTAGGTGATGAAGTGGTATACAATGCTAACCCAAATCCGTTTTTTGTTGAAGTAGCTCTTAATAAAGGCATTGATGATTTTAATGCTAGCCCAACTGGAAGCACTGGATATGGTGCTGCATGGGGAGATTTTGATAACGATGATAATTTCGATTTATATTTATCTAATTGGGGAGATAATATTTTATTTAAGAACGAACAAGGAGCATCATTTATTAATCTAAGTAGCGAAGTCTCCCTGGAATCAGATTCATTAAGTAATGGTTCTGCATGGGGAGATTTTAATAATGATGGATATTTAGATATATGGGCAGCTAACATAAAAAAAGAAGATGATTTATTTTTAAATTCTGGAGATGGTGAATGGGATGCTTCATTTAGCCCTTTTTTTCAATCTGCTACACAAGATGTTGTTCCTGGAGATTATAATAATGATGGATGGCTAGATGTTTTTGCTCCAGGATTGCAAATGATTGGTGGTAATAATGGTCCTAAATATACAAGTTTACTATATGAAAATATTTCTCCAGATTCTTTAACTGCAATTAACAATTGGTTGAAATTAGATTTAGAAGGTTCGGTTGTAGGAATACCAAACCAAGGCTGGTCACCTAATGCTAATCGTTCTGCTATTGGAGCTAGAGTTATTGTACATTTGCCTGATAAAAATATTTCACGAGAAATAATAGCAGGTAAAGGTCATGGTAGCATGGACCCCTTACAGTTACATTTTGGCTTAGGTCAGCATAACAATATTGATAGTATTACAGTGAAGTGGCCCAGTTTAGACATCAATACTAATCAGCCTAAGAAAATAGTTTATCAAGGACCAATTCAGTCTAATCAAAGATACACTATTTTCGAAGATATTAATTATTTACTGACATTTACAAAAGGTGATACAAATAGCGATCAGATTGTTAATATACTTGATGTGCTATCATCAATAAATTATTTCTTTGATGAGACTCTATTCAATCAAGAACAATTTTGGTGTGCAGATATGAATTCAGATAATGCTGTTGATATTACTGATATTGTTTTTCTTGTGAACTTTATTTTTGTACATTAGCATGTCATGCAAAAATATCGTATTATATCTTTCATTGTAGTTCATATTCTAATTTTAGTTCATGTTTTATGGTTAAAAAATAGCCATTTAGGAAGTTTTGATTTTCAAGAATTTTTTGATCGTTTCATTGGTCAAGGCATATTAAATGCTGGTTCAATAATGGTAATTTTTGCTTTTTTTTCAACATTAATTTTTGGAAGATTCTTTTGTGGCTGGTTATGTCATTTTGGTGCAGTTCAAGAATTAGCATGGTGGTTTTTTGATAAACTTGGCATTAAACCTAAAACAATAAATTCTAGATTGCTAACTTTTCTACCATTGTTTATTCTATTTAATTTTTATATAATTCCTAACGTTTCAAAAGCAATTGGGAGTGGTTCAAATTGGCAATTGTCAACAAATTTAGCTTATCCTGAAGTATGGAGGTTTTTGCCAGGATTTATTATTGGTAGTTTAACTTTTATTGTAGATGGTTTTTTAATTGTTTATTTTCTAGGTAGAAAAGGTTTCTGTAGATTTGTATGTCCATGGGGGGCATTTCTTAAATTTCCAACTTCACTATCAACATTTAAAGTAAGAAAAGTTAATTCTTGTACTGATTGTAATAGTTGTACATTGAGTTGTCCAATTGGTATAGATGTTAATCATGAAATCAATAAGTTTAAGAAAGTTGTTAATTCAAACTGCACTTCATGTTTGATTTGTATTGATGATTGCCCAGAAAAGGCTTTAGGATATAAATTTAAAAATCCAATTAATGATTATGATAATATCAACCTCTTAGATTTTGCATACCAAAAAACAAGTTATTTAAATGAAAAAATAAAGTCTAATTTTATATCTTTAAGAGATAAAGATTTTTTTATAATTCCCTTTTGTTTAGTATTTGGATTGTTATTAGATGGCCTGTTTCATTTTGGGCATATGTTGGCTTTTGGCGTTTCTTCTATTATTAGCTTAATAATATTTAATACTAAAATTTCTCTTAGTTTTAGAAAGCCTATTTTTATTTTTGCAATCTGTTTTATGTTTTTTAATGGTTTTTTAAAATTTTCACAATATCAGGCTATGAGTTTTTATGAACAACGAAATTTTGAAAAAGCTGTACCATATTTTGAAAATTTGGTAAATTATTACCCAATGGAAATTGGTAAATATCATGCGTATTTAGGAGTTTGTTTCTTAGAAATTAAAGATTTAGAAAACAGTTGGAAACATTATGAAATTGCGCAAAAAATAATACCAGATAATCGCAATATCGTTCATTTAGGTTATATTCTAGAAAGTATGAGATGATTATCCTTGTTGATAATTATGACTCATTTACTTATAATCTATTTCAATATATTGGCAATTTTTATAGTGATGTAAATGTTTGCAAAAACGATGACAATTTTCTTGATAATTTAGATTGTAGCAAATTAAAAGCTATTATTTTTTCTCCTGGACCAGGCAAACCTTCAAGTGCTGGAAAAATGCCAAAAATAATAGATTATTATAAATTCAAGGTACCATTACTTGGTATTTGTTTAGGGCATCAAGCAATAATAGAAAGTTTTGGAGGAAAAATACAGAATGCAAATAATGTATGTCACGGAAAAGTGCATGAAATTCACCATTATTCAAATTGCTTAATGTTTAATGATATTGAAACTAACTTTTATGGAACTAGATATCATTCGCTAGTAGCCTCTGAAATAAATTTTCCAGACTGCCTAGAAATAACTGCTAAAACTATTAAAGATGATGAAATAATGGCAATAAAGCATAAAACGCATCATATTTACGGACTTCAATTTCATCCTGAATCTATAGAAACAATTTACGGTATGCAAATGATTGAAAACTTTATTAATAATGCAGTCAAATAAAAATATAACCAAATTTTATCTTCAAGGTGATAAGTCAATAGCAATTAGATCTTTGATTTTATGTCTTTATTTTAAAGGTAAACACAAAATCAAAAATTTACCTAATAGTGATGATATAAAATCAACTTTATATGTATTTGATAAAATTGGAATGGATTATCAATTATTAAAAAATTCACTTTTCATTGATTCTACAAATATAAAATTTAATGAAATAGAAATTGATTGTAATGAATCAGGTACTACAGCAAGATTATTGATAGGATTTTTTTCAGGAATAAATATTAATTGTAAAATAATAGGTCGTAAAACTTTAAGAAAAAGACCAATGGATCGAGTTATATTTCCACTTTTAGATGCCGGTGTTAACATTCAATCAAAAGATAATCTTTTACCTGTTAATATATTTAAATCAAAAAAATTAAAAACTATTAATGCAACGTTAATTATTCCAAGTGCACAAATAAAATCATCACTCATACTTTATGCAATGAGTAGAAATGGAAAGAGCATAATAAGTGGCAATATCAAAACAAGAGATCATTTGGAAAGAATGTTGTTAGATTTAAAATATCCAATTAAAGTAGGAAAAGATAGAATTGAAATAGTTGGTAACAAAAATAAATCGAATAATATCAATATAAATTTACCTGGAGATATATCAAGTGCGTCGTTTTTAATTTGTGCAGCATTATTATCAAAAGAATCATCTATTATAATAAAAGATGTATGTTTAAATAGATATAGAATGGGCTTTTTAGAATCAGTAATTAAAATGGGCGGAAATATAAAGATTAATAACAAAAGAAATGTCCATGGTGAAAATATTGGAGATATACATGCATCATATACAGGAAATCTTAAGGGAATAACAATAGACAAAATTAATATTCCAAGTCTTATTGATGAAATACCAGTCATTTCAATTTTATGTTTGTATTCCAATGGTAAAACAACGTTTAAGAATGTTGAAGAGTTGAGAGTTAAAGAATCAGATAGAATTAAAGCTATCATTGAAAATATTAAACTAATGAATGGTAATGCAAAAGAGATTGGTAATGATTTGATTATATATGGTAATAAAAAGTTGTATAATACAACAATATCTGATTTTAATGATCATAGAATATTTATGTCTTTTTATATTGCGAACAAAATTATCAATAAAAATTACAGATTTGATAATAATGTAGATTGTTATAAAAAATCTTTTCCAGACTTTTTAGAATGCATTGATAGAATAATAAAATGAAAAAAATTTATTTATTAGGTAAAAATATACAAAAAAGCTTAAGTCCTATTATTCATGAATATGTTTATGAAAAATTAAACATTAATGCAAGTTACTCTATTGCAGATTTAAACGATGCAAATGATATTGATAGATTTTTCAATGATATAAAGGCTAATAATATCTATGGATTAAATATAACAACTCCATATAAGGATGTTATTAAGAATAGGATAGACAAAATCAGCAAGAAAGCATACGAAATAGGTGCTATAAATTGTGTAGATAATAAACTCAAAGGTTACAATACAGATTGTTACGGATTTATAAAAATGGTTCAAAAAAATAATATTTTATTATCTGATAAAAATATATTTATAATTGGATCAGGAGGCTCATCTAAGGCAGTATTATTTTCGTTGAAAGAAACGGGATATAAAAATATATATCATTTTAATAGAAATAATTTGAATGATATTTTAACATTGAAACTCGGAAAAAATGATGTAGTAATAAACTGCACACCAAAGCACTTTATTAATGATAGTCCTGATTTTTTAAATTATTTTATTGAGAGTAAATTTATGTGGATAGATTTACTGTACACAAAGTTATCAACAAAAATTTTGATTGAAATTGATAAAAGGCACTCAAAATTATATTTGAATGGTATTGATATGCTAATCTACCAAGCATTAGCTTCAATTAATATTTGGTTTAGAAAAGATATTGAAAAAAATGTAGATTTTAACGATTTAAAATCATTGATTAAAAGGTAAAATATGCTAACAAAATTAAAATTTTTAACAGCTGGTGAATCTCATGGAAAAGCCCTAGTTGGTATTATTCAGGGTTTACCTGCTGGAT
>CEUU01016445.1_pt1 | contig 37128 bp, 35 predicted proteins | sample 531321 | NCBI WGS metagenome assembly CEUU01 (sample SAMEA2622658, study PRJEB7988) | marine metagenome | isolation source: saline water (ENVO:00002010), including
AACCCTTTTCTCGAGAGCGATGTTATAAACCGCCTACGCTATAATTACACGACTCCGAACAACAGGTACACTGGCGGTGGCGGATCAGCAAAGTTATCTGAAATCGGCGTATCCGCAGTTGAGGACCGACTCGAAGAAATTTACCTTGATCTCCTGGCATTGTTTGTTCTCGTCGGCGGAAACTCAGCCGCCGCGGAGGGAGATTTCGGGGAACTGAAAAGTTGGATAGGACAGACAAATCCTCTGGGTCTGGGGATTAGCGAAACCTTGGCTCTTCCTCTCCCAGGAGAAGCAGCCCCTGCTCAGTCTGCCCGCAGGTCTCTTCTCGCCGCCTTACCCTCGCTTGCCTTTTTCGTGGAACGAGTCGGCGATGGAAGTGCGACATTAGCCGACGTTCGTCGTATTTTTTACCTTTGTCGCGATCAACTTAAGATCATGAGGGCTTCCTTTTCCGATCTCGATCCTGCAAAGTTAGCCGATGATGAGGAGTTGAGGTTGCATGGGGCGGGTCTTCTTAGAAGCAAGTGGTGGGGTGCAGAGCACGCCTATTTTTCTACTAATGGTAAAGTCAGGTGCGGACACTTCTTTGAAGGTCCGGTAACCGAGAGATGTGTTGAGTTTGCAGAGTACGACTCCAACATTTATTGCTTAGCGAATCTCCTCGCCACAAAAAGCGGTAACGGCGAGTTTCATCTCGAACTATTCAAGGACGCTATCCCAAGCGGTGTACTGGCCGTGGCAATGGCCGAAACTTCTCTAGAGAATCATGTCAAGCTCGAGAATCTAGCATTGGGCGTAGGAAATAATGGGCATTCACCAGCTAATGATCTCGCTCTTTGGAAACTGGTTGAAAGCTCCCTTCTTCGGGGCAATCATGAAATTTCGGCCGAGGCCATAAAAGACGTTCCTGTACTCGGATGCAGCAGGTTCGAAGACAGCACCTACCTGTGGTTCACTTGGCCAAGTATCCCGAACAGCCACGAAGGGGCGCTCGCCTTTACTGGAAATCCTGAGCAATAGTGCGCTAAGTTAGGTTTTGTGCTCGGTTCGCGCATGCCACATGCTTCGAAGAGACCTCCCTCATAGTGAGCTTCCTCGACTCTGCAAGCGTCGTACGGACTATGCATTACGAGTGCTGATGAAGATGATTTTGTTAACTTGCGTCGTGCCCAGAAACGATAGCGCTCAAGAAGAAATTCATCCAAAGGCGATGATGCTGGGAATTCATTTTTTTTACGATTCCCAATAGTTGCCTTAATAGATGCCTTGACTGGCGAGCGAAGGGTTCTCCTCGTCGAACGGTAGCCCAAAGTTGGGCCTTTTCTTTCCATTGAGATACGAGAATTGAGGTACTCCAGTCCATAAAGAATTCTGGCCCCAAGCACGGCCCCCGGGTCAGTTGAATCAAGGGAGTGGAACCACACGCCACGCCGGCCCTCGCGGTCCCGGGCATAAGTCCTCAAGTTAACCTCGAGGAAATCACTCCAAGGAATCCAGGGGATGGGTGAAAACCTGAGTTCCGAAAGACGAAAACCAACCACGCTAGCCCAAGCTTGTCCCTCGAAAAGATCAAGCTCGAGATCGTCGGGAAGAGTTTTCGAGAGTTCCTCGGCATCAACGGGCCAGTGTAAGAGAAGCAGGTCCTCCCAGCGCTGAGTCAGGAAATTCCTGAGTAATGGATGGGCCATGAAAATTTAATTGGATGAGAAGATTTCCGAAAGTTTCTCCCTTCGGTAGTTGAAAATCCGCTCCAGTGTACCCCGGACGAAAAGGCAATGGGCCAAACCGCCGAGCGGGCCAAAAGGCATTTCGTAGCGGATTTCGTCGGTCATGCGCGTACCCCGATCTACCTCCTCAAGACGGTGAGAATGAATCCAAGTCTTGTAGGGACCGACCCGCTGCTCGTCCACGAAGGAGAAGCCTTCCTCCACATACTTGATTTCGGTCAACCACGGGGTATCGCCAAGGAAGGGTATCTTAATCCGGTATTCGAGGAAAAGACCTGCATAAGTCTTTGGGGGCGGATCACCGACCAACTCGAAGGTCATGTCGGGGGGCGTGATCTCCCCCAGGTTCTGGGGGACGGAAATAAAAGCCCAGAGCTCATGTCGCGGGATGGGAAGAATTTGAACCTGGGTCAACTTATTCACGAAGCGAATCCTATCCCGATCCATGCAAAAGTCCAACCTCCCCTTGACGAATCCCATACGAAGTCCTAACAAGGGACCATGAAATTGACTGCCTCCGTACTCTTCCTCACTTCCCTCTTTCCTGCACTCCTTTCAGGACAGGATTTCGTCTCCGACGTAGCCGCCATCCGGATTTCCCATTCCTGGGTACCCGACCGCAAGATTGAAGGCCTCTCGACCGAGGTCGGACTTAGTGAATGGAGCGTCATGAGTCCCATCTTTTATCACAAAAGCGAAGGTTGGTCCTTCGGGGTCGGACTCCGATACGAGTATACTAGTTTGGATTTTTCCGATTCCGCAACCTTCGACGAGGATCGTCTCCAATCCATCGATCTACCCTTCTTCATGGGCATGGAGCAATCCGAGAAAATCCAGTGGGTCGCCATGCTCAGCCCAAGCCTTTCGGGGGATTTTGAACAAGTCGACGGCGATACCCTTGATTACCTTATTCTCGGAGGGGCCCGCTACCGGAAAAGCGAAACTTTCGAGTGGTTCTTCGGAGCCGTATACTCGACCGGTTTCGACGATGATCTCTTCCTTCCTGCGATAGGTTTCAAATGGGAGCCATCCGAGAAATCCGACTTGTTTTTCGCTGGTCCAATCCTCCGCTACCGCTATTCCTTCACCGATTCCCTCGACCTCGTCCTTGCCGGAAACCTATCCGGCAACCGATGGAACACCGAGGCGGGATACGGGGAGCGCGATTTACTTCTGCGCTCTTATCGACTTTCCCTAGGCCTGCAATGGAACCTCTTAGAGAAACATGCCTTATTTGCCGCTGTAGGGACGGAATTCGCCAGGCAGGTGGAGATCAAGAACTCTGTTGGGACGACCCTCATGAAAAGGGATCTCAAGACCACGCCAAGCTTCGAGCTTGGCTATCGGTTCAGGTTTTGACCCACTGAACTGAGAATGCTTTCCGCGACCTCCCAACCGGAGAGAAAGGCGTTCTCTATTCTTTCCCCGCCGAAGCCATCTCCAGCAAGGGAAACACCTTCCTCAAGGGAATGGAAATGGGAGTCTCCAAAGGTGACGAGTGGCTTTGCGAAACCCCATCGGTGGGAACTCCACTGGGTGATCCGAGAATTCAAGTATTCCTCCGCAACCTTGATCATGAGGGGTATTCTCTCCTCGTCGGGGGCATCCCAAAACTTTTCCGAGTAGCAACTTGAAGCGTGTACCGTACAGGCTGGTTGTTCGGATATGCCCTTAGTCATGTTGTCGGATATCCAATCTACCTCGGGTACCGGATGCGTGAGAGTTCCCGGATTCTCCAAGGCCGAACTACCTTCCAGCAAGCCGAGAAGCGCGAGGCAGCGGGTGTAGCGGACTGCCCGTAGCTTCTGCATGGTTTGAGGATCAAGAGAAAAACAGCTTCTTTGGAAAAGTTCAAGGACCTGCGGGACGGGAAAAGTTACGACGACGTGGTCCGCCCTTAAGTTTCGCCCCAAACCGGCTCTTTCACGGATGAACCACTGGTCTTTGCGCTCAATGCTCTCGACAAAAAATTGTTTTTCAACGGCAAGGGACTCAGCGAGGCACTTGACTGGGGAGTTCATTCCTTGCGTTCCACGGTAACGGGTACCTACGGGCAAGTCTTCACGGTCAGGTATGCGGTCGTACCAAGCCATAATGACTTCGGATTGTTTCCATTTCAGAATGTACTCTTTCATCCTCTGGTCACGAACAGTCAGGAATTGGGCCCCATGATCGATGCGGGCACCTCCCATTCGCCGGGTGGACATTCTTCCTCCCACTCCTCTGCCCTTTTCGACCAAAACCACGGAATGTCCTTGCAAAGACAGTCTGTGGGCACAGGTCGTACCAGTAATTCCTCCTCCAAGTATGGCGATTTTCATGAACAGTTGGGTGTGCGTGATGTGCGAAAAATTGGAATCTTTGTGTACGTTTACAATCTAAGTGTTTTAAGAGTTGTTATATCTATAGGATGGATCGTTAGGATTTCAAGATTACCCCGTCAGAACAAGGTTGGTTACGACTTGACCGCGGACTACCTAAGGGGTCATTTGCCCAGCCGTCCAGTGGTCATGAACGAGCTCATGATGGTAATTTCCAATCATGATTCCGCCCTTTACGCCCCTCGCGACCTCCTCAAGATGGACCAGACCATCTACGCCCAGTTGTTCAAGATCGCCAACACCCAGCGGTATCGCGAAAGAAGGGAAAGAAAGGTCGTCTCGATCGATGACGCGATCCAGGTCCTGAGCTTTGAGAAAGTTAAGCAGGTGGCTATGAATACGACCATCCTCTATCACTACGATAAGTAATTACGGCGAGGGGGTTTGGCCTGGAGCCTCACTGAATGCACAGCGTGGGGTTAGCTATCGCCAGTTCCATCCTAGTCGGGAAAGTCGGCTCGGACCTCTCCGACCAAGCCTACACCTGCGGGTCGTTGCACGACCTCGGCAAGGTGGCCAAGTGCAATTTCGACCAGATTCTTTACACCGAAGAAGTGAAATCCGTCCAGCATAGAAAGGTCGACGTCCTTGAGTGGGAGATCTTGGCCAAGTTAATCAGGAACGACCTGCTTGGGAGCTACCTGGCCCGGGCCTAGGGAATTTCAAACCTTGTTGAAAAGGTCACGAGGAGGCATCACGAGGAGGACCGCTCCAAGAGGATCGGCATCGAAGATGCTAAGTCCAAGCTTTTCGTGGATATCGTCTTCCTTGCCAACGTCACTATCCACAATGTAGGCTTCGGATATAGCGGTCTCAGAATTGTCCGCCTCCCCTCAAGGCTCACCAAGAGGAGGCTCGGGCTCGATGAGGATACCCTCGTTGAGTTCGAGCAAAAGGTCGATAATAGTTAAATCTCCAAAATCGAAAGCTTTACCCTTTTTTCAAAACATAGCCAAACATACCTATTTCTCGAGAGCAAACCGCTTCCATCGCTATGATCCAGACCACTCCAACCTCCAGTCCGCAGATCCTGGATTTGCCTGATTCGGACCTCAGCTATTACCCCAAACTAATGGACCCAAGATCGGCGGATCGGCTTTATGCATCACTCCTCGAGGAGATTGAATGGAAACAGAACAAGATTAGCTTTTATGGCAAGGAGAGCCTCGTGCCGCGTCTCGAGGCTTGGCATGGGGACGAAGGCATGTCCTATGCCTACTCAGGCATCCGGATGCATCCGAAACCCTGGACTTCCGCTTTGATGGAAATCAGGAAGCTCATCGAACCGGTCGCCCGAACCCGTTTTAATTCCGTGCTCGTGAACTATTACCGAGACGGCAAAGATCGCGTCGCTTGGCACAGCGACGACGAAAAGGAGTTAGGACCCGAACCGGTCATTGGGTCGGTAAGCCTGGGAGCAAAAAGGAGGTTCAAGCTAAGGCACAGGGAATACCCCGGCAAGGATCTGCAGTCCGAGATCATTCTCGAGCACGGTAGTTTCCTCCTTATGAAGGGATCCACACAACGCTTCTGGAAGCACGAGGTCCCACGCACGGCGCGTCCGGTCGGAGGAAGAATCAACCTTACCTTCCGGGTGATTCTCCGGGGAGATGGCGATAAGTAAATGACGGCTTTGGCTTACGCGCCCTTGCATAATAAGTTGAAAAATCGTAGCCTTGGGTAATCCCTTCAATCCTCGCCACCGTACATATTATATCAATGAGAGTCGTACTCACTTTATTGCCAGTATTATTCCTAGCCAATTGTCTTTCGGCCTACGAAGCCATGTATGAAAAAACACCCGTCGGTGAAATAAAGGTCATCACCCTGCCTGGCAGGACAGCCCTCGAGTCTAAAACGGAAGGTTCCTACTTCCGCTCCGACAACGGTTTGTTCCGCAAGCTTTTCCGCTACATTAGTTCCAACGATATCGCCATGACAGTCCCCGTCGAGGCTGACATCGAGCCTGGCCGGATGCGCTTTTTCGTTGGGGGAAAGGATAGTGCTAGGAAGATAATTTCTACCAGCGACGTGAAAGTCAGGAAAATCAAGCCTCAACAGGTACTATCCATTGGGGTGCGTGGCAGTTATTCGATGGAGCGGTTCAATCGCAACAAGCGCAAACTGACCGAATGGCTTGCCAAAAGTGGGGAATACGAACCCGCCGCAGAGGCCTACGCCGTCTATTGGGACGGACCTTTCGTGATCGGCTTTTTTAAGAGATCGGAGGTTCACCTTCCGATCAAGCCTAAGGAAAACAAACCCAAGGGGAAACAGCCTTCACCCAAACCAAAATCACAACCATGAAAGCATTCCTTCTCGCATTTATGACAGCGTTATCATCAGCCCACGCCAGCTCGGTATACGATCACAAACTCAAGGACATCGACGGCAAGGACACTTCCCTCGCCCAGCACAAGGGTAAGGTAATCCTTATGGTCAACGTCGCGTCCCGTTGCGGCTTCACAGGCCAATACAAGGGACTAGAAGAACTTCACCAGAAGTTTAAGGACAAGGGTCTAGTGGTCTGCGGATTTCCCTGCAATCAGTTCGGCAAACAAGAACCGGGCTCGGAAAAAGAGATCAAAGAATTCTGCTCGACCAAGTATGGTGTAACTTTTCCCATGTATTCAAAGATCGACGTTAACGGTCCCAATCGCCACCCCGTCTACGAAGAGGTCATTGGTGAGAATGGTCCCCTAAAAGGGAACATCCGTTGGAATTTCGGCAAGATACTAATCGGCAAGGACGGTAATCCGATAGAGAGGTATGGCAGCACGACTTCTCCCAGCTCCAAGAAGTTGATCAAAGCCATCGAGAAGGCTCTAGAAGGCTGACAGCTTACCCTTTCCAATGAGAAGGCTTGCTCCCTTGGCCAGTCTGGCCTTGCTTTCAGGCTGCGTCAGCATGGAGTGGCGTGGGAGTATGATCCCCCACTTGGAGATCGAACGGGACAATGCGTGGGAGACCAAACCAGTCGCATTTAACCGAGTAGCATTGAGGCCAACTAAACCGGGCTGGACGCAATTCCGTGGACCAGCACGCGACGGGGTGGCTCCCCCTCAAGGAGTGGAACCGGACTGGTCCGGCGCCCCGCTGGTAAGATGGCGGGTTCCTGCAGGCCAAGGGCATTCCTCAGTAATCCTGTCCGACCAATCCGTTTTCACTATGGAACAGGATGGTGAGGAGGAACTGGTGACCGCACGCTCCCTCGATGACGGCGAAATCCTCTGGAAACACGGCGTGCGGACCCGGTGGGGTGACTTCATGAGCGGAGTCGGCCCGCGTTCCACCCCTACCCTCCACGAAGGCAGGCTCTACGCCCTGTTCTCAAACGGCTCCCTTGTTTGCCTGAATGCAGCTTCAGGAAAGCTTCTCTGGAAAACGAGGGTCATCCAAGATGGCCATGAATTTCCGGAATGGGGCCTTTCATGTTCTCCCTTGGTCTGGAAGGATTTGGTGATCGTGACCCCAGGGGGTGAAAAAGGAGCGGCCCGTGCCTACCATTCGGGCTCCGGGAAACGGGCCTGGGTCTCCGAGTTCAACGGAGAAGGGGTCTACCTCTCGCCTTGTATCCTGAACCTTCTTGGACGGGAGCAGTTAGTCACGGCGGTCTCAGGAAGAATCGCCTTTCTTGAGCCCCGTTCCGGAAAGACGGATTGGGAAGGGCCTTGGAAGATTTTTCTCAACGACGTACAGATTGCACAGCCCCTGGCACTTTCAGGAAATGCCTTCCTGCTATCCGCAGGATACGGAAAAGGCTCAGAGGGCTTGTTCGTTTCAGCCGGTGAGGAAGAACCCTACCAGGTAAGGACGGCTTGGAGGTCGAAAGATCTCAAATGCAAATTCTCCAGTCCCGTACTTAAGGACGGTTTCGTCTACGGCTTCAATGAAAATTCCCTAACCTGCCTGGACGCTTCCGACGGTAAGCTCAAGTGGCGCGGGCGCAAGTATGGCTATGGCCGCGTCCTGCTGGCCGGGGACAAACTTGTCATTCTCGGGAATACCGGAATCCTAAGCGTAGTCGAGGCCAACCCTGAAAAGTTCGAGGAGAGGTATTCCGGACAACTTCTCAGTGATGACCGTTGCTGGAACGGACCGGCTTTGGCGGGAGGATACTTAGTTGCCCGAAATGGTTTGGAAATCGCCTGCTTCGACTGGGCCCAAAAGCAATAAAGGGACGCCATTCCCGAGGTACCAAAACATGGGATTGCACGAACTGGATAAAACCGAGAAGGCGTTCGCTGTGCTTATGTCGGCCTTTGTGGTAGTGCTTGTGCTGACCAACGTAATCGGAGTGAAGCTCTTCCTCGCCTTCCACACAGTTTTACCCAATGGTTTCTTCGGCGAACCAATCACCCTCACTACGGGGATCATCACCTACCCAGTGACCTTCCTGCTCACCGATGTGGTCTGCGAAGTCTACGGTCGAAAGCGGGCGAACCTAATGGTCCTTACAGGTTTCGGCATGAGCCTGCTTTCGCTCATCCTCATACAGATCGCCTCGATCGTGCCCGGTTCCCAAGTCTGGCCCTCGGGCAACCCGAACTTCGAAACCGTGGCGGAAATGCAAACCGCCTTCGATTCGGTCTTTTCTCTGCCCGGGATTCTTATCTTCGGCTCCATGACGGCCTACCTCGTGGCTCAATTGACCGACGTCAGGCTTTTTCATTTCATCAAGCGGATGACCAAGGACCGTCACCTTTGGTTGCGAAACAACGGGTCGACGATGGTCTCCCAACTTCTCGACACCGTCATCGTCAACAGCATCTTTCTGGGCTATGGTCTCGGGCTAGAATGGGTCGTGGTTTGGAAGATCATCTTCGCCTCCTACGTCTTCAAGCTTCTCTTCGCTGTCATTGACACGCCCTTCATCTACCTCGGCGTTTTCCTTCTCCGCCGCTACCTTCCAAGGGATACAAACTCGAACTAGCCAAAGGCCATGCATAATGAAGCAGGATTTGGAAGGCGATGGAAGGGAAGACCACCTTTCCCGCTGCGTGAAGAGCAGGCCCTCCTTCTCCCAATGGCCTGCTTTTATGTCGGCTAGCCTTCTTCCTGCTTGGGCTCAAGGCGGTACTGGGATGGCACGGTTGGCCATTGGGGTCCTTCATCCACCCTCTCGGACTTCTGGCTCTCCGGCATTTTGCTCTTAGGTTGAAAACCTGACCTCGGGCAACTCGGACCAGTTCGTGGTGTAGCGCGGAGTCCGGTTGCGGCGCCTCATGCCCCAAGAACGACGGACGCCCTGAGCGGCGAGAAAGCAAGCCGTCTCCCCGTAGCGAACGGCAACTTCCTCCATGGCTTCTACGAAGGCTTGCCTGCGCCCGTCCCCATGCTCCTCGAAGAGCAAACTTTGACGGGAACGCCCACAGATGAGCCCAAGCAAAACCACGCCTGCCTTCTTGTAGAAATAGCCCTTGCGGTAGATCGAGCGGAGCAGAGTCTTGGCGTTCGAGACGATGCGAATCGGATCGTCGGTCGGCTCGTCGAACGAAAGGGCTACCGAGTTGGAATACTGAGGCTGGTCCTCGCGAAACCGGTTGGTGCTCAGGAAAACCTGTATCCCGCAAGCAAGCGATCCTTCCGAGCGGGCTTTGCGGGTCGCCCGGACGGAATAGTTCGACACTGCCTCCTCCAATTCCCGAAGGCTCGTGACGGGTTTCCCGAAAGAACGGGAACAACAGGTGTTCCTGCGCGGTTGCGGAACCTCTTCCATTTCCAAGCAAGAAACTCCCGCCAGCTCGCGCCTGGTCCGCTCTAGGGTAACTCCCCCTATAGCCCGGACAGAGGAAGGGGGAACTTGGATAAAGGACCACGCGTCCCCCAGACCAACCCGGCGCAGGCGAATACCGAGGCGGCGCCCCACACCCCAAATCTCCTCGATCGGTATCCGTTCAAGGACGGACCGGTTACCCTCATCGATCTGCAAGCATCCCATCCCATCCTTCTTGGCCAGGCGATTGGCGAGCTTGGCCAGTGTCTTGGTCCGGCCCAGCCCAACCGAAATGGGTATGCCCGTCCACTTGCGAACCTTCTCGCGCATTCGTTTCCCAAGGGAAAGCGGGTCGGAAACGCCCCTTAAGTCGAGAAAGGATTCGTCTATGGAGTAGACCTCCATTCCGGGGGCGAAGTGAGAGAGAACGGAGACGACCCGGCGGGACATGTCGCCGTAAAGCTCGTAGTTGGAAGAAAACACGGCCACCCCGTTGCGTTCGCACTTCCGCTTGACTTGGTGATAGGGGGCACCCATCGGAATGCCGATGGCCTTGGCTTCGTTGGAACGGGCCACGGCGCAACCGTCGTTGTTGGAGAGCACTATGACCGGACGGCCCTCCAGAGAGGGAAGAAAAACCCGCTCGCAGGAAACGTAGAAGTTATTGCAATCGGCAAGGGCAATCACAAGGGGTGGATCACGTTCGTAACCACTCCCCAAAGATGGGTCTCGTCTTCCTCGTGAAGCGCGATTGGGGGGTAGTCTGGGTTTTCGGGCAGAAGCCAGGACTTGCCCTTGGAGCGCCTCAGGCGCTTGACCGTAAGCTCGCCGTTGACCGATACGATGACCACTTTCCCATCCGTGGCCTCCACGCTCCGGTCGACCACCAGAAGGTCTCCGTCGTGGATGCCGGCATCGATCATGGAATCCCCGCGGGCCCGCACGAAGAAGGTAGCGGCTGGTTCGCGCACGAGATGGGAATTGAGATCGAGGACCCCCTCCAGGTAATCGTCGGCGGGAGACGGGAAACCAGCCGACACGCCGCTGGCGTAGAGGGGCAAGGCGTATTCCCTTTCACCCACAAATCGAAGTACCCGCTCTACTTGACTCTCGGGTATGCGCACGGGCCGAGTCGGCTCGCCGTAGCGGTTGCTTCCCTTGGGCCGACCCGCCCCATCACGTTTTCCTCCACGCTTCGTCATGAACTATTGAATATTGTAACGAAATTCAAAAAAGGCAAGTCAAGGAAAGTAAAACTTGATCCGTCTAATTAAATTATACGATCTATGTTTGTGGAATCAAACAATGAAAATCCGACCAACCATTTAATCATAGGCGCGTCGAGGGGGATCGGAAGAGCGCTCGTCGATATCTCCGTACGGTCGGCTCAACAGGTTTACGCCCTCTCGCGGGAAAGACCAGAAAATCCCATAGAAGGATGCCACTGGATTAAAGGCGACGCATCCAGACCCGAGGATTATATGGATGCCCTGCCTGAAATCATTCACGCCCTCACTTTCTGCCCGGGCAAAGTTGTCCTCGGACCCGTCAAACGACTCAAACCGGAACAAATGCTCGAAGCGTACAAGACGAACGTACTGGATGCATTTGTTACAATTCAAAGCCTGCTTCCCAAAATCGAGGGATCAATCGTCCTACTCTCTTCGGTTGCCGCCCGGACTGGTCTACCCAACCATTGCGCCATCTCCGCGGCCAAGTCGGCTCTCGAGGGCTTTGCCGTCGCACTTGCGGCCGACTTGGCTCCAAAGACGAGGGTCAACGTAGTAGCTCCGACTCTTACCCCCACCGAGATGGGAATGGCCATGGTTGGAGGTGAAAAGATGATCCCCATGATCGAGCAGAGGCATCCACTCAAGAAAATTCCCGCAGTAGATGAGGTTGCATCAACCTTGGCTTTTCTGCATTCGGAAGCCGCCGCCTGCATTACGGGCCAAGTCCTAAAGGTTGATTCCGGTCTTTCCCAACTTCGCCTCAACTCGTGATTTCAGACGGCCGTCACATTGGACAAAAACCTTGTCTCGTCTGGTTTAGAAAGGACTTGCGGTTGCGAGACCAACCAGCCCTTCACGCCGCCCTGCTCGCCAAACGCCCCGTCTTGCCGGTATTCGTCTGGGATTGCGAGGAAGGAGGAAGGTGGGCCCCTGGGGCGGCCTCCCGGTGGTGGCTTTACCAGTCCCTGAGAAGCTTGGAAAAAGACATTAGTTGCTTGGGAGGAAGCCTTATTTTCGCGAAGGGAAGGGCCGCCGACCTGATTCCCCAAATCGCCTTGGAATATGGTTCGGACAAGGTGCTGTACGGCAGGGCCTACGATCCTCCCGGATTGGCCACGCAAGAGGCCGTGGAGGATGCCCTCGACCAACACGGCGTCGTTACCGAATCCTTCAACGCTTCCCTCTTACAAGAACCCTGGGAGTCCAAAAACGTCTCCGGTAAGCCTTTCCAAGTTTTTACTCCTTTCTGGCGAAAATCCCGACAATTCATATATCGCGAGCCTGCATCCTACGATCCTCGTAAGCTTTCCTTCTCACCATCGTCTCCCTCAAGTCTCTCTCTCGATGAACTCGATTTGCTACCCGCTCATTCCTGGTATCAAAAACTGGAAAACCATTGGACAGTTACTGAAGATGCTGCACATGATCAGTTAGCCCGTACGGTGAGTGAGGTGACGCACTCCTATGCGCACCAGCGGAACATTCCCTCGGTCGAAGGTACTTCTAGACTCTCCCCCTATCTGGCATGGGGCCAAATCAGCCCCCGACAAGTTAGCCAAGCAGTCCTCCAAGGCGAGTCACGGGACGGCAGGCGGGGGGAAAACAAATTTCTAACAGAGATCGGATGGCGTGAGTTTTCCTACCATTTGCTCTATCATTTCCCCCAGATCCCCGACGAACCACTACGTTCCAAATATGCCTCCTTTCCATGGCTGAAAGATCCCGATTCCCTGAAGCGTTGGCGTTTCGGCAATACAGGCTATCCGATGGTGGACGCCGGGATGCGACAACTCTACGAAACGGGATGGATGCATAACCGGGTGCGCATGGTGGTAGCTTCTTTTCTCGTCAAGCATCTCCTCATTTCTTGGTCTGAAGGCGCACGATGGTTTTGGAATACTTTGGTCGATGCAGACTTAGCCAGTAATACCCAAGGCTGGCAATGGGCCGCAGGGTGCGGAGCGGATGCAGCACCTTATTTCAGGATTTTCAACCCCATCACCCAAGGAGAAAAATTCGATGCCAAGGGCAGGTATGCCAAACACTGGATCCCGGCCCTTGAAAACCTACCCTCCAAATGGGTTTTCCGACCTTGGGAGACACCGTCTGAAGTTTTGTCCGAGAGCGGTATGAGGCTTGATGATAATTATCCTAGGCCTTGCGTCGATCATTCACATGCCAGGGCCAGGGCACTCGAGGCTCTTGCAAGCCTCAAGAAAATTTGAGTTCTTAAGGTGAGTACTGCCGTTGTCTGGTTCAGAAAGTGCCTGCGATTGCACGATAATCCGGCGTTAAGCCATGCCTGCTCTGATCCTTCCATCGACTCCCTCCTACCCGTCTTCATTCTGGATCCTTCGGCTACTGGTCCGTCTTTCGAAAACTTAGGCTCGGCCCGACTGCGCTTCCTTATAGAAAGCCTCGCCGACCTCGATCACCGGCTTAAGTCCAAGTACGGCGGCAAACTCCTTATTGCGCAGGCGAGACCGCTCGCAGTTTTTGAGAATCTTGTTCGGGGGCATCGCCCGGGGATCGGATTAGTCTCTTCCGACTACTGTTCCGAGCCAAGCGGCAGGTCCGAAACCGCAGTCATTCAGAAATTCTTCGGCAAGCATTCGCCAAAAACCGACGTCAGGTTCCATCCCTCCACAAACACCCTTTTCGACCTCGAGAAAACCATTGCCTCCCCGGTATACAAAAACCCTAAATCGATGAGGCAAATGGAGAGTCTGGCCTCCTCCATTTTCGGTTTGGATGGTTCTGGTTTCCTTCAGCTTCCCGAGCCTCTTGCCGAACCCCGTGGGATGCCGCCCCACCCCGAGGGGATCGGAATAGACAGTCACCGCTCCTCTTCTTTCTCCTTTCATACTGTCCGCGCACTCAAACAAGAACTTTCCTCAAAAGGGTTTCTTACGCCAACTATCTGCACTGTTCCCTTTGTCGGAGGAGAGACTGAGGCTTTGGCCAGAATGAAAAAGAAGGTCTCCTCCCAACCCGCCTTCGTTAACGCCTTCCGCAAGCCCCGCACTTCTTCGACAAACAGTCCCAACGACCCCATCGAGCCAAGTACCACCGGACTGTCACCGTACCTCAGCACGGGGTGTCTTTCGGCTCGGCGGATCTGGAAGGAGGTAGATCATTGCAACCGACAAAGCAATCATACCAAACCGCCAGAATCCCTACATGGACAACTGCTCTTCCGAGAAATGTTCTACCTCCTTTCAAGGTCGGTCGTGAACTGGGACCAAGAAGATGGAAACCCTATGTGCAAACCCATAGACTGGGGCGACCGCGACGAAGAGAAACTCTTGGCGTGGGAGGAAGGGAGGACTGGATTCCCATACATCGATGCCATGATGAGACAACTGGAGACCACAGGATGGATGCACCACTTGGGCAGGCATGCCGTTTCCTGCTTCCTGACGAGGGGTCAGCTTTGGCAACACTGGAAACACGGGAGGGATGTCTTTGGACGCAAACTTCTAGATAGCGACTGGGCTCTGAATAATGCGAACTGGCTCTGGCTGGCGGGAGTAGCGCCCTTTTCCATGCCCTACTTCAGGCTCTACAACCCATGTCCCGACGGAAAATCTAGCCTCAATGTCGAGACCTCGACGGCAAATTTCATCAAGTTTTGGGTGCCCGAACTGAAGAACTTTCCACCCCGCTTCATATACGAACCGCACCTTGCTCCCGTTTACGTACAGAAGAAAGCCCAGTGCCTGATCGGGAGCGATTATCCCAACCCGATCGTCGACCGGAAGAAAAGCGCCAAGGAAAACATTACGAAGTTCAAGCTTAGCCTGGCGGCTTAGAAAGATTCTAGGTATTCCCCACTCGGAATTACTTTTGATCCGGGTAGTCACAACCCTCGTTGTCTTTTTACTATGGTATCACAACTTTTAAAATCCACACCATCCGGAAGTTCTCTCGACCCCATTGGTCGTTTTATAACCCACCGTTCTCGCATGGCCCCTCCATCCTCCGAAGAGTACGATCATCTCTTTCGGGAACTGTCTAAAAACTCCGAGTCTGCGAGAGCTGAATTGATCGAGCGTCATATTCGTTTGGTTGCATCCATTGCCTTGAAGTTTCGCAACTCCAAGGTTTCCTTGGAAGACATCATGGCGGAAGGCATTCAAGGCCTAATTGTTGCATTGGATAAATTCGATCACACCAAAGGCGTAAAGTTGAGTACTTATGCCTCTTGGTGGATCCGTCAAAGAATACAGAGGCTTATTGGAAAAATGTCCAACGCAGTTTCCGTTCCGCACGACGTATCACAAGGGATCAGAAAAGAAGCCAGAATACGAGCCGATCTTCAGGTTGAGCTAGGCAGGGACCCAACCGACTCTGAGGTGAGTTATATTCTAGGTACCGATCGAAACGTTTCCAAACGCGTCAAATCTGCCCCGAAGCATTCTGTTTCCCTGGACAAACCTCTCACCGAGGACTCCGACCAAACTTTGTCAGATTTAATGTCCGACGAAGACGGCCCCGACACCTACCGTGACTCAGGTTCGCTTAAGGATGATATGGAGGTAGCTCTGAAGTTCCTGGACAAAAGAGAAAGACGGGTGCTCAGCATGCGATTCGGCATAGACCGTCTCGAAGCCATGAAACTTGACGAAATTGCGTGCGAGTTGAATGTTTCGGGTGAACGCGTCAGGCAACTCGAGTCGATTGGTCTTCGCAAGCTCCGGGCTTTGCTATTGCGCAAGGGTGAAATCGACTTCTCCAAACTTGATAAGTTCGCTTCCACTGATTTAGTTGGCAAATCCGAGATGAGTCCCCTAGAACTCTCCCTCGCATTGGATTGCGCCAACTAATATGTCTTTTTCCATACTCAAGTGGGTTTGTCCACCGCCCGAGACTTTTGAAGAGCTTCCACCAGGGAAGGCTAAGGTCGAGTGGTTTCGTTGTCTACCTTACGTAGTCGTACATCTGGCTGGACTGTTAGCCCTTCTTTACCCCGTTTCTTTCGCCTGTGTCCTGATAGCCATTCTTTCTTACGCAGTGCGGATGTTTTCCATCACCGCCTTCTACCATCGCTATTTCTCCCACCGTACTTTCAAGACGAGTAGGCTGGTTCAGTTTCTAGGTGCATTCGTAGCTTGCTCCGCGGGTCAGCGGGGACCGCTGTGGTGGGCCGCCCACCACAGAAGACATCACCGCCATTCCGATACCGAGGATGACGATCATTCTCCTCACACCAAAAGTTTTCTTTGGAGCCATACGCTCTGGTTCATGACCGATTATGCCGTTCCAACCTTCATGAAGGAGGTACGCGACCTCGCAAAGTTCAAGGAATTGCTTTTCCTCAACCGATTCGACTGGATCCCCGTTGTGGTCCTCGCTTCCTCCTGCTACTTACTCGGCGAGACCTCCTGGTTCGGCGAGTGGACCGGACTCACCGGAATGACGACATTGATCTGGGGTTTCCTCATCCCCACCATCGCCCTCTACCACGCCACTTTTGCCATCAACTCAATCGCCCACCTCTTCGGATCCCGACGCTTCGAAACTGGGGAAGGGAGCAGAAACAATTTCCTCCTCGCCCTTCTGACCCTTGGCGAGGGTTGGCACAACAACCACCATTTCTACCCCGCTTCCGCCAGGCAAGGTTTCTTCAAGTGGGAGATTGATCCGACCTACTACCTTCTCCGGTTGATGGCGTTATTTGGGTTGGTGCGAGACCTGCGACCCGTCCCTTCGTGGGTAAAGGACAAGGCGGTCCGCTGAAAACCCGGGCGCCCGACCTTGAAGATAGCCGTTGTAGGATCAGGTATTTCCGGGCTCGCCTGCTCCTATTTGCTGTCCCAAGAGCACGACCTCACTCTCTTTGAGGCGGATGCCAAGCCAGGTGGGCACGTCAATACGGTCGATGTTGATGGAAAGAGCGGAAATCACCGTGTGGATACCGGTTTCATTGTCTTCAACGAGGAAAACTACCCCAACTTCATCCGCTTGCTGGATTTGCTCGAGGTTCCTTCCCAGCCAACGCGGATGGGCTTTTCCGTTCGTTCGGACAAGCTCGATCTGGAATACAGCGGGGAATCACTTGGCGGACTTTTCGGCAGCCTGCGCAACCTCGCCGATCCCCTTCATTGGAAAATGGTCCTCGACGTTCTCCGCTTTCACAAGCTTGCCCGGGAAAGCAGACCTGGTCCCGAGACAGTAGATGCATACGTCCGTCGGCATGCCCTGGGAAAGCGATTCCGTGAGCACTTTCTTCTTCCACTCGGCTCCGCGCTCTGGTCATGCTCGAGGAAAAGATTCGGGGAATTCCCGGTCGAATTCGTGATCGACTTTCTGTCCAACCACCGGATGCTACAGGCATCCGGCCGACCCGTTTGGCGGGTCGTAAAAGGCGGCTCCCGGACCTATGTGGACAAGTTGATCAAGCGAATAGAAGGAAGGTTGCGTCTAAAATCACCGATTGAGAAGGTCACCCGTACTGGCGAAGGGGTCGAGCTTTCTTTTCCCGACGGGACCCGCCAAACCTTTGACGAGGTCATCTTAGCCTGCCATGCCGACCAGTCGCTGCGCCTCATCGATTCCCCTTCTTCGGAAGAGGTTGCCCTACTGGAATCCTTCCCATACGAAACAAACATGGTATCCCTTCACAGCGACGATTCCCTCCTGCCCCGCCGAAAGTCGGCTCGGGCAAGCTGGAACGCCTACCTGCCCAAGAAAGATACCGGGCAAGCGGTCGTCACCTACGATATGAACATCCTGCAGAACCTCCCCACCAGCGAGCCCTTTTGCGTCTCCCTCAATCAGATCGGCTCCATCCAACCGGAGGCTCACCACGCAGACTACGAATTCGCCCACCCCACCTATCACGAGGGTCGCCGAAAGGCCCAGCAACGCCACAGCTCCTTCATCCGTAACCGCGGCCTTTCGCTCTGCGGAGCCTACTGGGGGTTCGGCTTTCATGAGGACGGTCTGAAGAGCGGACTGCGCGTATGCGAGGCTTTCGGAGCCAGTTTTGGATGAAGAGCTCCCTCTACTTCGGCGAGGTCCGACATCACAGGCGGGCCCCCCGGAAGCACGACCTGAGCTACTCGGTCTTCATGCCTCACATCTTCCTCGACGAGCTCGGGAAGGTCTTTCTGGGAAGGTGGCTCTGGTCCGTCGACCGGCCCAACCTATCGGCCTTCCGCAGAAAGGACTATCACCAGCCCGGAGCTTCCTCCCTCGAGGAAGCGGTCCGCTCGACCATGTCCGAACAGATCGGCAAGCCCGTCGAGGGCCCTATCTCCATCCTCACTCACCTGCGAACCTTCGGGCATTGCTTCAATCCGGTGACTTTCTACTACGCGTGGGATGAGGAAAAGACCCGGCCCCATGCCCTCATGGCGGAAATCACCAACACCCCTTGGGGCGAGCGCTACGCAAAGGCCTTTTCCTGGGAGAATCCGGACAAGGTCGAACGGTCCCGGCACGAGTTCAGAAAGGAATTCCACGTCTCCCCTTTCATCGGAATGAAGGTCGCCTACGACTGGCGTTTCCAGGGCCCGGACGAAACGGCCAAGGTGGACATGATCCTGAGGGAAGAAAACGAGGTTTTCTTCACCGCCCACCTCAACCTTCGACGCAGGCCCATCACCTCGGGCAACCTGGCTTGGGCCCTTGCCCGCTTTCCCTTCCTTACCTTGAGGATCACTTTCGGCATCTACTGGAACGCCCTTCTCCTGAGGCTCAAGGGCTGCCCCTTTCACCCCCACCCAAAACACCTTGCCTCCGCATCCGGCCATGAGCAAACAGGTAACTGAACCGTCCTCGGGCCTAGCCGTGGCCAACGATCGGCGGAAGGGTTTCTTCGAGAACCTTCTTCTCTCCGGGCTGGGAAATATCACCCATGGCGCCCTTCGAGTCGAGACGGACTCCGGATCACTCCTGCTCGGTCAGGAAAATGACGAGGAAATGCGGGCTGAGATCCGCGTGGCAGATCCCGTCTTCTTCCGGAAGGCCTGCCTGGGAGGATCCCTTGGGGTCGCCGACAGTTATGCCTCCGGCGACTGGTCCACGCCAGACCTGGTCATGCTCTTCCGCCTTTTCCTGCGCAACCTGGAAGTAATGGACGGATTGGAAGGCGGTTGGGCGACCCTGCTCAACAAGGTCGCGCGCTGGGGCTATTCCATCGGGCAAAGAAACACCATCAACGGCAGTCGTCGCAATATCGCCCTTCACTACGATCTGGGCAATGAGTTCTACGAGCTTATGCTGGACCCCACCATGACCTATTCGTGCGGAATCTTCGAGACTCCGGAGGCAACCCTCGAGGAAGCATCCCTGGCCAAGTACGACCGGATCATCGATCTACTGGAGGTCAAGTCCGGGCACCACTTGCTCGAGATTGGTTGCGGGTGGGGCGGCTTCGCTCACCGATTGGCAGAGCGGACGGATGCCCGCCTCACTGCCACCACCATTTCCGAAAGTCAGTATCAATACGCCCTCGAACGCATCCGTAAAAACGGATGTGAGGACCGGATAAGCATCGTCAAGCAGGACTACCGCAACCTTGCAGGGCAATTTGATCGGATCGTATCAATCGAGATGATCGAGGCAGTCGGACACGAGTACCTCCCTTCCTACTTCTCCAAAATTTCCGACCTGCTCGCTCCCGATGGAGCTGCTCTGATTCAAGGAATAACAATGCCCGACCACCGGTACGAACAATACCTCAAGGAAGTGGACTACATCCGCACCCGGGTTTTTCCAGGCAGTTGCGTACCTTCGGCCTCTGCAATGATCGCCGCCGCCGTCAAACGCTCCGACCTCCGGCCGGCCGCTCTTCACGACTTCGGTTACCACTACTCGCGCACCCTGCGTGAGTGGAGAGTTCGCTTCAAGGAGAACGAGGAAAAAATCGACGCCCTCGGTTACGACGATTCCTTTCGTAGGGCCTGGGAATATTACCTTTGCTACTGCGAAGCGGGGTTTGAGGAGGGCTACACCGGAGACGTCCATCTTCTCCTTGCCAAACCCGCGTGTAAAATGGCCCGCGGATTTCCGCAATGAACCCAAGGTCTTCCTTTCTGATCGATTTCGCGCTTTTTCAAGCCGTTTGGTTTGCCTGCGTACTCGCTACGCGCTCACCCTACCCTCAGGTCCTTCCACTTGGCGGCTCGATTCTCGTAATCGGACGGGTCGTCCAAAAAGGACGCCTACGGGAAGCCTTGCCACCTGGTCTAGCCTGTATCGCAATCGGTAGCCTCGGAGACGCCCTTCTGGTCAAACTCGGGTTCCTCTCCTTCTCCCCATACCCAAATTTGCTGGGCGCTCCACTATGGATGGTCGCGCTTTGGATGAACTTCGGACTGATGCTAAGCCCCTTGTTCACATGGTTTATGAAGAACTTGATCCGTACCCTTCTAGGTTTTTCGATCGGTGGAGCCGTTGCCTACTATTCCGGCGAGAAACTAGGCATTCTTACATTGGAAAAAGATTGGCAGTCAATCCTCGCAATCGGATTCGAGTGGGCGGTTGCCGGACTCATCCTGCACTTTCTCTGGCTCAAACTTCCTCAAGGCAAGGAATCATGAATTTGCTCGAACTCCTACTCTACGGCCAAGTCTGTGCATCCGTCATCATGCTCTTCGGTTGGCTGGTTGCGATCAAGATCAACAACACCTCCTACGTGGACGTCCTCTGGGCCTACGGCGTGGGGGCGCTGGCGTTCTCCTACCTCCGCTTGGAAGGACAAGAGATCGACCCGACCCGACTGGTCTTCCTGCAGGTGTTGATCGTTGCCTGGTCACTCCGCCTCGGAACCTACCTGCTGGCCCGCTGCCGCGGCAAGCCGGAGGATGCGCGCTACGCCTACCTCAGGGAATGGATGGGAAAAAAGGCTAACCTCGGATTTCTTCTTTTCTTTCAAGTCCAAGCCTTCTGGGTAGTACTTTTCGCTTCCCCTTTCCTCGTCCTAGCCGGCAACCCCAACCCGATGGGCCTGCCCGACTACTTGGGATTGGCAATCTGGTTGGTTGGTTTCGTGGGCCTTAACATAGCCGACCGACAGCTCGCCCGCTTCAAGGAAGCCTCCGGGCGAACGCGGGCAGAAGTCTGCGATACGGGCCTCTGGAAATACTCGCGGCATCCCAACTACTTCTTCGAGTGGGTTCTCTGGCTAGGGTACCTGCCCCTCGGTTGGGCGGCTCCACAGGGACCCTGGCTACTGGCCCTCCCCGTCATGCTCTACCTCTTTCTCACTAGGATTACCGGCATTCCCTTCGTGGAGGCCCGCAAGCTAGAGGCAAGCGGGGAGGCCTATCGATCCTACGTCGAGCGCACCCCGTCCTTCTTTCCTCGTTTCCCTAAAAGCAAGTAATCCGACTCATGAACCCGACCAACTTCTTCATCGAGCTCGCCGAGCGCGGACTTGTCCCTGATTTCTTCATCCGTGCGGGCATCCGCGGCCTCTGCCGCAAGAGGCTCCGGCAATGCCTCTCGGAGGACTGCGAGGCCAATGCCGAACTTGCTGAGAAATACCTCGAGGATTCCGATGCCTCCCCCATGGCGGTGTTGACCGATAAAGCCAACGAGCAGCATTACGAGGTACCCGCGTCCTTTTACCAGCTGGTTCTCGGAAAGAACCTCAAGTACAGCTGCTGCTTCTTCGAAAAAAAGAACGGAAGCCTCACCGACGCCGAGGATAAGGCCCTCGATCTGACTTGTCGAAGGGCGCGCTTGGAAAATGGCCAGAACATCCTGGAACTCGGATGCGGATGGGGCTCGCTCTCACTCCGGATGGCCAAAGACTATCCGAATGCCCGCATCACATCCGTTTCCAACTCCCACTCTCAGCGCGACTTCATAGTCGGGCAGGCCCGGGAGCGGGGGCTGGAAAACCTCAAAGTCATTACCGAGGACGTCAATGCCCTCGAAACGGAAGAGCGATTCGATCGGGTGGTCTCGGTCGAGATGTTCGAGCACGTTCGAAACCACCGCGAGCTCTTCCGGAGGATTCATTCGTGGCTCAACCCGGGAGGCAAGCTTTTCACCCACGTCTTCTGCCACCGCTCGACCTCCTATCCCTTCGAGGTAGAGGGTGAGGACGACTGGATGTCGCGCCACTTCTTTAGCGGTGGAACCATGCCCTCGGACGAGCTATTCCTCCGGATCTCCGGAAACTTGGAGTTGGAAAGAAGATGGAGATTGTCGGGTCTGCACTACGCAAGCACCTCGGAATGCTGGCTCGAGAATCTGGACCATCACCGCAACGAAGTCCTCAGTCTGTTCGGAGAGGATCTTTCCATGGCCGATGCCCACAGGACCTTTCACCGCTGGCGCATCTTCTTCCTCGCCTGTGCCGAGACCTTTGCTTTTGGAAATGGACAGGAGTGGTGGGTCAGTCATTATCTTTTCCGAAAAACATGAATGCGAAAAACTTCCTTCTCTTCACAGTTCTTTGCCTCGCCCTCCAGGCTTTCCCCTTTTCAGCCCCCGGCGAGGATTTGGTCTGGCCTCAGTGGCGCGGGCCGACCCGGGACGGCATAATCGCAAAGGGCGCTCCCTGGCCCAAGAAAATTTCCAAGAAGATGCTCAAGCAAACCTGGCGCCGTGAGATCTCCAAGGGCTACCCTGGCCCGATCGTTTCCGAAAAGCTCGTCTTCACCGTCGAGACCAAGGGAAAGAACGAGTTCGTGCGTGCTTTCGACCGGTCCAGCGGGGAACAAAAGTGGGAGGCCCAGTGGCCCGGCTCCATGAGCGTGCCTTTCTTTGCCTGGAAAAACGGGAGTTGGGTCCGTTCCACGCCCGCTTACGACGGAAAGAACCTCTACGTGGGCGGAATGCGGGACTTCCTCGTCTGTCTCGACGCCTCCAACGGCAGCCAAAAATGGTCGGTCGATTTGATGAAGCGCTACAAAGCTCCCCTGCCCGCCTTCGGCTTCGTCTGCTCGCCCTTGGTCGAGGGAGATCATATCTACGTTCAGGCGGGGGCAGGCTTCGTCAAGCTCAAGAGTGAGACCGGTGAATCGGTTTGGCGGACGCTGGACGACAAGGGAGGCATGTACGGCAGCGCCTTTTCCTCCCCCACCACAGCCAAGCTCGGAGGAATCGAGCAGCTGGTCGTACAGACCCGAACCGAACTTACAGGCGTGGAACCCGACAATGGCAAGGTCCTCTGGAAAAGACCCATCAAGGCCTTCCGCGGAATGAATATCCTTACCCCCGTCATCTTCGGCCAATCAGTCTTCACCAGTAGTTATGGCGGAAAATCGCTCCTCTTCGACCTGGCCAAGGACGCGAACGGATTCTCGATCGATCAAAAATGGGAAAACAAGCAGGAAGGCTATATGTCCAGCCCCATCGTAATAGACGGATTCTGCTACATCCATCTCAGAAAGCAACGCATGACCTGCATCGACCTTTCCAACGGAGCAACCAAGTGGATCAGCAGCGAATCCTTCGGCAAGTACCAGTCTATGGTTTCCAACGGCAAAGAGATCCTTGCCCTTGATGAGGACGGTACCCTCTACCAGATCGAAGCCAACCCCGAAAAGCTCGTTATCAAGGACAAGCGAACCATTTCCGACTCACCTACCTGGGCTCACTTGGCCATCGCCGGCAACCAGCTATTCGTCCGGGAACTCGAGGCCATCGCCTGCTACGAGTGGTGACTTAGAGTAGAGGGGTCTTGCCTCCTTACCTGTTTCGGGCTACGAAACAGGAATGAACCTGTCGATGTTCCTTGGGTTTTTCTTCTCATGGAAAGGAGAAATCGGACGATCGGCCTATGCCTTCACGGGTATCGCTTTGTTTTTGGTCAAATGGAACCTGGATCGACTCTTTTCCGTTTTCGTCCATAGCGAGGAATACCCGACCCCTTTTTTCTATCTGCTGCCCGAAACCGACTTCATTGAGCTTGCCGATCCGTTACTCATCATCCTTCCGGTCTTTGCCCTCGCCCTGCCATTTATTTATGTTGGGATCGTCCTTACGGTCAAACGGCTCCGGTCCCTTGGTTGGCCGATCTATTCATCCATCCTCTTCTTCGTTCCTTTCATAAACCTCCTGTTTTTTTTCCTGCTTTCCATCCTGCCCAAAGACTCGAGTTCCGACCGGGACGAAAAAAAGGAGGAAAAGGGACCAAGCTGGCTCGACCGTTTTCTTCCCAAAGGACAAGTTGCTTGTGCCGCCCTTGTTGCCGGCCTTTCCGCGGCCCTCGGCACTCTGTTCGTCTTCCTCAGCCTGTTGACCCAAATCGGACAAGACTACGGATGGGGTTTTTTCGTCGGTCTGCCCTTCGCCATGGGATTGGGCTCGGCCGTGACTTACGGCCATCACGAAAAACGCAAGGTTTGGGACTGCCTGGGGGTCGCCCTGCTGACCCTCGCCTTTTCCTTTCTCCTGTTACTTGCTTTGGCAATCGAAGGAATCATCTGCCTATTCATGGCCGCTCCCATTGCCCTACCCCTGGCTGCCGTGGGAGGCTGGGTGGGCTACCTAATTCAGAACCGGACCCTCCGCCACAACCCTTCCCTCGGTCTCTTTTTCGCTACCTTTCTCCTCATGGGCTTCGAAAAAGAAATCGTTCCCGAAGCTCCTCTTTTCTCGGTTCGTTCCGAGGTGATCGTCAAGGCCCCGCCCGAGAAAGTCTGGATCAACGTGATCAGCTTTTCCGATCTTCCCCCTGCGAAGGACTGGCTCTTCGATCTCGGAATAGCTTGTCCGACCTGCGCCACCATCGAAGGTACGGGTGTGGGAGCCATCCGACACTGCAACTTCACGACCGGACCCTTCGTGGAACCGATCACCGTCTGGGACGAACCAAACATTTTGGCCTTCGACGTGACCTCTCAACCTCCGCCGATGAAGGAACTCTCGCCTTACGATATCCATCCTCCCCACCTAGATGGGCACTTGGAAAGTAAGCGAGGAGAATTTCGTTTGGAAAGGCTCGATAGAGGCAGGACCCGCCTGATTGGGACCACCTGGTACAAGCACAACATGTGGCCGGCCTTCTACTGGAAGGCATGGTCCGACCTTTTGATCGGCCGAATCCACCGGCGGGTCCTCGACCACGTCAAGAACCTCTCGGAAGAGGACTAGGCTTCTTCCTCTTGGCCGGAGCAGGCTTGGCATTGCCCTAGGAAGAACCTCCTTGCATCCCCCTTGCTGCGCAGCAGGGCGATCAACGCATAGATCCCGCTGATTAGGTTCCCTCCCAACAAGATGGCGACAGACCAGGCAAGGATGATAACGGGACAACTTTCGCGGTAGACGATCCAGCCGATGAAGAAAAAAAATCCGACGTATACGTCGAAGAGAGAAACGATCCCCCAGGGATTTTCCATCAATTCCTCGAAATCCAGGAAATCGCCCAAGGTGAAACCGTAGATCAAGGCACCGGCCATGACCGATGTAAGAACGATCAGGTAGAGGAGGGCAATCCTATTGCCCATGAGAAGTCATGTCCGACGAAGGCTCGGATCAGACCGTGGCCTCACCGAGCGCGTGATCGATGTCGGCTATGATGTCTTCAACGTGCTCGATCCCGACGGAAAGACGCACCAACTCGGGGGTAATCCCACCGGCCTTCTGCTGTTCCTCATTAAGCTGGGAATGGGTCGTGGTGGCCGGGTGAATGGCCAGGCTCTTGGCATCCCCGACATTGGCGAGGTGGGAGAAAAGCTGAAGGTTGTCGATGAACTTGGGTCCCGCCTCGGACCCGCCCTTGATTCCGAAAACGACCATGGAGCCTCCCTTGCCATTGAGGTACTTCTGGTTGAGGGAATGCATCGGGTCGTCCTCCAGACCGGGGAAACGCACCCACTCGACGGAGTCGTGGGACTTGAGGTGCTTGGCCACGGCGAGGGCATTCTCGCAATGACGTTCCATGCGGAGGGGAAGAGTCTCGATTCCCTGCAGGAACTGCCAGGAGTTATCGGGAGAAAGACAGGCCCCGAGGTTACGCAGGGGAACGGTACGCATACGCAGGATGAAAGCCAGGGGAGCGAGGGGCTCGGGTAGGTCGTGACCCCAGCGCAGACCGTGATAGCTGCTGTCGGGCTCGTCGTAGAGAGGAAAGTTGCCGTTTTTCCAGTCGAAGGCTCCCGAATCGACGACCACTCCACCGATCCCGTTACCGTGTCCGCCCAACCACTTGGTCAAGGAGTGCACCACGATGGCGGCTCCATGCTCGATGGGCTTGGTCAGGTAGGGGGTGGAAAAGGTGCTGTCGACGATGAGAGGAATGCCATTGTCCGCACCGATCTTGGCGATCGCCTCGATGTCGGCCACGTCCAGCCCAGGGTTGCTGACGGTTTCGCAAAAGAGGGCCTTGGTCTTGTCGGTGATGGCGGAGGCAAAGTTCTGAGGATCGTTTGGATCGACGAACTTTACGTTGATGCCGAACTTGGGGAGGATGTCGTTGAACTGGGTATAGGTGCCTCCGTAGAGGTTGTTGGCGGAAATGATCTCATCCCCCTCCTGGGCGATATTGATGATGGAGTAAAAAACCCCGCTGGTACCCGATGCGACTCCCAGACCGGCGGCTCCTCCGTCCAAGGCGGCGACGCGCTGCTCGAGAACGTCGGTGGTGGGATTCATCAACCGGGTATATATGTTGCCCAGTTCACGAAGGCCGAAGAGATTGGCCGCATGCTCGGTATCATTGAAAACGTAGGAGCTCGTCTTGTAGACGGGTACGGCGCAGGCGTTGGTGGAAGAATCGGGCTGATAGCCCGCATGGAGGCATTGGGTCTCTAGTTTCATAACTCGAAAACGGGAGTTGAGGTTAGGATAGACTTGATTGGAGTGAAAACGACAGTAGTAAATTTGCTAATGGAAGCAATCTCTTAATGCCTGCCATCCGCAAGTCGATCATTCTCTACGTCATAAGCCGGATCACGGCTTGGGAAGGTCGACTTGAACGGGGTGCATAAGGTAGGCAACCAAGTCGCGTCGTTCCTCCTTGGTCAGGCCATCCAGCAAGCCCGCGGGCATAATCGAATCGGGCAAAGCCCGGCGCGACCCGATAGCCGACTTGCTCACCACCGTCTGAGAGTCCGGCATGCGCAAGGTAAGGGAATTCCGGTCCTGCCCCGTGATCATCCCGCTCAGAACGCGGCCGTCCTTGAGCTCCAAAACGTTCAGGCGGTAATCGGCGGAGACGGCCCCGCTCGGATCGACCACGTTTTCCAGGAGGTAGTCAAGGCTGGAGCGACCGGAACCGGTAAGGTCGGGCCCCAACCTGCCGCCTTGGCCGTAAAGTACGTGGCAAGCCGAGCATTGACGCAGGTAGAGCGAGCGACCATTCCCAAGGTCCGCCTTTGCGAGCAGAGATGGGTTCAACTCCCGGCGCAATTCCTCCTTGCGTGTGGCGAGCGCATCCGGGGTGGCTCGGATCACGCCCCATGCCTCCCGGAGCCTTTTGTCGAGGGAATCGCTTTTCAGGGCCTGGATCTGGGCGGCATGATAAGGGGAGATAATGGACTTGGGGAGCCGATCGTCCTCGATTTGAGAAAGAAGGCTCGCGGCCCATCCCTCCCGGCCACAGAGAATCTCGACCACTTCGTTTCGTTCACCTTTTTCAAAGTCAAGTAGACGGGAACTCAGCCTTTTTCCGATCAACGGGTCCTCGAACCCGGCCAACCCACGGGCCGCCTGGAGTTTCATGGCGGGGTCATCGAGCAGGCGTTCGCAAAGGGTCTTCAGGCTGGGTAAATTCGATTGGACAAGGATTCCCAGGGTCCGCCGACGTACCTCCCGATCGGCTTTATCGTCGGCCACAACTTTCTTCATCCGCACCGTCGCCTCCTTGTCCCCGAACAGCACGCTCAGCTTTAGGGCTAATGGGCTCACCCCAATCTTGGCCGTCACATCCCTCCATCCCTTGGGCATTTCAATATTCTTCATTCCCCTCACCGCTCGCTCGATTCCCGAAAGGATGGATTCGGCCCGATCAGGTTGCTCGCCCGCGAGTTCGAGCAGGCCTTCCAGTCCCTCGGGTCGCTCTTCGGATCGTTCGGTTATGGACCGGGCAACCCAAGACCGCAGTTTTGGCCACAAGGATGATCCGGCCACCTCGAGCAAGCCATCCGGATCATCCTCGGCCATCGGCATGATGCCGTACCAGACCATCATTGGGAGGTTGGGGTCCTCCGCATCCTCCGGGCGAGCGGCCAAGGCCTTGGCCAATTTGCCACGATTCGAGACGGGCAGGCGCTGCAAAGTCGAGGCAAGGGTCAAGCGAACCAAGCCCGAAGGGTCGCTCTTCGCCAGTTGGACGAACTTCTTTTCCAGATCGGGTTTCCCCTTGGGTAAAAGGTTTTTCCTTGGTCCGAAGAGGGAGTCGATGGGCCACTCGTCGCTCAGCAGACGAATCGCCCAGGCGCGGATGTGTTCATCCGTGTCGTCGAGTAAAGTTTCCGGCCTCCCCTCACCCATTGCATGCAGGCCCCAAAAGGCGCGCAAGCGGAGGGACGCCGGTTCCTTTTGATCGCTCATCATCTTTTCGCAGACCTGAATGGTTTTCTTATGATGAGTCGGCCTTGATTGCGAAAAAAAAACCAACCATTGGCGGGCAAACCAGGCATTAGGGTGACGCAGAACGGCCTCCGGTTCACGCACCGCCCGTTGCAGGGCCGAAAGATCAGCTACCGGGTTTTTCCCATGAAAGAACTTGTAGATCCTTCCACTGGTCCGATGGACCCCGGTATGGTCGTGACATTCCCCAGTATCGCTCCAGTCCAGCCCGTAGATCGCGCCGTCGGGACCCACGCTTACCTCCATTCCCCGGAACCACTCGCTGGAGTTGAGTAAGACGTCGGGCTCGTGCCTGCCCAAGTATCCGCTCCCCACTCTTTCCAGGCGCTCGACGTTCATGCGACGGCCATGCTGGTTCCAGGTCAAAAGCTTGTTTTTCCACGACTCGGGAAAGTGATCCGCTTGATAGATGGCCATCCCGACGTGGGCGTGTCCTCCCCCGAAACCATTGGCCGCACCCGCCCGCGATCGGTTCCAAGGCAGGTTGACGTCGTAGTGAAAATGATCGGCATGCTGATGGAGACGCTCGTACACGAGGGGGTTCTGGGAGGATCCGCTCCCCGACTCCCGGTAGTGAGCCCCCGGGATGACGTGCCAGAGATGTCCTATGACCGTATTGATGAAAAAGAGCTCCCCGTGCTCGTCCCAGTCGAACCCCCACGGGTTGACCGTACCATGAGCCAGAACCTCCACCACCCTGCGTTCCGGGTGGTATCGCCAGACCCCTCCGTCGATGGGAGCGCGCAACTCGGCTGGAGTTCCCGGGACGCCCGGCTTGCCAGGGCAGGAATGCCCACAGCGCCCGTAGAGCCAACCATCCGGTCCCCAACGCAACCCGTTGGCGAAGTTGTGATAGTTGCCCCGCCCGACGTCGAAACCGTTTAACCTAACCTCAGGCTCGCCGTCGGGAACCAAGTCGCCGTCCGCATCGGGAACGAAAAGCAGGTTGGGCGGGCACATCAGCCAAACGCCACCGCGACCGACCTCCACACTGGTCAGCATTTGCACACTGTCGGTAAAGACTTTACGAAACTCCGCCTTGCCATCACCATCCTCATCCGCCAGCACGACCACCCGGTCGCGCAGACTCAGGTCGAAGCGGACTTTCCGGCTCCCGTAAGTATAGTTCTCGGCCACCCACATACGGCCTTTTTGGTCCCAAGCCATCCCGATCGGGTTTTGCACGGTGGGCTCGGCCGCCCATACCTTGACCCCTACGCCATCAGGCAAGATGAAGGAATTGGCGCTCTCCTCGGCGGATGGCGGATTCGCATCGGTGGTCGACTCGGTATTGGGAAGTTCGGGAAAATCATCCCCTTGAAGGGTAAGGACAAGAAAGGCGAAGGCCAAAAGTCGCAGGAAGGAAAACACTTCCCATCCTTATCACAGCAAGAGGCCCCTAAAAAGTACAAAGGCCAGCCTTTGTTCCTTCTTGATTCGCATGCCCAGATGGTTCTTTTTGAACGGATGCAAACTTTAAGAAACCTTATCCTGGCCGCCATGCTTTCCATCATCTTCCTTACTTTGGGCGGCGCCCAAGAGAAGAAAAAGACCAACCGAGTTAGCCCTATGACCCCGATCGAGGAGGTGGCGGGCTTACCCAACGTCCTGATTATCGGGGATTCGATTTCAATCGGGTACACCCTTCCCGCCCGGGCCCTGCTCAAGGACAAGGTCAACCTTCACCGGATCCCGACCAACGGGGGTCCGACCACCAAGGGAATTGCCGAAATCGAGAAGTGGCTCGGAAAGAGAAAATGGGACCTCATCCATTTCAACTGGGGCCTGCACGACCTTAAGTATATGGGCCCAAACGGGGAAAACCTCTTTCCCAAGGAAAAGGGCGGTAAGGTTCAGGTCCCGCTCGCGGACTACGAAAAGAATTTGTACAAACTGGTCGCACGCATGAAGAAATCAACATTGAAACTCGTTTGGCGCAACACTACGCCCATCCCTCCAGGTTCAAAGGGACGCTACGTGGGGGATTCGGTCAAGTTCAACGAGGCGGCCCAGAGGGTGATGAAAAAACACGGCGTGCCCACCCTCGACCTCTACACCCCGAGCAAGAAGAACATGAAGGAGTGGATGCGCAAGGCCAACGTCCACTATTTTTCGCACGGTTCGAAGGCCTTGGCGGAAATCGTCGCCAAGGACGTCCTTGAGAGACTGAAGGACTAGTCCTTCTTCTTGGCCGCACGCACGGCGGCAAGGGCATCAATCAGGCCTGCTCCGTAGATTTTGTCCCAGCCCTTGGGTCCGAGATCTTGAGCGGTCTTTTGCAGGATTTCGCTTACTTCCCAGGAATTGATTTCAGGGTTGGCTGAAAAAATGAGAGCAGCCACCCCGGCGCCATGAGGACCGGAGAAGGAATTGCCCGCGGGACCGATCACAAGGGAAGCGCCCTCGGCTTCGCTTACTTCCTTCCATCCCCTTCTCGAGCTGCTTGAAGGTTTTGCGCTCCACATTGGGTACCCGGTCGGAAAAGCGGTCAAGTCGGGCTTACCCAGCGGCTTGTCGGAGGGATAGTCTGAGAAGAACTCAACACCCTCCCAGAAAACGGGGCCCTGACTGCTAAAGGGCAGAGGGACGCGGTTCTTGTCCACGCCCGCCACCGCGAGCACGCTGGGTATGTCCTTGGGCAGGCCGATCTGTTTACCTCTGGGCAGGGCCCGACGGGATTTCGACCCGTAGTTTCCGGCTCCGCCCACCGAAAGAACGCCCGCCGCCCCAAGATGTTCGAAGGCGTTCCTGAAGAGCCCGCGAACTTGGCCAAGCTCACGACCCACAATCATGTAGCTCATGGAGACCACGTCCGCTCCCTGTTCAAGAAGATACTCCATGGACCGCAGGTTGAAAGCACCCTTGAGCAGAAGAAGTCGCGACTGGGGGGCTATACCGGTCTGCCACCCGCGGGCGGAAGCCCGGCCGGCGACGATCCCGGCGCAGCAACTGCCATGAGACATGGTTCTGCCGTTTTCCAGTACGTAGCCGGTGTTGGCGTTGAAGTCATAACCGAAAAGATCATCGATCAAGCCGTTGCCGTCGTCATCCCTGCCGTTGAGTTTCTCGTTTGGATTTTTGGCCAAGGCATGCACCAAAGAGGGCGTGGGAAGGATGCCGGAGTCGATCACCGCCACCTTTACGCCTCTACCGGTCGCGTTTTCCTCCTTCCATGCCCGCTCGGCACCGATTTCGCGGACGTTCCAGGGTATCCTCAAGGACGGGATGAACTCGGGTTCCTTTTTACCCCAAGTTTCGAGGACGGTCTGCATGCGCTTGGTCCGGTTTGCATCCATCGGTTCCGATTCGGCGGGGGGTCTTGCGAAACGGTCGAGATAGACGAAGGATACTTCCTTTCGCATGGAGAGCCGGCGGATTGCACCGGCCTTGGCTCGGCAAGAAAAACCGTTGACGATCCAGAACCGGCGGACTCCTCGAATCCGCTCCTTTTGCCTTAGATCCTCAATAACTTCCTCCAGAGCATCCCAGGATTGGTCGGCCTTTTCCCGCAAGGTTGAGATTACCTCGGTGCGGTTCCGGGAGCGGGGGATCTTGGAACGCTTGCGGCAAAAGGCGTCGTATTCACCGGCTTTGCAAATCAGCTGGTCCTCCATCCGCACGAAAATCGGGTACCAGGAATCTCTCTCCAGGTTAAGAGCCTCGTCCACCTTGCCCGCCCAGATCGAAGGAGCAAGAAACACCAAGGCAACCCCGACGAGCTTGGGCAAGTGATTCGTCACGAGGGGGAAGCGGGTTTCCCCTACAGGACTTACTGGGCGAGGTACTTCTTGACTTTCTGCTCGAGTCCGGCTCGTGCGTTCTGGTCAACGAGGTTGCCCTTCTTATCCACCAGCCACATGGCGGGGATACTGCTGATGCCGTGCTCCTTGGCCAGGCTGGTCTTCCAACCTTTGCCGTCGAAGAACTGGGGCCAGGGCATATCGTTCTTGGCTAGGAAATCCTCAAGCTTCTTCTTGTCGCTATCGAGAGAGATCCCAATAATCTCAAACCCTTCCTCATGCAAGGCGTCGTAGGTCTTCTTGACGCTTGGAATCTCGCGAACGCAAGGGCCGCACCAGGTGGCCCAGAAATCGATCAGGACGACTTTTCCCTTCATTTTTGAAAGATCTACCTTGCGGCCATCGAACGCCTTGAACTTCATGTCGACGGGTTTGCCAAGAGACTCCAGTTTCTTAAGCTGCCCCTTGGCTTGCGAAACGACACGGGCAATCTTAGGGTCCTTCGAGTCAAGGGCCACCAGTTGCTCAAGAATCTTGCGGCTCTTTTCCTGATCCGGGCTCATGCGGGCAACGGCGGAGAGCATGGCATAGGGCATGAACTCCTCAGGGTAATCCTTGGAAAGCTTGCGTCCTGCCTGCTCAAGCTCCTTCAAGCCCTTGGCCCGATCCTTTTTGAGCGCAAGCCGTACTTGGGCGTCGAGCTTCTTGAAGACTTCCTGGAAAGGGGGCTTGGCCTCGGTCGTCTTGACGGGAGACTTGGCAAGTGCGGGGGCCTGATAAAAGGACAAAAAGGACCCGAATAGGAGCCCAAACAACAGGAAGGGTAATGGTTTCATTAGAAAAGCTTACTAGCAGGGGGATTATTATGCCAGAGAAAAGAGAGCGTCTGGAGGATTTTGAATTTCTCGGATGAGAGATCCTAAGGCTTTGCCCCAATGGTGATTTTCGAGGTGAAGGCAAGCTTTGGATCTCCGCGCTCCAACAGGGTCCGGCAAAGGACCTCCACGGATGGGCGGAGGAAGCGGTCGACGACGGTCTTCCCATTGACTTCGACCACCACCGGTTTGCGGTAGTCGACCATCCGTTCGTCGAGATAGAGGTTGAGGGACTCAGTTCCCTCCAGCTTAATCTCGAAACGGTTGCCCGTCCTGGTTGCCTCAACCAATTGCTTCTTGGCGGGAGCGGGAATCTCAAGCCAGGAAAAGCGACCGACCACGGAATCCGTCGGTTGCCAAACGAGCGAGTCGGGAATCGTATTGCGAACGGCGGGAAGCATGGTCGAAAGGTGGTCGCGGTCGGGCAAGCCACCGTGCCCAAAACCCTTTTTCAAAAACATACGGACAGGGTATGCGTCCTTGCGCTCACCCCTCAAACCCTTTACCGCCTCGTCGAAAGCGAGACATCGCTTGAGACGGCCATAGGCCAAGTCGCTTTCGCCGATCATGAAGGTAAAGGGCGTATTGAGGAGATTCTTAGCGGAGGATTCGCCATCCGTGGGGGCCGCCGCCGAGCTATGGATGGCGGCAAAGCGATCCGCCATTTTGGGGCCAATGGCAAAGGCCCCGTATCCACCGTGCGAATAACCGATAAGGAAGACTTTGTCCGAATCGACTCCCTCGCAAACCAACATCTGCCTGACCAACCGGGCAACAAGCGGATAGACGTAGCCGGTATAAAACCCGTTCCAGGCATCGGTCGGGGCCCTCAAGGCGAGGTAAAGATAGCCCCCGTCACCGGGATGATCCCTGTAGTAACGCTGCATGACCCTCCACTGGCTGTCGTTAAGCGCCTTGGGGGCCTTGCCCCCGCCATGCATGGCGATGACCAACGGCCAACCACTTTCCGGCATCTTGCCAACCTTACGAACGACGTACGGGCTGACGTATTCTCCGGAAACCACTTTGCCGGCCTTGTGATCGAGCTGCATTTCATCAAGAGCCGCACCCTTGCGGTAAGCGTTCCAGACAAGAGAGCGAAAGACCTCCTCGTTGCCCGGCAACAACGCATCGAATTCGGACAATTCGGCAAAATCGTAATCCTCTTTCCGCACTTCGGAAAAACTGGGGGCTAAAGCCTGCTCGACCGCTTTTTGCTGGGTTTTGGAAAGAGGCCGGGCCTTGACGTAACGGGAAGCGGGTTGGGCCTTGGCCAAATCGCTTGCCAAAGCCTGGGATTCCGAACTTAGGGAGCTGAGTTTGAGGACGTAAACCTTACCCCCCATGGAAAGGGTCACCGTTTGGGCATTCGCAGAGACGAATTTCGCACGAATGGTCTTCCCTTCACTATTTGTCCATTCACGCTCCTCGGCGCCCTGAACGATTGACAAGGTGAGCAGGAGCCCGCAAAGGAAGGAAGCAAACAAGGGAATGAATTTCATTGTTTCAGATGACCAAAGGCAAACCATTCATTGTTTGCGAGCCCGATCGTAAATGGCCCGATCCAGATCGACGAGCTTGGAAGGGATGGTCTGTATCTCCTCGGGAAACCAGCGGTAGCCGCGATCGGTATGGTCCCGACTACTCGGCTGGGTCTGGCGGTTGCCATAAAGGAAGGCCCAGTTGGGGGGCACCCAGAACTGGCGCCACATGACGTCCTTGGCCCGGACCGCCTGACGCAATCGCTCGGCAGTCGCCGGCTTGAGGCCGCCTTTCGGGGTATCACTGATCTTGGAGACTGGTTCGGCGTAGCCCAGTTGCTCGGCGAAGGCTTGGGCCGCCAACCAATGACCGTGGCGGGAAAGACGTTGCCCGTCTGAGGTTACCTTCTTGCCGTTCAAGGCGCGAAACAAGTCGACCACCGGCAGGTCATGCTTCTTGGCGAGCCGGAGTATGGCGGCAATGTGCTTGCCCAAGGTTGCGTTGCGGGCCTTTAGATCGAGGCCAAGGTTCAGCGGATCCTCGAAAGGAACCGGGGTAACCACCACGATACGACTGGTGTAGGGCGACATCTGATCGAGCGTCTCTTCATAGGCGGAAGCAAATTCCTCGACTTGGCCGGGTTGGCCCAAGGCCTCGGCTTGGCCGAGCCAGAGCACGGCGACGTCGACGGCGGTCTTGATCCGCCTGTCCTTTTCGCCGTAGCCCGGCTTGGTAGCGGCAAAGAAATTACGGGGGCGCTGTTGGTTGAATACGGTATCGGCCGGCCATGCCATGTTGCGTACGGTCAAGCGGCGGGCGGGGTGGGCCGCGGCGAGCAAGGTTTCGAGGTACCCGAAGCGCTGGGTTTCGGCGGCATTGGAACTACCGAGGATCACGATGGTGGCGTCCTCCTTCAAGTCAAAGCCCTTGGCAAAGGCGGACACGGCATCAGAAGGCTTGGCAAGTGGACGCAAAAAGGCAGGCTCGGTTGGTGCGGGGGAAACGGTTGGGGCTGACTTGGGTCCTACAATTCCAGCGTGCTTGTTGAGCGCCTCCAGGTTCGCCCCGGGGGCAAAGCGCCAGAGGTTGGCAAGGGAAAGTCTTTCCTTGCCCAACTGCAAGACGAGTTGCTCGGGTTTCCCGGCGATGCCTCCGGGGGCGCCGTGGTCCATGACGCGTACGGCAATCGTGTTCTTGCCCGCTTTCAGGAGAGCAGCGGGAACAGGATATTTACGCACCGTGTAATGGTGACCGGGATTCTCGTAGCCCCCTACCCTGACGCCATTGACCCAAGTGACGTCCATGTCGTCGATTTGACCGAGGAAAAGGACGGCCTTGGCCTTGGCCTGTTCGGCGGACAGTTCGATGGTCTTGCGAAACCAGACCACGCCGTCATGACCGGGCAACCCCGCCTTTTCAAAATGCCCCGGCACCTTCATGGTCTTCCACTTGCCATGATCAAATGCGGGCTTGGCCCATACTTCGCCTTGGGAACCCGGATCCGCTGCCATGATCAGTTTCGTCCAGCGCGGCAATGGTTTGGAGATTGATTTTGGGGGAGCAGGCTTCGGAGACTCCGCTTTCTTTTTCGGCAGAGCGGCGAGCAATTGCTTCTCGGTTTGCTTCTCGAGCACGATCTTCGGATTGTGTATCAGCGTCGGTTTGCGATAGAGCACGGTCTGGGCGGGGCCGCCATGAACTTGGAATGATATTTGGCCGGACAGTTCGCCCTTTTGGTCTTCCAAGGCCACGCACAATTTGCCGTTGATTGCGGTCCATATCTTGTGCCCGATTGCAAGGATTTCATAACGGTTCCACTCGCCGGGTTTGACCGCTCCCGCGGCGTTGTTGTTCCAATCCAGTTTGCCACGCCCGTGCTCGTGGTAGAGCTTGCCCCACACCCCGCGCCCGACGTCGGCCTGGTAGCCGACGGCCTGACCGGAGACATTGGCTTTCTTGGAGCGAAACTGAATGCCCGCGTTGCGGTTGTCCGGGATCAGCTTGACCTCGACCACCAGATAAAAGTCCTCCACTTCACCATCCGCCCAAATGAACTTGTTTCCCGGCACCTTGACCGCGGAATGCCCCATGATGGCACCATCCATGACCGACCAGTACTTCATCTCGGAAGCCGACCAACCGGTGAGGTCCTTGCCGTTGAAGAAGGTGGCATCTGGCTTTGGGTTGTCACCTTTTGTCGATTCGGCGGCAGCGACCAAGGACAACAGGGCGCCAAACAAGCCGAGGGCAAAGGGGGTTCTTATTTTCATCTTGGGTGTATATTTTTACCTAGGGGCTTTTCCAGGCGAGGAAATCTTCACTTCGGGGGTATCGCCTTGGATGCCGTATTGAGAAAGGTGGAGTGGGTGAGATTCTTATCTCCACCCCATACGTTCTGGAGCATGATATAAATGGTCTTGGTGCTGGGATCGACCCAGGTAAGCGATCCCCCCGCACCGCCCTTTCCGAAGCTTCCCTT
>CEUU01036520.1_pt1 | contig 37040 bp, 24 predicted proteins | sample 531321 | NCBI WGS metagenome assembly CEUU01 (sample SAMEA2622658, study PRJEB7988) | marine metagenome | isolation source: saline water (ENVO:00002010), including
CTTAGCGTCAAGATTCAGGAAAACAAGATCACCGAGCTTGGGGAACTTATCCAGGCCGGGCGGGAAGCGGAGTTTCTCGATCTTATGCTCGAGATCGAGGAGACCGACTGGGTCGTCCAGCCCAAGGGGGACTTGTGGGAGAATGCGCTGGCCGTTCGGGAGGGGGTCGAGCGAAGGATCGCGAAGCTGAGGCTCGAGGAAATCCTCGTTGAGCTGGCGTCTTTCCGTGCCGCCGACGACTGGAAGGGATCCCTTTCCCTGGTTGGTGAATTTTTCAACCTTGCCCAAGAGCACGCTCTTGAGGGAGAGCTAGAGGCCGACGACATCAACGTCTACAACGAATACAAGGAGTGGGCCGAGGAACTGGCGGACGAAGCCAAGGCGGAGAGAGAGCTGGAAGGCCTGGTTTCCCGGTTCAAGAATCGTTTGGCGGAGATTCGGCAGGCTGAAACGGCTGGGGGGAAGACTCTGGAGGTCTACCTGGAGGAACAAAACGAGCTGAGAAAGTTCAGGCAGGACTTCCAGGACTTGGGCAAATCCCTTTCCGCCGAGATCATGATGGACCTGCAGAAAGCCGAGAATCAGGTCAAGAACCGGATTCTCCGGTTACAGGGACGAACCAAGCGGCTGTGGATTGCGGGGGTTTTCGCTTTCCTGCTGGTTGCCGTCGGGGCGGTGGCCGGGCTTTGGTGGCTGAGTGGATTCTGGAATGCCCGCAATGAGGCCGAGAGGATTGCCACCGACGCCTCCTCAACGCCGATCCAGCAGTGGGAAAAGCTCTCTGCCTATTCCGCCGACTATGGAAACTACCTTGAAGACGACAAGGTGAGCGCGTTCCTTGATCAGGCGATCGAAAACGTCTTTGCCGGGGCCGCCGAAAACCTGGTTCAGGAAAGCCAGGACGCATTCCTGCTGAAGACCCAGGACAAAGCCTTGCCCTTTATCGATAAGGACGAGGTTGAAAGAAGACGGGCCGGCGTCGTGGTCAAGATGTGCGACCGGGTCCTTTCCGCGATCGATGACAACCCCGATTTCGAAATGCGAACCGGTCGCGATTTCCTCGAGCTTTTCGAGGAGGCTCCCCGGATCGCCAAGGACGAGGACGGCAAGCAGCTTCCCCTCAAGGAGGTCGACTATTACCGGTTCCAGGAGAACAAGTTCGTCATGCCTAAACTCCAGCAGATCGCCGTCGCCATGGCCCGTATGGAGGATACCAACGACCGTATGCAGCAACGCTTTTCCTCCCTCGAGCGAAAAATCAAAGGGTTCCAGGACGAGGTCATGGCCGCCTGGAAGAAATTCAGGGAGACCGGTGAGGTCGATCACGGAATCCTTGCTCAGGAGAAGTACTTGGACGGTCTCGATGCCGAGACTCGTGAGTTTTCCGGAAAGGAAGCCATCGATCCCAACGATTATCGCGAAATCCGTGATGCCCTGAGGGAACTGCGAAAACGCTGGAGGAGTTTCTCCAAGGAGGTCGAGAGCAAGTCGGGATCCCGTATTGATACCCTTCTTGACGGGGCCGAACAAATGGCCACATCGCTCGCCCGCGCCGATGCTTCGGAAAAGGCCGCCAAGCTCAAGGAGATGGGTGAGCTCTTGGCCCAGGTCACGGAAATCGACAAGAAGGCCGCGAGCGACGAACTTAAGATGAGCCCTGGCCAGGAGAGAAGGCTAAGGGCTTTGCTCGAATTGAGAAACGAGACACTGGCCAAGATCAAGAAGGCCGGCGAGGCCAAGGAAAGCGCCGGCTCGGCGGGCAGCCTCAAGGACTATTTCTTTTCCCTCGAACAAGGCCTGGATGCGGATGCTTTCTCCGGAGACGAGGTTAATTACGTCCGGACGGTGTTGTCCCACCGGAACAAGTTCTCGAACGATAAGGGCGAACTGAGCAAGAAACTTTTCCTAAAGGGGCCTTCGGAGATATGGGACAAGCTTGAGAAGGGGGAGATTGCCTTGATTCCGGATGATTCCAAGGCGGAATACGACTACCTTAAGGCTCTTCTCGAGAAATATTCTCTACTCAACCTCTGGTCCTACCGCCTCGTCGAGTGCTCGCCGTTACCGACTGGTAGGTCCGGGGTATACAACACGAACAAGAAAGTCGTTCTCCCGTCCCTGGTTTCCTATGGCGAGGTGGAAGAGGATACGACCAGGAAGAACTTCGACGACCAAGGCAACCCCATCTCCAACCCCAGTTCAAAGCTCATCCAGAGCGGCAGGTTTCATTGGAACGGTGAAGTTCAGGGCAGGGTGTTCGAGTCGACTCATTTCGGGGGAGGCATCCGCGGGCTCATGGTTGACACTCCCAAGATTTCCCCCGAGTCGCAGTTTCTTCGTCTCCATCTTGACCGCAGGATGGATCCCAATACGAGGTCGCTTGTCGGTCCTCTCATGGAGTTGCTCGAAGTTGTGATTGCCGAGCCCTCCATTTCTCCCTTATTGAAGGCTTACCTACATATGGAAATCGTCGAGCTCATGAAGAAAAAACCGGCTGCCTGGGGGGTGGCCTTGAGCGCTCAATTGATTCAGGACTACCAGGATCTGCTTGCCCGAACTAAGGTCAGGATCCGACCCACGGACTGGATGGACGAGCAGGCTTACAAGGACCTCTCCGCTGCGTTGGCCGCTTTCTATAAGGGTATCGGCAAGCGGGATTATTTTCCCGAGTCCCGCTTTACCCTGGATCTTCTCGGTCAACTGCAGAAGATTCAATTCACCTACGTCGGATATGTGGATGGAGAGGGCAAGAATAGGATCGCCGCCAATCCTCCCCCTATGTACTGGGGGCTCCAGAAGGGGGCGGGCAGTCAACTCGATTTGGCTCAGGCCTCGGCCCGCTCGGCCCCTAATTTTCAGCCCCATAGTCCGCTCATCGCGACCGACCCTTCCCTTGACGAAGTTTTGGCCCGGAGTTATTCCGAGGCAAAGGTTCAAGTGGGAAAGTATGGATCGGTGGCCGATCTCTTGCCGATTGATTTTACCCGGAACTGATGAGCTACGTCGAAAAATATACCGTTTCGAAGCGAGGGAAGGAAGAGGGTCCCTACGCCGCCGCGGAGATCATCGATCTCTTGAGGATGAAGGAACTTAGCACGATCCATAAGGTCAAGGTAGGCGCGGACTGGATGGTGGTTCCCGATTTCATCGACCTGTTCGAAAAGGGCGAACTGCCCGAGCAAAACCTCGAGAAGAGCTTCGAAGACGCCGAGGAAGCCGCTATGGAAGAGGAGGAAGCCGCGGAGTCAGAGGAAGCCGTGGAGGAACCCGAGCCCGAGCCTGAACCCGAGCCCATCGAGGTTCCCGAGCCTGGCCCGGCGGTCGAGATTCACGTCAACCGTTCCGGTACCCAGTTCGGCCCCTACCTTTTCAAGGAGCTTAAGGATTACCTCAAGGCGGGAAACCTCCGCTTCAGCGATATGGTCTGGTTCGAGGGCTTGCCCGAATGGGTTCAGCTCTCGAGCATACCCGGCGTGGCCGATGGGATCGACTCCCTTGGTTCGGCCGCCCCCCCTCCCCCCAAGCCTCCTCCCGCTCCGGCCGCCCCTGCGGCGCCACCGCCCATGCGGCAAGCAGCTCCCCCCAAGCCTTCGCCCAGCGTGCAGTCCGACGACGAGGAAGACGAAGAGGATGAAGAGGATTTTGAGGTAGCTATGGACGAGGAGGATGCCGAAGCCTCAACCAATTTGGCCCCCCATGGGCCCAGAGTCATGGCTGCCTTGGTGGACGGGCTGATCGTCGTTGCCGTGATGGGTATTCTGATCGGTGTTGCGGGTCTCGTCACGGAATTCAATTCCAAGCTTCTTCTTGGTGGTGGCGTTGGGTATTTGGTTCTTGGCTGGCTGTACTATGGGCTTACGGAATCATCCAAGGCGGGTGGAGGCCTGGGCAAGCGAATGTCAAAGCTCCGGGTAATTAAGGCGGATGGCCGGGCGCCCGGATTCGCCGCCGTCAGCATGCGGAGCTTGCTCAAGATCTTGTTTTCATTCACCATCATTCTTCCCTTCGTCGCCCTGCTTACGCCTCGCAGGCAGGGCCTTCACGACTTGGCCTGCGGCACCCTGGTCGAGTCCTATGCAAGAGACGAATAAGGATCACACTTGGCTAGGCGCTTACCAACTATAACTTAAGGAAAGGTAAACATATGGACGGAGGAGTAGGATTCGACGAACCGGAACTGAGCTGGGCGACCCAGGATGTCGAGCAGAAGATCGGCTTCACCGGGGGACGCTACACGGACACGAACGCCTTTTTTACCTTTTTGGTGGGGTTGATCATGTCCACCCTTTTCTTTCTGGTCCTGGAATTCGTCATCGGTGACTCGGGGACGGCCAAGGAATGGAACGAGAACAACAAGGAAATGGTAACCGTCACACAGGAGGACGGTACTCAAGTCCAAGAAGAGCAGGTAAAGGCCATTCCCATACACATAGCCTTCTCGGACAAATTCATCAACCGGGGCGTCGGTGGCTACCTTATGGCGGCTGGGATTACCCTGCTCTTTTTCTGGGCCGTCACGATCCTGATCATCAAGGGCCGGAAAGTGAGTTTCCAGAGAAAGATTCTCGCCCTTAACCTCATTCCTCAGGACCCGAATTTCTTTCTTAACAATGCCACCGCCCGGGATGCCCTTCTACGCATCCGGGGCCAGGTGGACGATCCCAAGCACTTCCTGTTGCTTAACCGTATCGACGTTGCTCTTTCCAACCTCCAGAACATTGGTGAAATCAGCGAGGTGGCCAGCCTGACCAATGCCCAGGCGTCGATCGACGAGGACCAGGTTTCCGCCAGCTACAGCCTGATTAACGGATTCAATTGGGCCATTCCCGTTCTCGGGTTTATCGGGACGGTCTTGGGCCTGGGCGCGGCTATTGGAGAGTTCGGAGTGACCATCCAGCTTGCCGACGACGTGGACAAGCTCAAGAATTCGCTCACCGACGTCACGGGGGGACTATCCACCGCCTTCGATACCACTCTCCTGGGACTGGTGGCCTCGATTATGGTCCAGATGCTCATGACCTTCAGGAAACGCCAGGAGTTTCTCCTTCTGGACGAGTGCAACGAGTATTGCCAGACCTATGTCCTGGCCAAGCTGAAGCTGGAGAAGAGCGGAAGAGGGAGGGGCGGCTGATTCTTCCGGCTTGCAACCCGATATTTTTGAACTAAATAAACAAATAAGTATTTATTGCAAATACTGAAGGTTTGGCTTATTCATTTGGTTAGCATGCTGAATATTTTCCCAGAGGCAGTGAGGGTGACCTCATCCTTGCCGTTCAACCCTTGACGACCTCAAGCCATGGGTAGAAGCAGTCGAAACAGCGAGGAAAAGGTGAGCTTTTTCGCCTTTCAGGACATTATTACCGCGGTGATCGGAATTCTCGTTCTCATCGCTTTGATCCTAGCCCTTCAGGTCAACCCCAAGCGCGAGAAGGAGGGGGAAAGTCCTGGGAACAACACCGCTCCGGTAGAGTTGATCGAAGGACCGAACGATGGGGGAGGGAACGCCACCATCGTGGTGGACAGCGAGTTCAATGCTTCCGAGGTGATCGAGGAAATCGCCCAACTGCACCAGGAGATCTCGGATGAGGAAAGGGAGTTCCTCGTCGAGCGCGACGAGAAAAACAGTGAAATCGAGGAGCTGGCGAAGGAGCTCAAGCGGGTCAACCTGGAGCTTGATCTTTTCAAGAAGAAGCTGGGGATCGAGGATTCGAACGAGTCCGAGGAAATGAAAAAGGCCCTCAAGTCCCTCCAGTTGACCATCGATCTCGCCAAGGTCCAGCAAAAGGAATTGGATGACCGCAAGAAGGGACTTGAGGACAAGATTAACGCCCGAATCCTCAGGGAGGTGGCTGATATGAGTGAGCTCGAGCTCACCGAGCTCGACACCCAGCTCAATACCCAGGTGGAACAGTTGACCAACCAGATCGAGAACGAGGTCCGCGTCATCCCGAGGGAGAGCAACGTGGGCAGGAAGCCCGTGCTGGTGATCCTTGGGGCCAATGAATTTACCATCGGGATTTTCAACGGTGAGCAACGGACCGTGCAGGTTGGCCCTCTTACCTACTACCGCCAACTGGGGGCCGCCCTTACCTCCTATGACAGGGCGAAGTATTTCTTCGTCTATTTCTTCAGGCCCTCGGCCTGTGAGACGGTGGTCGGAAACGTCCCGGGCAGGGACGGGGCCATCGAGATGAACCTCTTCGACCTGCTGTGCTCCCCCAAGGGCAACCTCAACAGCCGGCTCGGCTACCGTTTTGGCTCCGAGCCCATCCACGAGGAGGCGGCGGTGCTCTTTACCGACAAGAGTCCCGACGTATTCGACGAACTTTTTTCCGTCCCGTGATGAACGCGAGTTACAATGGCTAGGGAAGAAGGAGAAGGCGGAAGCCTGGACATGTTGCTCGATACCCTCTGCAACACCTTCGGGGGGATCATCCTGATTGCCCTCTTGCTTGCCCTCAGCGTAAACAAGAAGAGCGTCGAGCTCTATGAGAAGCTGGTCCAGACCGACGACAACAAGTCGGAGCTCATCAGGGAACGCGAACAACTCAAGAATTCCCTCCTCGACTTGAAGGACGAGCAGGTCGAGGTCATTCAGGACCTGGAGGACGAAGCCGACCGGATGAGGGAGGAAATCGAGGAGACCAAGGACGACCTCGATGACCTCAACAGTGATGCCTCGGCGGTCGAGGAACTGGCCAAGCGGGAACGCGAGAAGGTGGAGGATCTCAAGGAGACGGAACTTAAGGTGGAGGAGGAGCGGCTCAGCGCGGAAGAAGAGGTAGCCCGGCTCGAGACCATCCTGGAGCACCAGGAACTATCCCAGGAGCTCAAGAAGAAGCCTTACCGCAAGGTGAGCCTCCCTCAGCAGAAGGATACCGACAAGAAGCCCCTGCCCGTCATCGTTGCCCACGGCAAGATGTACCCGCTGGTCAAGTTCGGGATTGGCAAAACCTCCAAGAATGAGGACGGGCTGACTTGGAATACGGCTCCCGAGAACCGGTTCCGGATCGAGGTCGACCCGGCCCTCGGGGTGGACCCGAGCGACGATCAGGTCCTGGAGCGCTTCCTTTCATCCGTCAAGGACGCTCCCAAGAAGGTCCGCCAGAGCTTTTTCCTCAACCTCTGGGTCTTCTCTGACTCGGAAAGTTTTGGGGTTTTCAACAAAATCCGCGATGAGGCGGTCTTGAGGGATCTGGACTACAACTGGCTGCCCATTTCCGAGCTTCCGCTCATGATGAAGGCCGACAACGTTCCATGGAAAATCCAGTAATTGAAACTATTTTCCGTAACCTTATAATGCGTTGCAGCCGTATGAGTATAGCGAGAATAATCCGATGCAAATATGCAAATATGATAACTTATCCAAAAGTTTGCCGAAAAAGCTCAGATTTAACTTGTGAAATTGCGTCATTTCGACTTAATTATAAGAGTGTCTAAGGAGCTTATGATTTCGATGTCCTTCGGAGTGGCCATTCTTCTGGTCTTCGCTTGGGGCATTGTGAACCCCGCCGTCCTTAGCGGACCCGATCCCTTCTTCCTTATCACAGGCTTGGTCTGCGTGGTGGGGCAGGTCGTAAGCGCCCACTTAGCCTTTAATCAGTATAAGAACCTTTCCACTCAAACACCTAACGAAGGAGAAGAAAATGACCGAGGAGAAGAACGATCCGCAGACGGATTCGACGACTGAAGAGGAAGAAGCCCTCTTGGAGTCCGAAGAACAGGAAACTCAACTTGACCCCAAGCACCGCACCCCGGCCTTGGCAAACTTGGTAGCGGGTTATGCCTTGGCCCTCGGGTTCGGCATCCTGCTGGTATTTGGCATGAGCGAAGATTCTGCTGGTGAACTCGCCGGCGACGAGCAGATCGAGGAAGGCGAGATGGCTTCCGCAGCGGTCGTTCCACAGGACGAGGGCGAGATCATTTCTCTCGTCGGTGGAGGCAGCATCCCTTGGAAGCTTGGTGAGCAATGGCAGGAGCCCGGCTACACCGCGAATATTGATGGAGAGGACTTCACTTCCTTCGTTGAGGTTGCTAGTTTCGTGGACGTAACCCAGCCCGGCCAATACAAGGTCGTCTATACGGTAAAGGATCCCGATAACGGTGAGGTTCTCGAATCCTTGGAGCGTTTCGTGACGGTGAACGAGGGTGGGTTCATCCACGGAGGCCAAGTGGCATACGCCGATCGTCTCGACGGCCATATAGTGGACGATCGTACAATCGTTTCCACGGTCGGCGACCCGGTTGACGGACCCCTCTTCGTGGATAACGCTCATCATCTCCGTAACGCCGGGGTTACCCTTGGCGATGGAATTTCCGAGACGCATATTGGCGCGGGCGGTAATGGCGGTGGTGGTCATGGTGGACACGGTCGCGGCAATGGTGGCGTCCGAGACGATGACGGCGACGATTTAATCACTTTCGACAGCGCCGTGCGCGAGGACGAATTGGTGATCATTGAAGACGACGACAATGTCGTGGCTAAGCTCGATCGCGATGACATCGGTCTTGGTCGTGGTGGAAACAATGGGGTCGATCTGAACAACTTTGCACCGGAACGCGGTGGAAACGAGGATGGCGAACTCGGTAAGGTCGGCGACTTCAAGGAAGACGGTGACGGTTTTGGAAAGGGATCCATGCCCGGAGTGGGCAAAGGTTCCGAAGTGTACGCCTATAATTTCCCCTCGCGTGGTCTTGGCGCTGGTGTCGGCAGTCCCGCACTTGGCGCAGCTGCAGGTTTTGCCGGACTTGGCGCGGGAATCGGCGAAGCCGTACTCGATGGTCAGGCTGTTCCGGCACTCGGCGGGATCGGTACCTACGCTCCCCCCGCTCCCTCCAAGCCTGCCGGACCTGATACCGATTCCGATGGCGTGCCCGATGCCATGGAGCCTTATTTCAAGACCAACCCCAAGTCCAACGACACCGACAACGACGGTGTTTCCGACGCGGACGAGATCAAGGGCATGTCCAACCCGCTCAACCCCACTAGCAAGCCTGGTACGCCCGCTCCTGGTGCTGATGCCGATGGCGATGGGGTGCCCGAGTCCCTGGAAGCCCTGTACGGTTTGAATCCGGCCAATTCCGATACCGATGGTGATGGTTTCTCCGACGGTGAGGAACTTGCCGCCATGACCAACCCCAAGAGCTCGACAAGCAGTCCCGGTGAAATGGGCGGACCCGCCTTGGCGGTTGCCCCTGGAGTCGCCGGCGGCGTTGCGGGTCTTGTATCCGGTGCAGGAGCGGGAGCCGCAGCCGGCTTGGTCTCCGGTCGCGTTTCCCATCCTCTTGGCTTGGGCGTGGCTGAACCCGGACCTGGCATCGGAGGCCCCGGCATCGGAGGCCCCGGAGGTTACGGTAAGGGTGGTCACAGGGAATGGGACTACGACCATCTTCCCAAAGACGGCAACCTTTACATCATGATGCACGTGGATGGAAGCGGTTCCATCCTCAGTACCCGCAAGGCTCTCGAGGAGATGAAGGATACTTTGCTCAAGCAATCCCTTCTGCCTTACTATAAAAACGATGAAGCCCTCTATAACAAGCGGGTCATGGTCGTCGACGGCGAAGGTGAACGCACCCTCAAGTTCTTTGCCCAAGCGGCCAAAAAGGAGAATGTCTTGGCCCTCGTCTTCCAAGACGAGGCGCAGCCCGATTACCACCTTCCCAACTTCAACAAAAAGCCCGAAGAGTTCTATATGGACGACCTCAAGAAACTCCGTAGCAACTTGAACGGCTTTGGTGGCGTCTATCGCGGGATCATGTTCCAAGTCGACCGTGGCAAGACCTTTGCCAAGTCCTTCAAGGAATTCGTTCAGAATGCCTGGCAGGGCGAAGGCTACCTTGATGGTGCCGGCCAAAACCTCAAGCCTTTCTACTGGAAGGAGAATCGGGATCACATCCGCAACCGCAACGGGGTGGTATTCAGCGATGAGTATCACGTCGATTCGGAAGGAGACCCCGCCTACTACATGAACCTGATCATGGAAGCATCCAAGAAGGTCGGGCTCGATATCGGACGCTACGGTGGTGAAGAGCTCGACGCTCGCCACAACCCCAAGGCTCGCAGCGGTAGCAGTTCTTCCTCCGACAAACCTTCCGCCCTCAACGAAATGTGCCCTGTTAAGCCCGACCGCAAGGCAAACCCTGCAATAACCGCAAGGGATTCCAGAGGGCAAACCGTAGCCTTTTGCTGCAAGGGTTGTAAGAATAAATTTGTAGCGGCCGATTGATCTTAGATCTTAGCATCCACTGCGATATCCCTTTTCCTGCCGATATGAAAAGGGAATTAAGTTTTAAAAAAAGGAGAGCATGAGTACCAAGACCATGCTCTCCCTTTTGTTAACGGCTACCTTAGGCTTGGCCGTTATTGGGAACCTATTTGCGGGTAGCCTGCTTCTGGCTGCCGCCTTGGTCTTTGCGGTTCTCGGGATAGGGGTTCTTTCCCACCTCGCCTTTTTCGAGGAGAAAAAGAAGAAGAGAGCCATCGGGCCCATTCCCTGGCTGAACTTGGCCATGTCCTATGGGGTTCTTTTGATGAGCTTGGTTTGTTTTCTCTACTTCCTGATCAATCCTGAGGACGACTTGGAGAGCACCATTGCCAAGGCCGGCCAAGTGGCCGGGGACGAAACCGATGGATCGAAGGTTCCCCTAAGCGAGCGCACCAACGTCGATTCGGGTGGAGAAACCGCCCGCCTCGGCAGCGCGGGACGCGGGGAAGGGGAGGAAACCCTCGGCGGCGCCAACGAGGACAACCAGAATGCGATGCGGGAAGCCCAAGTTTTCGATCCGCCTATAGCCGGCGCCGATGGAGGGATTTCCGATCAGACCAAGGTTTCCGCCCAGAATGTCGAGGAATTGCTCGAACCGGGCCAAGAAGACCTCAGCTTGACCGATTCCCCCGACAACGCCTTTGAAAGGGTGGGGACCGACGACGAGAACAAATTCGTGGGGGATCCCAGCGCCCTCGTCTTCGAGAATCCGGATGACAAGACCCTGGCCTTCGACAACACCGTTTTCCGTGGTAAGGAGGAGCCCACCCCGGACCTTCCGAAGGTTCGCGGCGTTAAGAACACCAACCCTGCGGCGGCTCTGAATTCCCTAGGTGTGGCGGTTCCCAAGTCGATGAGCGGCAGGTGCGACAAGCTCGGTCGCAACAGCCGTCTGACCCGGGCCGGCGTGAGCAACCCCGCTCTCGTTGAGAAGTCGGTCGTGAAGGCCTTGGACTGGATTACGGCAGACCAGAATGCGGACGGCTCCTGGGGCAAATCCTACAAAGGTGCCATGACGGGCTTTGCACTTCTTTGCTACCTCGGGCACTGCGACCTGACTGATTCGCCCGAATATGGGGAAGCCGTATCCAAGGGCATCAATTACTTGGTCGAACTGGGTGACCAAAAGGACGGCTGGCTCTACGTTACCAACAACAAGCACGGTGGCGCCTATGCCCAAGGCATCGCCGCGTATGCCTTGGCCGAAGCCTATGGGATGACGGAAAAGGATTTCATCCTGCCCGTCCTGCAGAAGGTGATTCACCGCATTGTCGCCGGCCAAAAGCAGGATGGTGGCTGGTACTACCTGGAGACCAGGAAAGGCCCAGGGGACATGCGTTTCGACGATTTCGGAAAGAACGAGAAGATGGCCAGTGATACCTCCGTCAGCGGTTGGCAGTTTCAGGCCCTCAAGGCGGCCTACAACACGGGTGTCGTTTTTCCCGGTCTCGAGCCTGCCCTGGAGGCGGCGGTAAAGAATTTCTACCGGGTATACTCCCCTAAGAACGGAGGCTTTGGCTACAGGAAGGCGTCCGATGCCTCCAACATCAAGCACAAGCTGACCGGGGTGGGTTCTCTCGGTCTTCAGTCCTGGAACAAGGGACACCCTTCCGGTGAGCAAAAGAAGCAGACCTTGAAGAGCGCCGTGCAGCACATCCTCAAGAACAACCAAGCCATGGACTACAACAGCGCCGACTGTAACCTGTATTCCTGGTATTACGATACGCAAGCCCTCTACAATTACGGCGGAGCTTATTGGTCCTCCTGGAACCGTCGTATCGAACCCCTTTTGCTGAAGGCCCAGTCCGAGGACGGAAGCTGGCCGGCAGAGGGCAGCGGGCTTACCAAGAAGCGTTCCGGAGGAGATGCCGATATCTACAGGACGGCACTCTGTACCTTGATGCTGGAGGTTTACTACCGCTACGTCTATTGACGCCCCGGTTGATTTCTGAGGCCATGTTCGGTAAGCCTGCGCTTCTTCTGTTTTTTTTCGCTCCTTTCCTTTTCGCATCCGAGTTTCCGGTTCTGAAATCGGGGGAAATCTTTGGAATCCTGTCCTCCAAGGGAAAGGCTTGGATTGAAGTCAAGGAGGACGAAGGGTTCACTCACCGTTATCTCTCCCCTTGGCGGGGCGGAGCTCCCACCAATGGCGGGGGCTTCGACCGGAAGATCATCGAGACTTTCGACAAGCTGGTAGTGGGAAACCGTATTTGGCTTTCCTGGTATTGGGACGGGCATCTAAGGACCGATAGGATCAGGGTGGTCATGCCCCGCAAAAAAAACGGTGTTTTTGAGGGATACCTCCTGGAAACGGGGGACAATTGGTTCGATGCCAAGACCAGTGAAGGCAAGCTTCCCTGGAGGTTCTACGCCCATTGGATAGGTGGCCTGCCTGAGAATGGCGGTGGCTACGATTCCAAGAGCCTTGAGTTTCTCGAGGAAGTGGATCCGGATCTTCCCCTGCGGTTTTCCTGGAGTTATGACCTAAGGCCCCGTTTCGACAAGCTGATCGATGACGATGATGAAGAAGAATTCGTTCCTTTTTACGAAGGCAAAAGGCTCCCAAAGCCCTACCTCAACAAGCCTTCCTCCAGCCCGGTGAAGAACCCTTTCGACCAGGCGAATCCGGTCAACCCCTTTGATTCAGCGAACCCGCCCGCAGGCAACCCTTTCGACCAGGTCAAGCCCGCCAACCCCTTTGACTCGATTCCGCCCACGTCTCCTGCGAACCCCTTCGACGAGGCTTCCGGTAAGCCTCCCGCCAACCCCTTCGATGGGGGTGGGGAACAAGCACCTTCCACGCCGCCGCCCGAAAACCCTTTCGATTCGGCGCCTTCTCCGGAGTTGCCCAAGAATCCCTTCGATCAAGCTCCCTTGCCGGGCAACCCGTTCGATAGCCTTGAGGCACCCGATGCCTAGCGCAGGACGTCTTCCCTAATGGAGATTTTGGAGCCGTTGGTGAGCAGCCAAAGGGCCTCGCTGGCATAGCCCTTTTTCCAAGAACGCCGAACCTTGACCCTCCTGACCTTGATTCTTTCGGGAAGGGGGATTGCTTCACTATGCTGGCCTCCGGCCCATAATACGTCGATGATCTCGCCCTTTTGGTCGAGCCCGACTACCTCGAGCGGAAACCCTCCCATCTCAATGGCGTATTTCTCGGCCTCCCCGTAAGACTCGTAGTTGGGCTCGAATTTCACGTCCTCCAGATACCCGGTCTCGTTTCGGATGGCAATCCGGCTGATGTGAGAGGACCAAATGGGAACGATCTCATTGCCTTGCTCGTCAAGGGTGTAGACCTCGGCGGGCGAGTTGTCCGGGTTGCGGTACTTGGGAATGGCCAGAATAGCCTTGGCGGCCTCGTCGATCGCCCTCGAGAAACCATTGGGCGTGGGTGGGTGCGGAGGGTAGGGGCGTTTCTTGTCCGGCAGGACTACCACTAGGGAATGAGTCTTGGGGTAATAGGACAACTGGTCCTCCTGGAGGAGTCCCGAGTCGCTGAAGTTCCCTTCCTCCTTGAGGAGTTCCTCCTCTGAAAGCGAGCGGCTTCCGGGATGATAGTAGGCCCGGTAGGAACCAACGGGGTTGCCGTCTTGAAACTTGACCTGGAGGCGGAGGTGGTTCTTAACCGTGAGTTCGCCCGGATCCTTGTCTTCCTCAGCCAGTTTTTCGTTGTAGCGCAGGAGATCGTTGTTGGAAGCCGGATAATAGAGGGTGAAGTTGCCGTCCAGTTCGCCGTTGCTGAAGTTCTTCTCGTAGACCAGTTCGCCCGTCTTGCCGTAGAAGGTAAAGGTGCCGTTGCGCAGGCCTTTGCTGTATGAGCCGGTCAGGAGCTTAATCCCGTTCTTCTGCCAGAAAGTAAAGTTTCCGTCGCGCAGCCCATTGAGAAATCCAACCTCGAAGTGCTTTTTTCTCGTCGAAAAGGTCTTCTCGATGAAACTACCGGATTTGGGGTGATATTCGTACACGAAGGCCCTCTCTCCATTGCCGAAGGGCATGTCTTCCCCGATCTTGTAGAGAAGCTCGGAGCCGTTCTCGTCCTTACGGTATTCGACGTCGTCGGGGTGAAGGCGCTCCTCGGCGCAGGCTCCCAGAAACGCCAAGGCGGCAACCAAGGTCGTCAAGGGTGCAAACCTGCGGATATAGGAAATTTCTAGCATGACCGAACATGCCACAATAATCCGTAAAAAACGGGTTTCGCAACGGAAAACTTATTTGTTCCTCGAGCGGACCTGTTCCGCAATCTCATCGATATCCTCGGCAGGGAGGGTAACGATGCTGGTGGGCCGCCCTCGGTCCATCTTGTAGACGACGATGCCCAGCCAGTTTCCCTCGCGATCGAAGACGGGAGTCCCGGGCGAGGTGTTGTCGATCACCAGATACTTGCGCGGTTTCTCGATCACGGCGCTGACCCAGCCTTTTCGGAGGGTGGATTGGCGGTAGAGGTTCCGGCCCAGCTTGCCGAGGGAAACCACTTCGTCCAAGGCTCTGGTCTTGACATCGGTGTCTTTTGCCGGCCGTGGTACGTAAGGAAAGGAGATTTTGTCCGCTTGACTCTTTCCTCCCTTGAGCGGAAGGACGAAGGCAAGGTCCAGGTCGCTGTCCTTGAGCACAAGCCTGGCCGGCACCTCGGTGCCGTCCTGCATCAGGATGAGGACCTCGGTGTAGTTGACGTTTACGGTACTTCCGCCTCCGCGCATCCTCGAAAGGAGGGTTGCCGTCGGGTCGACCCGGCTGAGGGAAAGGACGGTCAGCCCATCCTCCGCGATGATGGTTCCCAAGGCCTCCAGTTTCTGTTCCTGCGGAGGCATGCTGCGCCCCCCTGCGCTGACCTCGACGCGGACAGTGGCGGAAACCCAGGTTACGCAGTCGGCATGATCCTGAAGAAGCTTTCTCCAAGTTAATTCGGGCCTCTTGGCCTCGAGGAACGAAGGATTGGAGAAGGCGAGCAGCAAAAGGAGTGGAAAGTGGCGTTTCATCTTTCTTAGGGGGTTGTCAGCTTTGGTCCCAGTCCGGCTCCAGCTCGAGAAAAAGGGTGTGGATGCCGCGGCGCACGAAAAAGACGATCCTGGGGGGTTTTTGCTCGATCAGCTCGTTCATCTTCTGCTCGAAAGCCTTCACCCTGCTGTGGCTGGCCCCGTTCACTTTCAGGAGCAAGTCTCCCTGACGCAGACCCGCCAATGCCGCCCATCCCGCCTGCTCGACGTTATGGATGAGAAGTCCGGGATGGTTTTTTTCCAGCCTCTTGGCCACGCGGTCGCCGAAGGAAAGCTCGCGGAGCGTAAACTCGAAGGTCTCCTCCTCGTACTCGGGCAGCTCGTTGGGCGGGTCGGGTCTCTTTTCGAGGGTCACGTTAAGGTCGAGGCGCTCCTTGCCGCGCAGGCCGGTTATGCGGATGACGGACCCCGTCTTGTATTCCTTGACCATGTTTCCGAAAATCTCCGTGTCCTCGCTACGGTAGGCATTGATGATCTGCCCGTCCATGCGGAACATAAGGTCGCCGGGCTTGAGCCCGCCTTTCTCGGCGGGGGTGTCCGGATAGACTTGGGCCACCCGGATTCCTCTTGTCGTAGCCGGCAGGCCGAGGGCAGCGGACAGTTCCCTGGTCAGGACTTGGTTGGCGATCCCGACCCAAGGCTTCCAGGCCTGCAAGGGGCGGTTTTCATCCGCCTCGGGCCCGATTTTGATAACCGTCAACAGCTTGGCGAGGTCCCGTTCGAAGCTTACGAGGGTAGGAACGGGTTCCTTCTTGCCCTTGGTGATTTCCTTCGAAAGGCGAACCAGGTCGGCCACGTTGCGCACGGGCTTGCCGTTGATCTCGGTTACGACGTCCCGGGGGATCAGGTTGGGCTTGGCGCTGGAACTGGGACCGCCTCGGCTAACGGAATGAATCTGGGCCCCCCTTTTGTTTGAGCGTCTGGCCTCAAGGGATGACATGAGCGTGAAGTCCCGGGCGGTCATGCCCCAGTTCTTGAGCTCGCGCTCCTTGGCAAAGGCCGCTTCACGTGAAATCGTCTTGAGGGACCAGCTCATCTTCTTCTTGTCGCGCATGCCGGTCACCTTGACCATGCTCCCTACCTTCATTCCGTAGGCGAGCTGGTTGAACAAGGGCAGGTCTTCCGCAATCTTAGCGTCCACTTCCTTGCCGGCATAGGTCCGGATCAGGTCCCCCGGCTCGATGCCTGCCTTCTGGGCGGGGGAATTCTTGATTACGCCGGCGACGAGGATTCCCCGTTCGCGAGGGTTGAGCACGGGCTGACATTCCAAGCCCGTCCAGCAACGGGAGACGAATCCCTTTTGGGCCAATTCGGCCGAGACCTCCTTGGCCAGGTTTGCCGGGATGGCCCCGCCCAGGCTGCCGATCCCGACCTCGTTGATCCCGATGATCCGGCCCGCCTCGTCGACCAGGGGGCCTCCGCTGTTGCCCGGGAAGATGACGGCATCGTGCCCTAGCCAGCGCACGAGTTCGCCCACGTTCTCCCCATCGAGCCGGAAGGATCCCGAGCGGGGCGAGATCATGGCGACGTTGGAAATGATTCCCCGCGTCACCGATTGCGACAGGCCGGCCGGGCTGCCCATCGCGAAACAGGTGTCCCCGACCTTTACCAGGTCGGAGTTCCCGAATTTGGCCGTGGCCAGGGCTTGGCTCCCCTTGGGACGATCGGCGAGGCGCAGCCTGAGCACCGCCAGGTCGGTCATGGGGTCGGCCCCTAGCAAGTCCGCGGAAAGCTCCTCGCCGTCGTAGAGTCGGCAGGTGATGCGGGTCGCTTTGCCGGCGACGTGGTGGTTGGTCACGACCAGGCCCTCCGCCGCGATGATGACCCCGCTTCCGGTGGCCCTCGACTTCATCAGCCTGCCCGACGATCCCTTTTCGGAAACGACCTCGATACGGACGATGGCGGGATATACGGAATTGACGGCCTTGCTTAGTTTGGGGTCGGCAGTGGGCTCATCGGCCGTGGCCGAAAGATGGGCGGTGAGAAAGCCGAGGAGCAGGCAGGGTAAGGAAAAAAACGTTTTCATGTTTGTTATAGGGCGTCGCCGGGCAGTTGTTTCGTTTGACTCCGCGTACTGCAACGGGCATGAATTTCTTATCCCTTTCACGAAAGACTTGGCAAGCAAACAAAAGAAAAAGGCAGATGACCGAAAACGAAGGAGCCCCTTCCATCCTGAGCGATCGACAGCGTAAGTTTCTCGGTTTCGTCCTCTGTTGCGCCGGCGTTCTCCTGCTCGGCGTACTCATTGCCGTTCTGGTGGTCATCCTCAACCGGGCCTTCGACATGTTCGGCGGAGTCATCTGGTCGCTTGCCGTATCGGGCATGCTCGCCATCATGCTCCGGCCCATCGTCACCTTCTTCGACGAGAAGCTTGGGCTCGGGCGCTTTGCCTCCATTCTTTTGCTCTACCTGCTCGTGGTTGCGGTCGCCGGCTCGGCCACCTGGTACCTGGGGGGCAAGGTCATCGGGCAGGCCAAGGAGTTCGCCGGGACGGCGGCGGAATGGCCCGAGCGCATCGAGCGCAAGGTCAAGGGATCCGTTTCGCCCGACACCTGGGAAGCGATATCCGGCCAGGTCGATGCCTTCAAGAAATACTGGAAGGAACTGGTCGGGAACGAGGAGGTTTCCCTTTCCATTGTCCTTCCTGCCGACCAGAAGGCCGTATACGACGGCCTCGACGTAGAGCAGAGGCAAACCTTCCGTGATCTCGACCAGGAGGAACAAAAGGCCTTTTTCGAGATCGAGGGCGGTGAAGAGCGGGCGGACTACCTCTCCCGCAAGGGCCTCGAAATGCGCAACCGGGCCATGGAGACGATCGGCCAGCAGGGCGAGGAAATCGCCCAGAAGTCGGCCGAGGTCATCAAGTCCGCTTGGGCGGGCCTGCTCGGGTTCTTCGCCCAGGTTACCTTTCTTGCCGTCATTCCCATCTACCTCTTCTATTTCCTCAGCTCCAACCGCAACCTCCTTGAAGACCTGGAAGAAGAGCTTGGCTTTCTGAGCGCATCGGTCAAGGAGGACGTGGTCTTTCTGATCCGCGAGTTCGTGGGCATCATGGTCGCCTTCTTCCGGGGCCAGCTGCTGATCGGGCTTCTCATGGGCGTGGGCTATGCCATCGGCTTCACCATCAGCGGCCTGAAGTTCGGGATCGCCCTCGGCCTGCTCTTCGGCCTGCTCAACATCGTGCCCTACCTCGGGTCCATCGTGGGGATCGTCACGGCCGTGCTCGTCGCCTACCTCCAGCCCGGGGGCATTGCGGAGACCGGGGAATGGACCGTCCTATTGGGCTGCGGAATTTCCTTCCTCGTTGTTCAGTTGATCGAGAGCTACTACCTGACCCCCAAGATCATGGGCCAGCAGACCGGTCTTCATCCCGTCGTCGTGATCGTTTCCATCTTCTTCTGGGGGACCGCCCTAGGGGGCATTCTCGGCATGATTTTCGGCATTCCCCTGACCGCCTTCATCATCATCGCCTGGCGCCTGCTTTGCCGCAAGTACTTCAACCGCAACTTTTGCGCCCCCGCGGAAGCCTGACCGCTTATGCCTTGCCAAGCCATTCCCCCGCTTAATAATGGGGATGGTTCGCATTGATGACCCGGCTTCCCCCATGATTTTTCTCCGCTCGTTCTTGCTTCTCGCCCTCCTCGCGGCCTCCCTGCAGTCGGCCGTCCCCGTCCCCTATGCGGGCAAGGTATCCATCGACGGGGTGAACTTTAACGGCTCGGCCGCCTTCGCCTTTGAAATCCGGGACGCTCAGGGAACCGCCCACTGGCGCAACGGGGCAACCCCCAACGATACGATCTCGGTATCCGTCGCCAACGGCCGTTAACTCGTTCACTTGGGCGGGCAGGGGATGAACCCGCTTCCGTCCGATCTCTTTCTTGCCCATGAGGAGCTCTACCTGAAGGTCCGCTTTGACCCGGGCGACGGCCAGGGTCTTCGCTTACTCGGCCCCGACCGGAGGATAACCGCCACCCCCTATGCCCTGGCCGCCGACTTGGCCCGGACGCTTCCTCCTGGGGCCGTCACCCTCGACCTCCTGTCTCCTCAGGTCCTTTCCGCCCTCGGGGTGACCCCGTCCGTCTCCACCCAGCCCTTCGCCCGCTACGACCCGGATAGCGGGACGGTTCTCTTCGAGGTGGTCGGGCGCGGGCATAACCTCGGCTACCAGTGGTTCCGCAACGGCCAGCCCATTTCCGGGGCCACCGGACCCATCCTTGAAATTGCCAACGCCAACCTCGCCGACAGCGCCACCTACTTGGTCCGCCTGACCAACTCGCTCGGGGAGGTCTCCAGCCAGACCGTTTCCCTTCACCAGGCGGTGGGGGCTCCGGGGCCCAATACCTCGGAAGGAAACTCCAGCCAAGTTCCCTCCAACGGGCTCGTTCTCTGGCTCGACGCCAACGACGTCGACGCCGACGGGGTGGCCGACTCCGGAACGGACCAGACGAAGGTCGCCGACTGGGCGGACAAGGCGGGCAAGGACCACAACGCCACCCAAGGAACCCCCTTTCGCCAGCCCACCATTCGTTCCGGTCAACTCCCCGAGCACCCCGCTCTCAGCCTCTTGTTTTTCGACGGCAACCAGTCGCTAACCTTCCCCAAGATCGAGCAAACAAGGACATGTTTTTGGGTCTTAACCAGGAATCCAGAAAGTTTGGCAGAGGCTCAATTCTGGACGAATTCACAGGAAGAATGGGGGAGTAACCATAACGGAAAATACTTCTTTACAAGCAAGACTTTCATTTCCGATGGTCTCGGTCGTAAAAATGGTCATCAGATCGGCTTCAGTAATACTGGAGCAATGAATCCAGCTCAATTGCATGTTTTTTCATTTAGAACGACTGGATTTGTTGAATCAGATACTATCGGCCGAAAAAACAACCAGTATTACTTCACCGGCAACGTTGGCGAAATCCTCGTCTACGACCGGGCCTTGTCGGAAAGCGAAATCGAGACGGTCGAGGCGTACCTTGGTTCCAAGTGGGGTATTGCCGTAGGCGACCAAATCGGGGTCGACCTAACCGGTGGGTTGATGGTTCACCTCCCTTTCGACGCTCCCGACGGCAACCAAACCGCGGACGTCTCCGGAAACAACCGGCCCGCCATCCTCGTGGGGTTCGCGTCCAACCAGACCACCTGGGTGCCCGGCAAGATCGGAAACGCCATCCAGTTCGACGGCGTGAACGACTGGGGCACCATCCCCTACAGCCTGGGGCCCGACTTCACCATCGCCCTGTGGCTCAAGTCGACCGACGCCCGGGGGAGCACCGGTGCGGGCTGGGAAGATCACGTCGCTATCCTGACCGGGCCCACCGGTACCTACGGCCTCATGCACCGAAACTCCAAATTCAAGTTCTGGGCCCTGGGCAGCACCTCGATGGTACAGGAATCCAATGCTCAAATCAACCTGGGGTCCTGGATGCACCTTGCCGCAAGAAGGGATAATGGAGCGGGCTCTCATGGGAGCTATTCCATCTTCGTCAACGGCTCCCTCGACCAAGGCATCGGACGCAATACTCAGCCTTCCACAGGAGCCACCCTCAATTTGGGCCGTACCTTTGGAGGCATCAACTATTTCCAAGGCTCCCTCGACGACCTGCGCATCTACGACCGCGTCCTGAGCGCCGTCGAGGTCAAGGCCCTCCACGACCTGGGGCAGTAGCCCTTTTTTGCCCTGTATCCCCATTCCTTGGTGGACGTTCGGGGGCGCAAGCGTAAGGGTGATGACTCTTCAACCCTAATCTTATTGTTTTTCCATGAAGCTTCCCTTGTTTGTCCTTTTCCCGTCCCTGATCCTTGGCGTCGTCCTGCAGGCCGCCCATGAGACCAAGCCCCTGAGCGAGGATCAGCTCAAGGCCCACAAACTGGACGGGAAGTTCTTCAAGAAGGGGACGGAAGTGGAAGGCATCCTCATCGCGACTTCGGAGAGGGTGTCGGATTACGCCCATGCGGAGTCGGCCTACTTGTTCGGGAAGATCATGCAGTCGATCGACAAGAAGGTGGCGGAGAGAATACGTGAGAAGCGCCTCTTGTGCATCCTGATCGGGCATGACGAGCTCACTTCCGAGGTTCCCCAGTTCAGGACCGACAAGAAGGGCAAGGAATTGGATTTTTACAACTGGCGCAGCCGGGGCTTTCTGCGCTGGTTCGGGCCTCGCCCGGTGGTCGTCTTTGCCGAGGAGGACGTCATGGAATACGAGGGAGGGATGAGGCTGGAGAGCATCCTCATCCATGAGTTCGGACACGTCGTCCATGGGGCGGGTTTCGATGAGGATCAGCAGAAGCGGTTGACGGCGGCCTTCGAGAAGGCAAGAGAATTGGAAATCTGGAACGACGGGCGGGCGGCTCAGCGATTTCGGCGCGTAAAAGGAAAGAAGAAGGTTTCTCTTTTGGGGGCTTTGAAAAAATGGTTCCCCAAAGAATCGGAAGAGCTCTTGAAGAAGTGCCTGCAGGAGGGAGACGTGCTGGTGAACGGGAAGAAGGCCAATCCTTCGGTCAAGGTGAACGGGGAGGACAAGGTACTGGTCGTCTTTGGCGGGCCCAAGCGATGCTATGCCTCGCGCAACCGGGCGGAGTACTGGGCGGAGGGGGTTCAGTGCTGGTACAACACCAACCGCACGATGGATCATGATCATAACCACATCCATACCCGCAAGCAGTTGAAGGAGTACGACGTCGAGCTGGCCAAGCTGTGCTCGGAGGTACTCGGAGAAGGGGAATGGCGCTTCGTTTCCCCGCGCGAGCGGGCGGGCAAGGGGCACTTGAAGGGTTACGACCCCGCAAAGGCTCCGGTGACCGAGGATTTGCCCCATATCGATACCGCGGCCCTCGATTACTACGACGAGTACTGGAAGGTTTTCTGGCACCGGCTCTACGACAAGCACGGCTTGTCCTCGCCCCATTCGCGCAGCCTGTTCAACGGAAAGGACCTGAGCGGGTGGTCGATGGACGTGCCCGCCCTCGACAAAAAACCGGAGGGCAAGAAGCCCTTCGTTGCCCGCAACGGGATGCTGGTCAGCCTAGGTTCGCCTGGCGGACACCTACTGACCGATGAGAAGTTCGAGAACTACCGGGTGGTCGCGGAGTACCGCTTTGCGGGCAAGCCCGGCAACTGCGGGGTGCTGGTCCATGCCTCCAAGCTGCGCAACCTCTACAAGATGTTCCCCAAGTCGATCGAGGTGCAGATGAACCACAAGCACGCGGGGGACTTCTGGTGCATCGTGGAGAACATCGCGGTGCCCGACATGGTCAAGAGGCGCGGGCCGGAAAAGAACTGGGGGATCGTCGAGGGCAAGGCCCGCCGGATTGCCAACCTGACCGACGATTCGGAAAAGCCGGTCGGGGAATGGAACAGCATGCGGATCGAGTGCGTGGGGGACGAGGTCAAGGTCTGGGTCAACGGGGATCTGGTCAACCATGGCTTCGACTGCACTGCCAAGAAGGGGAAGCTGGCCATCCAGGCGGAGGGATCGGAGGTGGAATTCCGCAAGTTCGAGCTGACACCCATCAACCTCCTGGGCGAATAGGCTCCTTACTGTGGATTGGTTGCTTCTTTATCTTGCCTTGGCTCCGGGGCTCGCTCTGGCTTTGTACTTCTACTGGCGGGACAAGCACGAGAAGGAACCTGCCGGGCTTTTGATCCTTTGTTTTTTGCTTGGGGCGCTCATGTGTTTTCCCGCGGCAATCTGGAATACGTCCGCATTCTCCCTGTTCGATTTCGACTTGATGGGCTCGAACGGGCTCGTCGTTTCCTTCTGTATGGCCTTCTTCGTAGTGGGGTTCGGCGAGGAATTCTGCAAGTACCTCGTCTTGGTCAAGTATCCGTTCAAAAAGCCCAGCTTTAACGAGCCGTTCGATGGGATCGTGTACTCGGTAATGATCAGCCTTGGATTCGCAAGCCTCGAGAACGTCCAATACGTCATGCAAGGGGGTGTGGAGGTGGCCTTCCTGCGCATGGTGACGGCGGTGCCTATGCATGCCGCATACGGGGTTCTTATGGGGTATTACGTCGGGCTGGCCCGGTTTCAGCATCCCGGTGCGCGCGCCGGCACTTGCAGGAAGGGCTTGCTCGTGGCGGCGGTCTTTCACGGTGGCTATGACTTCTTCCTTTTTCAGGACGTCTCCCTCCTGCTCCTGCTGTTGGTCTTGCCCGTCATGATTTACGCCGTATTCCTCAGCCGCAGGTCCATGCGCGAACACTTGGATCGTTCCCCTTTTCAGTAAGGAGTCGGGCGATGGATGATGAATGTGCGCAAGATTGCCTTGAAAGGGGTGGAGCTCGCTAAGAGAATGACCTTTTTGACTTCCCGAGATGACCGACAAGGATAAAGATTTCGTGCACCTGCACGTGCATTCAGACTTCAGCTTGCTGGACGGGTGCTGCCGGATGGACCGCCTGATGGATCGGGCGGTGGAGCTGGGGCAGTCGGCCATGGCCCTGACCGACCATGGCAACTTGTTCGGGACGATCAATTTCATCAAGCAGGCGGAGAAGCGCGGGATCAAGCCCATCATCGGGTGCGAGGGCTACATGGTGACCGACCACAAGAACGATGAGAAGCCCGGGCGCGAGAACCACAAGTCGTACCATATCGGGATGCTGGCCAAGACCTACGAGGGCTACCAGAACCTTTCCAAGGTGGTCTCGGACGCCCACGTCGACGGCTTCTACTACCGCCCGAGGACGGACCTGGAGACGCTGGCCGAGTTCTCGGAGGGGCTTATCGGGTTCACCGGCTGCATGCAAGGCTGGATCCCCCAGCTCATCCTCCGGGGGGAGGAGAAGGAGGCCGAGAATGCGATGGGGCAGATGATCGAGATCTTCGGCAAGGAGAACTATTTCGTGGAGCTCCACAACCATGGGATCGAGGAGCAGGTCAGGCTGGTCCCGGAGCTGCTCAGGCTGGCCAAGAAGTTCGACCTCAAGACGGTGGCCTCCAACGACGTCCACTACGTGCGGGGCGAGGACTGGGAACCCCACGATGCGTTGCTCTGCATCCAGACCGGGTCCAAGCTGGACGATCCCAAGAGGATGAGGTACGAGGCCCGCGAGTTCTACCTGAAGTCGCGGCAGGAGATGGAGGAGCTTTTCAAGGAGGCGCCCGAGGCGATCACGAATACCTTTGCGGTGGCGGAGATGTGCGAGGTGAAGCTTCCCTTCGGGGACAACAACTATCCCGTCTTCTCCATGCCGCCCGAGATCAAGTCGGAGGTCGCGGACAACGTCGCCTACCTGAAGCGCCTTTGCGTCGAGGGGCTCAAGGAGAGGTACGATTCGGATTACCGGGAAGAGGGCAAGCGATCGGAGGATGCCGATGACCAGGCCCGCGTCCTGAGCGAGCGGATCGATTACGAGCTGGAGGTCATTGCAAAGACGGGCTTCAACGATTACTTCCTAATCGTGGCCGACTTCATGAAATGGGCTCGCGAACAGGGAATCCCCGTGGGTCCGGGCCGGGGCTCGGGAGCGGGTTGCCTGGTGGCCTACGTTCTGGGAATTACCGATATCGATCCCTTGCGCTTCGGCTTGCTCTTCGAGCGTTTCCTTAACCCAGAGCGGGTCTCGCCCCCCGATTTCGACATAGATTTCTGCATGCGCAGAAGAGGGGAAGTCATCGAGTACGTTCGAGAAAAGTACGGGCGCGACTGCGTGGCGAACATCATTACTTTTGGGACCTTCGGGGCCAAGATGGTGGTACGAGACGTGGCCCGGGTGCGTGATCTTCCGTATGCGGAGGCGGACAAGCTGGCCAAGATGGTCCCGGACGACCTCAACATTTCGCTTGAGGACGCCCTTGCCAAAAGCCCGGAGTTCGCCTCCGAATACGAGAAGAACCCGGTCGCCAAGCAGATCGTGGATACGGGCAAGGTCATCGAGGGCATGGTCCGCAACGTGGGGACCCATGCCGCAGGGGTCATCATTGCCGACCGCCCTCTCAAGGAACTGGTCCCCCTGACCACCCAGGACGGGATCCTGACCACCCAGTTCCCCAAGGACCCGGTGGAGGACCTGGGCCTTTTGAAGATGGACTTTCTGGGCCTGAAGACCCTTACTGTGATCGCGGAGGCGGAGGACCACATCCGCCGCAAGCCGGGCCTGAAGGAATTCCGGGTAACCGATGCACCCCTCGAGGACGAGGAGACCTTCAAGCTACTCAACGAGGCCCGTACGATCGGAGTCTTTCAGCTGGAGTCGGAGGGCATGCGCCGACTTTGCCGGCAGATGACCATTTCCAACGTCGACGAGGTGATCGCCCTCATCGCCCTCTACCGCCCGGGCCCCATGGAGTGGATTCCCGACTACATCAAGGGCAAGGAGGATCCCTCCACCATCAAGTTTCCTCATCCTTTGCTCGAGGATGTCTGCGAGGAGACCTACGGGGTCATGGTCTATCAGGAGCAGGTCATGGAGGCGGCCCGCAGGATTGCAGGTTATACGCTTGGCGGAGCCGACATCCTGAGGCGGGCCATGGGCAAGAAGAAGCCCGAGGAAATGGCCAAGCAGCGGGAAATTTTCGTGAAGGGGGCTAAGGAGGTCAACGAGATCGACAAGAAGAAGGCGGACGAGATCTTCAACATCCTGGAAAAATTTGCGGGCTATGGCTTCAACAAGTCGCACTCCGCGGCCTATGGCATCATCAGCTACCAGACCGCTTACCTGAAGGCCAACCATCCGGTTGCCTTCATGGCGGGGGTCCTTTCCTGCGAGCTGGGCAATTCGGACAAGCTTTCCCACTTCATTGCGGAATGCTCGGAGATGGAGATTCGGGTGCTCGGCCCGGACGTCAATGAGTCGGGAGACAGCTTTACCCCGGTCGAGGGCAAGGAGGGGGCGGGCGACTCCATCCGATTCGGCCTCGCTGCGGTCAAGGGAGTGGGGGACGCGGCGGCCCGGTTGATCGTGGATGAAAGGGAGAGGAGTGGACCCTACGAGAGTTTTTCGGACCTGATCGAGCGCATAGACGGCAAGGCGGTCAACAAGCGGGTGCTGGAGTGCCTCGTAAAGGCGGGTGGGTTCGACTCGGTGGAACCGAGCCGATCCTTCCTCCTTGCCGATCTGGACCGGGCCATTGGGGAGGCCCAGTTGCTCAGGAAGGACCGCGAGGCGGGCCAGTCCAACATGTTCGACCTTATGGGTGGGGAAGAGGAGGACGTTGCTTCCGCAAACGGCGACGAATCCACATCCGCCAACGGGCGGCCCGAGGTCCCGGAGATGGACGAACTGGAGAAGCTCAAACTGGAGAAGGAATTGCTCGGCTTCTTCCTCTCCGGTCATCCCGTTGATACCCTCGGCGGACTGGGGTCTCTTCTCGATAGTATTTGCGGCGAAGACCTAGAGAAGATCGAGGACAGGCGTTCCTTCCGACTTTGCGGCGTCGTTTCAGACGTGGAGAGAAGATACACCAAGAAGGACGCCAAGCCTTGGGCGCGCTTCAACCTCCTCGCCAAGGAGAGGGATTTCTCGCTACCCATGTTTACCGAGGCCTACGAGACTTATGGACAGGTCCTTGAGGAAGGCTCCATTATGGTAGTGGAGGGGATCGTCTCCCGCCGTGACGGGGAGACCCGCATGAATGTGACCGGCATCAGCCGGGCGGAGACGGCGATCAGGGAACTGGCCGAGGAAGTGACATGGCTGATCGATCCCGAGCATGAGGATGCCCAGGCCTTCACCGAGGAATTGTTCGCTCTTTGCGACAAGGGCGAGGGCAGAACCTTGGTTCGGTTGGCCTTTGCCGGCTCAAGAGAAAAAGACGGGCTGGTGGCCGAGCCCGATGCCAGGTTTACCATGCGCTTGACCCCCGACGCCTTTAGGGAGTGGCGAGAACGCGACCCGGTTCGGGGAGCGCGTGTCGTCGTGCGCGAACCGGAGCCTCCGCCAGAGAGGCACTGGTCCTAGCTTACCCTGCTCAATCCTCCTTGACCTAAGGTTTCGATCACCCTATGTTGATCCGTTTTTCTTATGACGATTGAAATCAAACTACGTAAGGGCGAGCCCATGGACCGGGCCATTCGTCGCTTGAAGAAACGCCTCGACAGAGAGGGCGTCATTCGCGACGTAAGGGCCAAGCGCTATTTCGAGAAGCCTTCCGACAAAAGGAGGAAGGCCCGAAAGGTAGCAGCATTCACCCAGATGCTCCGTACCCGTTACGAAAAGATGTAGCCTCCACAGGAGGATTTCCTCGTCAAGGGGGTGGGCCTTGCGCATTAATAGATCCTTTCATCGCATCTATGTCGCAGCTAGAAAAAAGACTCAGCCCCAACTTGCGGCTTGAATGGAAGCTCCTGAACCAGCAGAAGGCTTCCTCGATCGAGTTTCTGAGCTTGTGTGAAAAAATGATCGAGGTAGGCGAGTTTCTTCTCGCCCACGACGTCGCAAAGGCGGGACTTGCTAAACACAAGAAGGACCGCAAGCTAAGCCAAAAGGCGGCTCATGCCCTCAGCAAGGCCGGTTCGCCGATGATGGCCACCAAAATCCTCGAGGAACTGGTGGCTGGAGGAGACCGGGGAGTGGAAACGCATAGCCTGCTCGCCAGTGCCTACAAGGACTTATGGGAATACTCGACCGATCTGCAGAGCAAGAAAAAATATGGAGAATTGGCCATTGCCCGCTATGAGGAAGCGTACTCCACCAACAGCTTCGACAACCTCCGCACGAGTCAGCAACAGGACTTGGAGACACAGTACTACCCGTGCATCAACATTGCCTTCATGCACTTTATGTCGGGCGACGTTGAAAAAGGTAGGGAAAGTGCCGATAAAGCCCGGCAGATTTGTGAGAAACTGAAGGAACGGGGCACCTACCACTATTGGATTCAGGTCACGGAGGCCGAGGCCCACCTGCTCCTCGGATCGATCGATGAGGCGGCGGGCGTCTACATGGAAGCCGCCTCCAGCAAAGAAGCGCAGACCTCCCAGATCGCGAGCACCCGTAAACAGGCTCTTCAGATTGCGGGCGTTTATGAGGATGCGGAGGTGAGGGAGAAGATTTCCCTGGCCTTTCCGAAGCTCGGCATCGTAGCTTGCTCGGGGCACCTCATCGATGGCCCAGGAGATTCCCGACGCTTCCCACCGGAGGCGGAAGCCGAGGCGAAGCGAAAGATCGAGGAGGCGTTGGAGGAGATGGATGCCAACTGCGGATACAGTTCCGCGGCCTGCGGTACCGACATCCTCTTTCTGGAGACCATGGCCGAGCGGGGAGGGGAGACCCACGTTTTTCTCCCTTTCGCCAAGCAGGAGTTCATCGAGACGAGCGTTCGCCGTTCGGACGGCAATTGGGTCGACCGATTCGAGAAGGTACTCGATCAGGCGACTTCCGTTCACTACGTCACCAGGGAGGGATACAACGGGGAGGATTCCCTCTTTTCCTTCTGCAATGAGATAATGCTCGGTTTCACCGCCATGCGGGGCAGGGGACTGGACGAGACGCCCAAGCTCCTGACCTTTTGGGATGGGCAAAGGGGATCGACCGGGGGCACTGGTGAGTTGGTTGACAGATGGCGGGCAAACTTCAACGAACCCGTTGTGATCTGCGCCAACGAGGTTCTTTCATCGCTCGCGGGCGCAGGCTCGTCCTCCTCGTCGACTGGGGGAGTTTCTCCTGCCTCACCACCTGCCGAGGACAAGAGGGGGAAACAGGTTTCCCGGGCAGTCAAGGTTATGATTTTTGCCGACGTCGAGGGATTCAGCAAGGTACCCGAGGCGCTCACTCCCGTCTTCGTGGAAAAGTTTCTCGGGGGCGTATCGGGCATGATCGAGTCTCTTTCCAAGCCACCCGCCTTCGTCAATACATGGGGTGACAGTTTCTTTGCCGTCTTCGACGACTTGGACGATGCTCTCAATCTGGCTATGCAGCTGAGGGATTATTTTTCCAAGGGGGACTGGAGCGAGCTGGATCTCAGGGATGGGCTGGAGGTAAGGATATCCATGCATGCCGGTCCGGTATACGAGGAGTTCGACCCCGTCCTACAGAGAAGAAACTTCTTCGGCCAGCACGTCAATCAGGCCGCCAGGATCGAGCCTATCGTACTGCCCGGTTCCGTTTTCGTTTCCGAGATCATGGCGGCGCTTCTTTCGTTCGGCCACGATGATTTCGATTTCGAATACGTCGGCAATCTGGAATTGGCCAAGAATTATGGAAGCCATCCGATTTACATCCTCCAGCGGACGGGTTATAAGGATAGCATCTAGCCCCTTTACCCACCTCACTTGAACACCGAAACCGAGATACCGATTCCCTTCGAGTCCTATTCAGGGAACAAGCCCTTTGCCTTCGTGAGCTATGCACATGCGGACAAGGTGCTCGTCTACAGCGCCATGCGCTATTTCCACGAGGCGAACTTGAACATCTGGTACGACGACGGGATTCCACCGGCGGAGGAGTGGCAAAGTGAAATCGCCCAGAAGATAATGGGAGCAGATATGTTCACGGTGTTTCTTTCCGCCAGCGCCTGCGCTTCTTCACACGTCAACAGGGAGATTCAGTTCGCCCTCAGCGAGAACAAGCCCATCCTCCCGATTTTCCTCGAGAAGATTACTCTTACTCCGAGCCTGAAGCTCTGCCTGCAGCAGTTTCAGTCCTGCTTCTGCTTCAAGCTGGACTGGCAAAAGCGAGCCATCGAGGTGATCCGCAAGGCTCTTGAAGACTCCGACAAAATCGACCCCAGCGCCCGGCCCCGCAAAAAGGAAACCGAGGAAGAATTCGTCGACGAGAGCGAAGGCCTCTGGAAGATCATGGATCAGATCTATAATGCCCAAATTACCCGTCGCATGCGCCTAAAGACCCAGAGAGAGACTGAAGAAGCCTCTCTTCTTGACGAAAAGGTTTCTTCCGAGACGGTTCCATCAATCCCCGTACCCAAGGTGCCTTCTCGTCCCTCGGGAAGAACCCGTCATCCTTTTGCCGTCGGGGTCATGGTGGATAAACCCGATCCCAAGAAAGCGAAGGAGAGAAAGGCGTCCTTTACGGATCCCTACCTAGGTGAGTTTTCATGGATTCCCTCCGGCAGGATTGCAATCAAGGTTCCCTATTCCGAGGAAAAGCGGTTGGTCCATGTGAAGAACGGTTTCTGGCTCGGCCAAGTTTTGGTTACCCAGGAAGCTTATACCGAGGTTATGGGAACCAACCCCAGTCATACAGATACCGATACCGGCGATGAGGTCTTCAACCTTCCCGTAAACCGGGTTTCCTGGCTGGATGCGGTTGAGTTCTGCAAGGCCCTGACGGCTCTTGCCAAAATTAGCGGCCAATTGCCCGAAAACCATGAGTTCCGCCTTCCCACGGAGGTGGAATGGGAATACGCCTGCCGAGCGGGAACCACTACCGACTATTACTTTGGCGACGACCCGACTGAACTTCACGAGCATGCCTGGTACGTCGTCAACAGCCTGCGGAGGATACACCCCGTCAAGATGAAGTCGCCCAACCCGTGGGGGCTCTACGATCTTTACGGGAACGTTCGCGAATGGGTGGGCAATTCCTTCGTGAATACCCTCCTGGACGAAAGCGAGCAGGATGAATTCAGGATATGCCGGGGAGGAAGTTATATGAAAAAGGCCGTCGGTTGCAAATCCTCGTCCAGGGATACGCAATCCCTTTTCCACCGCTACAGGAACCTTGGTTTCCGAGTGGCCTTGTCCGGCCCTCCCAACCTGTGAGGAAGCCTCTACTACTCGAATTAATTTGGGCTTTGCCGTTGTCATCGTCGCCTTTTATGACATTTTTCCACTTTTGACATGAGCCAGGAACAGTTCCAGGAAAACGATTCGAGCGTCTCGCTTGACGGAAGCGACCAGTTTGCGGTGCGTCAGGCCAAGCTCGATCAATTGCGCGAAGCCGGTCAGGATCCATATCGTTCGAACTGGGCCCAGACCCATACCTCAGGGGAGGCTCTGGAGTTATTGTCGGAGGACGCCGAGGAAGGACCGGAGGTTTCGGTCGCCGGGAGGATCGTAGCCTTCCGCCTTATGGGCAAGGCCTCTTTCCTTAAGATCATCGACCGTGACGGTAAAATTCAATCCTACGTCCGCAAGGATGAGATCGGTGAAGAGGAGTACGCCCGTTTCAAGAAGCTCGACTTGGGAGACTTCATCGGGATTCGCGGTCCCCTTTTCCGGACCAAGACCGGGGAGGTCACGATCCGGGCAAAGGAGTACGGGTTGGTCTCCAAGGCCCTACGTCCCTTGCCAGAGAAATGGCACGGCCTTACCGATAACGACCAGATCTACCGTCAGCGCTACCTTGACCTGATCGTCAACGAGGAATCCCGTAAACGCTTCCAGGACAGGAGCCGGGTAATCAGGGAAATCAGAGAGTTTTTCTGGGAACGTGGTTTTCTGGAGGTGGAGACCCCAATGCTTCAAGCCGTTTCCGGAGGTGCGGCGGCCCGTCCCTTCCGGACTCACTTCAATGCCCTCGATTGCGACTTCAACCTGCGCATTGCCCTGGAACTTCACCTCAAGCGCTTGCTTGTGGGTGGGTTCGACCGGGTCTTTGAGGTCGGGCGGGTCTTCCGCAATGAGGGACTTTCCCGCCGGCACAACCCGGAGTTTACCATGCTCGAGGCCTACCAAGCCTATACCGACTACCGTGGGATGATGGAACTGACGCGTTCCCTCATTCAACAGGTGGCCGAGAAGGCCTTGGGTAAATTGCAGATGGAAAGGGAGGAGGGGGATCCAATTGATCTTTCGGGGGAGTGGAGGGAAGTCAAGTACAAGGACTTGATTCTGGAGGCGGTCGGCCGAGACGACTGGTTTGAGTTGCCCAAGGAACGGAAGCTTGAGAAAACCAAGGATCTGGGCATCGAGGTGGATCCTGAGCTGGAAGATTTCGAGGTTACCAACGACGTTTTCGAGAAAGTGATCGAACAGACCCTGATTCAGCCGACCTTCGTGACCCACATTCCGCGTGAGCTTTGCCCTCTGGCCAAGATCACCGAGGACGACGAAAGCACCATCGACGTCTTCGAGCTTTGCATCAACGGGCAGGAAATCGCCCCTGCGTACTCGGAGCAGAACGATCCCTTCGTCCAGCGGGAAGCGTTTATGAGGCAAGTGGGGGAGGAGACTCAGGAACTGGACGACGATTTTCTGCTCGCTCTCGAGCACGGGATGCCTCCGGCCGGTGGCATGGGCTTGGGCATCGACCGCCTGGTCATCTTCCTAACTGGGGCTTCCAATATTCGCGATACCATCCTTTTCCCCACACTTCGCCCTTCCACCGAAGGGGCCTGAAAAACCGAGGAGGGGGTGGTGGGAAGTCCTAGGGAGCTGGGCGAGGCCGTGGTCATCAAGCCGATTGGCTGGAGGCAGGCTGGATTCACCCTTTTCCTCTTCGTATGCGCCTGCTTTTTTGCGGTTATTGATTACCTCGGCCCCCTTGCGAGCTGGGCGGGCACCCTGCTCCTTGCCCTTGCCTCTCTGCTAAGCCTGCTCGACCAGGTTTTCCAATGGTCCCGCCTGAAGATAGACCAGGATGGCTACGACCTGCGCGGCTGGTTCCGGAGGCAACGCTTTGGGCATGAGGAAATCAAGAGATTCTCCTCCCAGAAATATGCCGGACGCCAACTGGTTGTTGTCCATCTTAGTGGGAAAGCGCTTCAGTCCAGAGGCCTTCCGGATGAAGGAGTTCCCTTCCCCTGCACATTCGGGCGTCCGTTCGATCAGGTCATGGAAGTCCTGAAACTTAATCTCGACCGCACCCCTCGGGCCAAGCGGAGGGACTAGGCTTTGGTTGGGGACTGTGGGAACTGATTGTTCCTGCCGGAGAACCGGGTAACCAACGCGGGCAGGTAGACCACTGCAATGAAGAACAACTGGGAAACGATAAACCACATCAGTGGGTTGAAGGCCTTGTCCATGAACCCGTAGGAGTGAAGGCCCACGCCCAGCATGTTGGTCCCGAACCAAGACCAGGCGGTGACCACGTTGCCGAAGATGGCGATGGCGGCTATCCCTCTTACCCTGGCGATTCCCGACCAGCGGGCATGCAGAAGGATGGCGTTCCAGATGACGATTAGGAGGGCTCCGTTCTCCTTTGCGTCCCAACCCCAGAATCGCCCCCAGGACTGGTCCGCCCAAATCCCTCCCAGGACGGTCCCGACCAAGCTGAAGAAAAGGGAGAAGCAGGTGATGCCGTAGATCATCGAGCCGAGCGTCCTGTCCAGTTTCCTGGTCTTTTTGCCTGAGATGGAGCCGAAGAGATGGACGCAGACGAAGGCGATGCCGAGGAAGCCTGCAAGAAAGGTGGTGGAATACCCGATGGTGATGGCCACAACATGGGTGGCAAGCCAGAAGTTCGAGTCGAGGACGGCCCGCATCATTTCCATGGTGTCCCCACTAGGGTTAAGGGATGAGTCCAGGCTGAGGTTATGGGCGATGACGAGGCTTCCGAAGCCAATCAGGGACCCCATCGAGGAGGCGATTCCCAGCCGTAGGAATTTCTCCGTCGCAAGACAGAGCAGGACCGATCCCCAGCCGATGAAGAGGGCTGAACTGTAGAGATTGGTGACAGGAGGGCGGCCCTCGATGTACATCCTGCCCGCCAAGCCGAAGGTGTGAGTAAGGAGAACGATGGCAGTCAAGTAGAAGGCGGAGTCCCGAAGCATAGCGGCGGTCCCTCCGTTCTTTTGGGTGGAACTGGAAGTTGTTGAGAAGAGCCATGATGCGCACGCAATGAAGAGGATGAACACATAGGCGATGGAACTTCGGTAAAAGGGCTCGAATCCATTGTAGGCCTTCTCGAAAGAGAGGGTGGATGCTTCCTCTCCGGCCCGCTCGACCCCAATTTCCCTAAGCTCGGCGACCGTATTGTTGAAGCCGGTGAAATCCTTCGTGCGGTAAGCGATACCGAGGTTTTCGTAGAGTCCAAGAACCGGGTCGACTTCGGTCCTCAGCTTGATGGCCTCGGCGTATTGAGTGGCAAAGAGGGCGGTCGGGTTCATCTTCTGGTTTGCCCGGATGGATGCGATGCGGTTTTTCAGTTGATCGGTTGGCAGCTCTATAAGCTCTCTGAGGGTGTCCATGAAGACGACGGGATCCATCTTGCGCTTTTCACTGGATTCCAGAGGTTCTTCCCCAACTAAGGACTGCCCTACGGTGAGCCATTTGCGCTTCAGGTCTCCCGCCTGGGGAGGAACGGGAAAAAACTCGGACCAGAGGTTGGCCCGCGAATAATGGTCCACGAAAAAGACAACCTTGGAGAAGTCGGGGCCTCCCATCCTAATCTTCGCGGGGTCCGCCGAAACGGATTGGGTCAACTCCTTGAAGCGTCGGTATTCGGCCGTCCGATCGGGATCATTCTGCGGGTCGAAGAAATATTGCTCAACACCCATTTCCCGCAGACTTTCCATGCTATCGGGAGGCACGGGGGGAGGGGCCAGAGTGTGCTTGAGCTTCCGGTATAGAAGGAGCCCCCGATAGAGATCGAGCACGTTTTGGTCGAAGCTGTCGCGCTTTTCCTGCTCGGTCTTTCCAGCCTCGCGAGCGGTCGTCTCGATTTGGGAAAGGAAAGGCTCGAGCTGGGAGTAAGAGTAATGTTTGCCGTCCTCGGCGAGCTTCTTACCGATGAGTCCCAGCAGTTGATCGTGATCAATGAGGAAGGTCTTGAGCTGGTCTGCCCGCTCGGGCTCAAAGAGAACCTGAGCCAGCCAATCAATGGATGAAACCTTCTTTTCCTCCGCGTCGAGGGCGGTGCGCTTGTTTCGCAGGACCAGGAGGGTGTTGCGGGCCACGCTGTCGAGGGGTTTGACGCGACCCCCGCGCAGGACCGGGATGCGGGAGAACCCCTCCAAGTCGAAGCCCTCGGGAGATGGAGGTGGCTCGTCTTTGAGGAAATCGAGAAAGGAGGGGCCTCGACCAAAGGGGAGTAGGCAAATATATCCACCAAGAAGGAGGAGCCCCAGAAACACGATCCGTTGTCCGATAGTCATTTTATTCATGCCCCCTTGGGCGACTTGGAGGAGTTCTTCTGCAAAAAGGCGACGAGATGCCAGAGGAACTGCCAGAGCAATCCTATGGAAATGATGATGCAGGCCAGATAGGGGACCAGCCAGCTTGGGTTACGGATGACTTGGAATACGGTATAATCGGCTGCGTTGTTCATCTGATACTGATAAAAAGTCTTTCCGTCGTGGCGAAGGGGTGTGTTCATGTAGACGAGAGCCCGGCGGGTTTGATTGTCGTCCATGTTGAGGACGACGTCGCTCTCGAAGTTGAAAGGAATTTCCGTGCCTTGGTAGAATTCATTCTCGATTCCAAGCAACTCGATGGAGTAGGGCAGGTATTCCCTCTTGGGCCGAAGAGAGGCTCCCCAGAGTCTGCCCTCGTGCCTGATCGGCTGGAAAGCGAAGTCGGCCAGCTTCTCGCTCTCTTTCCACCAGTGGTTACCCGCCGGATGGGATAGGGAAAGCCAGGTTCCGAGACTGCCATCCTTGTGCGTCAGCTCGAAAACCAGGTAGCCGAAATTCATGGCATCGCTGCTGAAGTCTTCCTCCTTGTCAGTAATGGCAAGGTTGGCCGTCAGTCCGACGCCTCGGTCCACTTCCTCGGTCAAGCCTTCGCGGGTAGAGCCGCTCGGGGAAACGTTGAAGTCGCAGTTTACGCCGAAGCTCTTGACGATGAGGTCGAAAGGAAGAGAGTCGTGCCGCAGTCTCTGTCCTTCCTCTAGGAGTTCCTGGGGTATGGCTACGACGGTTTCGCGTTCGGGGTCGGTGACGTCGATGAGGGCGAGCTCGACGCCATGGAAGCGCTCCAAGTAATTGACCGACTCCCCCTTGTTGATCTGCATACGAGACTCCTCTTGGGTGGCTTGGGTGACGAGCTGACCGACCAGGAGTGCAATGATGCCCAAGTGGATTAGCTGGATACCGACCTTCTTAAAGGTCCACTGGAAGCGTGTGAGGAAGGCGGCAACGAGGTTCAGGATGAGGAGTCCGCCGAGCAGGTAGCCCCCGGGGATGGGTAGGGGAATATGATGCAGGAATTCACCGCCCCAAAATTGCTCGGGGTAGTGCCAAATCCCAACGAGGGACTCGAAATATTCGCTCAAGGCCCCGCGTATTCCGATTCTGACCTGCTCCAAGGTAGCCACGAACACGAGGATCATGGAAAGGCTCAGGAGGACGAGGGTCAGGCGCACCGAAGCCAAGGGAGCCAGCCAGAAGAAAGCATTTCTTGCCTTGTACGAGTCTTTGTGATCCGTGGAGCTCATGGCTTGCGGGTGGTCAGGGCTTGGGGAAGGACACGGAATCGAGAAGGTGTAGGAAGCCTTCCTTCTCCTTGGCGGCTAGGGAAGCACTGCCCGTCATCTTGAAGAACCAGGACCGGTCGTCCTTGAAGAGGATGGCGGCATACAGAGCCTGGTCCTCGGATGAGGCTTCCACCAGCTGGGCGGGCAAGCCCGCGACTTCGACCCGGCTAACGAAATTGGGGAGGTTTTCCTGATCGGTGGGAGGAAGGCCGATTTGGCCAAGCCAGCGGTTCACGTTGGCGAGCAACCCTCCCACGTCCCCGGGAAAGGAAGTAATGGAGAAATCGATTTCGTTGCCTTCCTCATCATAGACCTTGTGGCTGGCCAATCTCATAGAGGATGACTTGCCGGTAACCCAGTGCGAGGGGACGTCCCATGACGGAACACCCTCAAGTTCAGCGGGTGAGGCTGGGGGAGAGGGCGCGGGCTCAGGGGGACGGGCTTGAATGGTGGCTTTGCCCGGGCGAAGGACGGTGGATTCCAAAAAGGCGGAAAAGTTTTCCAATTCGGTTTCGACAAGTTCCTTTT